>Ga0209942_1000210_pt1 | contig 36109 bp, 32 predicted proteins | sample SalPonR1_A_D2_MG_FD_185695 | JGI IMG/M metagenome (GOLD analysis project Ga0209942, IMG submission 185695) | Salt pond soil microbial communities from South San Francisco under conditions of wetland restoration - Salt Pond MetaG R1_A_D2_MG... ...
TTCGGTGCGGGACCAGGTACTTGGCATCCGGCTGCTGAACGGCAAGGGCGAGCATCTTCGCTTTGGTGGCCAGGTGATGAAAAACGTGGCCGGCTATGACGTATCCCGGCTTCAGGCCGGTGCCCTGGGCACCCTGGGGCTGATCACCGAAATCAGCATGAAAGTAATGCCCAAGCCTGCCGCCTCCCTGACCCTGGTTCAGGAGATGGGCATGGACGAGGTGATTCACTACATGAACAGCCGCGCGGCCGAGCCCAAGCCGATCACCGCCGCCTGCTGGGTGGACGGCAAGGTTTACCTGCGCCTGGCCGGTGCCAAATCCGGTGTGGAAGCCACGGCTGAAAAGTGGTCCGGTGAAGTGATGGAGCAGGGCGATAAATTCTGGCAGGAAGTGCAGGATTTCCACCACGAGTTTTTTGCCGGTAATGATGTGCCCCTGTGGCGCTTTTCTGTGGGCTCAACCGCGGCGACGCCGAAACTGGAAGGCAACTGGTTCATCGACTGGGCCGGTTCACAGCGCTGGTTCCGTGGCGCCGGTGAGTTGAAGGATCTGGAACCTGCTGCACGTGCCGCCGGTGGCCAGGTCAGCCTGTTCCGGGGTGGCGACCGCGCCGGTGAGGTGATGCACCATCAACCTGAGGCGCTCAAAGGCATTCAGCGCCGAATCAAGACTGCCTTTGATCCGGACAACATCTTCAATCCCGGACGTTTATACAGCTGGTTGTAATTATGCAAACGAATCTGGTTCAACAATTTGCCAACACCAAGGAAGGCCAGGAAGCCGAGTCCATCCTGCGGGCCTGTGTGCATTGTGGCTTTTGCACCGCTACCTGCCCGACCTATCAGGAGCTGAACGACGAGCGTGACGGTCCTCGTGGCCGGATCTACCTGATGAAAATGTTCCTGGAAGGGGCGGAAGTCACCGAGAAAACCCAGGAACATCTGGATCGCTGCCTGACCTGCCGGAGCTGCGAGACTACCTGCCCTTCCGGGGTTCAGTATGGCCGCCTGGTGGATATCAGCCGTGGCCTGATGGAAAAGGAACTGCCCCGCAAACCGAAAGACAAGTGGTTGCGCTGGGCCCTGGCCCGGGTGATTCCGAACCGCCAGTTGTTCGGCATGCTGCTCCGGATGGGGCAGATCTTCCGCCCGGTGCTACCGGGAGCACTGCGCACCAAGGTACCGCCGAGAAAACAGGCCAGTCCATGGCCGGCAGCCAGTCACAGCCGGATAGTGCTGGCACTGGCAGGCTGCGTGCAGCCTTCGGCCACTCCGAACACCAATGCCGCCGCCGCCCGGGTTCTGGACCGCCTTGGTATTACCATGGTGGAAGCGCCCGAGGCCGGCTGCTGTGGCGCCGTGAACTACCATCTTTCCGAGCATGAGAAAGGCCTGGAAAGGATGCGCCAGAACATTGATGCCTGGTGGCCTGCCATCGAAGCGGGTGCGGAAGCGATTGTGATGACGGCTTCCGGCTGCGGCGCCATGGTGCAGGATTACGGTCATCTTCTGAAAGACGACCCGGTCTACGCCGCCAGGGCGCAGAAAGTGAGCGAGCTGTGCACCGATCTAGGTGCTTTCCTGCTGAAGCAGGACCTGGAGAAACTCAAGGTGCGCCAGGATCCGGGCAAGGTGGCGTTCCATTGTCCCTGCACCTTGCAGCACGCCATGAAGCAGAATGGTGTGGTGGAACAGGTCCTGAGCCGTGCCGGTGTCAATCTTGCTGCCACCAAGGACAAGCACCTTTGCTGTGGTTCTGCTGGCACCTATTCGGTAACCCAGCCGGAGATGAGCCAGAAGCTGCTTGGCAACAAGCTGAAGGCTTTGACCGTCGATAATCCGGACCGCATCGTTACCGCCAACATCGGTTGCCAGATGCACCTGGAAACCAAATCACCGGTACCGGTGCAGCACTGGATTGAACTTCTGGATCAGTAAAGCCTGAAGCCGGGTCTGAAAAAGGGTCAGATGACACTCTCATCTGACCCTTTTTCATACACCCCAAGGCCACGGTTTTTTCGTTATACTGCCTCACCCAAATTACCGAACCACAGGGAGTGGAACCGTATGCCAAGGATGATGGCTGGTCTCGTTTTGTCTTTTTTTCTCGCTTCAGTAGCCAGTGCCGAGGTCTACACCTGGATAGACAGTAGGGGCGTGGCGCACTTTTCTGATTACCCGCCGGGAGAAATCCCCCATAAGCTGCTAGAGGTACAGGCGCCTGTCACAGTGCCGATGTCGGAGAACCTCAGGCAAGGCAAGCGAGTGTCCGGAATCCGTAAAGACGTTGAAGGCCTGCTTGCCTCGAGTCGTCCGGGAGGTTCCGGCATGACCGCGAAAGAAAAGGCCGATGCCAAGCTTGAGAAAACCTGCGCAACCTACAGGCGCAAACTGGACCGGATCCAGTCCAAGTTGCGGGCTGGGTACAGTAACGACCGGGGCAATTCTCTCAGGCAACAGCGTAGGACGCTCAGCCAGAAGCTGAGCCGTGAGTGCATCCTTCGTTGATTCAGACCAATATCAGACGCGCTTGAAGCTGGCCAGGGCGACTGCGGCGGTGACGAACAGCCCGCCAAACACCCGGTTCATCTGTCGCTGGCGGCGAGCGGTGGTCATGAACCGGAACAGTTGGCTGGCGAGCAGGGCATAGCCCAGCATCACCAGGCAATCGACCAGGATCAGGGTGGTGCCCATGGTAATCAGCTGTGGGCCATGGGGCGTTCCGGCCACCAGAAACTGCGGGAACAGGGCCACCAGAAAGACCGTGGCCTTGGGGTTGGTCAGGTTTACGAACACCGCGTTCCAGAACCTTTTATGGCCACTAACGGGCTGACGGTCATCGTCCATTGATTCCATGACCGGCTCGCGCCATTTGGAAATGCCTAGCCAGATCAGGTAGGCAACGCCCAGCCATTTGATGACCGACAGGGCGATGTTCGAGGAGGCAATGATGGCGCCCAGGCCGGCACCCACCAGCACAATCTGGATGCCAAAACCCAGTTGCAGCCCCATGATGGCCGGCAGCGAACGGCGAACACCGTAACGCATGCCATTACTCATGGTATTGATCGCCCCGGCGCCCGGGGAAACGCTGATCAGTACGGCCGCAACAAGGAAAGTCAGCCAGGCTGTCAGTGACATAGATTACGCTCCCAAAAGCGTAAAGGGATACACGCTACAGCCCAAGAAGGCAAGGGGTGAGAGGCATGCATGCCGGCCAGCGTTGAGGATGGCTGGCATGCAGTTCAGATTATTGGAAACAGTCGGCAGCGTAATGCGTCATGCTACCTGCTCAAGGGGCGAACCAATACGATCCAGCCAGTGTTGCCGTTCGCTGGCAAGCTCATCTGTTAAAGCAAAGCCCTTCACCTGACGGTGCCTGTCAATAAAGATGGCTCTTAGCCCGGTTTGAGTGTGTTCAATCCGCCAATCACCATCGAGGTTCGGGGGAGGAGGCTGCACAGTCACCGGACAAGCTGGTGTTTTCACAATCACAGGCATCAAAGGGTACTGAGCCATGGTAGGGCGCCCGAGCAAACCGTCTGCCAAGGCTGGAATACCGGCATTTATCGGTGCAAGATAAGGCAGTAGCTGGCCGTTGATCTCTGCGCAATCGCCGATTGCGAACACATCCGGCAAGTTTGTCCTTAATCCTGCGTTGATTTTCACCCCAAGATTGATTTCCGCCCCTGCTGCTGCTGCCAGTTCAGTTCGGGCTTTCAGGCCGACGGCAGACAGAACAAGATCGGTTTCAAGTTCGGTGCCATTTTCAAGAGCGAGGACATAGCCTTTCCCTCTCTTTTTGACTGAGCTGACTGTCGTGTTGAAATGCCAGCCAACTCCTCTATTCCTGAGACGATCCTGAAGGTGATCGCCGATTTCTCTTGGGATCAATCTGTCCATGGGCCAAGGTGACAGCCCGATTACATCAACCACGATTCCGGCATTGATAAGGTCATTCGCAAACTCGCAGCCAATCAAACCGTTGCCAATAATGCTGACACGTTTCGCCCCTTGTAGTTGCTCCCGGAAAAACCGATAGTCCTGAAGATCATTTACACTGACGACATCCCCCGCACCATCCCCTGCCAGCGGCAGGCGTACAGGCGCAGCTCCCAGGGCGAGAACAATTTTGCTGTACACCTGTTTTCCGACGGCCGTGGAGACTGTCTTGTTTTTAGGATCGATTGCTGAAACCCGGCAGTGTGAATAAACGCGAATATTGAGTCTGGCTTCCAATTCCAGAGGTGTTTCGGACACCAGTGCCTCCGCGAGCTTATCCCGAGCTAGCGCAGTGGACAGTCCAGGCTTTGAATACTGATGACCATCGTCGGCCGTAAACATGACGATAGGCACATTTAGATCCCGCTGTCGCAAAGCTTCTGCCAGACCATATCCAGCATAGCCTGTGCCGATAATAACAATGGGAGCCTCTTTCGGTTTTATGTTCTGAGCCGGAGCTTCTGTCTTTGCAGATTGGGGTAGTTCTATCATCTGAAAATCAGACTTACCTACCAGACAGTCGGGACATTGCCAGTCATCTGGCACGTCTTCCCAACGCGTACCCGGGGGGATTCCATCGGCGGGCCAGCCTTTGGCCTCGTCATAAATCAATCCGCAGACAACACATAGCCATTTTTTCATGATTAGGCTCCACTCTTTGTATTCTGAATCGCAGCAATTCTGGGCCGGCGAACCGGCTGCTTGCTATTTACTATCTGGTTACCCGGATGGCGACATTTTTGGTTCGTACGTAGCTGTAAAGCGCTTCCTGTCCTTTTTCGCGCCCATAGCCCGATAAGCGATTGCCTCCAAATGGGGTTTCAATGCCGCCAGCAAACCATTCGTTTACAAAAACCTGTCCGGCATCGAGGGCCTGAGAGGCGCGCATTGCAAGGCTTATGTCCTGGGTGAAAACACCCGCGACGAGGCCATAATCGGTGCCATTCGCCAGTTCGTAAGCCTCCTGCTCACTCTCAAAGGGCGTGATGGCGATTACCGGGCCGAACACCTCGTCACGGAACAGGCCCATGCTCGGTTTCACATCGGCAAATACCGTAGGCTGGATAAATGCCCCTGGCAGGTTTTCGACGGCTGTACCCCCACAGACCAGTCGGGCGCCGTCCTCCAGGGCTTTATGGCAGATGGTAAGAATGGTGTCGCGCTGCTGCATGGAAACAACCGGCGTGAGGTCCGGATTTTCGTTACCTGGACCAATACTAAGGCTTGAGGCAAGTTGGGCGACTCTGCTGACCACTTCGTCGTATACGTCCTGCTGAACCAGAAGCCGGGACATGGCTGAGCAGACCTGGCCGGCGTTAAAGAAAATGCCCCAGCGAACACTGTCGACCAATTGGTCCAGGTCTGCATCGGCGAATACCACAGCTGCAGACTTGCCGCCAAGTTCCATAACGCATGGCACGGCGTTTTCTGCGGCGCTGCGCATGATTGCCTGGCCTGTGGGAACCGAACCGGTAAACACAATCTGATTGGTTTCCTTATGAGACACAAGAGCAGCTCCAATCTGCCGCCCTGGGCCTGCAAGCACGCTCAGGGCGCCTTTGGGCAGTCCGGCACGTTCACAGGCAGAGGCAAGCAGTGTGATGGCTAGTGGCGAAAGCTCCGGCGATTTGACGATCACGGCGTTGCCAGCGGCCAGTGCCGGGGCAAGGGAACGCGCGCAGATTGAAACGGGGAAGTTCCAGGGAACGATCTGTACCGAGATGCCTTGAGGTTCGTAAACCGTAAAGTCGATGTAGTCCTCTCCGAGAGGAATGGACTTACCCTCGATTTTGTCGGCGATACCTGCGTAGTACTCGAAGTACCGGGCAGCTTCTTCAAATTCGCTTCGGGCGTCGTTAACAGATTTACCGTTCTCGCGAGACGCCAGTGCCGCACCTTGCTCGACCAGGTTGCGTATTTCCTGGCCAATGCGATACATCAGCTCTGAGCGCGTGCTTGGTCGCTGGCGACTCAGTAGTCCCGCTTTAACGCAGTCGCGGGCGGCTCGCATGGCGTCTTCGGTGTCGGCCAAAGTTGCACTGGCGATGGTGGCAAACGCCTGGTTGGTTGCAGGGTCCAGTACTTGGATGCGGTCCTCACTGTCCCGCCACTCGCCTCCGATAAAATTGAGCCAGTGGTTATTGTCGTTGCTCAGCATGTTCATGTCCTTACTCCGTGACTTCTGACCCGGTTTGGTCCGGGGTCGGTCTGTTGGTCGGATCAGCCGTTGCTAATAGAGGCATACTTGGTTGCGACCCAGCCATGAAAATGATGGGTCGGGCCATCCAGCACCGGTGAGAAAACGCCACCGGTAAACCCCGGTGATTGCCTGCCGGCTTGCATGCCCTCTACTGCGAAGACGTCTTCACCGAACACAACTTTCCATGCTTCCAACTGGGAATGGCGACACGCGGCGTATGCATCACCGCACGCTTCCTCAGTCACGTAGAACAAACGCAGGTTCTCAACAGTGACGTCTTTTTTCCGGGGTTCCAGGATGATCGCGAAGAAGTGGTCAGCCTGCATGCCGAGCATCACGTTGGGGTACAGGGATATGTATTCGGCTTGGCGCAGCCGGTCTTCAGGCCAGTTGGAGAATCGTGGCAAACGGGTTCCGGCTACATCCGACAGATTGTAGGTATAGCTGCCTTGGCCGGACATGTCTTCGTTGACTATCAGGTTGTAGTGTTGGTCCAGCGGTGAATAGGTATTGAGGCTGGGGTGAACCCAAGGCAGGTGGTAGGCCTCGCAATAATTTTCAATGGCCAGTTTCCAGTTACAATTCACCTCCAGCTGCATTTGGCTGCCGTTGGGGGCTATGTGCAGATTATTCCAGCCATCTTTGCCGCAAAAGTCACTCCAACGCTCTACCAGTGGTTCGATATGCTCATCGAAAGGCTTGGCATCGCCGGAAAGATTGATAAATACCATCCCCATCCAGACCTCTGAGCGCACTTCGCGCAAACCATGCTTTTCACAGGCAAAGCCTTCGACTTTGTGCACGCCAACGCCGCCAATATGGGGGGTGCCTTTCAGGTTTCCGTTCAGATCATAGGTCCAGGAGTGGTAAGGGCAGCGAACCATTCCCTCCACCTCGGTCTCTTCGGTTAGAAGAATCATGCCCCGGTGGCTGCATACGTTATGGAATACTTTATATTCTCCGTCACGGTTGCGCATGATCGCCAATGGCAGGCCCATGAAATCGACAGGCTTGGCGAAACCGTTGACCGGCAGATCGCTGGTGAAACCGAGAGCAGCCCAGGTTTTGCCGAGTACCTCGTCACGCTCCAGTTCGAACATTGTGTCTTGTGTATAAACTGCATTGGGCATACCAATGGCGTCAGCCAGAGGTTTGCGAACGTCGTCGAGCGTGGTCGCTGGGATGATGCGAGATGTTGTTGTCATGGTTTCTCTCCACATTCCGCCGTATCGGCACATAGGTTCAATAGTTGTTTGCATTGACGCAGCTCAAAAAATTGAAGCTGGCTGTGGGGCGGATAGTAGAAATAGAACGGAGGTCGCCACAAACGATTAATTTGTCGCCTATGCATTACAAAAAGTCATGCCCTTTCTTGTAGTCGCTACTGTAGGGCTGCCGTCTCTATACTTTTGTATTAGCCATTACAAAAACTCATTTGCTCATTCAGAAAATTGGTTTGATGTAAGTCAAATTTTCCTGAATATTGCGAACGCTGCCTAAAAACAGCTTATTTTGGTCCACTGACAGGCCAAAACTCCGTCACAGGGTTCATTGCCTTGCGGACAACAATAATTAGATGGAGAAGACGCTATGAAAAATGACGTCGGACTGGTTAAGGGCATTGACCCGACCGTGACGGTCATATCCAAAATCCTCGTCATTGGATTCGTGATCTTTTGCGGTCTTATGGCGGAAGAGGCTGGTGCTTTCTTTCAGCAGGTCTCAGATGCAGTTCTCAACAATTTCAAGTGGTTTTATCTCACAGTCGTGAGCGGTGTGCTGTGTGTCCTGATCTGGCTTATGTTCAGCCGCTTTGGGAACATTCGGCTTGGTCGTGATGATGAAACGCCTGAATTCAGTTATCGCTCCTGGTTGGCTATGTTGTTCAGCGGCGGAATGGGAATAGGGCTGATTTTCTGGTCAGTCGCAGAGCCGATGTGGCACTACGCCGGCAATCCGTTCGTTGAGCAGGGACTGTCAGACGCTGCGGCCGAAGCGGCTATGCGTGTTACTTTTTTCCATTGGGGACTTCACCCGTGGGCAATTTTTATAGTGGTTGCCCTCACCATGGCTTATTTTGCCTACCGCAAGGGCCTTCCTCTAACTATGCGGTCGGTGCTCTATCCATTAATTGGTGACCGAATATACGGCCCCATCGGACATACGGTGGATATTCTGACGGTTGCCATCACGGCGTTTGGGGTGTCCCAGTCCCTGGGGCTGGGCGTGGTTCAGATGAACGCGGGATTGAACAACGTTCTCGGTATGGAGATTAGCGTTGGAAACCAGCTCCTGATGATCGCGGTCATCAGTTTTTTGGCAATTATCTCGGTCATGTCCGGTGTGGGAAGAGGTATCAGGATTCTGTCGGAATGGAATATGCTGCTATCAATAGTCCTTGTCCTGATCGTGCTCGCTATCGGCCCGACCCGTTACATTCTCCACACTCTGCTTGAAAGCACTGGCGACTACCTGGGTAATATTGTAGCCCTCAGCACTTGGAGCGATGCTCAGGGAGATAGCGGCTGGCAGAACTGGTGGACTGCTTTCTACTGGCCATGGTGGATGACCTGGTCGCCTTTTGTCGGCATGTTTATCGCTCGTATCTCTAGGGGGCGGACCATTCGGGAGCTGGTGATGGGCGCTCTGATTGTACCCACCATCGTCACCTTTATCTGGATGTCCGTTTTCGGAGGTTCAGCCTTGCATGCCGAGCGTGTGGACCGCCTGGCGCATCAGGAGCAGGTTGAATCAGGCGTTCTGGTGGGTGAAGCTGCCGAGTTCAAGGGTGGCGATGTTCTTCTAGCCACCAAGGCTGATACAACGTCGGCAGTATTTACCCTGTTTGAAAAGATAGATGAGGGTGTGCTTGGGCAGATACTGAGTCTTTTGGTTGTGCTTCTGTTGGCGACCTACTTCATTACCTCTGCTGACTCGGGGACGTTGGTGCTCTGCACGTTGAACTCCCGCGGTAGTCCGGAACCGCCGATGGCATTGCGCGTTCTCTGGGGCGTGATGCAGGCATTCATCGCGGGCGGTCTGCTGTATGCCGGTGGTTTGAAAGCGGTTCAGACAGCATCTATCGTTGCCGGGCTACCAATTTCCGTGTTGACCCTGGTGATGACCATCAGTTTGCTCAAGGCTCTCAGGCAGGAAGATCCCTACCTTGCACCTTTGCCCGGCCGGCGTGCGCCGTTGCCAGTAAGACCGGTTTCTGGTTCGGACGTTCCCAGAGGGTACTCTGCCGTGAATCTCGAGCCTGCGCCCGCAATGCTTCGCGCCAGCGGAGAGTGATCTAGTGGAAAAGAGCTTTCATTAAAAGAAGGCAGTTCTATACTGCATAAAATAGAGGCCCGCTTGTCGGGCCTTTTGCATTAACAAGAAAAACAGATTGTATGGGGCTTTCCTTTGAAGATTAGACCTCTTCCGCCGCTGAACAGCCTGGTGGCCTTTGAATCATCAGCTCGCCATCTTAGTTTTACCCAGGCCGCTACGGAGTTAAGTGTTACTCAGGGGGCTATCAGCCGACAGATACGTCACCTTGAGGATTACCTTGGCCGCTCCCTGTTTGTCAGAGACAAACGAGGTATTTCCCTGACCCAGACAGGCGATGATTACTTTTACGCTGTCCAGCAAGCCCTTCATATGCTCGCTCATGCGACCGGGGAAGTCCTTCAGTGGCAGGATAACAAGCAGATCACAGTGGTAACTTCCAACGCGATGGCATCGCTCTGGTTACTCCCGCGACTGGCGGACTTTCAGGATCGACACCCGGATATTGATGTTCGTATCTTTGCCAGCGATACCCTGAAGGGCGTGCGTCCATCAGAGTACGATGTGGCGCTGTTTTTTTACCCGCAGCCCCCTAAAGACATGGACGCTACACCCTTGTTCAGGGAGCGGGTTTTTCCCGTATGTAGTCCTGCGTTTCTGGAAAAACAGTCGTTGAAGGCGCCCGAAGATATTTTTGCTACGACACTGTTATGGCTGGATTCCCGGAAAGACTGGATGGGCTGGAATGAATGGTTCCAGCAAGCAGGCATAAAACCTGCCCCGGCTAGGCGGCGGCTGAACCTGAATACCTATCCCATGCTGATCCAGGCAGCGCTCAATGGTCAGGGTCTGGCTTTGGGGTGGGAGCAGCTCATTGGTAACTATCTGGATAGTGGTCTGTTAATCAGGCCGGTTGCAGATGAGCTCAATACGGAAGCCTGTTTTTATATGCTGGAGCCAGATACAACGTTCAGGAGAAAACCTGGTGTCGATGAATTCCGAGCCTGGCTGCTTGGGTTGGTTGCAGCGGAACAAGTCTCCGGATCCAGCGTAGGTTAAAGATTAATTAATTGTTTGTAGTGAATCTCGAGTTAACCAGGGAATTATTTTCTGCAACTGTTGTAGTACCTGCCCCTCCATGAATTGTTGTATATGATTTGCGATTTCTTCGGGGATCCTGCCAAGCTCTCCTGCACGAGCCACCAGAAACAGTCGGCGCGCATGGCGGCTGTCGTCAAGTGGTAGCAGACGCAGACCCTCCACATTCTGGATTGACTGCGCCAGACAAAGCGCGCTCAGAATGCCCCAACTGTGCCCATCCCGTACAAAACGCATGAGTGTGTGAGTATCATCGGTTTCGTACCTGACTCGCGTTAGCATTCCGATACGTCGAAGAGCCACTTCGGTCATTGCGCCGATGTGGGTGTTTCGACCATAGCGTATGAGTGGGTAATGCATTGCCAGTTGGCCAAGTGCTTCTCGATGGGGTAGGTCCTCAGCAAAGTTAAAATGCTCGGGGATAGCGAGTAGAAGTGGATCTCGGAAAAGCGGGTAACGCTCCAACCCCGTCACATCCTCAAGTGGTTCATTAGACACCAGAATATCCACTTCCCGATTCATAAAGGATTGCAGTAGCGAAGGAGTAAGGCCGCTCCGAAGTGTTAACTGCTCGATTTTATGCTCCATTTGCGCAATCAACGGGCTGCCGAAGACCTCTGAGCAGGAAGTCATCAACCCCAGACGACACTGAGTCAGGTTTTGCTGGGCTGCCACCCTGACCTGGCTGCCGAGGCGCCGCAGGTCCCCGAGAATCGTATCAGCCTGCTGTTTTAACACGATCCCTGCTGCGGTCAACCTGAGGGGGCGCGTTCGTCTTATGACTAGCGTGGTTCCCAGATTCTGTTCTAGAAGTTTAAGTGTCTGCGAAACCGCAGACTGGGTTATTTGGAGTCGTCGGGCGGCATCAGTCAGGGAGTCTGATTCAGCAATTGTCACGAAACAACCCAGCGAGTTGGTGTCAATGAGAGGCTCTTGTCTGAACATAAGTTATTCTTATCAAAATGCTTAGAAATGCTTTAATAGCACAAAAACAGTAGTCAGTTTAATAAAAATTGCAATAATACAATCCAAGAGCTGTCGTAATTGACCCTCGAGGATCCGTAAAAACTGACTGAGTGTGACATCTGATGATTCTTCCACAATATGACCAGCGTTGTGGCTGGTACGAGCTCCTGAACAACGTATCCGATTTCCCCGAGCTTACAAACGACATTGATGTGGACGTTTTGGTGGTGGGAGCTGGCTTTGTTGGATGTGCCGCTGCCAGACGCATTGCAGAGAACAGGCCGGATGACTCTGTGTTATTGATCGATGCGCTCAAAGTTGGGCAAGGCGCTTCGGGACGAAATTCAGGCTTTGTTATTGATCAGCCCCATAAAAGGGATCTTGAGAGTAATGATGAGCTACTCAAGGAAAAAATAGTCCGGCTCAATCGTGTTGCCATTGAATATCTCGAAACTCAGATTGAGCGTTTCGCAATTGATTGTCAGTGGTCCCGAGCTGGCAAGTACCAGGCAGCGGTGGGTGCTCGAGGCAATAAACTCCTTGATCACTACGAAAGTCTTTTGAGAAAGAATAAGGAAAGCTTTCACCGCTTGAGTCGTGATGAGCTTCGAGAGGTGTTTGGTACCGAGTACTATACAGCGGCAATTCACACGCCCGGTGGTGCGCTGATGCAACCAGCATCACTCATGCGTGGGCTGGCGGATACCATGCCCGAGAATGTAAAAATCGCGGAGCGTACGGCTGTACAGTCTATTACTCGAAAGGGGCCGGGGTTCGAGATCATAACAGCCAAAGCACGTGTCAACTGCCGTCAACTTATTCTCGGGACGAATGTTTTTACGGCGGAGCTAGGATACATGGCTGATCGGATACTCCCGATAATGACCTTTGCAAGCATGACGGCGCCATTGTCGGATGCTCAGCTGCGCTGTTTTGGCGGGCAGATGGACTGGGGCATTACTCCGGCTGACCATGGAGGCACCACGGTGCGAATGACTCAGGACAGGAGGCTGATAATTCGCAACTCATACCGCTATGCTCATGATTACAATACGCCGCAGGATCTGATACCTGGAATTGCAGAGCGCCACAGGGACGCGTTCATTGCCCGTTATCCTCACCTTAGTGACGTGTCGTTCGAATTTACCTGGGGCGGTACAAGTGGGCTCTCCGGTAATTTTGAGACGTACTTTGGTGAACTGGAAAAGAACGTTTTCGCGTCATGCTGTGACCAGAGCGTAGGGGCAGCTCGGGGAACTATTTCCGGAATGATGCTGGCAGACATGGCAAGTGGCCTGAAAACCGAGTTGCTGGATGACATGAAGATAGTGTCCGGTAAACCCTCAAGGCTCCCGCCCAAGCCGTTACTTCGAGTTGGTGTTCCAATGCGCCTTGCTATGGCAAGGATGGCCAGCCGCTCTGAAGTCTGAACGATCATCGGCTCTCAAGGAAATTTACATGTCTGCAAAGCTAATCAGAAGTAGTAGTCTTGTCTTCAATCACCGGGGTGGGCCTCCTGGCGCTGCGGGTGTCGCTCGAGCTGTCAGCACTGACATGAGTGCGACAATGGGAGCAGGCGTCGCCCATTTTGATGCCTGCTCCATCAATTGGACTGTGCTTTATGATGAAGTCATCTACGTTATTGATGGGATTTTCCGCCTTGTAACACGTGATGGGGTTCTGGAAGGCAGACCGGGCGATGTTATCTGGATTCCGGAGGGAACAGAGTTGAAATATGAGGGAGACGGCGCTCGGATTTTCTACGCCGTGTATCCTGGTAATTGGAAGGAGTTGCATCAGTTGGCGTGAGCAACTCCTTTGTGCCCATCGAACGGCAGGTGCGATCAAAATGCCAGCAGGTAGGTTGTGTACCCAGCGAAGATGACTAGCAGGGCACCACCCTCCAACCGGTTAATGCGCCCCGGTCCACGGAAGCCATAACACAGTGCAAACAGCGCCAGGGTGAGGGCGGCCATCACCGGGAAGTCACGGGCAAGTACTTCCGGCGCCACCGGCATCGGCGCAATCAGCCCCGCAATGCCCACAACGGCCAGGGTGTTGAAGAGGTTGGAGCCCAGGATATTGCCCAGGGCCAGATCATGTTCACCCTTGCGGGCCGCAATGATGGATGAGGCCAGTTCCGGGAGTGATGTGCCAATGGCCACTATGGTGAGGCCGATGACCAGATCGCTGATGCCGAACATGGTGGCCAGATCAACGGCGCCCCACACCAGAATGCGGGAGCTGACAATCAACAGCAGCAGTCCGACCACGAGCCATAAAAGTGCTTTGCGCAACGGCATGGCATGCACTTCTTCGGTCATCTCTTTCGCCAGAGCATCGTCTGGTTGCCTGAAGCCCTGGTAGATACTCCAGCCGATCAGCAACACAAAAACCAGCATGAGACCAACTGCGTCCATACGGCTCAGGTCACCGTCCCAAAGCTGCCAGCCGGCGAAGGCGGTTACCAGAATCAGAATGGGTAGTTCTTTGCGCATGACCTGGGAATGCACGGCTATCGGAGCCAGCAGTGCAGTGATGCCAAGAATCAGGGCTATGTTGGTGATATTCGAACCGTAAGCATTGCCCAGCGCCAGCCCCGGGTTGCCCTGGGATGCGGCAAGAGCAGAAACCGCCATCTCCGGCGCAGACGTGCCAAAGCCCACCACAACCATACCAATCAGCAGTGGGGGCATTCCAAAATGGCTGGCGGTGGTGGCCGAACCCTCGACAAATTTGTCCGCACTCCATACCAGCAGAATCAGACCTGCAATGATCGCCCCAATGGCCATCAGCATTTCAATCACTCCTTATCGTCTATTGCCGTCTCGGCAGCGCAAGAATCGATGGTGCCACAGGTTCCTGCAATAAGTATAAATTCCGGGCATTACCCACCTCCGGGATCTTCTGAATAGATTTTGATGCCTTGTCATCTACACTGAGTCATAGCATTCGAGGGAATGAATGGTGTTCATCGGAAATTTAAGCCCTCAAGGAGTCACCCGGGTGTATGACTTGGGTCAATCATCCGGCTAGCGCATCAGTGTTATGTTGAAAACACATCCAACAGGAAGGGAGAGAGGACCATGGCAAACGGTACTCAAAGCTTTGTAGTCGCGTGTGACGGTTCAGAGCATTCATCGCACGCCGCCAAAATTGCCGCTGAACTCGCCAAAGCGACCGGCCAATCACTCAAGCTGCTTGCCGTCTTCCCCGGTACCAAGCTCGAGAGACTGATCGTAAGTGGTATACCGCAGAGTGACATTGACGAAGAAGCCAACGAATACGGACGCAAGGCATTTGATGCCGCGAAGCAGGCGGTAAGCGGGATTGTTGAGCCGGCGGAAGAAGTTCTGCTTAAAGGGGACCCAGCCAAGGAAATCGTCGAGTATCTTGATGAAAATCACGGCTCCCACATGTTTCTGGGGCGGCGAGGCGACTCAATGCTGAGAAGCCTCACTCTTGGCAGTGTCAGTGAAAAGGTTGTCAGGCATGCCCACGGTCCGGTGACCGTTGTAAGCGATTAACACAGGGTTCAGTTGCAGAAAGACCGCGATTTCGATCGCGGTTTTTTTTGCTCAGAGGCTGGCACCAGATATCGACACCATGGCGGCACCATTATGGAACTGGAACAAATCAATGCCATAGAAAAGGCGACCCGTTACGGCCGTGCTGAGGTTTTTCGTATCGGCCTGGCGGTGATATTCCTTGCCGGCATAATGTTGTATGTGCGTTCCATCGGGGCTGACGCTCCGAATATGGTGATGCTGGTAATAGCGGCCATGATTGGCGGCTACATGGCGATGAACATCGGCGCCAACGATGTTGCCAATAACGTGGGTCCCGCGGTCGGTTCCAAAGCCTTGACCCTGGCAGGGGCCATCGCTATAGCAGCGTTTTTTGAGGCCAGCGGCGCTCTGATCGCGGGCGGCGATGTCGTTGGCACAATCAAGAAGGGGATTATCGATCCTGATCTGATTGGTGATCCTGATACGTTTATCTGGCTCATGATGGCGGCGCTGCTTGCCGCGTCGCTCTGGTTGAATGCGGCCACCTATATCGGGGCACCCGTCTCCACGACCCATTCAATCGTCGGCGGTGTGATGGGCGCGGGTATAGCGGCGGGTGGCGTCGATATCGTGGATTGGGTCCAGTTTGGCCAGATAGCCGCCAGTTGGGTCATATCGCCAGTGCTGGGCGGGGCGATTGCAGCGCTGTCGCTTTACCTGATCAAGCGCCGGATTACTTACAAGCGGGACATTGCTCAGGCCGCCAGGCACAACGTACCGTTGTTCGTCGCAATAATGGCCTGGGCCTTTGCCACGTATCTTGTGGTCAAGGGGCTGGGCAAGATTGTCGACGTCGGTTTACTGCCCGCCATCGTGTTCGGTGCGGTCGTTGCGGTCTTCGTATGGTGGCTTACGAAATGGCTTATCGCCCGTTCCTCTGCCGAGGTGGAAAACAGTAAGGCGGGGGTAGATAGTCTGTTCACTTATCCGCTTATTTTTTCGGCGGCACTTCTGAGTTTTGCGCATGGGGCGAATGATGTGGCGAACGCGGTCGGCCCGTTGGCCGCGATCAATGAAGCCGTGCTTCAGGGCGGCGTCGCAGCCCAGGCGACGATTCCCAGCTGGGTGTTATTGGTCGGGGCGCTCGGAATTGCGTTAGGTCTGGCGCTGTATGGTCCGAAACTAATCCGGACCGTCGGCTCCGAGATCACAGAACTCGACCGCATGCGTGCCTTCTGCGTGGCTATGGCCGCGGCGATTACCGTCATCATCGCAAGCCAGCTGGGCCTTCCCGTGAGCTCGACCCACATTGCCATCGGGGGCGTGTTCGGAGTCGGCTTTCTGCGAGAGCATCTCAAAACGACCTATCGTCAGAAGATCGAGGAGATCGAGGCGCATCATGCCGGAGCGGATCGGGCAATAGTAGAGCGTCTGCTAAAGGAGTTCGATGAGGCCTCTTTCGAAGAGAAGGGAGAAATTCTCAAGAATCTGAAAAGGCAAAATGGTGGCGCTGCGCCGATCTCGAAAAGCGACCGAAAGAGCCTTAAAAAAATGTACCGTCAGGATCTCGTCAAGCGATCGGCGGTGTTCAGGATCGTGGCTGCCTGGTTGATTACGGTTCCTTTGTCAGGGTTGTTGGCCGCTATTCTGTTTTTCACCATCAGAGGGATGCTTCTTCCATGAGGTCTCGTAGTTTTGCGAGTTGGGCCTCGACCACTCGCAGACGAACTTCGATCTGAGCGGGGGTTTCTTCCGAAGAGTCGGACTTGAGCTGATCGCGGTATTTTGCCTGTTTTTTTTCAAGCTCCTGCTGCAGGCGCTTCAGTTCCTTGCGCTTGAGCGATTTGCCCTTGTCGTGTTCACGCAGCACATCGTCAAGCCTGGCCACCAAATCCTTGAACCCCATTGTCCGACTCCGCCGTCATCGAATATTGGTCGGCCCAGACATAGTCCTCAGCCGTTGAAGCCTCAGACGGTGATTTCTGCCTGGCCTTCGTCGCTCACCGAGACTGCTTCGGTCGTCCGGGCAGCTTCCACATCTGTGGCTGTAAGAAGTGCACGAGTACCGGAAAGAATAGCATCCACTGTCTCGCTGGCATAGGCGGAATCGTTGAGCAGGGAGGTTGCCATTGCGGAATCGATCCGCTTCGTTCCCAGAAGTCGCGTAACGCGCGCAACCATGGATTCACGGTCTACTCGGGCACGGACAGCGATCTCGTCCAGCTCCAGTATTGCCGTGCTGGCATCGTCAAATTTACCCTCGTAAAACCGATGGGTTTCACGTAACACCATCGCGACACGCAGTCGGAGATCGTTGTATTCCTGTCGGATAGCTGTGTTATCCGACACCATGTAGGTGGTGAGGTTCTTGCGCAGGTGTTTAACGTGTTTGATGGCTTCCACCATCTCGGCGGCTGCATGCTGCAGACGATACAGTGAATCGGTGGAACTTCCCGGAGACATGAGGGCCATTCGACCGGAAATGAAGTCGAGGATGGCGTTATAGAGGCGCTTGACGCGCTGCCGGTAGACCAGGTCGATGTCGATGTCGATGCGTTCCCGGCTATGATTGATCATCCATGCCAGGTCATCGCAGTTGCGGATCTTCTCACGGTGCAGGTGGAGACCGTGTGCCAGGATGACGAAGGCCTGATCGAAGAGGTGCCAGACCTCACGGCGGACAGCGGCGTTGGCGCTATCGGGGAATTCCATCGCGGCCGGATTCAGGTATTTGGGCTGCGCTTCGGCCTCTTCTTCACGTTCTGGCAGCCAGTGTTCCAGTAAGTTCGCCATCCGGGAAATTAAAGGCAACATTATGGCTACACCCAGGCAGTTAAACAGGGTGTGGAATATGGCGAGCTTGACTGTGTAATCATCCTCTGCAATCGACAAGAGCCCCGACAGGCTGTCGACGGACCAGCGTAGCGGTTCGATCAACACCAGGGCGATTGCTGCTGTTGCTATGTTGAACAGAAGGTGGGCGCCTGCCAGCCGCTTGCCGGCGATATTAGCGCCAAGACCGCCGATCACCGCAGTCACCGTAGTGCCAATATTGGCACCGATCGCCAGTGCCAGAGCGTTCTCGTAGGTTACCTGGCCTGTGGCCAGGCCGGCCAGGGTTAGGGCCAGCGTCGCGTGGCTCGACTGCATGACGACGGTCGCCAGAATTCCGAGCCCGGTATAAACGAGCAGTCCGGTTACGCCGGTCATTGCATAGTCGCGCAGATCGACCGCCGACTGGTAGCTCTCGAATCCTTCCTTCATGAAATCTATGCCGAGGAAGAGAAAACCCAGACCAGCCAGAATCGCGCCAAAGGCCTTCAGCACGCGGGATTTCTGGAAGTTCAGCACCACCCCGAACACGAGCATCGGCAAAGCAAAGGATGAGAGGCTCATCTTCATACCGATAGTCGCGAACAGCCATGCACCGGTTGTGGTGCCAAGGTTGGCTCCGAAAATGATGCCAATGCCTGTGATCAGCGGAAGCAGACCGGCGCTCAGGAACGATATGGTAATGACCGATACCAGAGAGCTGGATTGCATAATGGCGGTGCTGACGATGCCGAAGCCCAGACTCTTGGGAATCGTGTCCGTGGTCCGGCGCAACACTCTCTCCAGGAACCCGCCGGTAAATCGGCGAAATCCATTCTCGAGCGAGAGCATGCCAAACAGGAAGATCGCAACGCCCGCGGCAATCTGTTTGAACTCTGGACTCGCCCACAGCGCAAAAGCCAGGAGTCCGAGTATTCCGGTAAGGACGAGTTGGCGATAGTTCATTGGTTCACCCTTCCCGCAATTGGCTCGGGTTTATCTTCGCGCGGTCGGGGCGCGACATCATGAATCTGGCAGGGTTTGGTTCTCACCACATTACTCTGTCACATTTATGTAATGGAAGTAAGCTCAATACTTCCGGGCCTGAACAGTAAGCTTCATGCATCGCACGCAATCGTTTTTGCGGCGCGAGCGGATGCGGTCCTCAGTGTTGGCCCGCGATGAATGCCATCATTTGCCACAATTCATGCGAAAAACAACCGAGATAGCTCAAGGTCCAGGTCTTTATGCTGACCGAGTGAATTCAAATGAACGAGGTGGCTATGAAGACTGCAGAGCTGATCGAGAAATGGCTCGATAAATGTGACCTGGCGAGACTGGCTCAGGAACGTTACCAAGAGGATCCGAGCCCCACTAATTACTCGGAACTGAAAAGAGCCATGTGTGAACGACGACTGATGGAAGAGCGCATTGATCCCAGGGCGAGTCATGCCCAAAGAGTCTCAGCGTGAGTCGGTTTTATTGAGCGTCAGAAACAACAAAACCCGCACAAGGCGGGTTTTGTCTGAATTCTTAATGGTGCCCGGAGGCGGAATCGAACCACCGACACGGGGATTTTCAATCCCCTGCTCTACCAACTGAGCTATCCGGGCGTGTTGCGCTACTGCTGTGCAACGGGGCGCTATTAAACCGGTTTCGATGTTTTGAGTCAAGGCTAGGCCGGAAAAATTTCTGAATCTTTTCAGGCATGCTCAGGCTTTGATCAATCCGGGGTTACTGTTCCGGTGGAACGTAGCCTTCGGCCTTGTCGAACGGTTCGTTGTTGAAGAAATGTTCCATCTGCGCCTGCAGGTATTTTCGGGTGTTCGGGTCCATCAGGCTCAGGTGTTTTTCGTTGATCAGCATGGTCTGCTGGGCCTGCCATTCTTCCCAGGCCTGCTTCGAAATATTCTCGAAAATGTCCTGGCCCTTGGCGCCGGGCATGGGCGGGAAGTCCAGGCCTTCCAGTTCTTTCTGGTATTTGCGGCAGAAAACGGTACGGCTCATGGTGGCTCCTGTTGGCAAATGTTGCTGGCGGTGATGATAACAGATCGTTGCGGCTGAAGGCGCTAGCGGGCCGGATCAAAGCAGGGCCGCTTGCTCCGGTTCGGTAAGCAGCGAGCGGATCGGCGCTGGCAGACCGAGGTTCAGGGCTTCGTGGCGATGCAGCCATTTCAGATGTTCCTTGTCTGCAACGGTGTTGGCGCTGCCGGTGACGTTCAGACGAGCCGGCTGTATGTGCAGGTGGTAATGGGAGAAGGTATGCCGGAAGCCGCTGATCAGTTCGGGCTCTCCGCAATCCAGTCCAAGGTTCTGCTCACAGGCTTCCTGAAGCTCATCGGCGCCATAGGCCGGGTCCAGTTCCGGCAGGCTCCAGAGGCCACCCCAGATGCCACTGGGCGGGCGACGTTCCAGCAGAATGCGGCCTTCGCCGTCTTCAAGGATTACCATCCAGGTAGTTTTCTCCGGTTTGGCTTTCTTCGGTTTGGAGCCGGGGTACAGTAATGTTTCACCCTGGGCGTAGGCCTGGCAGCCCTCTTGCAGTGGGCAACTGTCACAGGCCGGCCGGCTGCGGGTACATACCATGGCGCCCAGATCCATAATGCCCTGGGTGTAGTCACGCACCCGTTGTTCCGGAGTATGTTCCTCGGCCCGTTGCCAGAGCTGGTTGAGCACGGCGGTCTGTCCTGGCCAGCCGGGAATGGCATGGTAGCGGGCCAGCACGCGTTTCACGTTGCCGTCCAGAATGGCGGCGCGAATGCCGAAGGCCTGGGCCAGTATGGCGGCCGCTGTGGAACGGCCTATGCCGGTCAGGGATTCAAGCTCTGCCTGGGTTTGTGGAAATTCACCACCAAAATCGCGAACCACAGTCTGCGCGGCTTTCTGCAGGTTCCGGGCCCGGGCGTAGTAACCAAGGCCAGACCAGTGGCTGAGTACATCATCCACGGGGGCTTCGGCCAGGGCATGGACGTCGGGAAAACGTTCCATGAACGCCTCAAAGTAGGGGATAACGGTGGTTACCTGCGTTTGCTGCAACATGATTTCCGAAACCCACACCCGATAGGCGTTCCGGTTGTGATGCCACGGCAGGTCATGCCGGCCGTGGCTGTCGTACCATTGCAGCAGTTTGTCGGCGAAACGGTCGGGCATCAGTTGAATAGCCCCTTGAGCTTGTCGCCGATCTGCTCCTGGACCTTTTCTTTTACCTTCTCCTCCGCCTTGGTTTTTGCCTTGTCCACTTCCTCTCGAGCTTTGGCCTTGGCGGCGTTTTCCGCGATGGTTTTCAGGGTGTCCCGGAAGCGGGATCCGTCAAAAGAACATAGGCCAGCCGGGTCCTCGGCGAAGTTGCCCCGGCACTCAACAGGAATTACCGCATTTTCTACGTATTCGGTGACTCGGCAGGCGTTGTCCCTGTGGATCTCGCCGACGACTCTCAGGCCCACTTCGTAGTCCAGCTGGCTCTGGGCCATATCGACTGTGCCATTGCCCTCAAGACGCATGCCGGCCAGTGCCGCCACCAGGTCCGTGTTGTTCAGGGTGTTGCCATTGATGTCGAGGGTGCCGCGCATGTCGTTGAACGGTGTGCTGGTGCCCCAGTCGGTGGTTGTCAGCTCATCCTGGTTGACCAGGGCGATTCCCTGGCAGGCCATGCGGGTCAGGTTCATCCGGCGGAACTCTCCCTCGGCCAGGTTGAAGCTGATCTGGCCGTCGGCGTTGCCGCGCAGCGCCGAAATCCGGTTGCCGGTGGTGGTGGCATTCACCTTGAGATTCGCGCCGCCGGCGAGCATGTCCACTTCCGCCAGATCGGTGAGCAGGGGCAGGGTCTGTACGTTGGTGACGTCTGAACCGATGGTCCATTTCGGATTGTCGCTGCGGGCGTCGATGGTCACGTTGGCGCCGAAGCTGCCCTCATAAAGCTTTCCGCTGAACTCATCCACCTTCAGCAGGCCGTTTTTGGCAGTGGTGCTGGCCTTGATCTCGTTGATGGTCAGGTTGCTCACAATCAGCTGGCCGAGGCCCAAGTCAATATCCAGCAACAGACTGCGCAGGGTTTCCAGCGGCAACAGATCGGTTTCTGGTGCGCCGTTACCGGCGGTCTGCTGGCCTTCGGCCGATGTCGTTTCGCTGTCAGCGTTGGCGGCGCCTTCTTCGGCTTCAGGTGGCAGGTAGCGGTCGGCGTTCAACTGGTCGCCCTGGAGCCGAAAGACAACGCCCGTGTCGGCCAGATTGTAACTGCCGGAGCCGTTGAAGGTAGTGTCATCCAGTTTGATGGTCAGGTCGGTAAGCTCCACCTTTCCGGCGGGGCCGCCAATATTGGTGGAGAACGCAATGGCTTCCAGCACGTCCGGATCGCTGGTTTCCACCGAAGGCTGTCCGAGGTTGTTCAGCAGGTCCTTCAGCGAGAACTCGGCAATGGATACCTTGCCGCTCAGGGTCGGCTTGTCGCCGAAACCACTGACGTTCAGATCGGTAGACAGGTTCAGATTGGCCAGGCTGGCAGTAAAGCCGCTCAGATTGGCGGTTTCGTTTTCCAGGTTTGCCTTGGCCGAGCCCCCAAGTTCAGCCGTGACCTCTTTGCCGCCGAACGGCTCGCCGGTCATATCGAACACGGCATTCAGGCCGGATACCGCGAATTCGTTGAGTGCCTCGTTGGCGGCAAGACGGGCACTGACACTGCCATCTACTTCAAATGTGGGCTGGGTGGTGGCTACCCGGAACCCGATCTCCAACGGGAACTCGGACCCTAGAGTGATGTTGCTGGCGTTAACGGTGAAGTTTTCAAGCGTGACTGACTGGCCCGTGCTCTTGTCCGTGTAGTGCACCTGGGCGTTGCTGATCTGAACATTTTCCACATTAAAGTTCAGGGGCTCGCCGCCGGCACCCTGATCGTCCTGTGCCTGCTCATCCTGTGTGCCAGCCGTTTCTGCCGCAGCCTCTCCGGCAGCTTTCTCTGGCATGATGCGGGTCCAGTTCCCGTTACCCTGTTCGTCCACTTCAAGGCGGGCATCCAGTCCGTCCAGAACGAACGTATTCACCCGGGGCGCCATGGCAATGAGCGACCAGAAGTCGATCTGGGCAACCAGCTGTTCCAGGGCAACGAAGCGATCGCCTTCCAGACTGGCCTCGACGGAGTTCAGCTCAAGCCCCAGTGGGATGAAAGACCAGCCGATGTCGCCTTGCAGAACGAGATCAAGGTTGGTGGCATCCTCTACGGCTTTTTCAATCTGCGGCTTGTAGTCGTTGGGGTTGATCACGGCCATGGCGATGGCCACGGCTGCCACGGCCAACACGATCAACGCCACAATGGCGATCAGCACATAACGAACGGCTTTCATGATTCAGGCTTCCTTCCTAATATTTGGAGCTTGCAGGCATCCGGGACGAATCCTGGCGCTAATGACCCAAAGGATAACGCAGGGTTAACAAATTAACAGCGCAGGAGTATGACAATGCGGTAGTGTTGGGCCAAAATACATCCCCTTAAATTTCCGACTACATTGATACCTATAAACACAAGAAGGAGTTGGCCGTGGCTATTACCGTTTCGATTGAGCTGAACCGGGAACTTGAGATTCCGGGAAGCTATGATGAAGTGTTTAATCTGCTGGCGGATGTGCCACGTTCAGCCAGTCACTTTCCCAAGGTCCACAAACTGACCGACCTCGGCGACAATACCTACCGCTGGGAAATGGAAAAAGTCGGCGTCGACAAGCATGCGATCCAGTCGGTCTATGCCTGCAAGTACCATTCGGACAAAGAGGCCGGGCGGATTACCTGGGAGCCGGTAAAGGGCGAGGGCAATGGGGTTGTGAGCGGTTCCTGGACCATCAAATCCAAGGGAGACAATGCCACTGCCGTGAAGTTCCAGACCAGTGCAGAGTTGACTGTACCCCTGCCCAGCCTGCTCAAACTGGCAATCAGCCCGGTCATAAAGCACGAGTTCAACAGCCTCGTGGATACTTACATGAACAACCTCAAGAAGGCCTTTTGACAAAGCCTTGCTTGCCGTTCACCCGCTCTTCGCTATCGTAGCGATTAAACTGGTTGTGGGACTCAGGCGGACATAAAAGGTATAATCGCCGGATAGAATTTTTCCGGCGCTATGCCACTCAATTGTCACGGAGTCCCCATGGCCGAACGTAAGGCTCGGGTAGAACGAAATACCCTTGAAACCCAGATCACCGTTGAGATTGATCTCGACGGCACCGGTAAATCCAGTTTCGACACTGGCGTGCCCTTTCTGGAGCACATGATGGATCAGATTGCCCGTCATGGTCTGGTAGATCTGAACATCGTTTCCAGGGGCGATCTGCACATTGACGACCACCACACCGTGGAAGACATCGGTATCACCCTTGGGCAGGCCTTCAAACAGGCGGTTGGCGACAAAAAGGGCATCCGCCGCTACGGCCACGCCTATGTGCCGCTGGATGAAGCGCTCTCCCGAGTAGTTATCGATCTGTCCGGCCGCCCTGGTCTGATGATGGATGTGCCGTATACGCGCGGCGCCGTGGGTGGTTTCGATGTTGACCTTTTCGAGGAGTTCTTCCACGGCTTCGTGAATCACTCCATGGTGACCCTGCACATCGACAATCTGAAGGGCAAGAATACCCACCACCAGATTGAAACCGTGTTTAAAGCCTTTGGTCGTGCCCTGCGCATGGCGATCGAGATGGACGAGCGCATGGCCGGCATTACGCCGTCCACCAAAGGTTCTCTGTAACAGGCTCGTCGCCCGAAGGCTCGCTTTAACCGGTCACTTCTGACCGGTCAATCAAGGACATTGCAACAACCATGAAAACCGTTGCCATAATCGACTACGGCATGGGCAATCTTCACTCTGCCAAAAAAGCGGTAGAGCACGTTGCCCCGGACACCACCGTACTGGTCACCGACAACGCCGACAAAATTCGCGAAGCAGACCGTGTCATCCTCCCCGGCGTGGGTGCCATCCGCGACTGCATGGCGGAAATGCAACGGCTGGGTGTCGTTGAACTGGTTCGGGAAGTCTCCAAAGACCGGCCGTTTCTCGGCATCTGCGTGGGCATGCAGGCCCTGATGTCCCGCAGTGAGGAAAACCGTGGCGTTGACTGCATCGGCCTGTTCCCTTCGCAAGTGCGCTATTTCGGTGACCACCTCACGGAAAACGGCGAACGCCTGAAAGTGCCCCACATGGGCTGGAATCAGGTGCAGCAAACCATTGATCATCCCCTGTGGCATAACATTCCCGAAGGGGATCGTTTCTACTTCGTGCACAGTTACTACGCAGAGGCCACGGGCAACGCTGATATGGCGGGCTGCACCCGCTATGGTGTTGACCTTGCGGCCGCGGTGGCACGAGACAATATTTTTGCAGTGCAATTCCACCCGGAGAAAAGTGCCCGGGCGGGTTTGCAGTTGCTTGAGAATTTTACGAACTGGACTGGAAAATGCTGATAATTCCCGCGATCGATCTGAAAGACGGCAAGTGCGTACGGCTTCGTCAAGGCCGAATGGACGACTCTACGGTGTTTGGTGACGACCCTGTTGATATGGCCACCCGCTGGGTGGAAGCCGGCGCGCGGCGTCTGCACCTGGTTGACCTGAACGGCGCCTTTGCCGGCGAACCGGTCAACGGGGAAATCGTTCAGGCCATTGCCCGCAAATATCCGGATCTGCCGATCCAGATCGGCGGTGGCATCCGCTCAGCGGAAACCATCGAGGCCTATCTCAAGGCCGGCGTGCAGTGGGTTATTATTGGCACCAAAGCCGTGAAAGAGCCGGAATTCGTAACCGAGATGTGCAAGAAGTTCCCGGGCCACATCATTGTTGGCCTGGACGCCAAAGATGGCCGCGTGGCGACCGATGGCTGGGCGGAGGTCTCGGAAGTGATGGCCACCGATCTCGCCAAACGGTTTGCCAACGACGGCGTGGATGCCATTGTGTACACCGACATCAGCCGCGACGGCATGATGCAGGGTGTGAACGTCGAAGCCACTGCGGCACTGGCCGAAGAAGGCGGGATCCCCGTTATCGCCTCCGGCGGTGTCACCAACATGGATGACCTGAAGCGCCTCGCCACCGTGGCCGACAAGGGCATCCTCGGTGCCATCACCGGCCGAGCCATCTATGAGGGTACTCTGGATGTGGCCGAGGCCCAGGCCTTCTGCGACAGCCTGAAGGGGTAAGGACGACTTATGGCTCTGGCGAAACGCATCATTCCCTGCCTGGATGTCGACAAAGGACGCGTAGTAAAAGGCGTTAACTTTGTTGATATTCGCGATGCCGGTGATCCGGTGGAAGTGGCCCGTCGTTACAACGAACAGGGTGCCGACGAGATCACCTTTCTGGACATCACGGCCAGTCACGAGAGCCGTGACACCACCTATGAAACTGTGGAGCGAATGGCGGCGGAAGTCTTTATTCCGCTGACGGTTGGCGGCGGTGTGCGCACCGTAGACGACATTCGCAAGCTGCTGAATGCCGGCGCCGACAAAGTCTCGATCAACACCGCAGCCGTGTTCAATCCTGAATTTGTGCGGGAAGCGGCGGAGCGCTTTGGCAGCCAGTGCATTGTGGTTGCCATTGATGCCAAGCGCGTCAGTGAAGAGGGCGAGGAGCCTCGCTGGGAAATCTTTACCCACGGCGGCCGCAAGCCTACGGGGCTGGATGCCGTGGAATGGGCGCGCAAGATGGTGGAAATGGGCGCTGGTGAGTTACTGTTGACCAGTATGGACCGGGACGGCACCAAGATCGGCTTTGATCTGGGCCTGACCAAAGCTATCAGCGATGCGGTGATTGTGCCGGTGATTGCGTCCGGCGGTGTCGGAGAGCTGAAGCATCTGGCCGATGGCGTCACCCAGGGCGGTGCCGATGCAGTTCTGGCGGCGTCTATCTTTCACTTCGGGCAGCACACCATTCCTGAGGCGAAAGCCTTTATGAAGGCTCAGGGCATAGAGGTTCGCGAATAGGATGAATGGTTTGTCGGATTACGACTTCGTCTAATCCGACCTACTGTTATACGCGTGCATTCCTATCGTAGGTCGGATTAGGCAAAGCCGTAATCCGACAGCCCAAGTTACTTTTTCTTTGCAAAAGCCGGCCGTATGGCCTGCTTTTCTCCCTCCGCAAACATCTCCCGATTGCCATTGCGCATCGCCCACAGGCCGCTGACGGTGGCGATGGCGATACCCTGCTCATCCAGTTTCGGCAGGTGCTTTTCCAGGTAATCCACAGTGACCTTGTGTGGGTGGCCAATGCCGATGGCGCTGCCGTTTTCCCGGGCGCGTTTGATCAGCAGTTTGAACTGGCGGTCCACAAACTCCTCGGTTTGCTCATGGTCGAGAAACACGTCCCGGGTCATGGTTGGAATCCGGTAGGCAGCGGCGACATCACCGGCAACAGACGAGGCGATGGTGCGGCTATCGATAAAGTACACCGGGTAGCGGAACAGCTCTTTCATCACCCAGTCCATGGGCCGCAGCTGCTGTGTCAGCAGGCTACCCATGTGGTTGTTGACGCCCTGGACATGGGGGATGGACTGGAGTGCCCTGCGCAGGGTGGTCACCATGCTCTGCTCGTCCATATCCGGTGTCAGGCCACCCGGGCCGAGGCCATAATTGCGGGTGTTGGCCATGGGGGCATGCAGCATAATTTCCTTGTGCTGCTTGTGGGCGAGCCTGGCGAGGCTGTCCGTATGCCTGCGATAGGGCAGGAATGCCAGGGTAAGCGGCTGATCCAGATTTGCCAGTCGCTCGCCTTCAACAAGGCTGTGTCCCATGTCATCAATAATGATGGCAATGGTCGGAGGCAGAGCCGTTCTTGCCGGCTCTGCCGACACCGCGCCGGCGGCAATGCAGAATGCCAGGGCCAGCAGAGTATTCGCTACTCTCACTGATCGCTTCCTTCTGCCTTGTCCTTTTTGTTCGGGTTCAGAATCCGGATGCCCTTGAGCAGGTTCAGTGCGGAGCGCAGCTGGTAATCACGGTTTGACTGGGAGCTGGCTTCGCTCTCCGAGTCTGCTTCACCGTCCTGTTGCTCGCCCTCGTTCTGGCCTTCAAGGTGTCCGCTCAGGTCCGCTTCGGTGAAGAAGGGTTTGCTGTCGAGTTCTTTCAGTTCCGCCGGGCGTACTTCAATGTCCGGTTTGATTCCGGTCGCCTGGATGGAACGGCCGTCCGGCGTGTAATAGCGCGCGGTGGTCATCTTGATGGCATGGGTCTCATCCAGCGGAATCACTGTCTGAACACTGCCCTTGCCGAAGGATTTGGTGCCCATTACCACGGCCCGTTCATGGTCCTGAAGGGCGCCGGCCAGGATCTCTGACGCAGAGGCGGAGCCGCCATTGATCAGTACTACAATCGGCGTACCTTCCATGATGTCGCCGGCCCGTGCGCTGAAGCGCAGGCGCGAACTCTGGATGCGGCCCTCCGTGTAGACGATCAGCCCTTCATCAAGCAGGGCGTCTGCAGACTCTACAGCCGCCTGGAGTACGCCTCCCGGGTTGTTCCGAAGGTCAATGATGAGTCCGTCAAGGTCCCGGCCGAGCTCGTCTTCCAGTCCGTTCAGGGCATCCTTGAACTGTGAGCCGGTATCCGCCTGGAACTGGGTGATACGGACATAACCGTAGCCATTTTCCAGCATGCGGGATTTCACGCTGGTCACTTTAATGATGTCGCGCTCGACTTCGATTTCGATAGGCGCGCTTTCGCCCTCACGCATAATGGTGAGCGTCAGGATCGAGCCTGGCTTGCCCCGCATAAGCTGTACCGCTTCTTCCAGGCTCATGCCTTTCACCGGCTTTTCATCAAGCTTGATGATCAGGTCGCCGGCCTGGACGCCCGCCTTCTGTGCTGGCGTGTCGTCGATGGGCGCAATCACTTTAACGAAGCCGTTTTCCATGCCCACTTCAATGCCCAACCCGCCGAACTCGCCGGAGGTGCTTTCTTCCAGTTCCTCGTAGTCTTTGGGTGCCAGGTAGGTGGAGTGAGGGTCGAGGTCTGACAGCATGCCCTTGATAGCGCTTTCGAGGAGTTTGCGATCGCTTACGTCCTCTACATAGGCATCCTTTATACGGCTGAATACCTCGGTGAACTTGCGGAGGTCGTCCAGGGGAAGCTGTTTCTCGGGATCGGGCAGGCTGATTTCCACCCGTTCGCCGTTCTGGATACCTTCCAGCAGCTGTTCGGTGGCGGCGTCTTCATCCTGGGCCCAGGCCAGTCCGGAAGCGGTTGCGAAACAGGTAGCGAGCGCAATGCTGCGTAATGGAAAGGCTTGGAGTGTACTTCTGACCCGTTTCATTCACATATCCCGTTTTTATTCCGATAGTTGGACTGGATTCCCTGGCTCCGGACAGTATGGCGTTACCCGCGGCGTTTGTCAGCCCTCCCGGGGCTTCTCAGTTTGCCAGCCATCGGCCTGGATTGTCGGGCTTGCCATTGTGCCGGACTTCAAAATACAGCGCCGGGGAATCGGTGCCACCGGTGCGACCGGCCTGGGCGATGGGTTCACCGGCGGCCACCCAGTCTCCCGGGCTGGTGAACAGGCTGCTGCTGTGACCGTACAGTGTCATGTAGCCGTCGCCGTGATCAATGATGGTGATCAGGCCAAACCCCCTCAGCCAGTTGGCAAACACGACCCGACCGTAGTGTATGGCACGGATCTCTGCTTCGTCCCCGGTGCTAATAAGCAGGCCGTTGCGCCGGAGTTTCCCGTCTGCATAGCGCTCGCCGTAGCGGCTCAGAACCTGTCCCTTCACGGGCCAGGGGAGTTTGTTGCGCAGTGAGGCGAAGGGCTGGGATTCATTGGGGGAGGGGATGTTATTGATCGCCTGCTGCACTTCCTCGAGGAGGTTCTCCAGCCGTTTGCGATCCGATTCCAGCTCCTCCCGCTCGCCACGACGGTTCTGGATATCGGCATTCAGGGTGGCCAGTGTCTGTTGGCGTTCCTTTCTGGACTCCGTCAGTTCCTGCTGGCGCTTGGCGACGCTTTCCTCGGTTCTGGCCAGTTCGACCCTGGTCGACTGCACCGCAGCCTGGGTGTTTCTCAGTTCCTGCAGGCTTTGCCTGAATGCCTCGAGGCGATCGACCGTGTCCTTGCTGAGGTATTCGTAGTAGGTCATGGTCCGGGCAATCTTGTCCGGATCAATTTCATTGAGCAGAACCTTTACGGCCGGCGCATCCCCTTCCATCCAGGCGGCGCGGATCTGCTTCTTGAGGCTGTCCCGCTGGCGGTCGAGTGTGCGGGTGAGCTCCTGCACCTCCGTCTCCAGTTCCCGGAGTTTTTGCTGCTGTTGCTCTGCCTGCTGGCGCAGGGAGCGGCGTTCACGGGTCAGGCGGCTGATGTTCTTCTCGGTCGCAGCAAGCTGCCGCTCCAGGGCGGAGCGGTCTTCTTCGGCATCCTCCAGCCAGTCGTCGATGTCCTCAATGCGTTCCTTGAGTTCCTCGATCTGGGCCGGGGTGACCTCCTGCTGGGCGAGTGCCGGCGCTGCACCCAGGGTGAGGGTGAGCGCCAGAATTGCGGTAAGTCGCAAAGGTTGGTTCCGTTCCCGGATCAGCCGATCTCAACCAGGCTGTGCCCGGTCATTTCCTCTGGTTGCTCCAGCCCCATCAGGGCGAGCAGCGAGGGTGCCACATCGCTCAGGCTGCCGTCGTTTTTCAGCACAACCTTGCGATGGCCGGTGTACACCAGTGGCACCGGCCCGATCGTATGGGCGGTGTGAACCTGGCCGGAGTTGGGGTCGGTCATCTGCTCGCAGTTGCCGTGGTCGGCGGTAATCAGTGCTTCGCCGCCGACTTCATCGAGTGCCTCGACAACACGCTTTACGCATTCGTCCAGACATTCGGCCGCCTTGATAGCGGCATCCAGTTTGCCGGTGTGGCCAACCATGTCGCCGTTGGCGTAGTTGCAGATCACCAGATCGTATTTGCCGCTCTTGATGGCCTCCACCAGCTTGTCGGTGACCTCGGGCGCGCTCATTTCCGGCTGCAGATCGTAGGTCGCGACTTTCGGGGAAGGCACCAGGATCCGCTCTTCACCGTCGAACGGCGTTTCCAGGCCCCCATTGAAGAAGAAGGTGACATGGGCATATTTTTCGGTTTCGGCGATGCGCAGCTGGGTTTTGCCCTGCTTGGCCATATACTCGCCAAGGCCGTTGCTGAGCTGCTCTGGCGGGTAGGCGCAGGAGGTTTTAATGTCGGCCGCGTACTCGGTCAGCATCACAAAATCGGCCAGTTCCGGGTGCTTTTTGCGTTCGAAACCGTCAAAGTCCTTCTCCACGAAGGTTCGGGTCATTTCCCGGGCGCGGTCGGCACGGAAATTCATGAACAGCACAGTGTCGCCATCGTTGATGGTGCCTTCCGGCTCCCCTGCGGCGTGGATGCGGGTTGGTGCTACAAACTCGTCGTTCTCCCCGCGCTCGTAAGCCTGTTCCAGCCCGGATACCGGTTCGGCTGAGGTGAACTCTGCGGTGCCCTGGGTCATCAGGTTATAGGCGGCTTCCACACGGTCCCAGCGGTTGTCCCGATCCATGGCATAGTAGCGGCCCACGATCGAGGCAACTCGGCCGACGCCGAGGCTCTTCAATTTGGCCGCGGCTTTCTCCAGCGACGGCTTGGCGCTGCGGGGTGGCATGTCCCGGCCATCGAGGAAGGCGTGAATATAGACTTCCTTGGCGCCGCGGGCGGCGGCCAGTTCGGCAGCGGCAATGATGTGGTCTTCGTGGCTGTGAACTCCACCGGGAGACATCAGGCCCATGAGATGAACGGCGCGGCCACTCTGGACGGCTTTATCAATCGCGGAACAGAGAGCCTCGTTCTTCTGGAAAGTACCTTCTTCCAGATCCTTGTCGATACGGGTGAGACTTTGATAGACCACGCGCCCGGCGCCCAGATTCATGTGGCCAACTTCCGAGTTACCCATTTGCCCCTGCGGCAGCCCGACAAACATGCCTGAAGTGTTGATCAGGGTCTTGGGCTGGTTCTGCCAGAGTTTGTCCCAGAATGGGGTGCTGGCGTTGCTGATGGCATTGTCTTCAGCCGGGTCGCGGTGGCCCCAGCCGTCCAGGATAATCAGTGCAGTCGGCTTGCGCATTGCAGTCATCATTCAGTCCGGAAGTAAAATGTTAGTAAATTTACTAAAAGGAAAATTGAGTCTATCTATTTTCGCATTTACTGGCCAGTTTCGTCACCTTCTGTCAGGGAGTCAGGCTGTGTATAATCCCGCCAAACTCATTATCAGGGTAAGTTCATGGACCGGTTGTTTGAATTTGTCGTTAACCACTACATTCTTGTGTCGCTGTTCGTGGCATTTCTGGTCGCCATCCTTATTCTGGAGTCCCGTCGTGGCGGTGCCAAGATCTCGGCCCAGGGCGCGGTCAATCTGATCAACAAGGATGAAGCCGTTGTAGTCGACATCCGGGACCGCAAGGAGTTTGGTGAGGGTCGCATTACCGGCTCGATCAATATTCCCCTGAACAGTCTCAAGAGCCGCGTTGGCGAACTGAGCAAGTTCAAGGACAAGCAGATCATCGTGGCCGACAAGATGGGCCAGCATTCCGCGATGGCGGTCAAGCAGCTGAATGCGGAAGGCTTCAGCAATGTGGTTCGCCTGAACGGTGGCGTGGCTGACTGGAAAGCCAGCAATCTTCCGCTGGTGAAGAAATAGGGCGGCCCTTGATCTGAAGGTCATTCTGCCGCACTGTTTCACATAAGCCGGCCCGGCCTGAACGTAAAATGTCCCGGCAGCACGCTCTATAGCATTCCATAACAACGGGCCCCGAGCCCATGATCGAGAACGAAAGGACTGAAAATGGCTGAGAATCAGCAAGCCGCAGCAGGCAGTGACAACCAGAACCAACCCCAGTTTGCCCTTCAGCGCATCTATGTGAAGGACCTGTCTTTTGAGTCGCCCAACTCGCCCACCGTGTTTCAGGAGCAGTGGAAGCCGCAGGTTAATCTGGATCTGAACACCTCCCACAACAAGGTCAGCGACAACCAGTATGAGGTTGTGCTTTCCCTGACCGTCACCGCAAAAGTGGGTGAGAAGGTGGCTTACATCGTCGAAATCCAGCAGGGCGGCGTGTTCCTGGTGCAGGGCATCGAAGGCCAGCAGTTGGGCCAGATGCTAGGCGCCTACTGCCCGACCATCCTGTTCCCCTACGCTCGCGAAGCAATCGACGGAATCGTGAACAAGGGTAGTTTCCCGGCCCTGATGCTGGCGCCGGTGAACTTCGATGCCATCTATGCCCAGGCGCTCAAGCGCAAGCAGGAAGAAGCTGCGGGTGAGGCAAACGAAGAGCAGCAGACTCACTGATCTGCGGCAGATGAAGCAGTAATAGAAAAACCGGCTCCGGCCGGTTTTTTTGTGCCTATACAAAAATTCCAGCCCGGGCATTGATATAAATCTAAAATCAAACGATAATCGTTCGCACTAAGATCTGAGTCGTTTGGTTGGTTTATGTATTCTCGAATATCACATCTATCTTTGTCCTGCGCTTCCCTTATCGCCATGGTCTCTACGGCAACACTCGCCGACAGCCGGCCTGCCGGTTACCTGGATGAGCTTGTTGTTACCGGAACCCGCAGTGAGCGTCAGTTGCTGGATACCCCGGTGCGGACCGAAGTGGTTACCGCCGAAGAGCTTGAGAAAACCCACGCTCGCAATCTGAAAGAGGCTCTGGAAAACGTGCCGGGTTTGCAGCTCCGGGAGATCCACGGCAAGCCCGGTTACGAGGTCTGGCTCCAGGGAATCGAATCTGATCGTGTGCTGGTTCTGATCGACGGTATGCCAATGACGGCCACCACCGGCTCGACAGTGGACGTCAGCCAGCTGTCCGTGCTGGATATTGAGCGGGTGGAAGTGGTCAAGGGCGCGGTCTCTGCCCAGTATGGCAGCTCCGGTATCGGTGGCGTGGTTAATGTTATTACCCGTCCGCCGGCTTCGGGGCTCTCCGGCCAATTCACCACCGATGCCGGTACCTATGGTGACCAGAATCCCTCGGGCGATGAAGCCGACCCCGCGCGATATTCCGCCCGAGCCACGGTCCAGGGAGGTAGTGAACAGCTGGCCCTGCGTCTGTCCGCATCACACCAGCATTCCGACGGCATCGACCCGGAGCCGGAGACTTGGGCGCGGCCGGGCGATGAGTACGATCGCACCGATCTCAGCTTCCGCACCGACTGGTCTCCGAACGGGAATCATCGGCTGAGCGCTGCGGTCGCCCGGTTCGAGGAGGAGTCCGGGTCACGTTTCACCGAGCGCAACCCGCCTTTTGTGATCAATCAGGGTAAGGATGAAACGGTCACCCGTACCCGCTATACCCTGTCTGGAGATCATGGACGCAACGCCGATCTGCGTGCCGGTTGGTCCGCCGTCCATGAGATTCTCAACGACGATACCCTGAAGTATACCGGCAGCGGGGTCTTTGATGACCGTCGTACCGAGTCCACTCTGTCCCGTTTTTCGGCCCATCTGGGCAAGCCGGTCGGGCTCAGTCACCACCTGCAGGGCGGTGTCGATTTCAACCGTGAAACGCTCGAGCAGACCAAGGACGGCGCTTCCGAGCTCGGTGCGGAACCTCGCCGACAGCGTGAAAGCCAGGAGGCCTGGGTTCAGGACACCTGGATGCCCACTGAACATCTTGAGCTGGTGCCCGGCGTCCGGTTCCAGAATGACTCCGACTTCGGAACCCACACGGCCCCCAAGATCAATGCCCGTTACGACCTGATCCGAACCGATTCACTGACCGGCTTTCTGCGTGCTGGCGTTGGCGCCGGATACCGGGTGCCCAATCTGAAGGAAAGGTACTTCACCTTTGACCACAGCCAGCTTGGCTACATCGTGCAAGGGACTCCGGATCTGCAACCGGAGGAATCCATCAGCTATCAGTTTGGAGGGGGGCTGTCCTGGAACCGGGCTGCATGGTTGGAAGTAAACGCCTTCCTTAATGACATCGAACAACTGATCCAGACTTCACCGGATGCCGAGGCTACCCAGGCTCGGAACGACGGCGTTCAGGTTTTTTCCTACGAAAACATTGCCGAAGCAAGGACCTGGGGACTCGAGACCACGGCTGGCTGGGAACCTGCCGAGCACTGGCGGCTTACCGCCGGCTATACCCTGACCCGAACCGAAGATGTAGCAACAGGCAACGAGCTTAATCGCCGCCCGAGGCATCAGGCGCGTCTCGGGCTGGATGGTCCGCTTGGGCTCCCCGGCCTGTCCTGGAGTGCGCGGCTTCGGTACCAGAGTGAGGAGTTCGTGGATGCTGCCGCCGGAACCGAGTCCCCGGGGTATACAACAGCCGACCTGAAACTGAATTACCGGTTTTCAGACCAGCTCCGATTGTTTGCCGGGGCCGACAACATCACCGACGAACAGCGCGATTTTTCCAATGCCAGTGAAGATTTCAGACCCGTTGCCGGGCGCTTCCTCTACGCCGGGCTCACGGTTTCCTTTGGCGAATGATGCCTGACCACCAAAAAACGATATGAAGGAGATATCCATGGATCTTTTTGACACCAGACCCCCGGCCATTGTGCTCGCCGCCCTGGCTCTGACGGCCTGTGGCGGGGGCAGCGACAACTCCATCGCGGAGGAGGATGCGGATAACGTGAGCAGGTTTTCCGAGCAGTTGATGCCCGCGGCAACTGAGACCGTCTACCTGAATCTGGAAACCGGAGCGATGGTGGAAGAAAACAACGACTGGCACGTCGCCGCCAACCGTTTGAACTTCAAGGTGAACAGCGGTGCTTCCGGAGGTGGAAGTGTTGGCGGCGCCCTGGCAATTGCCCAGGACGATTTCTACGACGGTAACGGCGATCCCGACGCCAATGTGTTCACTAACGCGACCGCCAACTCCGAGCAGGAGCATTTGCTGGGCATTCTCGAAGCGCCGGGGAGCTGGCAGGAGGATGCCTTCGCCAGTGCGTTTGGATCTTCGGATACCTGGTCTCAATACGACTTTGCCACGGGTGTGATCAGCGAGGCCGAAGAGGTTGGCTACCTGGTGCGCTCTGCTGAGGGAAACAGCTATGCCCGTATGCGGGTTGTCGACTTCAATTTTCCGACACGCGAAGGGCAGGGGATTGAAGGTTTCACCTTCGAGTTTGACGTGCAGGCCTCCGGCGCTTCGGGATTCAGTGACACAGTAATAACTTTTACTCCGCCTGCAGGCTACGAGGGCGGCGACGCATGTTTCGATTTTGACTCGGCTTCCGTTGTTGATTGCGAAACCAGCGAAGTCTGGGATGTACAGGTCGGCTTCTCCGGTCGC
>Ga0209942_1000214_pt1 | contig 36029 bp, 32 predicted proteins | sample SalPonR1_A_D2_MG_FD_185695 | JGI IMG/M metagenome (GOLD analysis project Ga0209942, IMG submission 185695) | Salt pond soil microbial communities from South San Francisco under conditions of wetland restoration - Salt Pond MetaG R1_A_D2_MG... ...
GATCTCGATGTTGTTCTGGTAGGAGCGCGAGGCCGACATCATGTTGACCATCTCCTCCACCGCGTTGACGTTGCTGAGATAGACGTTGCCGTTCTCGTCGGCCTCCGGATGCTCCGGGCGGTGCTGGACGGTGAGCGGCGCCTGGCTCTCGACGATGCCGAGCACCTGCACGCCGGCCGCATGGCTCTCGCCGGCGCCCGCCGCCTCCTGCATGGCGGTGGCGAACACCGGATGGCGGGCGCGGTAGACCTTGTTCGGGTCGCCGCTGACGCTCTCCGCGTTGGCCAGATTGCTGGCCGTGGTATTCAGACGCAGGGACTGCGCGTTCATCGCGCTACCCGCGGTATCGAATATCCGGAACATCGACATCACTCACTCCCCTTGATCGCGAGCTTCAGCGTGCGGACCTTGCCGTCCAGGAACATGAGGCTGGCGCGGTAACGCAGCACGTTCTCCGCGAACTGCGCCTGCTCCACATCGGGCTGCACCGTGTTGCCGTCCTGGGACGGCTGGTGCGGCAGCCGGTACTTCAGCTCAGCCCCGGCCGGTCCGTTGCTCGTATCCAGATGGCCGGCATGGGTCTTCGCCATGGCAACCCGGCCGGACTGCGCGCGCTCCAGCGCCGCACCGAAATCCAGATCACGCGCCTTGTAATTGGGCGTGTCCGCATTGGCGATGTTGGTCGCCAGCACCTCGGTGCGCATGGAGCGCAGCTTCAGTGCGAGTGCGTGTTGTCCGAAAGGGTCGATCTTCATCGTGTCTCTCTGGTTCGCAGGCACTTCGCCCGCTTCCGCCGGATTCACAGCAAATGCCGTGCCAACTCTGCAAGTGGCTGATATTCATGGATGTCGTTCCCGCACGATCGCCGGGGCGGCAAAGCTCTGCCGCTGCCGGCGGCAAAGGACTGCAGTCGGACGCGGCACGGCGGACGCTCCACGCGCGGCCGCGCCGCCGGGCGTCCCGCGGAATCACTGGCACAGCTCTTGCATCGACTCTTGCACCGAGAAGGGCGGCCGGAAACGCGGCCGGGCGGCAGCGGCCGCAGGGCGAACCCCGGATACGCCGCACACCGCGTATCGCCGGGGCTCCGAGCCCGCTTCCGGACGAGGAATTGCTTGTGCAGAGTGGTTATGCAGAGTGACGGGACATTGACGGCAGCGACTGAAATCCGGCGCGGACGGTCCGCGCTGGCTGCGCTCGCGCTCGTCCTGTTCGCCGGCGGGGCCGCGGCGGCGGACTGGCAGCCGGTCGAGTCCATCCGCGAGACTGCGTCCCGGTACGCGGCCAGCCAGCTGGGCGCGGACGGCGACGACGTCCGCGTGGAGGCGGGCGAGCTCGACACCCGTCTGCGGATGAACCGCTGCGACGTGCCGCTGTCCGGCTTCCTGCCGAACGGGATGGGCAACGGCAACCGCCTGGTGGTGGGCGTGCGCTGCGAGGGCACGAAGCCCTGGAAGCTCTTCGTGCCGGTGCGCATCGCCCGCTACGCCGACGTGCTGGTGGTCTCTCGCTCGCTGCCCCGCGGCCATGTGCTGGCCTCCGGAGACGTGCACACGGAGAGGCGCGATCTGTCCAGTCACCTGAAGACCTATGCGGGCAGCCTGCGCCAGTTGCCGGGACGACGGCTGAAACGGCCCGTGCTCGCCGGCACGCCGCTCACTCACAACATGGTGGACGCCGAGCAGATCGTCCGGCGAGGCCAGAAGGTGACCCTGGTAGTGGACAACGGCGGCATGGAGATCCGCATGGCGGGACGGGCGCTGTCGGACGGCGCCCTGGACCAGCGGATCCGGGTGGAGAACGTCTCTTCCAGGCGGGTCGTCGAGGGGATCGTACGGTCCCCCGAAGTCGTTGAAATTAGGATGAATTGACCATATACGGCCTGGTAAAGAAATTGTCACCCGACACTAAAGTTTCGCGCGGAATCGCCGATACACGGGATAACACAGACTCATGTCTGAGGTAGCCAGTTATGTCCAATAAGATTGATGGAACGAATCAGGGGCAGCCGCTCGGCCCGAACGGGGTCGGCGGCAGCCGTCCGACCGCCGGGGCGGCGCAGCGCACCGGTCAGGCGAAGGAAGCGCCGGTACCGGGCGGGGAGACCGTGCAGCTCACCAGCAGCGCCCAGATGATGGAGCGCATGAGCACGATGCTGGAGAGCCTGGAAATGCAGAACGAGCGTCTGGATGCCATCATGGAGTCCATCGCGAACGGCGATTACGAGATCGATGCAGAGAAGATCGCCGCGCGTCTGATGATGTTCGAAAGGAGCCTCGGCAGCGACTCATGAGCCAGCGGGACGCCACAGCCTGCGCGGGTGCGCTCGAAACCGTGATCCGTGAGGCGCTGCGAAGCGCACAGCGGCTGGAAGCGGCGCTGGCGGCCGAGCGCGCCGCGCTCGAGGAGCGCGACGCCGCGGCGTTGCACGAGGCTGGCGCCGGCAAGCAGGAACTTCTGTCCCGGCTCGACGGACTGGACGAGCAGCGCCGCCGCCTGCTCGCCGACCATGGCTATCCCGCGGATCAGGGCGGCATCGAGGCGCTGCTCGCAGACTGCCTGCCCGCTCATCCGCTGCGGGAGCTGTGGCGGGAACTCGGCAAGGTCGCCGAACGGTGCCGGGACGCGAATGCGGCCAACGGGGCGATCGTCCATCTGCGCCGCCGGCAGATCGGGCGCGCGCTCGACGTGCTGCGCGGGGCGCCGGAGGGCACGGCGCCGGTCTACGGCGCCGACGGCAGCAGCGGCCGCGCCGGCGGCCGCGCATTCGGCAGCGCCTGAACGGCCCTGGCTGCCGGTCTTTTCCGCCGGTCCTCTGCCGGTCCTGGCTGCCGATCCTGACGCCATCCCTGTCGCGGCGGAACCCGTACAATAGGCGGCCTTACCGCACCAGGGGCGCCCGCCATGCCGCATCACCGTCCGCGAAACGTCACCCGCACGCTCATTCTCAGTCTGGTCTGGCTGCTGGGAAGCCTCGCCCCGGCAGGCGCAGCGTATGCCGCCGCGGCTCCGGCGGCAGGCGCCCTCCACTACGCCGATACCGCCGCCCTGCAGGAACGCATGGATCGAGGCGACCTGACCTCGGAGCAGCTGGTGCGCCTGTTCCTCGACCGCATCGAAGCCCTGGACGACGCCGGCCCCACGCTCAACGCCATCATCGAGGTCAACCCGGATGCCATCGAGATCGCGCGCGACCTGGACCAGGAGCGCGCCGTCGGGGAGAAGCGCGGGCCCCTGCACGGCATACCCGTGATCCTGAAAGCCAATATCGATACGGGCGACCGCATGGCCACCTCCGCCGGATCGGTGGCGCTGGCGCTGCATCGCGCGCCGGACGACGCCTTCCATGTCGCCGCACTCCGGCGCGCCGGCGCAGTCGTCCTCGGCAAGGCCAACCTCAGCGAGTGGGCCAATTTCCGCTCCACCCGGTCGGTGAGCGGGTGGAGCAGCATCGGCGGGCAGACCCGCAACCCCCACGTGCTCGACCGCAATCCCTGCGGCTCGTCCAGCGGGTCGGCGGTGGCCGTTGCGGCCGGGCTTACCGTGCTGGCCGTCGGCACCGAGACCGACGGCTCCATCGTCTGCCCGTCGGGCACAAACGGCGTCGTCGGCATCAAACCCACGGTCGGGCTGGTGAGCCGGGACGGCATCATCCCAATCGCGCTCAGCCAGGACACGGCCGGCCCGATGGCGCGCAGCGTCCGCGACGCGGCGTTGCTGCTTGCCGCCGTGGCGGCACCGGATAACGCGGATCCGGCGGCTCAGGCCCACCCCGGCCCGCGGGACTATCTCGCCGCGCTGGATACCGGCGCGCTGGAAGGCGCGCGCATCGGGGTCTGGCGACAATACTACGGAACCGGCTCGGACCCACGGGTGGAGGCGATTTTCGACGCCGCGGTCGCCCGGCTCGGCGAACTCGGCGCCGAGGTGGTGGACCCGATCGGCCTCGAGATTCCCGAAGGCGTGCGCGAGGCCGAATACGAGGTGCTCCTGTACGAGTTCAGGGACGGCCTGAACCGCTACCTCGGCAACGCCGGCATGGAGGGCGACCGGGGCAGCCTCGCTGCGCTCATCCGCTACAACGAACTGCGCGCGGACGAGACCATGCCCTGGTTCGGCCAGGAGACCTTCGAGCAGGCCGAGTCCCGGGGGCCGCTGACGGACGAAGCCTACCTGGCGGCGCTCGAGAACAGCGGGCCCGCGCTCCGCAGGCTCGTCGATACCATAATGGAAGAGAACGAGCTGGATGCGATCATTGCGCCGACGAACTCGCCCGCCTGGCCCATCGACTTCGTGGCCGGCGACAACTACTCGATATCGAGTTCGCGGCTGGGCGCGGTATCCGGCTATCCCGCGGTCACGCTGCCGGCCGGCAACGTGCATGGTCTGCCGGTGGGTGTGACGATGTTCGGCCGCCCGTGGTCCGAGCCGCAGCTGATCGGCTATGCCTACGCACTGGAGCAGGCGACCCGTGCCATCCTCCGCCCCGCGCTGGTGCCGACGCTGGAGCGCTAGTCGGCCTGCGGCTTAGACGACGTCGTCGCCGCCGTCTTCTTCCGCTTGCTCTTCTTACTGGCGCTCTTCTTCGCGGCGGGCTTTTTCCGGGCAGGCTTCCTGGCGGCGGGCTTCGGTGCCGCCGCCCCGCCAGCGCTCACCACGGCCCTCGCGCGCTTACCAATAGTCAGCGCTTTCAGCTCATCGAAGGAGGCCTGCAGACACTCACAGTAGAAGGCCGGATCCGGCATCATCTCCCGGCAGGAGATGGCGCTCACGGTGATCTTGCCGTCGTAGCCGATGACCGGCTGGAACAATCCCACGCCGTGGACCACCGGTCCGAGACCGTAATAGGCGACCATTTTCGTGCCCATGGAGTACAGCGGATGATTGCTGATCGGCACGTTCGTGATGACGGTATTGAACACCGGCGGCAGGCGCTCGGCCATGTGCCAGCGGCCATAGGCCCTGGCCGCGAGCCCTGAAGTGGTCGTGGGCAGGAACTCCGCGAGTTCCATACTGAGTTCCGGACCCGCCGTGCGCGTGAACCGCTTGGCCTCGTCGCTCGCCGCGTGCACCGCCCGCAGCCGCTCCAGCGGATCCTCGATGTCGCTGCCCACCGGCAGGCGCATGGCGCTGACCTGGTTGCCCTCCGCGCCGCGCTGCCGGTCCGAACGCACGCTCATCGGCGCCATTGCAATGAGCGACTCGTCGGGCAGCTCGTCCTTCGCCTCGAGGTATTTGCGCAGCGCGCCGCCGCAGACGCTGACGATCACGTCGTTCACCGTGGCGCCTTCCACGAAGCCCTTGATGCCGCGGATCTCGTCCAGCGCGAAGGTGCGTGCGTCGAAGACCCGATGGGCCGAGACATTGGCGTTGAAACGGGTGCGCGGCACCGACCGGGGCAGGCTGATGTCGCGCCGCACCAGGCCGCTGGCCAGCTTCGGCAGCGTGGGAGCGACGTGGCGCACGAGCTTGCCGACCTTGATCGGGGTGGCCGCCATGCCCGCGGCGCTGCGGGCCAGCAGCTCCACGTCGGTGGGCTCGCGCTCCGCCGTCCAGGGCCGCGGCGGCGGCTCCGGCTGATCGTGGGGGGTCAGGCTGTGGATGGCCGCGGCGATCTCGGCGCCGGAGATGCCGTCGATGGCCGAGTGGTGGATCTTTGTCACCAGGCCGAAACTGCCCGGCGGGATGCCGTCGACGTTGTCCAGTCCTTCGATCACCCACGCCTCCCACAGGGGGCGGTTCAGATCCAGCGGGCGGGCGAGCAGCCGCGCGGTCAGGATGCACAGCTGGCGCCAGTCGCCCGGCTTCGGCAAGGCGATGTGGCGCAGGTGGAATTCCAGGTCGAACTCCGGGTCCTCGATCCAGTAGGGCCGGCCCAGGCCGAGAGGCACGCTCGCCAGCCGGCGCCGGAACGTCTTCGCCTTGTGCAGGCGCTCCTCGAAGAAGCGGATGATCTGCTTGAACGTCACGTGGCCGCCGGCCGCCGTCGACTGGTCGTAGATGCAGAGACTGCCCACGTGCATGGGCGTGGCAGCCGTTTCGAGATAGAGGAACGTGGCGTCGAGGCCGGTCAGTTGCTGCATAAAGTGTCTCCTTGCCCTGACCGGCAATATACACGATACGCAATGCGGCGCAGGGCGCCGGCGGCGGGAGGCCGCGCCACTGCGGGCGCGGCGCGGCCTCCTGCCGGTCAGAAGCGCAGACGCGCGCCCGCGTGGAACGAGCGGCCCGGCAGCGGCGCATAGGGCGCCAGGAAGGAGGTGCTGCGCCGCGCCGCCTCGTCGAGCAGATTAGTGCCGCGGACGAACAGATCGAGCCGGGTCTCCTGCAGCGTCATGGCATAAATCGCCGACAGGTTCAGCATGGTGTAGCTGTCGGTGCGGAACGAGGAGATATTGTCCTGCTCCGCATGCCAGAGAACGTCCAGTGACGTGGTCAGCGCGTCGTTGCGCAGCGTGAGCCCCGTGCCGAGGCGCATCGGCGGAATGCGTGGCAGGTAGCGGCCGTCGTCCAGCTCGGCATAGACGAAGTCGCCGAGCAGACCGAGTTCCGCCTCGAAGCCGCCGAGGCGGCCGAGCGAGAGCGTCGCCTCGGCTTCGACGCCGTAGAAGTCGGCGTCGGCCTGGGCGTATTCCGCCACCGGCAGACCGTCTTCTTCCATGCCGCTCAGGTTCTGGAAGATGTAGTCCCCGATCCGGTTATAGAAGACGTGAACGTCCCATCGCAGCCGCTCCCCGCGGCCGGAGAGCCCGATGTCGTAGTTCAGCGAGATCTCCTTGTCCGGGTCGCTGCCGAGGACGGCGAGACCGAGTTCGAACTGGCCCGTCGCGAGATGGGGGCCGTTGGCGTAGAGCTCCTCGGCGGCCGGCAGCCGTTCGGTGCGCGAGACGTTCAGCATCAGCGTGTAGTCCGGCGCGAGTTCGAAATCGACGCCGGCGGCCAGCGACACGGAGGTGTCGTCGAAGTCGGCGGCGAACTCATTGCCGTGCTCCAGGAATTCCACCCGACCGCCCAGGTGCGCGTGACCCCAGTCGTAGTCGCGCTCCTCCACCAGGAACAGGCCGAGAGACTCGGTCTTCGTCGGCGCGAGGAACGCTTCCTCGCCGGCGGCGGAGAAATCCCGGTCGTCGAGCTGCAGGCCGAACGCGCCTCGCCAGCCGGCGATCGGCGCATGGATGGCCTCCACCCTCGCCTGCCAGGCGTCGTTCTCGAACAGGGTGCCGATCTCCCCGGAGGGCTCCACCTCGGCGTGCTCGTAGTCGTTGATGCCCCAGGAGAACTTCACCGCCTCGAAGTACTCGCCGTTGAGCGCATACTCGCCGCGCACGTCGAAGCGGGACTGCTCCAGGTCGATGAACGGACCGCCCTCTTCCTCGCCGTGTTCTTCCTCGCCATGCTCCTCTTCGTGCTCGTGGCTGTGGCCGGGCAGGCCGTAGGTCATCTCGGAGCCGCTCCAGGAAAAACCGAGGAAACCCCGCTCGCCCACCCAGGAAGCGCCCGCGGAATAACCGTCGGATTCGGAGTCGCTGTTCGGCAGAATCCCGGATTCCTCGTCGGGCTCCCGGTCGTCCGGATCGGCGGTGGCGAAGCCGTCGATCTCGACGTCTTCGGTCTCCCGCGTGTAGGCATCGAGGTGCCAGGCGAAGCTGCCGACGCCGCCGTCCAGGCGCCCCACCAGCGCCCGCTCCTCGGCGGCGGTATCCGCGCGGGCCTCCACGGCGCCGGAGAGCGGCTCCTCGGCAGGCCGCCGCGGGATGCGGTTGTCGATCACGTTCACGACGCCGCCGGCCGCGGAATTGCCGTACAGCAGCGTCGTCGGGCCGCGGATGATCTCGATGGCCTCCGCCAGCAGCGGCTCGATGCTCACGGCATGGTCGGCACTGACGTCCGCCGCATCCAGCGACGAGATGCCGTCGGAGAGCATGATGACCTGGGAGCCGCCGAGGCCGCGGATGATGGGTCGGGACGATGCCGGCCCAAAGTAGCTGGAACTCACCCCGGGCTGCGCGGCCAGGGTCTCGCCCAGGGTAGGCGCACGGTCGGTGAGCAGTTCGGCGCCCTTGAAGACGCTGGTGGGCTGCAGCACGTCGCCGAGCGGCGCTGCGGTCACCACGATCTCCTCGATCGCCTCCTCAGCGGCTTCCTGCGCCGGGAGGGCGCCGGCACACAATAAGACTGCGGGCAGTGCCGCAGTCACTCGCGAGATACGCATGTCTCATTCCTCTGATCGAATCAGCAGATGCCGCGCCGGCCCGTCTTCGTGCGACCGATGGACGATGTCCGGACGATCTGCGGGCGACGCGGTGACGGTCGGTTCACTGATGATCAGAGGCGTGGAGGCGCCCGGGCGTGCCCGTGCCTCGGCGGAAAGTACGAGTGTCCTGCGGCCGCCGGGACGCAGACGGCGGGGGAGTGATGGACCGCCGGCGCCTCGGCCTGCGCATCCGTCAGACCATGGGCGAGTCGATCGCCGCCGAGGCAGACGTCGCACTGCTCGCCGACGCCGTGGTCGGCCACCGCGGCATGGCCGGCGGCGGCAAACTGCCCGCCCAGGATCGCGACCAGCGCAATCGCCGTGCAGCGGGCCAGGAATCGTGGGCGGAGGCGAAACATCCGGTTAGTCTAACGGAATTTCGCGACGGAGGAAGGGGCCGCAGGTCCGTGACCGCAGCATCGAATGGCGTCTGTGGCCGTCGAAACGCGGCGGGGCTCCCGACCCGCAGACCGGGAGCCCCGCGCGCCGAAGATCAGTTCCGGAAATTGAGTTCCTGCAGCAGCGAGGTGCTCATGACCTCGCGATACTCCGCACGATTACCGCTCTCCCCCTGCATCTGCTCGATGCTCTTCTTGCGCCAGGCCATGTACTCTTCCGCCCGCTTCTCGCCTTCGGCACCCGTCGGTACGTCTTCCATGATTCGGATGAGATAGATCGACGGCTCGCCGGCGCGCGGGTACTGGTTCGAGAGGATCATGTAATCCTTGATCCAGCCCTTGGACTTCGCGAACTCGAGATTCTCGCGCCATTCGGTCGCCAGCCACTTGGCATACTTGTAGCCGCCGCCGTCCTTGATGTCGATCCCGGTCACTTCCCAGTAGTCGCCCGAGGTGAACGGCCATTCTTCGGCAGCCCAGGCACCTGCGGCCATGGTCATGGACGCGGCGCAGAGCGCCGCAATGCTGATTGCTTTTCTTATCTGTCTCATCATTTCTCTCCCCTGGAGCGGGCAGGGACCGCCCGCTTTCCGGGTGGAAAATACCGCAGGTTGCATCGGAAACGGTCGCCACATCGGCGTCGGCGGCCCCGGTGGCGCTCAGTCGGCATCACGCGACAGCCTGGCATCGACGTAACGATCCAGCACGGCGTCGATCCTCGCGCGGGCGGCCTCGGCATCGAAGCCCTCTGCGGTGGTGCCGTCCGCCAGCGAGAACATCGTCATGACCAGACTTCGGCCGTCGGCCTGCTTCGCGACGCGGACGGTGTCGTGGCGCCGGAGAATCTCGCTCCAGGCCTCCCGCACTTGCCGCCAGAACGGGGCGGTGCGCTGCCAGTAGCGCTCGCCGGCGGACCAGTCGTAATCCGATATGCGCTGGTAGCGATTGACGCCGGCCTCACGGGCCAGGGTATCCGCGGGAACGATGCCGTCCCCTTGCGCCTCCAGCGCGACCTTGCGATTGTCCTCTTCGTGCACCCAGCCGTCCGGAAGGATGGTGTGCCGGTTGGTGCCGATCAGGACGTCGTAGTCGTCGCGCACGCTGAATTCGCGGCGCGGCAGCGGGCGCCAGGTCTCGGCGCTCTCCCAGAGCGAATAGCTGGCCGTGTGCACCCAGGCGCCGAAGGATTCGTAGCGCGGTGAGTCGTCCACCTGGTAGACCGCCTGGGTCCACCGTCCCGCCACGGCCTCCGCGTCGAGCCGCACTTCGCGCCAGCGCCGATCGCCTGCATAGACGTGCATGACCGTGTCTTCGTAGCGCCAGTCCTGGCGCCAGTGCTTTATGACCATCGGCTCCGACAGCGAACCGTCCTGCTCCCGGAACACCATGACCATGACATGCTGCAGGCTGATGAAGTCCGGCTCGTCGGCGACGACGTAGATGTACTCCGTGCCCCAGGAGCGGAACGGGCGCGCCGGCTCGAAACCGGCAGAGAAACCCACCGTCTCCAGAAAGTCGAAGCTGGCCCGGTAGTGACCGGCCATGGCGAGAATGGCGCGGCGGTCCCGTTCCTTCTTGCCGAGACCGTCCTCGTGCAGCCGCTGCCAGGCGGCGCTCGGCGCCGTGTCCGCCTTGACCTCGGGACCCTCGGTGGTGCCGCCGCGAGGCGCCATGTCGCTGGTATCGATGAACGGCCAGGCGAAAATGTAGCGTTCGTCTTCGCCGCCGTCTCGTTCCGCCGCGCCGGCCACGGCAGCGGTCAGCGCGAAGGCGATCAGGGCGGCGCATCGTATACGGGAAATCATCCGGGTTTTCATGGCTGCCAGAATAACATCCGTGCTGTGTGCCTCCAGAGCGAAGTCCGCTCGTGACCGTGCGGCAAGCCTGGCGCATACTCGATGCCCCTGGCCAGATGAGATACGACCATGACGCGGACCACCGAACACGAGAAGAGATTCCTGGAGGCACACGGCAAGCGCATGGCCTACGTGGAGATGGGCTCGGGAGACCCCATCGTCTTCCAGCACGGGAACCCCACTTCCTCCTACCTGTGGCGCAATGTCATGCCCCATCTCGAGGACCAGGGACGCTGCATCGCCATCGACCTAGTCGGCATGGGCGATTCGGAAAAGCTCGCGGATTCCGGTCCCGGCCGCTATACGCTGGCCGAGCATCGGCATTATCTGGACGAAGCCCTGCGGGTACTCGGGATCGAGAGCCGGGTGACCTGGGTCATACACGACTGGGGCAGCGCGCTCGGTTTCGACTGGTCGCGGCGCCATCCCGACGCCGTGCTGGGCATCGCCTACATGGAAGCCATTGTGAGCCCGATGAGTTGGGACGACTGGTCGGAGTCTGCGCGGGGCGTGTTCCAGGGCTTCCGCTCCGAAGCGGGCGAGGCGATGGTCCTGGAGAAGAACCTGTTCGTCGAGCGCGTCCTGCCGGGCTCGGTGCTGCGCGGGCTGACCGACGAGGAGATGGCCGTGTACCGCCGGCCGTTTCTGGAGCCCGGCGAGGACCGGCGCCCCACTCTCACCTGGCCGCGGCAGATACCCATCGAGGGCGAGCCGGAGGATGTCTGCCGCCTGGTCGAGGAATACGGCCGATGGATGGCGGAGAGCGCGATCCCGAAGCTGTTCGTGAACGCCGAGCCGGGTGCGATCCTGACCGGCCGTCAGCGGGAATTCTGCCGCACCTGGCCGAACCAGACGGAAGTGACGGTGGCAGGCAGCCACTTCATCCAGGAGGACTCGCCGGAGGAGATCGGCCGCGCGGTGGCCGACTGGCGTCGCGGCATCGCCTGAGCCACCTCACGCCGCGGGCCGCGCCGACCGGATCGCCCGCCATACCTTCATGGGCGTGAGCGGCATGTCGAGATGCTCGATCCCGTAAGGCGCCAGCGCGTCGATCACCGCGTTGACCAGCGCGGGCGGCGCGCCGACGGTGCCGGCCTCCCCCGCGCCCTTCACGCCCAGCGGATTACGCGGCGACGGCACCTCGGTGTAGTGGAAGTCGATGCCCGGCAGCCGGTCGGCCCGGGGCATGGTGTAGTCCATGAACGTGGCGGTCTGGAGCTGGCCGGTGTCGTGATCGTAGATGGCCTCCTCGAACAGGGCCTGGCCGAGCCCCTGGGCGATGCCGCCCATGATCTGTCCTTCCAGGATCAGCGGATTGATCACGTTGCCGACGTCGTCCTCGACCGTGTAGCGGAGTATCTCGATCATGCCGGTCTCCGGGTCCACCTCGAGCTCGCAGACGTGGCAGCCGTTCGGAAACGTGCCGGCCTCGGGAGCGAAATGCTCGCTGGAGGCGAGGCCGGGCCGGACGCCGTCCGGCCGCGCCCCGTCGTCGAAGGAGGCCCTGGCCACCTCCGGCAACGCCACCGTGCGGTCGGTCCCGACGATGCGGTAGGCCCCGTCCTCGAACTCGATGTCCTCGGCGTCCGCCTCCAGCAGCCCCGCCGCGATCTTCCTGCCGGACTCTACCACCGTCTCCACCGTGCGGGTCAGCGCCGAGCCGCCGATGGCCATGGACCGCGACCCGCCGGTGCCCTGGCCCGTCGGGATGGTCTTCGTATCGCCCTGCAGCACGCGGATGCGCTCGAGCGGCACGCCGAGCCCCGCTGCCACCATCTGCCCGTAGCTGGTTTCGTGGCCCTGGCCCGTGGACTGGGTGCCCATGAGCACGGTCACCGTGCCGTCCTCCTCGAACCGCACATGGGTGTCCTCGCCGCCCATGGCCGAGCAGATCTCGACGTAATAGCTGAGCCCGATGCCGCGCAGCAGTCCCTTCGCTTCCGAGGCCCCCCGCCGCTCGTCGAAGCCCGCCCGGTCGGCACGTTCGAGCGCGGCATTCAGCAGGCGCGCGTACTCGCCCGAGTCGTAGACCTGTCCCGTCACGGTCCTGTACGGGAAGGCCTCGGGCGGGATGAAGTTGCCCCGCCGGATATCGGCGGGATCGATGCCCAGCTCGCGGGCGGCCTTGTCCACCAGGCGCTCGACCAGGTAGATGGCCTCGGGGCGGCCGGCGCCCCGGTAGGCATCCACCGGCACGGTATTCGTCACCGCCAGGCGGATCTCCGCGTAAGCCGCCGGGATGGCATAGGCGCCGGTGAGCATGACGGCGCCGAACCAGGGGATGAACGCGCCCGCCTGGGAGGTGTAGGCGCCGACGTTGCCGTCCGTGCGCACCCGCATGGCCAGGAAACGGCCCTCGCCGTCCAGGGCGAGTTCGGCGCGGGACACCTGATCGCGGCCGTGCAAGTCGGACAGGAAGCTCTCGGAGCGCTCCGCCAGCCACTTCACCGGCCGGCCGATGACCTTCGCCGCGTGCAGGGCGGCCACGGTCTCGCACTGCAGGAACATCTTCAGGCCGAAACCGCCGCCCACGTCCGGCGAGACGACGCGCAGCCGGTCTTCCGCGATGCCGGTGGCCGCCATCACGTGCTTGCGCAGGTTGTGCACTCCCTGGCAGCCCTGATACAGCGTGTAGGCATCCTCGCCGCCGTCGTAGACGGCCACGCAACCCCGCGGCTCCATGGCCGTCGGCGCCAGCCGGTTGTTGACGAGTTCGAGTTCCACCACGTGTTGGGCACCGGCGAACGCCTCGTCGGTGGCTGCCGCATCGCCGTGGGTCATGATGCCGAGCAGGTTGCCGTCCACGTCGTCGTGCACCCGCGGCGCGCCGTCCGCCAGCGCATCGGCAAGGCCGGTGACCGCCGGCAGTTCGTCGACGTCGAACAGGATCAGATCGACGGCGTCTTTCGCCGCGGCGAGGGTCTCGGCCACGATGGCGACCACGGGTTCGCCGACGTAACGGACCACCTCGCGCGCGAGCGGCGGCTGGCCGAGCGCGGCATGACCGGGGTGGCCCTCGCTCTTCGGTACCGCCGATCCCGGCAGATCGCCGAAGCCGGCGTCCGCGAGGTCCGCGGCGGTGTAGACGCCGAGCACGCCCGGCGCCTCGCGGGCTTCGTCCAGATCGAGTTCGCTGATGACGCCGTGGGGAAAAGGCGATCGCAGAAAATACAGCACGGCCGCATCCGCGGGCGCCACGTCGTCCAGGTAGCGGCCGGTGCCGGTGAGGAACCGCTGATCCTCGACGCGCCTGATCGCCTGTCCCGTGCCGAACTTGCCCATCCCGTGCTCCCTTTGCTGCCAACGGCGTTCCGCGGGATTCTGCGCCGCGGTCGGCGGCAATTCAAATGGGGGGCGGCGTGGCGGCAGTTCGCGTTCCGCCACAAAAAAGCGGCCCCAGTGGGGCCGCGGCGTCCATCGTCGTGACGGGTTCAGTGCATCGTATTCCCCCGCCCCAGTATTTACCTGAAGGTCGTCTACCCGGCACGCGACGGTCGATGAAATTGTCGGGATTTGAAAGGTGGCAGAAACCCCACGGAGTGTCAAATTTCAGGGGCGGAGAGCCGTCTTCATGTCGCGGCAGTGCAACATAATCGACCGCCGGCCGAGTTTCACATGGGCCTCATCCGGTCGCCGGTTCGTCGCCGCCGTGACCGCGGTGAAACGCCTCCACGCTGCGGGCGACCCGCGTGGGCTGATTGAAGGCCGCGACATGCACGATCGCATCGCCCTCGTGCGCCAGCGGGAGTTTCGACAGCCCGATGACCACACCGTCGTCGGCCGCCTGGATCACGGTGTCCGAAGATCCGAGAGGGTCGCGCACGTTGGCGATGACGTCGCCCTTCTTCACGTAGTCGCCGAGGCGCACCGTGGCATGCACGATGCCGCTCTGGGGCGAACGGATCCAGCCGCTGTCGAGCGCGGTGACCGGCCTGGATTCGCGGCGCTTCGACTTCCCGGCAGGCAGCATGCCGAGGCGGCGCATCACCTGCTGGATACCGCGCACGCCGGCGCGGATGGCGAGTTCGTCGAAGCGCAGCGCCTCCCCCGCCTCGTACAGGAGCAGCGGCACGTCCCGGCTCGCCGCCAGTTCGCGCAGGGAACCTTCCCGCACCGACGCGTTGATCATCACCGGCACGCCGAAGGCGCTGGCGAGTTCGCGCGTCTCCTCGTGATCCAGGTCGGCGCGGATCTGCGGCAGGTTGGCGCGATGGATGGCGCCGGTGTGCAGATCGATACCGTAGTCGGCCTTGTCGACGATCTCGGTGACGAAGAGGTTCGCGAGGCGCGCCGCAGCCGAGCCTCTCTCGCTGCCAGGGAACGAGCGGTTCAGGTCGCGGCGGTCCGGCAGGTAGCGCGACATGTTCAGGAAGCCGAGCACGTTGACCACCGGCACCGCCAGCAGCGTACCCCTCAGGCTGCGCAGCGTGCGCAGCTTCAGCAGCCGGCGGATGATCTCCACCCCGTTGATCTCGTCGCCGTGCACCGCCGCCGCGACGAACAGCACCGGCCCTGCACGGCGGCCGTTGATGACCTGCACGGGCATGGTCATCTCCGTGTGGGTATAGAGATCCGCCGCGGGCAGGTCGATGCTCGCGCGCTCTCCGGGGCCCACGGTATGACCGCCGATCTCGATGGGGCGGCCCGTCGCCCCGCGCCGCTCAGCCGACACCTTTTGTCTTCGTCTTGCCCGGCTTCGCGTTGTTTTCGATGAAGCCGACGATCAGTCCCGCGACGTCCTTGCCCGTGGCCGTCTCGATGCCTTCCAGCCCCGGCGAGGAGTTCACCTCCATCACCACGGGGCCGTGGTTGGAGCGCAGGATGTCCACGCCGGCGACGTTCAGGCCCATGATCTTCGCCGAACGCACGGCGGTCGAGCGCTCCTCCGGCGTGATGCGCACCAACGATGCGGAGCCGCCCCGATGCAGGTTGGAGCGGAACTCTCCCTCCTTGCCCTGGCGCTTCATCGAAGCGACCACCTTGCCCCCCACCACGAGGCAGCGGATGTCCGAGCCGCCCGCCTCGGCGATGAACTCCTGGACCAGAAAGTTCGCGTTCAGCCCGCGGAACGCCTCGATCACGCTGGTGGCCGCCTTGCGGGTCTCCGCCAGCACGACGCCGACGCCCTGGGTGCCTTCCAGCAGCTTGATGACCACCGGCGCGCCGCCGGTCATTTTCAGCACATCCTCGGTGTCATCCGGCGAATTGGCGAAGCCCGTGACGGGCAGGCCGATGCCGCGCCGCGACAGCAGCTGCAGGGAACGCAACTTGTCTCGCGAGCGGCTTATGGCCACCGACTCGTTCAGCGGGAAGACGCCCATCATCTCGAACTGGCGCAGCACCGCGGTGCCGTAGAACGTGACCGAGGCGCCGATGCGCGGTATCACGGCGTCAAAGCCCTTAAGCGTGGCGCCCTTGTAGTGCACCGACGGCTTGTGCGACGTGATGTCCATATAGCAGCGCTGGTGGTCGATCACGTGCATCTCGTGGCCGCGCTCCTCGCCCGCCTCCATCAGTCTGCGGGTGGAGTAGATCGAGCGCCTGCGCGAGAGTATTGCGATCTTCAAGATAGGGGTCCTCCTTCGGCGCCGGGAGAATGCCCGGCAACCCGTTCAACGTGTCTTTCTGCGCCGCCTGGCCGCGTCGACGCGCGCGGGTCGCCCGCCGGTGAGATAGGAGCGGCCGGGGTCCACCAGCATGTGCCCGCGCAGCGCCGTCCGGCCCAATAACATACGGAAACGCATGTCGGAACGCGAGGTCAGCGTCACCTCGATGGGCCAGATAAGCTCCGGCGATAGCGCAAGCGTCGTCGCTATCACCACCCGGTGCTGGCGATGGCCGATGGAGCTGCGCACGCCGCGCCGGTCGACCACGTCGGCGGCGCACACCACCTCCAGGTCGTCGGAGCGATGCTGCGGATGAACCAGGAAGCGCACGCGCTCCCTGCCCTCCTCTTCGAAGTGCTCGATGTCCAGCGCGTGCAGCGTCGAGGTGCGCGCGCCCGTGTCCACCTTGGCCTTGATGCGGCTAAGGCCCAGATCCGGCAGGTCGAGATATTCACGCCAGCCCACGATCCAGGGCGCGTCCTGTCTGCTCATGTGGTCCAATTGCGGCTGTCCGGCTTCCTGTCTACCATGCTTCGCCCGGATCCGACAATTCATCCGACAATTCACCCGATACACACGTACAGGGGAATCACATGAAACTCGCCAGCCTCAGGAGCGGACGCGACGGCCGGTTGATCGTCGTCAGCCGCGACCTGAAACGGGCCGTCGCCGCGGACGGCATCGCCACCACCCTCCAGGCCGCACTGGACGACTGGGAGACCGCGGCTCCGCGCCTGCGGGCGCTTTCCGACGAACTGCACGAAGGCAGCGCAGAAGGCAGCTTCGACCTTGACGTGGCCGAGCTCGATGCACCGCTGCCGCGCGCCTATCACTGGGTGGACGGCAGCGCCTACGTGAATCACGTCGAACTGGTGCGCAAGGCGAGGGGCGCGGAGATGCCGGAGAGTTTCTGGCACGACCCGCTCGTCTATCAGGGCGGCTCCGACGACTTCCTCGGGCCGCTGGAAGACGTGCCCGTGCCGGACGAGGACTACGGCATCGACATGGAAGCCGAGACGGCGGTGATCACCGACGACGTGCCCATGGGCACCGGCGCCGGCGAGGCGGCCCGGCACATCAAGCTGCTGCTGCTGGTGAACGACGTCTCCCTGCGCAACCTGATTCCCGGCGAGCTGGCCAAGGGCTTCGGCTTCTATCAGTCCAAGCCCTCGACCGCCTTCTCGCCGGTAGCCGTCACACCGGACGAACTGGGCGAAGCCTGGCAGGACGGCACCTTCAACCTGCCGCTGATCACCACGCTGAACGGCGAGGAATTCGGCCGGCCCGAGTGCGGCGTGGACATGACCTTCAACTTCCTGCAGCTGATCGAGCACGTGACGAAGACCCGGCGCCTCGGCTCAGGCACCATCATCGGCTCCGGCACCATCTCCAACTACGACCGCAGCCGCGGCTCGAGCTGCATCGCCGAACGGCGCATGCTGGAGACCGTCGAGGACGGCGCCGCCAAGACGCCATTCCTGCGCTTCGGCGATCGGGTGCGGATCGAGATGTTCGACGCCGACGGCAACAGCATCTTCGGCGCCATCGACCAGCAGATCGTGGAGGCCTGAGCATGGCGCACGACATCGAGCTGACGGCCGCCGACGGCCACGCCCTCGCTGCGGCCATCGCGCCCCCGGGAGGCACGCCCATCGGCGGGGTACTCGTCATCCAGGAGATCTTCGGCGTCAACAGCCACATCCGCGACGTCTGCGACCAGTTCGCCGAGGCCGGCTTCCTGGCCGTCGCGCCGGCGGTATTCGACCGGATCGGCAAGGGCATCACCGTCGATTATTCGGACATCGGCCGAGGGCGGGACCTGATCGGGCGGCTGAATCCCCGCCAGACCATCCTGGACCTGGCCGCCGGCGTCGAGCAGGCGACCCGCGGCGGCAAGGTGGGCGTGGTCGGCTTCTGCTGGGGCGGCGCGCAGGCCTACCGCTGTGCCGCCGAGCTGCCGGTGGCGGCGGCGGTGGGCTATTACGGCGGCGGCATCCACAACATGACCGATCACACGCCCGCCTGCCCCATCATGCTCCACTACGGCGACCGGGATGCGCACATCCCGAGAGAGCAGGTGGAGCAGGTGCGCACGGCGAATCCGGAGGCGATCGTGCACGTCTACGAGGGCGTCGGCCACGGCTTCAACTGCGACCAGCGCGACGACTACGACCCGGAGGCGGCCTGCCTCGCTTTCGGACGGACCATAGAATTCCTCGAGCGCCACCTCGGCTGATCAGTCGGGCTCCCTGCCGCTGAGGACGTCGACCTCATCCACGATGCCGTTGCGAAGCACGCCGACCCCGGGGATATCGACCTCCACCACGTCGCCCGGCTGCAGATAGACCGGCGGCTTGCGCACGTAGCCCACGCCGCCCGGCGTGCCGGTGACGATGACGTCCCCCGGCAGCAGCTCGGCGAAGGTGGAGCAATAGCTGATCAGGGCCGGCACGTCGAAGATGAGATCCGCCACGTTGGCGGTCTGCATCACCGCCCCGTTCAGCCGGGTTTCGAGCGTCAGCCGGGCCGGATCGCCGATCTCGTCGGCCGTGGTAAGCCAGGGTCCGAAGCCGCCGCTGCGCGCGAAATTCTTGCCGGCCGTGAATTGAGAGCTGTGGCGCTGGAAGTCGCGCACGCTGCCGTCGTTGAAACACGAATAACCGGCGACGTGGCGCAGCGCGCCCTCCGTGGCGATATGGCGCCCGCGGCGCCCGATGATGACGGCCAACTCGCCCTCGTAGTCGAATTTGTGCGACACGGACGGCCGCACCAGCGGCTGGCCGTGACCGACCTGAGAGCCGGGGAAGCGGGTGAAGAGCACCGGGCTTTGCGGCGCGTCGCGGCCGGTCTCCTCCACGTGGGGCCGGTAGTTGATGCCGACGCAGAGGATCTTGTCCGGGTCGGTGATCACAGGCAGCAGTTCCACCTCCGCCAGCGCCAGGTCGGGCTCGGCGTCGGCGGCCAGCGCATGGAGTTCGTCGATGGCATCGGCGGCCAGCACGCTCGCGAGGTCGGGAAGCTCCACGCCGAGCTTGCGGCCGGCATCCACGATCCCGCCGGCGCGCACGACGCCGTAGCTCGGACGGCCCCGGTGGCGGAAGCTCGCGATCCTCACCCGGGCAGCCCCCCCGCCAGCGAGGCGCGAATCCACTGCAGACGGTGACGGCGCATCTCGCCGCCCGCCAGCGGTTCCTCGGCGGACAGGGTGAGACGGTCGCCGTCCAGCTCGGCCTCGCGGATCTGGGTCGTGCCGATGAGGTCCATGTTCAGCGCGAACTCGACCTCGTGGTGCACGTCGCCCTGCACCACGAAGTAGCGGCCTGCGTAATGCATGTAACCGTCGAAGGCCCGCACCTTCTCCGCGTCCGGCGCTTTCGGCACCACCGCCGTGGAGAACGCGCCACGGTCGCGCTCGGCCAGGACCGCCGACATGTAGCCGTCCGGCGTGTACAGGATCATGCCGGTCGCGTCCTCGCCGAAAGGCCGGGTCACGCGGCCGGTGGCGGGGTAGCTGATCTCCCAGCGCTCCAGTTTCCAGGCGCCGACCAGGTCTTCTGCGGTGATATGCACGTCATCTCCTTCACATCCGAAGTGGATTCTTGGTCACGGACTCGGCACGGGCGCCGTCCGCCGCCCGGGAGATTGTAGCGGATGGGCCCTGCGGCTAGCCTTCCCTGTCCGGCCCTGCCCGGCCCTGCCCACGCGGAGATGCCCATGGAGTCCGACGCGCCGGCGCTGCCGGCCCATCTGGAGGAAAGAAGACGCGCGCTTAACGCGGCCCCGCTGCGCCCCGGGCGATACATCCTGTACTGGATGCATCACGCCATGCGCGCCGGCGAGAACCCCGCCCTGGAGACGGCGCTGGCGCTCGGCGCGGCGCGCGGGCTGCCGGTCCTCGTCTATCAGGGCCTGGGCGGCCGCCACCGCTACAACTCCGACCGGCACCATCTGTTCATCCTGCAGGGAGCGCGGGACGTCGCGCGCTCGCTCGCCGAGCGCGACATCCGCTATATCTTCCATCTGCCCCGCAAAGCCGACATCCCCTCCCCGCTGCCGATGCTCTGTCGGGACGCGGCGGCCGTCGTCTTCGAGGAGATGCCCGTGCCGCCGTTCGACCGCTGGCAGCCCGCGCTGGCGGCGCGGATCGGTTGCGCCGCATGGGCCGTCGATACCCGCTGCGTATATCCGATGCAGCTGGCGGGGCGTGCCTTCGACCGGGCCTTCCGCTTCCGCGAGGCGGTGGGCCGCGAACAGGCGGCCCGCGCCGGAGCACCCTGGCCCGGCGAGATGGCAGCGAGCGTCGGCCTGGCGGAGGCCGATTGCCGCGGTATTGGCGCCGTCGACGGCCTCGCCGACCGGGACGACCGGGAACTGCTGGAACTGATCGCCGGCTGCGACATCGATCACGGCGTCTGGCCCGTGTTCCACACGCCCGGCGGTGCGACGGCTGCGGGAGAGCGTTGGCAGCAGTTCCGGGAACAGGGGCTGGACACCTACCACGCGCTGCGCAACGACGCCGCGATCGAGCCGCCCGAGGGCGTCTCGCGCATGAGCGCCTATCTCCACTACGGCCAGATATCTCCGTTCCGCCTCGCGCGGGAAGCCGCCGGGCACGCCGGCAAGGGCGGCAAGGGCGGCAAGGGCGGCAAGGGCGGCGAGGGTGCAGACAAATTTCTTGACGAGCTGCTCGTCTGGCGGGAGCTGGCGCACAACTTCTGCTATCACCGTGACGTGCTGGAGACCCTGGACGCCCTGCCCCGCTGGGCCCGGGCGACGCTGGAAGCCCGGCGGCGCGACCCCCGCGCCCGGGATTTCTCCCTGGAGACGCTGGCCCGCGGCCGCTCGGGCGACACCCTCTGGGACACGGCGCAGGCCTCGCTGCTCAGCCACGGCGAGCTGCACAACAACCTGCGCATGACCTGGGCCAAGGCCATCCCGCTCTGGACGCGCACGCCGGAGGCCGCGCTGGCGGCGCTGATCGACCTCAACCACCGTTACGCCCTGGATGGCAGCGACCCGAACTCCTATGGCGGTTTGCTCTGGGCGCTCGGCGCCCTGGACCGTCCTGTCAGTCCCGAGCGCCCGGTGCTCGGCCGCATCCGTTCGAGGGATACCGCATCTCATGCCCGGCGGCTGAACCTGGCCGCCTGCCGTCGGCGCATCGACCGCCCCGCCTCCGGGCGACGGCTCCGCGTCGCGGTCGTCGGCGCCGGCATCGCCGGCCTCGCGGCGGCCCGCAATCTGGCCGACGCCGGCCACCGCGTGACCGTGTTCGAGAAGGCCCGCGGACCGGGTGGCCGCACGGCGACCCGGCGCGAAGCGGAGCGGCGCTTCGACCACGGCGCCCAGTACTTCACGGCGCGGGACGCGGCTTTCCGCCGCCACGTCCGCTCCTGGCGTCACGACGGCGTAGTCGCTCCCTGGACCGCGCGACTCGGCCGTATCGCTGCGGACGGATCCCTGACGACCGCGCCCGACGGTGACCGCCTGGTGGCCATCCCGGGCATGAACGCGCTGGCACGCCATCTCGGCGCAGACCTCGACCTGCGGTTCCGCATGCGGATCGACGCCCTGGAACCTGCTGAACGGGGCTGGCGCCTGCGCCACGAGGGCAACGATAGCGACCAGGACGCTGGCTTTTACGATGCAGTGATCGTCAGCGCACCGGCACCGCAGGCCGCCGAGCTCGTGCGGCCGGTCTCGCCGGAACTCGCGCGCCAGGCCGCGGCGGTGCCTTTCTCGCCCTGTCTGGCGGTCGCGGCCAGTCCGGCCGGCAGGGAACAGCGACCCTTCGATGCGGCGTTCGTCGCGGACGACGTCCTCGCATGGACTGCGGCGGACCACAGCAAACCCGGCCGGGCGGGCCGTCCCACCTGGGTGCTGCACGGCACGGGCGAATGGTCGGCGGCCAGCGTCGATCTCGAACCCGCAGATGCGATCGAGACCCTCTGCGGCCGCTTCGAGGCGCTGACCGGCATCGCGCTGGATCGCGCCAGGGCGGTGTTCCACCGCTGGCGCTACGCCCGGGCGGTCGCCCCCCTGACGTCAGGCGCGCTGGTCGACGAACAGCGTCACCTGGTCCTGTGCGGAGACTGGTGTGCCGGCGAATCGCGGGTGGAGAACGCGTGGCTGTCGGGCATCGCCGCGGCGGCACGGGTGATCGCGCTCGCGGGCGCAGCCGGGCCGGGATAACGAAGAAGGGCCGCGTCGTGGATGGCTCCACCGCACGCGGCCCCGCACGCATCCGGCATACCCAGCCGGAAACAGGCAGGCAGGCGGCTGACTGCCGGCTGACTCCCGGTCAGATTGCCGGACGGATTGTCGGACGGATTGTCGGACAGATGGCGCTCAGCCCTTCGGTGCGTAAGCGCTGCACCAGCCGGCAGCGTTCACCAGCTTGCCCGGGAAGATGGAGCAGCCGGCCCATTCCTCGTCACCCTTGGCCTGAAACAGAGCGCAGTTGGCGCAGTTCTGGCCCTCCTGGTAACGGGGCTGCTTGCTCTTGTCGACGTTGGCGGCGTCGTGGACGTAGGCCAGTGCCTTTGCCTGGGGATTGTCCAGCGAGAGCTTCGGCATGTCCTGGGCTGCCGCCGGCGCCGGGCGCAGCAGCGCCGCCGCCGGGATGGCCAGCAGCCCGGTGGCCGTCATACGGAGAAAAGCACGGCGGTTCGTAAGCCGCCCGGTTTCGGTCTTGTCAGACATGTTGCTACCTCTTTGTCGAACGTTATGGAAGCTTGCCACCCGCTCCGGCAAAAAAAAAGCCGGCGACTCGCGCCGCCGGCCAGTGCACTCTTCCAGAGGAAGAGGCGGGTTGGGGACATACGAGCGAAGCCGTTCAGCGAGGTATGGGGGACTGCGAGAATCCGGCTCCGCTCGAGACCAAGAATGCCCGGACTGCCTCTCCCCGTCAAATTAATGACCACACTGTATATCTACAAAATATAGACAACACTCATCGATAGGTCAGCAGTTCCGGCTGCAGGTGATCGGTGGTATTGAAGCAGTCCAGGCTGACGCGCGATCCGCTGAAGGTGAAGCAGGTGACGCTGCCGTTGTGCACGCGCCAGTTCAGATCGGCCGCCGCCTGGTCGGGGGCGCCCAGGACGGTCTGCACGCTGATCCCCACCGGACCGCCGGAGGTGAACACGGCGACGTTCTCGCCGGAGCCCGCGCCCGTCATGATGTCGCGGAAGGCCGTCCGCACGCCGTCGCTGAAGTCGGCCCAGGGCAGCAGCCCCTCGGCGCCCGCTTCCGGGTACGCGCGCGCGATCCAGCGCTCCATCACCGCCTCGAGCAGGCGGTGGAACCCGCGATAGCGTTCCCGCTCGTCCCGCGCCGCCTCGAAGGCCCGTGCCAGGTCGTCGATGGACGGGACGCTCTCGCGCAACAGCGGCAACAGCGTGTCCATGATGTCGTCGGCGGGATACTCGTCGAGGGTCGGGATGCAGCGGATCTCAGGGAAGTCCCGGCCGGCCTCCCGGTATACCTCCCGCACCCTCTCGCCGGAGCGCCGCTGGCGCACCAGACTGCCGCACCAGGCCGCATGGAACTCCAGACCCTGCTCCAGCCAGTGGCGGGCCAGGGCCGCGCACTGCGCTTCGCCCTTGTCCGACAGACGATCGTAGTCGTCCGTGAAGAAGCGGGCCTGGCCGTGCCTGACGACGTAGAGCCGGCTCATCGGGCGCCTGCGCCTGCCGCGCGTCTCATTCGAAGACCTCGGAGACATCGATGATGCGGATGTCCTCCGCCCCCATGCCGAGCGGCAGCGCCTCGATCTGCTCGTCCTCGGCCAGCAGTTCCTCCGGCTTCTCGCTGTTGTAGGTCATCGGCGACGGCGTATCGGCCGCGATGGCCTCCGCCAGGCCGGCGGCGTCGGCGGAGACGAACACGAACTGCACGTCGCCGGTGGCGAGATGCTCCCGGATCACCCGATTGACGTCGTCCAGCGTGAGTTCCGAGAGGCCCCGGCGGACGTAGTCGGAGAACTCGTCGATGCCGTAGTAGCGGCTGTCGAGGGCGTAGCCCAGGCGGCGGGACTGGTTCCTGGCGAGCAGCGCGACGTATTTGCCGAGAAACTCGCGGGTGGCTTCGAAATCGGTCTCGCTCATGCCCTGCTCGATGAGCCGGTCCATCTCCCACAGCGCCGTCCGGGTGGCGAACAGCGCGTCGTTGTTGTCCCGCAGCGGCCGCAGCCAGACCTGGAAGATCTGCTGCCGGCGGCCCAGATTGGCGTCCGGCTGGAACTGGAACATACCCCGCGGGAAATACTCGATGTAGGCGTAATCGCCATAGTTCATGCCGCGTGCCTCGCGGATGCGCTGGTACAGGTGGCTGTAGACCGAACGATGCTCGCCCAGCCAGGAGCGCGCGAGCCACAGGGCGACCCAGTCGGGGTCGCCGCGGCGAACGTCTATCGGGAAGCCGAAAGAGACTGCGACCGCCGGCGTCTCCTTCTGCACGATCAGCGCGCGCCGGCCGTCCGGCGCCGGCGCCGGCGGCAGCTCGACGGCACCCGGCTCGCCGGCCGGCAGGCGGGCCATATCGGCCGCCACCCGGGCGGCAAACTCCTCCGGGTAGCCGCCCGCGAGACCGACGGTCAGGTTCGTTACCGTGTAGTGGTCGCGGTAGAAGGCGCGCACGTCTTCCAGCGTGATGGATTCGATGTCGCTGATATCGCCTTCGTTAAGCGACCCGTAGGGATGCTCCGGACCGTAGATTTCCGTGTACAGGAGCTCCTTGGCGAGTTCCTCGTCGTTATTGCCGACCAGGCCCGTGCGGATCGCGTTGATCGTCCGCGTGCGCAGCCGGTCCAGATCCGACTCGCGAAAGCCGGGCTCGAGCAGCTGGGCGCTCGCGAGCTCGTACCAGTCCCCGAGTTTCTCCCGGTGCACCGTTCCCGCGAGCCGCACCATCTCCTTGTCCACCTGGGCCTCGAAAGCCGCCGCCATGGGATACATCGCGCTGTTGATCTCCTGGATGGTGCGCGAGCGGGAGCCGCCTTCGGCGAGCATGGCGGCGGTCAGCGCGGCAAGGCCCTTCTTGCCGGGCGGGTCATCGGCCGCGCCGGTCGCGAACAGGAAGGAGACGTCCACCAGCGGCGAGGTCTCCGAGCGCCGCTCGAGCAGGCTGACGGGCGGCGACTCGGACTGCGCCATCGCCGCCGCGCGCTCGTCCACCGAGAAGCTGCCGTCGATGCCCGGCAGGGTGGCATCGCTGGCCAGCGTCACGAGTACCCGGTTGGCATCCGTGAAGTAGCGGTCGGCCATGCGCCGCACATCCTCCGGCTGGAGCGACGTGTAGGTGCGAAAGGTCTTGTTGATGGTTTCCGGCGTGCGCTCGAACTGCACGTAACTCGCCAGGATGGAGCCGATGCCCTCGGAGTCGTCCATGCCGGAGGCAAAGGAATAGCGCAGGCGGGACTTGGCTTCGTCCACCTCCTCCGCCGACGGCGTCCGGGTGCGCGCCCGCGCCAGCGTATCGGCGATGGCGTCGCGCACCGCCGCGGCGTGGCCCGCGTCGGTCAGACGGGCTGCAATCATCAGCAGGTTGGGGTCCTTGCGGTCGGGGAAGTAGGTCCAGAACTCGTCGACCACCTGGTCCTCGATGACCAGCTGCTGGTACAGATCCGAAGACTCCGAGAAATACAGCATGGAGACCAGATCCAGCGCCGGCATGTCCTTCTCGGTGGGCACGAAGGCCGGCCCGCGGAACGACATCACCAGCCAGGGCTGGGTCTGCGCCTCCCAGGTGATGTGTTCGTAGACGGGACCGTCCAGCGGCGGCTCCACGGGAATCTCGGCCTGGTAATCGCCGCGCTCCCAGCCGCCCCAGTATTTCTCGACCAGCTCGTAGGTGGCGTCCGGGTCCAGGTCGCCGACCAGAATGACGGAGGTCTTCTCGGGCCGGTACCAGCGGTCGAAGAACAGATCGGCGTAGCCCTTCTGCTCGGGCATCATCTCGATGTCCTCGAAGAAGCCCATGGTTGTGTGGCGATACGTGTGGCGCTGGAACGCGAGCGCGCGGGTGCGCTCGTAGAACTTCTGGGTAGGATTGGAGTAGTTCTTCAGATACTCGCCCTTCACCGCCAGCGCCTCGGTGCGGAAGTCCGCCTCCGAATAGCTCAGGTTGCGGAAGCGGTCCGCCTCCAGCTCGATCAGCGTCTCCAGATCCTCTTTCGTGAAGGTGACGTGATAGTTGGTGTAATCGTCCGTCGTGTAGGCGTTCTGGTCCGCGCCGGCGCTCTTCAGGATCTCCTGGTAGCTTTCGGCCGGGAAACGCTCCGTGCCGCGGAACATCATGTGTTCGAAGAAATGGGCGAAACCTGACTTGCCGGGCTCCACCTCGTTGCGGGATCCGGTCTGCACCGGGATCTGCAGCGACACCACGTCCGGGTAGTCGGTAGGGACGATGATCACCCGCAGGCCGTTGTCCAGGTCCCGCATTAGGTAGGGCAGATCGAAGATGCGGTCGTCGCCGCCGGTCTCCGCGGCGCTCACCGGCGCGGCGCCCTGGGCGCCGGCGCCCTCACCCGTCTCCACCTCCACGGATGCCTGGCAACCAAAAGACAGCCAGACCGCCAGGGTCAGCAGCCCCCATTTCTTCATCGAGTATCTCCGTACCGGTGATGTCACCGCGCCCGCTGCGGCGCTGCGCCTGGGATGGCGCGCGGCAAATGCGATATGGTACCGGGAACGAATCCGCTTTTCGACGTAGCCGGCGGCCGCCGGCGGTGACCCGCGCCCCGCGCCGCTGCGTTACGGCCTGCAAGGAAGACAGCGATGATTATCGAGCAGATCTGGACCGGCAATGCCTACCGGAATTTCAACTATCTCATCGCCTGCCCCGAGACCGGCGAAGCCCTGGCCGTGGACCCGCTGGAGTTCCGCCGGTGTCTCGACCGGGCGCGGGAGCGGGGCTGGGAGATCACCCAGCTCCTGAATACCCACGAGCACCCGGACCATATCGGCGGCAACAAGGGGTTGGTGTCAGCAACGGGCGCGAAAGTGATCGCCCATCGCAATGCCGCCGAGCGCATCCCCGGCATGGACCGGGGGGTCGGCGCCGGCGACGTCGTCCGGGTGGGCCGGACCGTGGAACTGGAATGCCTGGACACGCCGGGCCACACCATGAGCCACATCTGCCTGCTGGCGCATACCGACGCACCGGCGCTGTTCAGCGGCGACACGCTGTTCAACGCCGGGGCCGGCAACTGTCACAACGGCGGGCACCCGGAGGAACTCTACGAAACCTTCGTCAATCAGCTGGACCGGCTGGACGAGGGCACCCGGGTTTATCCGGGCCACGAGTATCTGATCAACAACCTGCGCTTCACGCTCGACCGGGAACCCGACAACGCGGCCGCCGCCGCCCTGCTGGAGCAGGTGCAGGACATGGATCCGGCCGACGCCCTGGTCACCGACCTGGCGCAGGAGAAGGAGATCAATACGTTCTTTCGCCTGCGCAGCCGCACGGTCATCGACCGCCTGCGCGAGGAGTTCCCGGACCTGCCGGCGGAGCCCTCCCCGAAGGAGGTATTCCTGAAGCTCCGGGAGCTCAGGAACAGCTGGTAGGGCTCAGCCCGGCAGCAATCCGGACAGCAGGAGCATCACCGGAAATGCGAGCGCCGTCTGGGCGGTGATGATCGAGGCCATGGTCTCCCGGTCGCCGCCGAGCTGGCCCGCCAGGATGTAGGCCGACGGCGCCGTCGGCGACATGAGCGCGATCTGCACCGCGCCGGCCGCGGCGCCGGCGAGCCCCGTCAGGGAGACCAGCGCGAAGGCCAGCGCCGGTTTCACGCCGAACTGCACGACCGACGCCACGGTGACGTGGCCGGCATGACCGCGCACCGCGGCCGGCCGCAGCGCCGCGCCGACGGCCAGAAGACCCAGCGGCAGCGCGGCGCGGCCGGGCACCTCGAGCACGTCCGCGGCGAGCCCCGGCACACCGATGCCGCTCAGGCTCAGGAACCAGCCGATGGCGCAGGCCACGATCAGGGGATTGCCGGCAACGTCGCGCACGAGGCGGACGAGGCGGCCGGGCCCGCCGCGCCCCGCTCCCCAGGCGGCCAGCGTCGTCACGCACAGCAGGTTGATCAGCACAATCATGAACCCGGCGGCCAGCGCGCCCATGGCCAGGCCAGCCTCGCCGTAGTAGGCCTGCGCGACGGCCAGCGCGATGTAGGTGTTGAAGCGCACGCCGCCCTGGAACACGGAGGTGAAGGTGGGCCCCGGCGTCGCCGGCCGCAGCCCCCGCCAGGCCAGCAGCACCACGGCCGCCGCCAGCACGCTCGGCACGACCACCGCCATGACCTCCGGCCAGGGCGCGCCTTCGAGACGCTGGCCGCCGAGGGTGCGGATCAGCAGGGCCGGGAACAGCACGAAATAGGTGAGCCGCTCTATCCCGGCCCAGGCGCCGTCCGGCAGGAACGCCAGCCGCCGGAGTGCATAGCCGGTGAGGATCAGCGCCAGCACCGGCACCAGCGCGGAGACGATACCGTTCATACGGGCGGCCCGCCGTTGCGTTCACGTCTCACTTGAGCAGGCTCGCCGTCCACAGCAGGGCGATGCCGCCGAGGAACGCGGCCACGTGGACGAGGTTCGAGCGGGTCACGGCATGGCGGTTGACCTCCGGAATCAGGTCGGCGGCGCCGATGTAGAGGAAGTTGCCCGCCGCGAACGGCACCAGCAGCGACACATCCATGCGGAACGAGGCGAACCAGGTGACCAGCCCGCCTGCCAGGAACGCGAGCCCCGACAGCAGGTTCATGAGCAGCGCTTTGCGCCGCGGCCAGCCGCCGTGCACCAGCACGCCGAAGTCGCCGAGTTCCTGCGGCACCTCGTGCATGGCCGCTGCAATCCAGGCCGTGATGCCGAGCCGGATGTCCATCAAAAAGGTGCTCGCCACCGCCAGGCCGCCGATGAAATTGTGCAGGCCGTCGCCGATCAGGATCAGGTAGGTCACCGGCTCCCGGCATTCCGAACTCGCCCGGTGGCAGTGATGCCAGTGCAGCAGCTGCTCCAGCAGGAAGAAGCTGGTGAATCCGGCGACGGCGGCGACGAAAACGCTCTCGACGGAGTCCGCCTGCGCGAGACCGGCGGGCAGCATGTGGAAGAACGCGCCGCCGATCAGCGAGCCCGCGGCCAGTGCGACCAGGGGCAGCAGCAGCCACTGCAGCGTCTCTTCGCGGAGCACGAGGGTCAGCGATCCGACGAGCGCGATCAGGCTCATCAGGATGCCGCTGCCCAGTATCCAGTAGAAGGCGCTCACAAGCGGATGTTACCGCCTGCGGGGGCGCAGTCCTACGAGCGGCGGTATCCTCGCCCCGGCTCGGGCAGCGGCTCCGCCGCGAGGCGGCGCTCCACCCTCTCCCGCTCCCTGAGCCCGTCGCCGCCGGCAGCCAGCCACAGCCAGTGCAGCGCGTCGTAAGCCCGGATGAGTTCCGCCAGCCGCTGGCGACGGCGCGGCGAGACCCGCCCGGACCAGGCCCGCAGCAGATGCAGCGCCGCGGCGGGCCCCAGGTCGTGATAGGCGATGACGGCGGCCACGTCGAACAGAGGGTCGCCGGCCACGGCGAACTCCCAGTCGAGCAGTCGCAGCCCGTCCGCGGTCCGGATCAGGTTGCCGGCCACGGGATCCATGTGGCAGACCCGGCGCTCCGCCGCCGGAGCGGCCGGCAGCTCGGCGAGTTCCTGCGCCAGTTCCATGCCGCGCCGGCGCAGGGCCGGATTGCGGATGGCGGCCAGGTACACCTCGCCCGCCTCCGCCAGCCCGTAGGTCACGCCCGGGTCGGGCAACGCGTGGACCCGGCGCAGCAGCGCCGCGATCTCCGTCAGGACCTCGGGCTTGCCGATCTGCGCCGGACCCGGCTTGTCGCCTTCCAGATAGCGGGTGACCAGTATCCCCGCCCCAGGATGCGCGAACAGCACCTCCGGCGCGAGCCCCGCCGCGGCCGCCGACCGGAGCACCGCCAGCTCCCGGCCCCGATCCACCACTGGCGGCGGCACGCGCTCCCCGTCGCGGCGGAGTACGGCGGCCTCCCCGTCGGCCACCACCAGCCAGCTCTCGTTGGAGTGCCCGCCGGACAGCGCCCTGCACTCGAGCGACTGCGCACCCCGCCACAGGGGCACGCGCTGCAGCAGTTCTTCAGGCGGCCGCGAGCGCATCGCCGCTCCTCGCATAGTCCTTCCGCCAGCTCAGGAATCCGACGGGAATGATCACCAGGTAGAAGCAGAACAGCAGCGCCGTGAGCGGCAGGCCCCGGGAGAGATACAGGTACACGGACAGGGCGTCGATCACGAACCAGTACACCCAGTTCTCCAGCACCTTGCGCGCCACCAGGAAGGTGGCCCAGACGGCGGACCAGGTCGTCAGCGAGTCCAGGTACGGAAAGGCCGCCCCCGTGTTCGCTGCCAGCCAGGCCCCGCTGGCGACCGTGAGCCCGGCGATCACCCCGAGCGCGGCGCCGTGCCACGCCAGCGGCCACACCGTCACCGGCAGACCGGCATGCCGGGCGCCGCCGTAGCGCCACTCGTACCAGCCGTACACGGCCATCACCAGGTAGAACACGTTAAGCGCGGACTCCATGAACAGCGCCGCGCCGTGGAACAGCCAGATGTACAGCCCGGTGCTGACGAAGGCGCAGGCCCAGCACCAGATGTTCTGGCGCACCGCGAGCACCAGATAACCGACCGCCAGCGCGACGGCCAGCGCCTCGGCCGGCGACAGGGAGGACGCCTGCGCGGCCAGCCTCTCGGCGAAACCGCTCACGCGCCGGCGTCCGCCCCGCCCGCGTTCAGCACCTTCAGCACGAACACGGCCTTGCCCTCGCGTTCGAAAGTCCCCCGTATCTCGGCCTTCAGCGCATCCCAGACCGCCTCGAAGTCGCCGCCGATGCGGGTACTCACGGGGTTGGTATGCACGGTGAGTTCCGGCCGCGCGTTCAGGCGGGCGATGAAATCGTCGATGGCCGGGATGAACTCGTCGGCCAGCGGATAGAGGCTCACGTCGATGAGAGTCTGCATGCTCAGAATCCGTACTCCAGGGTGAAACCGATCTGCCGCGGGTCGCCGAGCCGCACGTACCGCTCGTTCGGGAAGTCCGGCGGCTCGTTGCCGAAGAAGAAGCCGCGCACCGCATAGCGCTCGTCGAAGAGGTTGCGGCCCCACAGGCTGGCTGTCCAGCCGGCTTTCGCGTAGCCGAGGCGCAGATTCACGAGCTGGTAGGGGTCTGACTTCTGGTCGTGGCTGTCGGAGAAATAGAACTCGTCCTTGCCGGTGACGTCGGCGCGGGCAAACCAGCCGGCCGGGTGCTCCCAGCTCGCGCCGAGCGCGAAGGAGTAGCTCGGCGCATGCGCCTGCTCGCGGCCGGAGAGGTCCAGGCCGTCCGGCGTGGCGTACTCGTCGAACTCCACCCGCATCAGGCCGAGACGGGCCCAGAGCTCGAGGTCGCCGCGGGGCGCCCAGCGGACTTCGCCCTCGAGGCCGATGCTGCGGCCGGTGGCGGCATTGTCCGTAAAGAAGATGAACGACGAAGGATCCCCGGGCACCAGCTGGGTCGAGGTGCCGATCTGCTGGTCCTCCCGGCGGGAGGCGAACAGCGTCAGGCTGGATTCGAGGACGCCCGGCCGCCATTCGGAGCGGATACCGGTCTCCAGGTTCCATAGCGACTCCGGCCCGAAGTAGCGCTCGTCCTCGCCCGGCACGCTGCCCAGATTGAAGCCGCCGGCCTTGTAGCCGCGGGACAGGCTCACGTAGGTGCGGTGACGCTCCCCGAGCGCATAGCGGTAGCTCAGCTGCCCGCCCAGCATCGTCTCGCTGTCGGTGAGGTCGTTGCGGGGCGTGCCGTCCAGCGTGTCCACGTAGTCGGCGCCCCGGTGCTCCACCCGCAGTCCCAGGGAGACCTCGTGGCGGTCGGCCGGCGTCCAGTCCAGCTGGCCGAAGGCGGCGGTGCTGAGCGCCTCGTAATCGGAGCGCAGGTCCTTCTCCAGCGGGAAGGCGCCGAACGCGGGATCGACGTACAGGCCCGTGCTGTCCTCCCGGTTCCCCTCGGAGAGCCGCAGCGCGTAGACGCCGGCCAGCCAGGAGACGGCGCCGCCGGCGAGGCCGCCGTCCGGACCGGACATCAGCCGGAACTCCTGGCTGACGGTCTCCCGGTCGCGCAGGAAGCGGGTCACGAAGTCGTAGGTGTAGGGCGCCCAGAACTCCGGGTTGCCCCAGTCGGCGTCGAAGCTGAAGGTGATGTCGGAGCGCGCCGCAGAGGTGATGCTGGTCAGGCTGGCCGTCTCGCCGAAGTCCTTCCGAACCTTCAGCGCGCCGCCCCGGCTGCGCTGGGCGTCGCGGCCCGGCTCGTCGGAGTACGTGGTGTAGCCATTGTCGATGGCGAAGGCGTCGTAGCCGTTGTCCACGTCCACGTAGAGCAGGTTCAGGTCCACCTGCAGGTCGTCGGCCGGCTGCCAGCGGAAGCGCGCCCGGCCGTCGATCTCGTCGCGGCCGTTGGTGTCGTCGCGGTCGAGGTATACGTTGTCGCGGAAGCCATTGCTCTCGTAGCGGTTCGCGCTGACGCGGAAACTCGACGTGTCGGTCAGCGCGCCGCCGAAAGCCGCGCTGGCGCCGCGGGCGTCGTCGCCGCCGGCGAGCAGGCGGAAGCGCCCCTCGGTCTCGGGGCCCGGCTCCACCGTGCGCACGTTGATGAGGCCGGCCAGCGCGTTCGCGCCGTAGCGAGTGCCCTGGGGGCCGCGCAGCACCTCCACCTGGGCCACGTCCCAGGTGAGGGCGATGCCGCCGATGCCGGAGAAGTCGATGTCGTCGATCAGGAAGCCGACGGAGGGGTTGGGCGCCCCCTCGTACTGGCTGCGCTCGCCGATGCCGCGGATCTGGAAGTAGCGCGGCCGGCTGCTGCCGCCCGCCCAGTTCAGGTTCGGCACCAGGTGGGTGAGCTCCTCGAAGTGCTGCACGGCCGCCTCGCGCACGGTCTCCCGCGACAGCACGGCGACGCTGGTCGGCAGCCGGGCACGCTCGCGCTCGCGGAAGTCCGCGGTGACCACGATCTCCTCGATGACTTCGTCCTCCGCGGAGAGGTCTGGCGCGGCGAACGGCAGCAAAAGAGCAATCGCACCGAGACGGGCGACGACGGATAACGGCATTGTCATGGATCCTCCTCCCTACGCCGGTACTAACCGGATCAGGTTCTGAGGGTTCCCGTGCCGGCGCCGGAGGAAAGGAAGTCTCCGCGCCAACGGGTCTCAGGCCCTCTGGGGCCACCCCTGTGGAGGGGTTACTATAACGCACGGGCCAGGGCTGCCAAAGAGACGAAACATGACCGACGAATACCAGGCCATCGACGCCGTCGTGAACATCTGGACCGAGGAAGCGCTGTCGGTGCGCCCGGATTGGGGCCCGGACTTCTTCGTCGGCAAGATGAAGGCCCAGGGCGGTCTCATGGGCGGACTCTCGCTGGCGCAGATGATCGAGCGCATGGGCGAGGCCGGCATCGGTCACGCCTTTCTGGTGGCGGCCAAGTCCGGCCGTCCCGGCCTGCCGGGCTGCTACCACATGCCGCCGGAGATCGTCGCCCGCGCGGTGGAGCAGCACCCGGAACGTTTCTCCGGGCTGATCGGCATCGACCCCTACACGGGCATGGACGGCGTGCGCGAGCTGGAGCGGGCGGTGAAAGAGCTCGGCTTCATCGGCGCCCATCTCTATCCGCACTGGTTCGAGCTGGCGCCGGACCATGCGAAGTACTATCCGTTCTACGCCAAGTGCGTCGAGCTGGGCGTGCCCATACAGATGCAGGTGGGCCAGTCGATGATCTACTCGAAGGACTATCGCTGCCGCAGCGTCGGCCAGCCGATCACGCTGGACCCCGTGGCCTGCGATTTCCCGGAGCTGAAGCTGATCGGCATCCACGTCGGCATCCCCTGGACCCGGGAGATGATCGCCATGGCGTGGAAACACGAGAACGTCTACATCGGCTCGGACGCTCACAGTCCGAAATACTGGCCGGAGGAGTTCGTGCACTACATCAACACCTTCGGCCAGGACAAGGTCGTTTTCGGCACCGACTTCCCCGTGCTCGACTTCGCGCGCACGCGTCAGGAGATCGACGATCTCGATCTCAGGCCCGGCCCGAAGCGCAAGCTGCTGCGCGACAACGTCATCCGGATCTACGGGATGGACGGTGGCAAGGACGGCGGCACGGGCGGTGACTGACAGACTGAACCTGGCCGGCCTCATCGCCGGTCATGCCCGCAACCGCCCGGAGCACCCCGCCATCGTCTGGCGCGACCGGGAGGACGCGGCCACCGACTACCGGGAGGCCTGGCGGCGGATCGAGGCCTGCGCCGCGCGGCTCGCCGCGGCCGGCGTGGGCGTCGGCGACAGAGTGGCCCTGGCGCTCGGCGATCACCCGCTCCACCTGCTGCTGCATTACGCCGTGGCCCGCCTCGGTGCGGTGATCCTGCCGGTCGACCACCGCTGGACCGCCGCTGAGCAGCGGGAGGTGGCCCTCGCATTCCATGCCCGCTGCCTGCTGGCGGACGACGGCGACGCCGACTACGGCGAGCTGGCCGTGCTGCGGCCCGACGACGGCTGGTACGAGGCGACGGGCGCGGCGCCGCCGCCCATGCCGGAGGACGGCGACCTGCCGGTCCTGATCTCCCTCTCCTCCGGCACCACCGGCAGGCCGAAAGGCGCCCTGGTAACCCATCGCCAGTTCTACGAACGCTTCGTGAACCAGTGGGTGACCCTGGGCATCAACGTGAACGACCGCTTCGTCGCACTGACGCCGCTGTACTTCGGCGCAGGCCGTTCGTTCAGCATGTGCCTGCTGGCCGCCGGCGGCACCGTGGTGCTGGATCCGCCGCCCCACCAGCCGGAGGAACTCGCCGCGGCCATCAACCGCTCCCGGGCCACGGTCGCCTTCCTGGTGCCGACGCTGCTCAGGCGCCTGCTGCCGCTCGCGAACGGTGACGACCACCTGCTGCCCCGTCTGAGACTGCTGATCGCCTCGGGAGCCGTGCTGCACGCCGACGAGGCCCGTGAGATCACCGCCAGGGTGAGCCCGCGGCTGCTCTCCTACTACGCCTCCAGCGAGGGCGGCGGCATCTCGGTGCTGCAGCCCCACGAGGTGGCCGATCACGCCGACACCGTCGGCCGGCCGGTCTTCCGCGTGGACGTGGAGATACGGGACGACGAGGGCCGGACCGTGCCGGAGGGCGCGGCGGGACGCCTGCGCTACCGCGGCCCCGGCGTGGCCACCCGCTTCCTGGACGAGGAAGGCAACGAACACGACGCGGAGCCGGGCGGCTGGTTCTATCCCGGCGACCTCGCCGCCCGGGGGCCGGGAGGCCACCTGATGCTGCGGGGCCGGGAAAAGGACATAATCATCCGCGGCGGGGTCAATATCTACCCGGGCGAGATCGAGAAGGCACTGCTGTCCCACCCGGACATCGCCGAGGCCGCCGTCGTGGGCCGCCCGTCGGCGAAGCTCGGCGAGGAGCCGGTCGCCTTCGTCACCGGCGGCCTGCGGGATGAGGAAAGCGTGCTGACCCACTGCGCGGAGCGCCTTGCGCCCTACAAGGTGCCGGCCGCGGTGATCTTCCTGGACGAGATGCCGAAGACCGGCCTCGGCAAGATCCTGAAGAAAGACCTGACGCAACACCTGCCCAGGTAGGAGGGCCTTCAGGCCCGATCCGCCCTGCCAGACCCCGTTCTTTTATGGCCGCCCTGCGGGGGTATCCATCTTGCTCCCGACAAAAGGTCGCGGCGATGGATACCCCCGCATGACGGCCGTACTCGCGGTAGCGTACAGGCGCTGCCAGTCAGGAGCGCCTGCTGACCGGTGCCGACCCTCCAGGCTACGGGCCCGTCAGCGGCTGGGGTGGACTGCGGGGGTCGTCCGGGCCGACTGGAGCCAAGAC
>Ga0209942_1000217_pt1 | contig 35885 bp, 32 predicted proteins | sample SalPonR1_A_D2_MG_FD_185695 | JGI IMG/M metagenome (GOLD analysis project Ga0209942, IMG submission 185695) | Salt pond soil microbial communities from South San Francisco under conditions of wetland restoration - Salt Pond MetaG R1_A_D2_MG... ...
ATGACGCCGCGTATCAGCTCGAGCGCGGCGCGCCCGCGCTGGCGCGTTCTTCCTCCCCGGCCTCCTCGCTCTCCTGGCTCTCCTGACCCTCGTCGCTCGCCCCGGCTGCGGCCACTTCGTCCGCATCCGCCGGTTCATCCGCGCCCTCGTAGGCGCTCTCGCCGGCGCCGGCCCCGGTCTCGTCTGCGGCGTGTTCTTCCTCGTCGCCATCCTCTGCGTCCCCGCCGGTGCCGGCCTCCCCGACCCGCAAAGCAGTGACGTTGGCCGGGACCGCTTCGCTCTCCTCGCCGGTGGCGAATTCCAGCTGCGCGTTCAGGCCCTCGATATCCTGCAGCTCGGCCAGCGGCGGCAGATCATCCAGGCGCTTCAGTCCGAAATAGTCCAGGAAGGCCTTCGTCGTGCCGAACACCTCGGGCTTGCCCGGCACGTCGCGGTGGCCGAGCACGCGGATCCACTCCCGATCCAGCAGCGTGCGAATGATGTTCGTGCTGACGGTGACGCCGCGCACGTCCTCGATCTCGCCGCGGGTGATGGGCTGGCGGTAGGCTATCAGCGCCAGGGTCTCGAACAGCGCGCGGGAATAACGCGGCGGGCGCTCCTCCCACAGCGGCTGCAGCATCGACGACATCGACGGGCGCACCTGGACCCGGTAACCCGAAGCCACCTCGGCGAGCATGATGCCCCGGTCCTCGTAGTCGGCCTCCAGTTCGTCGAGAGCCGCCCGGATGTCTTTGCGCTCCGGACGCGAACTCTCGTCGAACAACGACATCATCTGTTCGATCGACAAAGGCTCTGCCGAGGCGAGCAGCGCCGCCTCGAGAATATATTTGATACTCGTCTCATCCATAGGTCACTTTACCGGGCACGCTCAGGAAGTGGCGCTCTCGTCCGACGCCGTGGCGTCCCCTTCATCATTCACAACGCGCACATTCGAGGCCGCCCGCACGTGCACGGGGGCGAAATCCTCGGACTGCACCACCTCGATGAGCGACTCGCGGAGCAGCTCCAGCACGGCGATGAACGTCACCGCCACGCCCATGCGGCCCTCCTCCACGTCGAACAGCTGGTCGAACTGGGTGAACTGCGTGCCGCGGATCCGCGTGAGAATCTCCGACATGCGCTGCCGTACCGACAGCGGCTCACGCTGCACATGGAGGTTTGTGAACATCTCGGCACGGGTCAGCACCTGCTGGAGCGCCACCATCAGCTCCTTGAGCGTCACGTCCGGCAGCTTGGTGACCACCTGACGCTCGGGCGCCTCGGCCTGCACCACGTGCACGTCGCGCTCCAGACGCGGCAGCTCTTCCAGGTTCTCCGCTGCCTTCTTGAAGCGCTCGTATTCCTGCAGCCTGCGAACCAGTTCCGCCCGCGGGTCGTGTTCCTCGTCTTCCTCCACCACCGGCCGCGGCAGCAGCATCCTCGATTTGATCTCCGCCAGCATGGCCGCCATCACCAGATACTCGCCGGCCAGCTCCAGCTGGAGCTCCTTCATCAGCTCGATGTACTCGATGTACTGCCGGGTGATCTCGGCGATGGGGATATCCAGAATGTCCAGATTCTGGCGTCGGATCAGATAGAGCAGCAGATCCAGCGGTCCCTCGAACGCCTCCAGGAACACCTGCAGCGCATACGGCGGGATATAGAGATCCTGTGGCAGCTCGGTGACCGGTTCGCCGTCCACGATGGCGAACGGCATCTCGGCCTGGGACGGCCGCAGATCCTCGGGCACCGCCTTGGGCGCTCCCTGGTCGCTCACCACACGGAGGACCGGCTGCTTTTTCTCTGATTCGGACACAGGGTGATTCTAACGTAATCCCGGCGGTGCCGCGGCCCCTCATTCGAAGGCGCTGACGTCGCCGATGCCGCGCCGCAGGATGTGTACCGTGCCCTCCGTGAGGTCGAGCACGCTGGACGGCTCCATCCCGCCCGGGCCGCCGTCGACGACCGCATCCACCTGATTTCCCAGGCGTCCGGCGATCTCCACCGGGTCGGTCATCGGAACGTCGTCGCCGGGGAGCAGCAGCGTGGAACTCATCATCGGCTCGCCCAGCGCTTCCAGCAGCGCCTGGCTGATCGGGTGGTCGGGCACGCGGATACCGATGGTCTTCTTGCGGGGGTTCTTCAGCCGGTTTGGCACTTCCCGGGTGGCCTTCAGAATGAACGTGTAGGGCCCCGGCGTGAAATGCTTCAGCAGCCGATAGGCCCAGTTATCCACGCGGGCGTAGGTGGCGATCTCCGACAGGTCGCGGACCACCAGCGAGAAATCATGCAGCTTGTCCGCCTGGCGCAGCAGCCGGATGCGGTCCAGCGCCTTCTTGTTGCCGATCTGGCAGCCGAAGGCGTAGCTCGAGTCGGTGGGGTATGCCAGGAGGCCGCCGGTGCGGATTATGTCGACCGCCTGGTCGACATAGCGCTTCTGCGGGTTGTCCGGGTGTATGGTGATGATCTGCGACACGCCCGGCATTCTACCGGCACGCAGACACAAATCCGACTGCCGCGAAGCGCTGCGTTGGGGCTGCGCCGGCGTGTGCGCTATCATTCGCGGATTACGGTACTCACCGCAGAGCAGACTCCCAGCGCATGCAATTGATACTAGACTATCTGCCGGTGGTCGCATTCTTCGTGGCCTACAAACAGGCCGACATCTACACCGCGACCATCGTCCTCATGGCCACCATGCCGCTGGTGCCGCTGGCCCACTGGATATTCACCCGGCAGGTCGGGCGCGTCTACCTGATCTCGACCGCCCTGGTGCTGGTCCTCGGCGCCGTCACGCTCGCGCTGCGCAACAGCCTGTTCCTGATCTGGAAGCCCACCCTCCTGAACTGGGCCATGGCGGCGGTGTGCTTCGGCAGCCTCTACATCGGCGAGAAACCCCTCATCCAGCGGTTGCTGCAATCCGCGGTGGAACTTTCCACAGCCCAGTGGCGTCAACTGACCGTGATCTGGGGCATATTCTTCGGCGTCTCGGGCGCGGCCAACATCTTCGTCGCCTACCGTTTCGGCGAGAGCGCCTGGGTCAGCTTCAAACTCTTCGGACTGCTGGGAATGACCCTCGCCTTCATGGTGATCCAGGGCGTCTGGCTGGCCATCATGGTCTCCAGGAACGAGCGCAAATCGACCAGCGGAGCGGAATGACATGTGGTATGCCATCATCAGTGAAGACGTGCCGGACAGTGGACCACTGCGTTCCGGCGCCAGGGCAAGACATCTCGAGCGGCTGCGTACGCTCCGCGACGAAGGCCGCCTCCTGGTCGCCGGACCGCACCCCGCCATCGATAACGAGGACCCTGCCGAAGCCGGTTTCACGGGCAGCCTCGTCATCGCCGAATTCGCCTCGCTGGAGGATGCCAGGGCCTGGGCCGACGAGGACCCTTATGTGGAAGCCGGCGTCTACCAGCGCGTGATCGTAAAACCGTTCAACAAGGTCCTGCCATGACAGACCGTCAGGCGGAACTGGAAAAGCGGCTGCGGGACGCGCTGCAACCCGAGGAGCTTCAGATCAAGGACCAGAGCCATCTGCACGCCGGTCATGCCGGCGCGAAGGACGGCCGCAGCCATTTCGCCGTGCGGCTCACCGCCAGCGTCTTCGAGGGGCTTTCACGCATCCAACGGCATCGACTCGTCTACGATGCCGCCGGCGACATGATGGAAACCGATATCCACGCGCTCAGCATTTCCGCTCTCGCTCCCGACGAGTCGCGCCGGGATTGAGAGCAAGATTCGACCACGAAAACAGAGGATCAACTATGACCACTACGTATCTGCGCCAGCCAGGCGCCAGCAAGGCGCTCGTGCTCGCCACCGCAGTGCTGCTGAGCACGGCCGCCTGCGCACAGTCCGACACTGCGACCGCGATGGACCCCGAGGTGGAGGCCAAAGTGCTCGACCTCTACATGCAGAATCGCATGCGGGGCGCCCAGGGCGATGTCTCCGCCGAGCAGCGGGATCAATTCCGCGAAGAGGTAGCCGACCTCTACCTGCTGGCCGAAGCGGCCGAAGAGGCCGGACTCGACGAGGATCCCGAAGTTGCGGCCCAGATCAAGCTCCAGCGCATGTCGACCCTCGCCTCGGCCCTGGCCGGTAACTACCTGGAAGAGAACCCGCCGACCGAGGCAGAACTGCGCGCCGAATACAGCGCCCAGGTGGCCGGATACCAATCCCAACAGTACAAAGCCAGGCACATCCTCGTGGAGACGGAGGATGAGGCCGAAGCCGTCATCACGCAGCTGGACGAAGGGGCCGACTTCGCCGAGCTGGCCAAGGAAAAATCGACCGGCCCGTCCGGACCCAACGGCGGTGACCTCGAGTGGTTTCCAGCGAGCGCCATGGTCAAGCCGTTCTCTGACGCGGTGGTGGCACTCGAGGACGGCAGCTATACCAGCGAACCGGTGCAGACCCAGTTCGGTTGGCACGTGATTCTGAGAGAGGATTCCCGGGAAACCGAAGCTCCCTCCTTTGAAGAGGTGAAGGACCGGCTGAAACCGGTTGTCGAACAGAAGAAGCTCCAGGAATACCTGGATGGCCTCAGATCAGGAAACGATGGGTCCGCCGACTGACTCCAACGGATAAGCAAGAAAAAGGGCGCCGGTGGCGCCCTTTTTTTGTCCGGGAAGTGTGACTCGCATCACACCAGGCCTCTGAGCCCTCCGGTAACTTCTCTCTCGAATCTTCTCTTATCGCTCGGAGAAGATTCCTCCAACCCTCAAATCTCCTAAGTTGAGGCGAGATATTAGCCGGCAGGGATGCCGGCTTTTTTTATTTCGCAACTACTAGAGGTGAGCCAGCGAATCTGGTCCCGACGAGAGCGATCTGAGCGCCCACATTCGGTAACGGACCGTTTGCCAAGAGAGGCGTGTAGTCAACCGAGATGCCACCGACAGTGATCAACCCTAATCCACGGTCCACAGCGCCAACCGTGCCTTGAACAAAGACATCCACACTCGTTGAAGGAGAAGCACTGCCGAGTTTGGCCAGGCTGGTTGCAACTGAGACTCCAGTGCTAGTTCGAGAGCCGAAGACAGCGACAAGGTCGCCCACAGTTAGTGAGCTCAAATTCGAGCGAGCGAGGCCTACCTCTCCACCAAGAACGGTTACCGTCGAACGATCGTGATCAACGCCCTGTATCGGCGCAACAGCGAAGAGACTTGGTTGCACCCCAATTGCGAAAGAACCAGATTTCGCAACCTGCCCAGAAATGTCTATGTACCGCGCATGAAAGCCGTCAAAAGCCGCAAACAGTACATCGCTGCCGTTGATGCTGCGAAGATCGCTGCCATTGATGCTGCGAACATCACTACCGTTGATGCTCAGCGCATCGCTACCGTTGATGCTGCGAAGATCGCTGCCATTGATGCTGCGAACATCACTACCGTTGATGCTCAGCGCATCGCTGCCATTGATGCTGCGAAGATCGCTGCCATTGATGCTGCGAACATCACTACCGTTGATGCTCAGCGCATCGCTGCCATTGATGCTGAGTACGTCACTGCCATTGATGCTGCGAAGATCGCTGCCGTTGATGCTGCGAAGATCACTGCCATTGATGCTCAGCACATCGCTGCCATTGATGCTGCGAACATCACTACCGTTGATGCTCAGCGCATCGCTGCCATTGATGCTGAGTACGTCACTGCCGTTGATGCTGCGAAGATCGCTGCCGTTGATGCTCAGCACATCGCTGCCGTTGATGCTGCGAAGATCGCTGCCGTTGATGCTCCGTACATCGCTGCCATTGATGCTACGAACATCACTGCCGTTGATGCTGCGAAGATCACTGCCGTTGATGCTCCGTACATCGCTGCCGTTGATGCTATGTGCGTCGCTTCCGTTAATGCTTTGGACTGAACTCTGAGACGCTCCCGCGCTCGCAATTGCCGGCACTGCCGACAAGCAAATTGCGCCGAACAAAATCGGCAGCCTCTTATCGAGTCTATTTTTTTCGCTCATTTGAGAGTTCCTCCAAAACCTCTCGAAACTATTTTTTTGGGAATCCCCAAAAAAAACTCTTGTAGCGACCAGATACCCTTCTATCCCGCCGCAAACTCGTCGACCTCCTAATGTCGCGAGTCATCGTTGTTTTCTTTTTCCTGCTTACTTAAAAGCGTTTTCAAAGCCTTTGGCTCGTCATCCTCATCAACGACGTAGTGATAGATGCCGATGCCTGTCTGGACTACGTCGTCACCTGCTTCTTTTCTAGGCATCTTCTGCTGAGCAATCCAGTTATCAATATCTTCTAGTACCGCTTGGCCGCGCTCCCTTACATACGAATCCAGGCCTTCTAGATCAACTCTTCTCATTCCGTTGTCTGCAATTACCGTTCGCTCGAACCGGCCCTTACCTGGGCCCGACTTGAGCATGTTGAACTCCAGCGTTTGGATGAAGTTCCGAATTTGAATTCCAAATCTCTCCAGAAAATCTGGGGCTAGCGAATCAGGCACATATTCACGTCTGACAACTTTGTACCAACCCGAATCCGTCTGAACGACGATCCCAACTCGAAGCAACTCCTCCAACATCGCTCTAGGCGTCATGTCGCCGCTGTATGTTTGCACCAGCGTTGTGAACGACTCCCCTGTCGGACTGTCGTAAGGCAGCTCGAGCGGAACGCCGTACGGCCCTGTGTAATCTGGGTCGGTGTGCCATCCCAGCAGTACCCGGCCGATCCGGCTTAGGTTGCTTTGTCCCCCTGTAAAGTCCTCCTCATCGATTTCAGCTAGCCGCTGAACTTCTTTTCTTGTGAGCCCGGTGACTATCGCGATTCGCGCTTTCGACATTCGCCGACCCGGAACATGAAACTCTTCCGCCGCGATTGAGACGTAAACTCGCTTAATGACCTCCGAAAACTCCGCAAACGAAACCCCATGCCGAAGAAGGATCCGAACGAGGGGTCGCATTAATCGTGAGTAGGCCGCGAGCAACCCCTGTTTTACAGAATCGTTCATATCTAAACATAATCCCCATAAATTGGGAATTTATGCCGCCCAGCCTCGTGAGTCAACTCATTATGACCAATAAATTCTATGGGTTATGTGAAACTTCGGCAAACAACTGGAGCATTGATATGCCAGAGTGGCGCCTCCCGCAGACGCTTAGGCGGCAATTCGAGTCCAAAACCGGAAAATGACAAAGCAGTGCGAACTAAACTCTTACTCTGTCAATGGGATTGAAATACAGCTAGTTATTAACGTCTTTTCATGCAAAACGTTAAAAACTTTGAGGCTATGCTCACGAAGGGTAAATTGAAGAAGTTAGTTGTCCATGGTCAGCGACATGGTCAACGGATTTGCTGACGCCCGCGACGGGAGAGAAGACTAGCCCATATCGGCTAGCAATGGGTCAATACGAGGCATCTTGCGCTGGATGTAGCGAACTGCGGATGAAGGCAACACCGTCGCCACATAGACGAGAGTTGAGTTCTTTAGTGTCGGAGATAGGCTTCCCCTGCGATAGGAGTATGCCGAGCGTTACGGATCAGTCGAGAGTCTCAGTTTTTTTTCAGATCAAATGATGAAGCCTCAATCGTCCGCCAACGAGTTCTCTGATGGGGCTTCTTCGAAATAGTAGAGCCCTATACCGACTGCCCTTCCCGCCTCCTCATCAGCCTCTTCGTGAAAGGACTCATAAGTTGAGAATAAATCCTGCATGGATTTCGCGAACTCCTCCATTCTACCCCTAGTCATGTAACGCAAGCGTCTGAGGTCAGCGTTACTCATCAACTGCGTGGTAACAGTCCTTTCTATGTGAACATCATCTTGGTTGCGTGGATCAGTATTATGAAGGATGGTGTCGGCAAGCCGTCTTAGGGAAAGTTCAAGAGCTACCGCTAGACGATCATCCAAGTCTGCGGGGGTAAAAACTGACTTTAGAGCGCGAAGCCTCCCGTCGGGGATTTCCTCTACAGCCCCAACTCTGAGCAACTCTGTTCGCATTGCACCCGGAGGAATGTCGCCACCAAACCGTTTAACCAGATCAGTGAACGACCCAGCTTCCCCAGCAAACTCTAGCAGCGAAGGCTCGCCAGTGTCCTCAATAAAATCCGGATGACTGTACCACTTCGCAAGTACCGCTCCAGGGGCCACTTCGCGCTTAACCTCAAAAGTCTGGCCGGCCGCCTCGCGATCTCTGAGCCGTTTCACCTCTTTCCGGGTCAACCCAGTCATCACAGCTACTCGAGAAGTATTCGTGGGACGTCCTCGTAAGCCGTAATCGGATGATGCGACATTCACAAAAGCCGCCTTCGCAATCTCTGCGAACTCTCTGTATCCGAGTCCGCTTCTAAGCATCGCCCGAGCAATGGGGCGAAACGCACGAAAAAGTGCTTCGAGGATCTTTCTTTGTGTAGCGCTTGGCATGGCGCTGCAATATAGGAGTCGGATTGAGTTTGCGTCAACAAAATCCAAAGGATGGGAACAATCGCCCAAACCATAGATCGGTATGCCTTGCGCTATTGGGACGGTTGCCAGAACAAATCTAGTTCAGCGCTAAAGATCCAATAGTTCCTCCAGCCAATCCTCATCAATCGTCTCGACGCCCAAAGCCTCTGCTTTTTCCAGTTTGCTACCCGCGTTCTCACCGAAAACAACAAAGTCTGTTTTCTTCGAGACGCTTCCTGTCACTTTCCCGCCTGCCGCCCGGATGCGGTCCTTCGCTTCGTCCCGGGTCATCGACTGAAGCGTCCCCGTGATCACGACGGTCTTGCCGGCGAACGGTCCGGTTTCGGAGACGACAGCCGCAGCCTTTCCTTCGGGCCACGTGACCCCGAGATCCTGAAGTGCCCGTATAACACTGCGGTTGCGGTCTTCCGCGAAGAACGCATGTATGTGCGATGCCACCACCGGCCCGACGTCGGGTACCGCCTCCAGGGCCTCCTGATCCGCGGCCATCAGCGCATCGAGTTCGCCGAAATACTGCGCGAGATTCACGGCGGTCGCCTCCCCCACCTCCCGGATCCCGAGCGCGTAGAGGAAGCGATCCAGAGTGGTCTTCTTGCTGTTCTCCAGCGCCGCGACGAGGTTTTCCGCGGATTTCTCTCCCATTCTCTCGAGTTGCGCGAGTTCCGCGGCGCTCAGCCGGTAGAGATCGTCCGGGGATTCCACCATGCCGGATTCGACGAGCTGCTCCACGATCTTCTCGCCGAGACCGTCGATGTCCATGGCACGGCGCGAGGCGAAGTGACGCAGCGCCTCCTTGCGCTGGGCGGCGCAGATGAGACCGCCGGAGCAGCGGGCGACGGCCTCGCCTTCCGGACGTTCCACCGCCGAGCCGCAGACGGGGCAGTGCTCGGGCAGGCTGATCTGCTTCGCGTCCTGCGGGCGCCGGTCGCTCACCACCGAGACGATCTCGGGTATGACGTCTCCCGCCCTCCGTACGATGACGGTGTCGCCGACTCTGACGTCTTTCCGCGCGATCTCGTCCATGTTGTGCAGGGTGACGTTGCTCACGGTGACGCCGCCGACGAAGACGGGCTCCAGCCGGGCCACCGGCGTGACGGCGCCGGTGCGTCCCACCTGGAATTCCACGTCGCGCACGACCGTGAGTTCCTCCTCGGCCGCGAATTTGTGGGCGATGGCCCATCGCGGCGCACGAGAGACGAATCCGAGTTCACGTTGATGATCGAGTCTGTCCACCTTGTAGACGACACCATCGATCTCGTAGGGGAGCGAGTCCCTTTTCTCGGCGATTTGCCCATAATAACGAAGGCAGCCCTCCACGCCCCTCACGGTTTCCGTTTCCGGACAGGTGCGGTGGCCCCAGTGGCGCAGCTGGTCCAGGATGCCGCTCTGGCGATCGGGCAGATCGCCGCCCGAGTATTCGCCTATACCGTAGACGAAGATCTCGAGCGGCCGCCTCGCGGTGATGCGGGGGTCGAGCTGGCGCAGGCTGCCCGACGCCGCGTTGCGGGGATTGACGAAGGTCTTCTCGCCCTCCTTCTCCGCCCGGCGATTGAACGCCTCGAAGCCGGCTTTCGGCATGAAGACCTCGCCCCGAATCTCGATGACCCGCGGGTAGCCGGAACCACGCAGCCGCAGGGGGACGCTGCGAATCGTGCGCACGTTGTGGGTGATGTCCTCGCCTGTGGTACCGTCCCCGCGAGTGGCGGCCTGCACGAGGCCGCCGTCCTCGTAACGCATGCTGACGGCGACGCCGTCCATCTTGGGCTCGGCGTGATAGACCAGCGTTTCGCCCTCGCCCTCCTCCAGCTCGAGGCGGTCGATCACCCGCCGGTGGAACTCCCGCAGCTCGTCCTCGGAGAAAGCATTGGCCAGTGACAGCATGGGCACGCCATGCCGGACCTCGCCGAATTCACTGACCGGTGTCGTGCCCACCCGCTGTGTCGGCGAGTCGGGGTCCTGAAGTGCCGGGTACTCCTCCTCCAGCGCTTCGAGTTCGCGCATGAGCCGGTCGTACTCGGCATCGGGGACGGAGGGATCGTTGAGGACGTAGTAGCGGTAGTTGTGCTGGCGGATCTCCTCCCGGAGCGCCTCGGCGCGTTTTCTCTTGGCCGCGGGAACGCTCACGGGGGCCCTGTCAGCTCACGGCCAGACCGTGCTGGTACTGGATGATCTCCTCGCGCAAGAATCGCTCCCGCTGGACACTCATGGTGCTGCCGGCCTCGTCGAGGAGTTCCCCGTTCAGCGAGTCCGTCAGCGCGCGGGCGGTTTCCATCATCTCGTCGAAGGCCTCGGCGCCGTCCTTCGGGCCGGGCAGGACCATGAACATGCTGACACCGGGCAGTTCCTGCTCGCGGATGTTCGTGAGGTCGAACGTGCCCGGCTCCACCAGGCTGGCCACGCTGAAGACGATGCTCTCGTCGTCGGTGCCCTCCACCCGGTGAAAGATGCCGAACTTGCCGTGGCGCAGGCCGAGGCCGCGCAGGGCCAGTACGACCTGTTCGCCGTTGAAGTGGCCGTCGCCGCGGGCGACCAGCCGCAGCGTGATGATCTTCTGCTCGATCTGCGGCTGCTCGGCGGTCTCGGCGCTCTCCTCGCTGTCGCCGACGAAATCCCGGGTCTCGCCCAGCCGGATATCGTCGTCGTCCTCGTCCTCGTACCCGTACTCGTCCGATACTGCCGTGACGGGCTCGTCCGCTTCCAGCTCCGGGAGCGAGGCCGTATCGTCGTCGGCACTGACATCACTCTCGTCGAACGCGGGTTCCAGCCTCAGGTCCGGCTGGGAGTTACGGCGCCGGGCCTGGCGCCGGCTGTGCCAGTACACGAGGCCGACGACGCCGATACCGACCAGTAGAAGAATGACGCGCAATTCGTCCATGGCAACGACCAGCGACGCCGGATCAGCTCGCCGCCATTTTCACCGCCGCGTCGAGATCGACCGACACCAGGCGGGAGACACCGGGCTCCTGCATGGTAACGCCGGTGAGCTGGCGCGCCATCTCCATGGTGACCTTGTTGTGCGTGATGAACACGAACTGCACCTGAGACGACATTTCCTTGACGATATCGCAGAAGCGGCCGACGTTGGCGTCGTCGAGCGGCGCATCCACCTCGTCCAGCATGCAGAAAGGCGCCGGGTTCAGCTCGAAAATGGCGAACACCAGCGCGACGGCGGTCAGCGCCTTCTCGCCGCCCGAGAGCAGGTGGATGGTACTGTTGCGTTTGCCGGGCGGCCGCGCCATCACCGTCACGCCCGCGGAGAGGAGATCCTCGCCGGTGAGCTCCAGATAGGCGTGCCCGCCGCCGAAAAGCTTCGGGAACAGCCGCTTGAAGCCGGCGTCCACCAGGTCGTAGGTCTCGCGGAAGCGCGTGCGCGTCTCCTTGTCGATCTTGCGGATCGCCCCCTCCAGCGTGCTCAGTGCCTCGTTCAGGTCGGCCAGCTGGGCGTCGAGGTACTCCTTGCGCTGGGACTGTTCCTGGAATTCGTCGATCGCGGCGAGATTGATGGGCCCGAGCCGCTCGATGCGGGCGCTGAGCTTGTGCAGGTTCTCTTCCCAGACCTCGGCCGAGGCATCCTCCTGCATCTCCTCGAGGACCGGCTCCAGCTCGAAGCCGGTTTCGGCGAACTGCTCGGCCACGCCTTCGCGGCGCACCCGTATCTCCTGGGCCGCCATGCGCACCTGGTCGACGCCCTGGCGGGCCGATTCCAGGGTGGTCTCGTTGGTCAGTCGCTGCTGATCCAGTTCGCGCAGCTCCGCATCCACGGCCTCCACCGCACGGCGCGCCTCGGCCAGAGTGCCCTCCACTTCCACCCGCTCGCGCAGCTGCACCTCCAGTGCCTCTTCCTGGCGCCGGATAGGCTCCTCGCCGGCGGCGAGCTGTTCCTTGAGCGCCGCCTCGCGCTGATGGAACTGGCCGAGCTGGGATTTCATCCGCGCCAGACTCTGGCTGGCGGATTCCCGTGAGGAACGACGCGACTCGTAACGCAGCGCGATGGCCTGGGTGTCGGCGCGGTCCTGCTCCGCCTGCTGGCGCACGCGGGCGAGTTCGCCGCGGAGCTGCTCGCGCTGGCTCTCCAGCTCCGAGCGCTGCTTCTCGAGCGAGCCCACGTCCGCTCGCGACTGCTCCAGGCGCTGCCGGCTATCTTCCAGCCGTTGCCGGGTGGCCTCGAGCTCCCGATCGATATCGGCGGTTTCGGTGCGGAACGACTCGATGCGCTCTTCGATCTGGGAGAGCCGATAGCGCGCGCTCTCGAGCCGGGCCTGAGCGTCGGCCTGACGGCGATGCCGGTCGGCGGCCGCCTGCTGCACGGACTCGCGCTGCTCCTCCAGGCTCTCCAGCCGGCGGCGCGTATCGTGCAGGGTCTTCTCCAGCGTCTCCACCCGCACACGCTGCTCGCGCAGCTCGTCCTTCAGCGTGCGCATCTCCTGCTCACGCTTCAGTATTCCGCCCCGCGCGTCCTTCTCCCGGTTGACCCGCAGCCAGCTGCGGCCGAGCCAGATGCCGTCGGCAGTGATGATTGACTCGTTATCGTCCAGACGGTCCCGCAGTGCGAGCGCGGCCGGCAGCGAATCTGCCGTGCGAACGTGCTGCAACTGATCGAGCACGGCCTGGGGCGCACCGCTGACCCGGGCGGCGAGCCGGCCGTCCCCGGCCGACAGGGAACTCTCCCTGCCCTGCACGAGGGTCAGGGAGCCGTCGTTCAGTTCTTCCAGCGATCGGGTCGCGGCGACGAGATCGTCGACGCAGACCGCCTGCAGATACGAGCCCAGCACGGTTTCCACCGCGCGCTCCCAGCCGTCCTCCACCTTCAGCCGCTGCGCGAGCCGCGGGCGCTCCGCCAGCCCCGCCGCCTCGAGCCAGCTGCCGACGGTGCCGTCCGCCTCGCCAAGCGCCGCCTTCTGCAGAGCCTCGAGCGAGGTGTAGCGGCCGCCCGCCTTCTGCAACTCGTCCTTGCGCGCTTCCAGGTGCCGGCCGATGCGTACCTCCTGCTCCCGCAGCGTGCCGATCTGCTGGCGCAGTTCGCTCACCCTGGCGTCCGCCTCTTCGGCCGCCTGCCGCAGTGCGCTCTCCTCGCCGGTGAGGCCGGAGACGGCTTCCTTCTGCTCGTCCACGGAGAGGCCTCGGGAGTCCTCGCCGATCCGCTCCCGGCGCTGGGTCAGCTTCTCGAGCTGGCCCTCCAGCTGCTCGATCCTGGCCCGCTCGACCTCGCCTGACTGCTCCACGTCGCTCGCGCGCCGCACGAACTCGTCCCAACGCGACTGCCACGCCGCCATGGCTTGCTCGGCCCGCTGCAGCGATTCGGCCGAGGCGGCCTCCCGGCCACGGGCCTGCTCCAGGTCCGGCGTCAGCTCGTTCAGTGCCAGCTCCAGCTGGTCCAGCTCGTTGCGGTCCTGCTCGATGTGATCCTCGATCTCGCGCGCCGCGGCGCGGGCCTGCGTGAGGTCCTGCTCCTGGCGCTGGCGCAGCTCGCGGCCGTGCTCGATGGACTGCTCCAGACGGGCGATCTCGGCACCGATGCGGTAGTAGCGGCCCTGGACCTCGTTGAAGGCCTCGCTGCGCTCGCCCTGGCTCACGCGGGCCTGCTCCATGGCGGCCTCGATGCGGCGCTGTTCGGCGACGGCGGCCTGCAGGGCATTCTCCTTCTGCGCCTGGCGACGCTCCTGCTCCGCGGCCCGGGCGTCCAGGTCCCGCAGCTTCAGGGCCAGGAGTTCCGCTCGGGTGCGGCGCTCTTCGGCCTTCAGGCGCTTGTAGCGCTCGGCGGTCTTGGCCTGGCGGTCGAGATGCTTCAGCTGTTTCTCGACTTCGTCCACCAGGTCGGCCAGGCGCTCCAGGTTGTCCTTGGTGTGCCGGATCCGGTTCTCCGTCTCGCGGCGCCGGTCCTTGTACTTGGAGATGCCGGCGGCCTCTTCCAGATACACCCGCAGCTCTTCCGGCTTGGCCTCGATCAGCCGCGAGATCATGCCCTGCTCGATGATCGAGTAGCTCCGCGGCCCGAGTCCGGTGCCGAGGAAGACGTGGGTGATGTCCTTGCGGCGGCAGCGCGTGCCGTTCAGATAGTAGGTGGAGATGCCGTCGCGGGAGACGGAGCGTTTGATGGAGATCTCCGAGTACTGGGCGTACTGCCCCCCGATGGTGGCATCGGAGTTGTCGAACAGGAGCTCGATGGTGGCGGCGCCCACCGGCTTGCGGGCACTGGAGCCGTTGAATATGACGTCCGTGATCGAGTCGCCCCGCAGGCGGCTCGCCGAACTCTCTCCCATCACCCAGCGCACCGCGTCGATCACGTTCGATTTGCCGCAACCGTTCGGCCCTACGACGCCGACGAGATTGCTCGGAAACGAAATGGTGGTGGGATCAACGAAGGACTTGAAGCCGGATAGCTTGATTTTGCTCAGTCGCATCTCGTGATCTTACGGCATTAGCCCGCCAAAACGCGCTAGTGTAAAGTAAATTCCGGACGGTGACGATTGCGAGGAAAATCGCCGCCGACTGGCCACACGAGGAGCAGAAATCCCGATGAACGAGATTCGTTCGCCGGCCGCCGTAACGGGGCCGAGCAAGCAACTGGAGACGTTCGAGAATCCCAATCCCGGCCGGGATTATACCATTCGGATCACGGTGCCCGAGTTCACCTGCCTGTGCCCCAAGACCGGCCAGCCGGACTTCGCCACCCTGTACCTCGAGTACGTTCCCGACGCGCGCTGCGTCGAGCTGAAATCGCTGAAGCTCTACGTCTGGTCATTCCGCGACGAGGGTGCCTTCCACGAGGCCGTGACGCACCGGATCCTGGAGGACCTGGTGGCCGCCACGGATCCGCGCTTCCTGCGGCTGACGGCCGATTTCAACGTGCGCGGCGGCGTGTATACCGAGGTGGTGGCCGAGCATCGCCGGGCCGGCTGGGAGCCGCAGATCCCGGTGGTTCTCCCACCGCCCGCCGGCGGCGACTGACCGCCCCGCGGCACCGCTCCCGGGTGCCGCGTTTCCGCCTGAAAAAAAGCCGGAAATGCCGCTTTCCAGAGCGCCTATTGGATGTATAATCCCGCGCTTTTGACGCGCCTTTCCCGGAGGGTGATGATGCCTGCAAAGAAGAAGGCAACGAAGGCCAAGAGCCGCAAGAAGACCGCTTCCAAGTCGAAGGCCGCGACGCGCAAGAAGGCGACGGCGAAGAAGAAGGTCACCAGGAAAGCGCCGGCGAAGAAGGTCGCCAAGAAAAAGGCCGTGAAAAAGAAGGCGGCCGGCAAGAAAAAGGCTGCGAAAAAGGCGCCGGCGAAGAAGAAGGTGGCAAAGAAGAAAACTGCCGCCAAAAAGGCGCCGAGCAAGAAGAAGGCGGCCGGCAAGAAGGCTGCCAAGAAGGCCCCGGCAAAGAAATCCGGAAAGAAGAAGGCCGCGTCGAAGCGCACGCGCAGCCGCTCCGAAGTGCTGTCCGGTCCGCTGCACGGCCTGGAGCCTTACAAGCCGCGGCGCGGCGAGGAGTACATGAGCGCCGATCAGCTGGAGCACTTCCGCCAGATCCTGAGCGCCTGGAAACGCGAGCTGATGGAAGAGGTGGACCGCACCGTGCACCACATGCAGGACGAGGCGGCCAACTTCCCCGACCCCAGCGACCGGGCCACCCAGGAGTCCGAGTTCGGTCTGGAGCTACGTACCCGGGACCGGGAACGCAAGCTTCTGCGCAAGATCGACGCGGCGCTGAACCGCATCGACGAGGGCACCTACGGCTACTGCGAGGAGACCGGCGAGGAGATCGGGCTGAAGCGGCTCGAGGCGCGTCCGGTGGCCACGCTCTGCCTGGAGGCCCAGGAGCGCCGCGAACTCGCCGAACGCCAGTTCCGCGACCGGGACGACCAGTACCGCTGAGTCCGCCAGCGCCGACGGCGGAGCCGAGTTGAACGCCGATCCCGCCCCGGCGCCCGGCGTGGGCCGTTTTGCCCCCTCGCCCACCGGCCCGCTCCATTTCGGTTCCCTGCTGGCCGCCGTCGCCAGCTATCTCGAGGCTCGCGGCCGCGGCGAGCGCTGGCTGCTCAGGATCGAGGATATCGACCCGCCGCGGGAAGAGGCCGGCGCGGCCGAGGCGATCGTCCGCTGCCTCGAGCTCTATGGTTTTCAGTGGGATGGCCCGGTTTTGCGGCAGAGCCGCAACGAGGAGCGCCACCGGACGGCTGTCGAACGCCTGCTTGCCGAGGGCCTCGCCTACCCCTGCCGCTGCACGCGGCGCGTGCTCGCCCGCACGGCCCGCCAGGGCGCCATGGGACCGATCTACCCGGGCACCTGCCGCGACGGCAGCGGCCGCGGCGCACGCGCCATACGGGTGCGCACGACGGACGAGCCCATCGGCGTGGCCGACCGGCTGCAGGGACCCATCGAACAACGCCTGGAGCGCGAACTCGGGGACTTCGTGATCCGCCGCCGGGACGGCCTGATCGCCTACCAGCTAGCGGTGGTGATCGACGACGCGGTGGACGGCGTCACCGACGTGGTCCGGGGCATCGACCTCCTCGACTCGACACCGCGCCAGATCCACCTCCAGCGTCTCCTCGGGCTGCCGACGCCGAGCTACATGCACATCCCCGTCGCCGTGGGTGCCGACGGCGAGAAACTCAGCAAGCAGACGTCGGCCCCGCCTATCGCCATCGATCCGGACGCCGTCGCGCCCACCCTCTGCCGCGCGCTCGCCTGCCTGCGCCAGGAGCCGCCCGCGGCCCTGGCTGGCGCCAGCCCGGATGCCGTGTGGGAGTGGGCCCTTGCCAACTGGCGGCCGGAGCGACTCCGCTCGCTGGCGAGCGTGCAGGGTGTCTGAGGGGTCTTTCCGCTATGCAGCAAAATCGGCTATCTTACGTCCATGAGTGAAACCCGAATCATCAAGAAGTACCCCAATCGCCGGCTCTACGACACCGAGGAGAGCCGCTATATCACGCTGGCCGATATCAAGCGGCTGGTGCTGGAGAAGGCGGATTTCACCGTCATCGACAAGAAATCCGGCGACGACATCACGCGGAGCATTCTCCTGCAGGTGATCAGCGAGCAGGAGGCCCAGGGCGAGCCGATCATGAGCCAGGACTTCCTGTCCCAGATCATCCGCGCCTATTCCAGCGCCATGCCGAATTTCGTCAGCACCTACCTGGAGCAGAGCCTGAAGCTGTTCCTGAACCAGCAGAAGCAGGTGCGCACCCAGGTCAAGAAGGTGGTCGGCGTCGACCCGGTGGCCGCCGTGGCGGGCGTCACGCAGCGGAATTACGCGCGCTGGAAGTCGGTGCAGGAGGAGATTTTCCGCACCCTGACGGGCACCCGGAAGGAAGACGAGAAGCAGGAGGACAAGCGGGACAACGAGCGTTGAATTTCTTGCCCGCGAGGGGTTGACACCGGCCTTCCGATAGCCTAATTTGTGCACTGCAGCAGGCTTCATGCTCCCCCGCTACCTGCTGCACATGCCTGAAGGAGTGCAACACTCCGATTGGCTGGCCCCTCGCGCATGCGAGGGGCCTTTTTTATGCTCGGCCGTCATGCCCGCGACATGGCCATGGACAAGCCAGCAGCCTTTCAGCCGCCCCGGTGGCTGACGAACCGCCACGCGCAGACCCTGTTCACCAGCTCGCCGCTGTGCCGCCCGCCGGCGCCGCGCTGGCGCCAAGAAACGGTGGAGCTGCCCGACGGCGACTTCGTCGAGGCCCACTGGCTGGACCCCGCCGTCGCCCGCCCGACCACCACCCTGGTGCTGCTGCACGGCCTGGAGGGCTCCAGCGAGGCCACCTACGCCCGCATGATGGCGCCCGCGGCCGCGGCGCGGGGCTGGCGGCTCGTGGTCCTGCACGCCCGGGACTGCGGCGAGCGCCGCAACCGCCTCCCCCGCCGCTATCACGCGGGCGAGACCGGCGACCTGCGCTATTTCATGGGCCGTCTCGTCGGGCAGCCGGACGGCCGCTTCATCGCCGCGGGCTACTCCCTGGGCGGCAACGTCCTGCTGAAATATCTCGGCGAGGAAGGCGCCGACAGCCCGTTCGCGGCTGCGGCGGCGGTCTCCGTGCCGTTCGAGCTGCAGGATTCGGCGGAGGCGCTGAACCGGGGCTTCTCGCGCTTCTACCGCTGGTACCTTCTGCGCCGGATGAAGAGCGCGATGAAGCGGAAGTTCACGCCGGACACCGCGCCTTTCGACTGGCAGGCCGCGCTGGGCGCACGGGATTTCGTCGCCTTCGACGATATCGTCACGGCGCCGTTGCACGGCTTCCGCGACGCGACGCACTACTACGAGGAGTGCTCGTCCGGGCGCTACCTCGGCGGCATACGCACGCCGACGCTGATCCTGAACGCGCGGGACGACCCGTTCATGAGCCCCGCGGTCATCCCCGATGCCGCGTCGCTACCCGAGCCGGTCCGCCTGGAGATCACCGACGCCGGGGGCCACATCGGTTTCGTGAACGGGACTGCGCCTTGGCGGCCGTCGTACTGGATGCCCGCGCGCCTGCTGACCTGGTTCGACCGGGCGCTGGCCGAGCGGGACAGCCGGACGGGTCCCGACCGATCCTCACCACGGGCCCGCCATCAAGGGGCCGGCACGAAAGGGCCGGATTAAAAAAGGCCGTCGGCGCGGCCGACGGCTGGGAACCCGCTCAGGCCGCGTCCGCTTCCTTCATGCTGAGACGGATCCGGCCCTGGCGATCCACTTCCAGCACCTTCACCCGCACGATGTCGCCCTCGGAGAGCTTGTCGCTCACCTTCTCCACCCGTTCGTTGGAGATCTGGGAGATATGCACGAGGCCGTCCTTGCCCGGCAGGATCGTCACGAAGGCGCCGAAGTCCATCAGCCGGGCCACGCGGCCCTCGTAGGTACGGCCCACCTCCACATCCGCAGTGATCAGTTCGATGCGGCGCAGCGCCTCCTTGCCGGAAGCACCGTCCACCGAAGCGATCTTCACGGTGCCGTCGTTCTCGATGTCGATAGTGGCCCCCGTCTCCTCCGTGATGGAACGGATGACGGCGCCGCCCTTGCCGATGACGTCGCGGATCTTATCCGGGTCGATCTTGAAGGTCATGATGGTGGGCGCCCAGTCGGACATCTCCTCGCGGGGCTTCTCCAGCACCTTGTTCATCTCGCCGAGGATATGCAGACGCGCCTCCTTGGCCTGCGCCAGCGCCTTCTCCATGATCTCGCGCGTGATGCCCTCGATCTTGATGTCCATCTGCAGCGCTGTGACGCCCTCGGAGGAGCCGGCCACCTTGAAGTCCATGTCGCCGAGATGGTCCTCGTCGCCGAGGATGTCGGTCAGGACTGCGAACTTGTCGCCGTCCTTCACCAGCCCCATCGCGACGCCGGCCACCGGCGCCTTCAGCGGCACGCCCGCGTCCATCAGGGCGAGGCTCGAGCCGCAGACCGAAGCCATGGAGCTGGAACCGTTGGACTCGGTGATCTCGGAGACGACCCGGATCACGTAGGGGAACTCGTCCATGTTCGGCATGACGGCCTGGATGCCGCGCCGGGCCAGCTTGCCGTGGCCGATCTCGCGGCGCTTGGGCCCGCCCATGAAGCCCGTCTCGCCGACGCAGTACGGCGGGAAGTTGTAATGGAGCATGAAGGGCTCCTTGTACTCGCCCTCCAGCGCGTCGATGATCTGCGCGTCACGGCCCGTGCCGAGCGTCGCGGTGACAATGGCCTGCGTCTCGCCGCGGGTGAACAGCGCCGACCCGTGGGTGCGGGGCAGCGTGCCGACACGGACGCTGATCGGGCGCACCGTGCTGTGGTCGCGGCCGTCGATGCGCGGCTGACCGTCCAGCACCCGGTTGCGGACGATGGACTTCTCGAGCTTGCCGAGAGCCGCGGACACCTCGTCGGCGCCGTAAGCGGGCTCCTCGCCGCCTGCCAGCTTCTCGCGGGCCTCGCTCTTCGTCTTGGCGACCGCCTCCTGACGCTCCTGCTTGTCGCTGATCTGGTAGGCCTCGGTGAGCGCGCCGCGGGCGATCTCCGCCACCTTTTCCTCGAGGGTGGCGTCCGTCTGCGGAGGCTGCCAGTCCCAGGCCGGCTTGGCCGCCTGGCGCGCCAGTTCCTCGATCACCTCGATCGCCGCCTGCATCTTCTCGTGACCGAACATGACCGCGCCCAGCATGACGTCCTCGGCGAGGACGTGCGCTTCGGACTCGACCATCAGCACGGCCTCGCTGGTGCCCGCCACCACGAGGTCCAGCTGGGAGTCTTCGAGCTGGCTGGCCGTCGGGTTCAGCAGATACTCACCGTCCCGGTAGCCCACGCGGGCGGCGGCGATCGGACCCCGGAACGGCATGCCCGAGAGCGCCAGCGCCGCCGAGGCGCCGATCATGGCCGGGATGTCGGCGTCGATCTCGGGGTCCAGGGAGATCACCGTGGTGATCACCTGCACCTCGTTCATGAATCCTTTCGGGAACAGCGGCCGGATGGGACGGTCGATCAGGCGCGACGTCAGCGTCTCCTTCTCGCTCGGCCGACCCTCGCGCTTGAAGAAGCCGCCGGGGATACGGCCCGCGGCGTAGGTCTTCTCCTGGTAGTTGACGGTGAGCGGGAAGAACGGGCGGCCCGGATCCGCTTCCTTGCGACCCACGGCCGTCGCGAGGACGACGGTGTCGCCCATGCTCACCATAACGGCGCCGTCCGCCTGTCGGGCGACCTCGCCCGTCTCCAGCGTCACTTCATGATCGCCGTAATTGAAACTCTGCTTGATTACTGTCACGCCTGATCCTTCTGTCTGCTAATGCGAAAACTGGATGCAGGTCCGGCGACCGCGGGGTCGGCGCACCTGCATCCAGTCCATGTTCCGATTCTGCGCTGGGGTTGTTGGTCAGCAATTGCCGATCAGCAATTGCCGATCAGCGGCGCAGGCCGAGCCGCTTGATCAGGTCCTGATAGCGGTCCTGATCCTTCTTCTTGAGGTAGTCCAGCAATTTCCGACGCTTGTTGACCAGCATCAGGAGCCCCTTGCGGGAATGATGGTCGCGCTTGTGCTCGGAGAAATGCTCGGTGAGATCGGTGATGCGTGCGGACAGCAGCGCGACCTGGACCTCCGGTGACCCGGTGTCGGCGTCGCCGCGGCTATACTCCTTGAGGATGCTGCTCTTGCGTTCAGTCGAAAGTGGCATTGTTCGAAAACTCCAGTCTCAGTGCTCTTTGCCCTTCTGTGCAGCCCGGCATTGTAACTCGGGTCCGGGCCCGCTAACAATCTAAATACAATCTAAATTTCGGCGGTTTTTCCGCCGTGCGTGAATACCCGCCGGGGCCGCACGGCGCCCGGGAACGGTATCTCGCCCACGCCGAGGAAGCGCCCGGCGCGGTCGTAGACCCGCAGAGGGCCCTCCCGCGCCGAGTAGTCTGCCGGCACCTGCTGCCCCTGCAGGAAGCGCTCGGCCGCGCCCAACTCCACCTCCGCCGCCGGCCAGTCCGCCAGCGCCGCGTCCACCGGCTGCAGATAACCGTCCAGCGACTCGGCAGAGGCCGCCTCCAGCGCGTCCAGCGTCACCATCGCGGCGCCCGGGAAAGGCCCGACGGCCACCCGCCGCAGGGCTCGCGTGTAGCCCACAGTGCCCGCCGCCGCCGCGATGTCCTCCACCAGCGTGCGAACGTAGGTGCCTTTCGAGCAGCGCACCCGGAAGACGAGTTCATCGCTCTCCCGCGCAATCAGCTGCAGCGAGCGAATGCGCACGCGGCGCGGCGCCCGCTCCACTTCCAGACCCTCGCGGGCCAGTTCGTACAGGCGCCGGCCGCCCTGCTTCAATGCCGAATACATCGGCGGTACCTGCTCGATCTCGCCGGTGAAGCGCTCGAACAGCGCCTGCCAGTCCGCACCGTCCAGGTCCGGCAGCTCCGCCGTCTCGACCACCCGGCCCTCGGAATCGCCGGTATCGCGGCGCTCGCCGAGGCATGCCCGGACGAGATATTCCTTCTCGGCGTCCAGCAGCCAGGCGCTGATCTTGGTGGCCTCGCCGAAACACAACGGCAGCAGGCCCGTGGCCGCGGGGTCGAGGCTGCCCGTATGGCCCGCCTTGCGCGCCCGGAATATCCCGCGCACCCGCTGCAGGGCCTGGTTCGAGCTCAGCCCCTCCGGCTTGTCCAGCAGAACGATGCCGTGCACGTCACGGCGGGCCGGACGGCGGCGCTGGGCGGGGGCGCCCATCTCACTCCTCCGACTGCCGACCGCCGCCGGCGCGATCGATGAGGTCGGTCAGCGCGAGCCCTCGCTCGGCGCTGTCGTCGTGTTCGAAGCGCAGCTCCGGGACGTGGCGCACGGACAGCTCCTTGCCGAGACGGCTGCGCAGGAATCCCGCGGCACGGCGCAGCCCGTCCGCGGCCGCGTCCACGTCCGCCGCCGGATCCAGCACGCTGAACCAGACCCTGGCCACCGACAGGTCGCGGGACAGCTCGACGTCGCTGACCGAGACTTTCGCCAGCGCGGGGTCCTTGCTCTCAAAGCGCAGCAACTCGTTCAGCACACGCATGATCTGACCGCCGAGCCTGCGGCTCCTGGGGTATTCACGTGGCATGGCGGCGCGGGCGGTCAGTCGAGCGAACGGGCCACCTCGACCCGCTCGTAGCACTCGATCTGGTCGCCGGGCTTGACGTCGTTGTAGTTGCGAACGCCGATGCCGCATTCGGTGCCGGCGCGCACCTCGTTGACGTCGTCCTTGTAGCGGCGCAGCGATTCCAGCTCGCCCTCGTAGATCACCACGTTGTCACGCAGCACGCGGATCGGGTTCGAGCGCTTAACGTAGCCGTCCACCACCATGCAGCCGGCCACCTGGCCGAACTTCGGCGAGCGGAACACCTCGCGCACCTCGGCCAGTCCTACGATCTGCTCGCGGATCTCCGGCGACAGCATGCCGGTGATGGCCGCCTTCACGTCGTCGATGGCCTCGTAGATGATGCTGTAGTAGCGCACATCCACGCCGGTTTCCTTGATCGCGCTGCGCGCCGCGCTGTCCGCGCGCACGTTGAATCCGATCACGATGGCGTTCGACGCCGAAGCGAGGTTGATATCGGACTCGGTGATGCCGCCGACGCCGGAGGCGATCACGTCCACCTTCACCTCGTCGCCGGAGAGCTTGGTCAGCGCATCCCGCAACGCCTCGGCACTGCCGTGCACGTCGGCCTTGATCAGCAGCTGCACGCTGGTGGTCTGCCCCTCGGACATCTGCGAGAAGACGTCTTCCAGCTTGGCCGCCTGCTGCTGGGCCAGTTTCACGTCGCGGGACTTGCCCTGACGGAACTCCGCGACCTCGCGGGCCTTGCGATCGTCCTTGACGACCAGCATCTCGTCGCCCGAATTCGGCGTACCGGACAGGCCGAGCACGACGACCGGCGTCGACGGGCCGGCGCTGTTCACCGGCTCCTGGTTTTCGTTGAACATGGCCCGCACGCGCCCGTATTCCTCGCCGGCCAGGATGGCATCACCCGCTTTCAGCGTGCCGCTCTGCACCAGCACCGTCGCGACCGCGCCACGGCCCGTCTCCAGGCTGGACTCGACCACCACGCCCTTCGCCGGACCCTCGGCCACGGCCTTCAGGTCCATGAGTTCGGCCTGCAGGGAGAGCGCCTCCAGCAGGTCGTCGACGCCCTCGCCCGTCTGGGCGGAGACGTTGACGAACAGCGTGTCGCCGCCCCACTGCTCGGGGATCACCTCGTGCTGGGACAGCTCGTTACGCACCCGGTCCGGATCCGCTTCCTCGCGGTCGATCTTGTTCACCGCGACGACAATCGGCACCCCGGCCGCCTTGGCGTGCTGCACCGCCTCGATGGTCTGCGGCATGACGCCGTCGTCCGCGGCGACCACCAGGATGACCACGTCGGTCACCTGCGCGCCGCGGGCCCGCATGGCCGTGAAGGCGGCGTGGCCCGGCGTATCCAGGAACGTCACGCTGCCCTTCTCGGTGGGCACCTGATAGGCGCCGATGTGCTGGGTGATGCCGCCGGCCTCGCCCGCCGCCACCTTGGTGCGGCGGATGTAGTCCAGCAGCGAGGTCTTGCCGTGGTCGACGTGGCCCATGATGGTCACCACCGGCGAGCGCGAGACCTTCTCGCCCTCCACCTCGACGTCGGCGAGCACGTCCTCGTCGACGGAACTCTCGGCCAGCGGCTTCGCCGTATGGCCCATCTCCTCGACGACGAGCACGGCGGTGTCCTGGTCGATGACCTGGTTGATCGTAACCATGGCGCCCATGCCCATGAGCACCTTGATGACCTCCGGCGCCTTGACCGCCATGCGCTGGGCGAGCTCCGCGACCGTGATGGTCTCCGGGATCTCCACTTCGCGCACGACCGGGGCCGTGGGCCGCTCGAAGCCGTGCTGGGAATCCACGCTGACGGACACCGGGCGCCGGCGCTGGGGCCGCTTGCGTTTGCGCCGGCCGCTCTTGTCTCCGGCTACGTGCAGTTCCTTGCGGCCGTAGCGGGTGCTCTGGTCCTTCTTCGATTCTTTCTCGCGGCGTTCCTTGGCGGCGGCTTCCTTGCGTTCCTGCTCGGCGCGCTCGGCCGCCTGCAGGGCTGCGGCGGCTTCGGTCTCGGCCTTCTCGCGAGCCTCGCGCTCCTGCTCTTCCTTCTCGTGCTGCTCGGCCCGGGCAGCCTCGGCCTCCTGCTCGCGCAGCTTCTCCTGGCGCTCCGCCTCGATGCGCTCCTGCTCCAGGCGTGCCGCCTCCTCGCGCTCCTGTTCGTCGCGGCGCTGGCGGTCCAGCTCTTCCTGCTGGGCCTTGGCCTGCTGTTCCAGCACGTCGCGCTTCACGTAGGTGCGCTTGCGGCGCACTTCCACGTTGACCGTGCGGGAACGGCCCTGGGCCCCGGAGAGGCGCAATTCCGACTGGGACTTGCGCTTCAGCGTGATCTTCTTCGGACCGGCCCCACTGCTCTCGTCGCGCCCGTGGGAACGACGCAGGTGCGAGAGCAGCTCGAGCTTCGCATCCTCGCTGATCGTATCGTCCTGGCCGCTGACCTTGATGCCCGCTTCGTCCAGCTGAGAGATCAGCTTGTCGACCGGTACCTTCAGTACCTCTGCGAACTGTGCGACAGTGACTTCAGCCATACCTAAAACTCCTGTTAATCAGGCCCGCTCCTGCTGCTGCTCTTCTTCCTGCTCGAACCAGTGCGCGCGCGCCGCCATGATCAGCGCAGCGGCCTGCTCCTGGTCCATCTCTTCCTGGATATCCAGCAGATCGTCCACCGACTGCTCCGCCAGGTCTTCCCGCGTCACCACGCCCTCGCTGGCCAGCAGGTAGGCGAGTTCGCGGGTCATGCCGTCCAGCGCCAGCAGATCCTCGGCGGGCTCCGCCTCGTCGATCTTCTCCTCGCTGGCGATCGCCTGGGTCAGCAGGACGTCGCGGGCGCGGTTGCGCAGCTCGTCCACGATGTCCTCGTCGAACTCCTCGATCTCGGCCAGCTCGGCCGCGGGCACGTAGGCCACTTCCTCCACCGTGGAGAAGCCTTCCTGCACCAGGATCATGGCCACCTCCTCGTCGACGTCGAGGCCCTTCATGAACATCTCGGTCAGCTCGCGCATCTCCGATTCGCTCTTCTCCTCGGCGTCGGCGGCGGTCATGACGTTCAGCTCCCAGCCGGTCAGCTCGCTCGCCAGGCGGATGTTCTGGCCGCCGCGGCCGATGGCCTGGGACAGCTTGTCCTCTTCCACCGCGATATCCATGCTGTGGGCCTCCTCGTCCATGACGATGGAGACCACGTCCGCCGGCGACATGGCGTTGACGACGAACTGCGCCGGATTGTCGTCCCAGAGGATGATGTCGACACGCTCGCCGGCCAGCTCGTTGGACACGGCCTGCACCCGGGAGCCGCGCATGCCGACGCAGGCGCCCACCGGGTCGATGCGCCGGTCGTTGCTCTTGACCGCGATCTTCGCCCGCAGGCCCGGGTCCCGGGCGGCGGCGACGATATCGATCAGGCCCTGCCCCACCTCGGGGACCTCCAGGCGGAACAGGTCGATCAGGAACTCCGGCGAGGTGCGGGTCATGAACAGCTGCGGGCCCCTGATCTCCGACCGGACCTCCACCAGGCGCGCCTTGATGCGGTCCTGGGGACGCACCGGCTCGCGCGGGATCATGTTCTCGCGCGGCACGAAACCCTCGGCATTGCCGCCCAGGTCGATGTAGACGCCGTTACGGTCCACCCGCTTCACCAGGCCGCTCAGCAGTTCGCCGACCCGGTCCTGGAATTCCTCGACCACCTGCTCACGCTCGGCCTCGCGCACCTTCTGCACGATCACCTGCTTGGCGGTCTGGGCGGCGATGCGGCCGAACTCCACGGACTCCATCGGCACCTCGACGTAGCCGCCGGGCTCGGCGTCGGGGTCTATCTCGACGGCGTCGATCATCCTCAGCTCCCGGTCCGGGAACTCGAGTTCGGTGGAATCGTCCTCGAAAACCAGCCAGCGGCGGAAGGTATCGTAGTCGCCGGTCTGGCGGTCGATGGCCACGCGCACGTCGATATCCTCGCCGTGGCGCTTGCGCGTGGCGGACGCCAGCGCCGCCTCGATCGCCTCGAAGATAATCTCCTTGTCCACGCCCTTCTCGTTAGAGACGGCGTCGACCACCATCAGAATTTCCTTGCTCATACCTGTCGTCTCTCCGCCCAGCCCGATATGGTGGCTAAAGCTCGGGAACCAACCTCGCCTTGTCGATGTCGGCGATGCGCAGCCGATAGAGTTCGCCGTCCACACGCATCGCCACGTAACCCTCTTCCACGCCTTCCAGCGTGCCGCGGAACCGCCGCCGGCCTTCCAGCGGGGCTCTCAGCGCGACCTTCGCCTCGCTGCCGATGAAACGCTCGAAGTGCTCGGGACGCTTCAGCGGCCGGTCCAGACCGGGCGAGGACACCTCCAGCACGTACTCGCCGGGGATCGGGTCCTCCACGTCCAGTACGCCGCTCACCTGGTGGCTCACCCGCTCGCAATCCTCGAGGTTCACGCCTTCGGGCTTGTCGATATAGAGCCGCAGCAGTCCCTTGCCTCCGCCGATGCGGGCCTCCAGGTCCACGAGCTCGTAGCCCATGGTCGCCAGCGTCGGCTCCAGCAGCTGCCTGATCTCTTCCTCTGTCACTCTTCCTCTGTCACGGGCCCGTGTCTGGGACCCCAACAAAAAATGGGCCCCAGGGCCCATTTCGTTCCTGCTCCTGCCCCGGCCTGCCGGCCCTGGCTCCGGCAGACCTTTCCGGGCAAACAAAAAGCCCCGAGCGGGGCTTTTTGTCACCAAAAACCTTGGTAGCGGGGGCAGGATTCGAACCTGCGACCTTCGGGTTATGAGCCCGACGAGCTGCCAGACTGCTCCACCCCGCATCCGCAGAACACGAATAGTACTAGAGAAGACACGGTGGTTTCAACCGTCCCGGCAAGAACGGTCACCGAGCCGGCCGGTTCCCTCAGGCCATGACGCTCGCGCACAGGGCCAGCAGCGTGCCCGGCACCAGGCCGAGGCCGAGAATCGCCAGCCCGTTCACGCTCAGCACCACCTGCATCTCGCGCGGCGCCGTCAGCGGCGCGCTGTCGTCGGGCGCGTCGAAATAGACGAACTTCAGCACCCGCAGGTAGTAGAAGGCGCCGATCACCGAAAAGACCACCATCAGCAGGGCCAGCCAGGTGTAGACGACGCCCTCCGGCGCCAGGCGACCGGCATCCAGGACGGCGGAGATCACGTTCAGCTTGGCCCAGAAGCCCACCCAGGGCGGGATGCCGGCCAGGCCGAACATGAAGCAGGCCATCATCGCCGCGAACCAGGGACTGCGGCTGTTCAGCCCCTTGAAGTCGCTGATCTCCTCCGCCTCGAAACCCTGCCGCGAGAGCAGGATGACCATGCCGAATGCGCCTGCGGCCATCAGAACGTAGGTGATGGTGTAATACATGGCGGCCTGGTAGCCCGTCTGGGTGCCGGTGAAGATGCCGAGCAGGATGAAGCCGACGTGGCCGATGGTCGAGTACGCCAGCATGCGCTTGATATTGGACTGGGCGATGGCCACGACGTTGCCCAGGCCGAGAGAGAGCACGGCCAGGATCATGAGCATGCCCTGCCAGGCGCCGTGCAGCTCCGGCAGCCCGTCCACCAGTATGCGCATGGCGAGTGCGAATGCCGCCACCTTCGGCGCCGAGGCGATCAGCAGGGTCACTGGCGTGCGCGCGCCCTGGTAGACGTCGGGCAGCCACATGTGGAACGGCACGGCACCGAACTTGAACGCGATGCCGACCACCAGGAACGCCAGGCCGAACCACAGCGCGACGTCGTCAGGACCCGCGCTGCGGATGGCCAGCGACAGCGGGCCGAACTCGAGCACGCCCGTCACGCCGTAGATATACGAGATGCCGAACAGCAGCATGCCCGAGGCGATGGCGCCGAGGACGAAATACTTCATGGCCGACTCGGCGGCCACGGCCGAGTCCCGGTCGAAGGCCACCAGCGCGTACAGGGCCAGGGAGAGCATCTCGAGGCCGAGATACATCGTCAGCAGGCTGTTGGCCGAGATCATCACGAGGACGCCCAGCAGCGCGAACAGGCCCAGGGTGTAGAACTCGCCCCGGCTCAGTCCGTTCACCGTCAGATACTGACGGGAATAGATGAATACCAGCGCCATGAGGCCCACCGAGACGATCTTCAGGATCTGCCCCATCGGGTCGGCCACGTAACTGCCCGAGAACGTCAGCGTGCGCAGGTCGGGCGCGGAGCCGAGGATGGCCGCGAGCGTCGCCGCCAGCGCGCCCATCGCCAGCCACCAGGTCACGATGCGGCGTTCGTCGCTCACGAACAGGTCGGCGATCAGCACCACGCAGATCAGCCCGAGCAGTACGATCTCGGGGAGCGCGGGGCTGAAATCGGGGACGATGAAATCCATCTGTCAAACCTTGGGTTGAGTGTTCCGGTTTACCGCGCCGTTCACAGTTTGGACCGGCTCATCTGATCGACCAGCTGGTCCACGCTCGCCGACATGAGATCCACCAGCGGCGCCGGCCAGACGCCCAGCAGGAGGACGGCGACGGCAAGGACGCCCAGCACCAGGAACTCCCGGCCGTTGATGTCGGACAGGCCCGCGACCCCCTCGTTGGCCACGTCGCCGAACACCACCCGCTTCACCATCCACAGGGTATAGGCCGCGCCCAGAACGAGGGTGGTGCCGGCCAGCAGCGCGTACCAGAACGAGGCCCGAAAGCTCGACAGGATCACCATGAACTCGCCCACGAAGCCGGAGGTGCCCGGCAGCCCGGCGTTTGCCATGGCGAACAGGACCATGAACGCGGCGAATACCGGCATGGTGTTCACCACCCCGCCGTAGTCGGCGATGCGCCGCGTGTGCAGGCGGTCGTACATCACGCCCACGCAGAGGAACAGGGCGCCGGAGACGAGGCCGTGGGAGACCATCTGCACCATGCCGCCGGTGAGCCCGAGCGCAGCCCCGCTGACCGAACCGGTGGACTGCTCGATGTCCCAGAGCACGAAGAAACCCAGCGTGACGAAGCCCATGTGGGCGATGGAGGAATAGGCGATCAGCTTCTTCAGGTCCTGCTGCACCAGGGCGACGAAGCCGATATAGACCACCGCAATCAGCGACAGCGCGATCATCAGCCAGTCGAGCGCCTGGCTGGCGTCCGGCAGGATCGGCAGAGACAGGCGGACGAAGCCATAGCCGCCCATCTTCAGCATGATCGCCGCCAGAATCACCGAGCCGCCGGTGGGCGCCTCCACGTGGGCGTCCGGCAGCCAGGTATGCACCGGCCACATCGGCACCTTCACGGCGAACGCCAGCAGGAAGGCGAGGAAGATCAGGATCTGCGCCTCCATGCCGATGGGCATGGCGTGGAAATCCAGGATGCCGTAGCTGCCCGACTGCACGTAGAGCCAGATCAGCGAGACCAGCATGAACACCGAGCCGAGGAAGGTGTAGAGGAAGAACTTGAGGGTGGCGTAGATCCGCCGCTCGCCGCCCCACACGCCGATGATCAGGAACATCGGCACCAGCATCGCCTCCCAGAAGACGTAGAACAGCATCGCATCCAGCGCGCAGAACACGCCGACCATCAGCCCTTCCAGTATCAGGAAGGCGGCGAAATACTGCGCCGGGCGCTTCGTGATGCCGCGCCAGCCGGCGATGATCACCAGCGGCGTGATGAACGTGGTCAGCAGGATCAGCGGCACCGACAGCCCGTCGACGCCCAGGTGGTAGAAGACGTTGAAGGTCTCGATCCAGGACACCCGCTCGACGAACTGCATGGCGGCGCTGGCCCGGTCGAAGCCGGCGAACAGCGGGATGCTGGCGGCGAGCGTCGCGAGCGAGGCGGCCAGCGCCGTCAGGCGCATGGCCGAGGCGCGGGCCGAAGCCGCGTCGTCGCCGTCGCCGATGACCAGCGCGAGCACGCCGCCGGCGATCGGCAACCAGATGAGCAGGCTCAGAAGATAATCGAAATCCATGGACAGACCCGTTCAGAGGCCGGCGCTCAGCCGGCCCACAACAGCCAGCCGAGCAGCGCGGTGAGACCGATCACCATTGCAAACGCATAGTGGTAGAGATAACCGGACTGCACCCGCCGCGCCGCCGCGGCGATGCGCCCTATGGTCCTGGCCGTGCCGTTGACCATCACGCCGTCGATGACCGCCTGGTCGCCCGCCTTCCACAGCACGGTGCCGATGCCGCGGCCGCCCGCCGCGAACACCCGCTGGTAGAGTTCGTCGGCGTAGTACTTGTTGACCAGCAGGCGATAGAGCACCGACAGGCGATCGCTGGCCTGGGCCGCGAGTTCCGGCCGGCGCAGCCAGACGTACCAGGCGACGACGAGGCCCGCCAGCGCCAGATACACCGCCGGCCCGCCGAACGCGTGCAGGATGAAGCCGGCAGGCCCGTGGAACTCCTCGCCCACGGCGGCCAGCGCGCCGTGCTGCGGGGCCACCCGGATGGCGTCGCCGAAGAAATCCCCGAACAGCAGCGGGCCGATGGTGAACCAGCCGACCAGCAGCGAAGGGATCGCCAGCAGGACCAGCGGGACGGTGACCACCGCCGGGGTCTCGTGCAGGTGGGACCGGGTGGCCGCATCCATGCGCTCCTCGCCGTGAAATACGAGGAAGAACATGCGGAACGAGTACAGGGCGGTGACGAAGACGCCGAGCAGCACGCTCCAGTAGGCGATGGCATGGGCCATGCCGCCCTGCTCCACCCACGCGGCGTGCACCGTCTCTATCAGGGCGTCCTTCGAGAAAAATCCCGCCGTGCCCGGGAAGCCGATCAGCGCCAGCGAGCCGATCAGCGCCGTCCAGTAGGTCACGGGCATGTATTTCCTCAGCCCGCCCATGCGGCGCATGTCCTGCTCGTGATGCATGGCGATGATCACCGAGCCGGCCGCCAGGAACAGCAGCGCCTTGAAGAAGGCGTGGGTCATCAGGTGGAAGATGCCCGCCGCATAGGCCGATGCGCCGAGCGCCACGGTCATGTAGCCCAGCTGGGACAGGGTCGAGTAGGCGACCACCCGCTTGATGTCGTTCTGCACGATGCCGAGCAGGCCCATGAAGAATGCCGTCACCGCGCCGATGATCAGCACGAACGCGAGCGCGGTGGCCGAGAATTCGTACAGCGGCGACATCCGCGCCACCATGAAGATGCCCGCCGTGACCATGGTGGCCGCGTGGATCAGCGCGGAGATCGGCGTGGGGCCCTCCATGGAATCGGGCAGCCAGACGTGCAGCGGCGCCTGGGCCGACTTGCCCATGGCACCGATGAACAACAGGATGCAGATCACGGTCATGGCGTTCCAGGCACTGCCGGCGAAAATCTCTATCTCCTGACCGGCGATACGCTCGGCCTGGGCGAAAGTCTCGGCGTAGTCGAGCGTGCCGGCGAACATCACCACCGCGGCGATGCCGAGGATGAAGCCGAAATCGCCCACCCGGTTCACCAGGAAGGCCTTCAGATTGGCCACGATGGCCGTCGGCTTCTTGTACCAGAAGCCGATCAGCAGATAGGACACCAGCCCCACGGCCTCCCAGCCGAAGAACAGCTGCAGGAAGTTGTTCGACATCACCAGCATCAGCATGGCGAAGGTGAACAGCGAGATGTAGCTGAAGAAGCGCTGGTAGCCCGGATCGTCGTGCATGTAGCCGATGGTGTAGATGTGCACCATCAGCGAGACGAAGGTCACCACCACCATCATCAGCGCGCTCAGCCGGTCGATGAGAAAACCCACCTCCATGCGCAGGCCGTCGGTGACGGCCCAGGTGTAGACGGTGTAGTTCCGCACCTCGCCGCCGTCGAACAGCAGATCCTTCAGCACCAGCAGCGAGAGCACGGCGGAGAGGCCCACGGCGAGGATGGTGATCCAGTGCGCCCCGGCGCGGCCGATGCGCCGGCCGAACACGCCCGCAACGAAGGCCGCCACGAGGGGTGCGAGGACGATGGTGAGATGCATCGCTTGCATGCGCTAGCCCCTCATCGCGTCCATGTTCTCGACGTCGATGCTGCGCCGGCTGCGGAACAGCACCACCAGGATGGCCAGCCCGATGGCCGCCTCTGCCGCCGCCACGGTCAGGATGAAGAATACGAAGACCTGGCCGAGCTCGTTGCCCACGTAGCGGGAAAAGGCCACGAAATTGAAGTTCACCGCCAGCAGCATCAGCTCGATGCACATCAGCAGCAGGATGACGTTCTTGCGGTTGATGAAGATACCGGCGACCGCCAGCGAGAAGAGGATCGCCGAGAGTGTGAGGTAGTGCTGCAGTCCGATGCCGCTCACTGGCGTTCCTCCGAGTCCATGCTGACCAGGCGCACCCGGTCTTCGCGGCGCGCGCTCACCTGCCGGGAGATGTTCTGCACCTTCAGGCCCGGACGCCGGCGCATGGTCAGCGTGATCGCCGCGACGATGGCGAGCAGCAGTATCACGGCGGCCAGCTCGAAGGCGTAGACGTGCTCGGTGTAGAGCACCGAGCCGAGCGCCTTGGTGTTGCTGTAGCCCTCCGGCAGGGGCGGCGCGTCCGCCATCGTCGTCAGCCCGCGACTCTTCGCCCAGATGACCTGCACCAGTTCGACCACCATGATCAGGGCGACCACCAGGCCCAGCGGCGCGTAGCGGGTGAGCCCCTCGCGCACCGCCTCCACGTTGACGTCGAGCATCATCACGACGAACAGGAACAGCACCATGACCGCGCCGACGTAGACCAGCACCAGCACGATGGCCAGGAATTCCGCTTCCGCCAGCAGCCACAGCACCGCGCTGTTGAAGAACGCGAGCACGAGGAACATCACGGAATACACCGGGTTCCGCGAAAAGATCACACCGAGTGCCGCACCGATCAGCACGGCGCTGAAGACGTAGAAAAGCAGCGTCTCAAACAAAATCCGGTCCCCAATGGCTCCCGCTCCCGGGAGCCCCTCGTCTGTGGTCGATGGCGGCGCCCTGCCCTAGCGGTAGGGCGCGTCCGCGGCCTTGTCGGCGGCGATCATCGGCTCGTACTTCTCGCCGACGGCCAGCAGTTTCTCCTTGGTCATGATGTTCTCGCCCCGGTTCTCCATGTGGTACTCGTGGATCCGGGTCTCGACGATCGCGTCCACCGGGCATGCCTCCTCGCAGAAACCGCAGTAGATGCACTTGAACAGATCGATGTCGTAACGGGTCGTGCGGCGCGTGCCGTCCGGCCCGACGTCGGATTCGATGGTGATGGCCAGCGCCGGGCAGACGGCCTCGCAAAGCTTGCAGGCGATGCAGCGCTCCTCCCCGTTCGGGTAGCGGCGCAGCGCGTGCAGACCGCGGAAGCGCGGCGACTGCGGCGTCTTCTCCTCCGGATACTGCACCGTGACCTTGGTGCGGAACAGGTTCCGCCCGGTCAGCATCAGGCCGCGCCAGAGCTCGAGCAGCAGAAACGTCTTGAGGATATTCCTGACCATCCGCACTCTCCGCTACGCGCCGGCCGCCAGTCGCGCCCAGGGACCCACCTGCAGCCACGCGAGCACGGCCTCGACCGCGATCCAGACGATCGTCACCGGGATGAACACCTTCCAGCCGAGCCGCATGATCTGGTCGTAGCGATAGCGCGGGAACGTGGCTCGCAGCCAGAGGAAACAGAACAGGAAGAACGCGGTCTTCAGCGCGAACCAGAAGAAGCCCGACTGCACGATGAGGGCGTTCTCGCTGATGCCGGCGAACCCGATCAGCCCCTCGAACGGCGACAGCCAGCCGCCCCAGAACAGCACCGCCGCCAGCGCCGAGATCAGCACCATGTTGGCGTACTCGGCCAGGAAGAACACCGCGAAGGCGATGCCGGAGTACTCCACGTGGAAGCCGGCGACGATCTCCGATTCTCCCTCGGCCACGTCGAACGGCGCCCGGTTGGTTTCGGCGACGCCGGAGATGAAATAGACCACGAACAGCGGCAGCAGCCACAGCCAGAACCAGTTTGTGATGCCGCCCTGCTGGGCGCGGATGATCTCGCCGAGGTTCAGGCTGCCGGCCGCCATCAGCACGCCCACCAGCGCGAAGCCCATGGCGATCTCGTAGGCGACGATCTGCGCGGCGGACCGCATGGCGCCGAGGAAGGCGTACTTGGAGTTGGTGGCCCAGCCGGCGAGAATGACGCCGTAGACGCCCACCGAGGTGAGCGCGAGCACGTACAGCAGGCCCGCGTCGATGTCCGCCAGGACGAAGTCCTCGCTGAGCGGGATCACGGCCCAGGTGGCCAGCGCCGGCGTGATGGACAGCAGCGGCGCGATCACGAACAGGAAGCGGCTGGAATTCGTGGGTACCACGACCTCCTTCATCAGCAGCTTCAGCACGTCGGCGAACGGCTGCAGGAGGCCCCGGAAGCCCACCCGGTTCGGGCCGATGCGGTTCTGGATGGAGCCGATCACCTTGCGCTCGGCCAGCGTCAGGAAGGCCACGGTCAGGATCACGCACACCATCACGGCCACGATCTGCGTGGTGACGACCGTGACCATCTGCACCGTCTCCGGCAGCCGGCCCAGCAGCCCGAAACTGATGAGGTTCAGGAACTCGTTCACCCTGCGGCCTCCAGCCGGTCGTCGCGCTCACCGTCCTCGCGGCCCTCGCGGCCCTCGCGGCCGTCGACCGTCAGCTGCAGGGCGTGGGCGTGGCGAACCAGGGCATCCACCCGGTAGATGGGTACGTCGAGTATCGAGCCCTCGGGCTCCTCCTCCGCCGCCTCGCACGCGTGCTCGCTGGCATAGGCGTTGTCCGGTACCGGCGTGCCGATCCTGCCCAGCGCCTCGTCTCGCACCTGCTCGGCGGAGACGTAATCGAAGCCGGGCACATCCAGCAGATTGCCGATCACACGCAGTATCTTCCAGCCGGGACGCGCCTCTCCCACCGGACTGGCGACGCCGGCGAAGCTCTGCACCCGACCCTCGCCGTTCACGTAGGTGCCGGCCGTCTCGAACGGGGTGCCGAGCGGCAGCATGACGTCCGCCGCGGCCTCGATGCCGGGCGTGCGGTACGCGGTCAGCGCCACGACGAACTCGCTGCCGTCGAATGCCTGCCGCGCATCGGCAGCGAAATCCTCGTCCGG
>Ga0209942_1000218_pt1 | contig 35868 bp, 41 predicted proteins | sample SalPonR1_A_D2_MG_FD_185695 | JGI IMG/M metagenome (GOLD analysis project Ga0209942, IMG submission 185695) | Salt pond soil microbial communities from South San Francisco under conditions of wetland restoration - Salt Pond MetaG R1_A_D2_MG... ...
CACGCAGGCGCAGGTGGGTGTCCCGCCAGGCACCCCGTCGACCGAGGCCGAGGTATTCGTCGCCAACGTTGTGCCCGCCCAGCCACGCCGTGCGTCCATCGACCACCACAATCTTGCGGTGGTTGCGGAAGTTCAGCTGCAGGCGGTTGCGTCTTCCCTGGGTAGTATTGAAGGCGGCGCTTTGAACGCCGGCCCGCTGCATGCGCCGGTACAGCTCGGTGCGCCTGAACCGCGGGCAGCCAATTTCGTCATACAGCAGGAATACTCGCACGCCTGCCCGTGCCTTGCGCGACAGCACCTCGCCGATGCGCGCGCCAAGATTGTCATCGCGAATGATGTAGAACTGGAAGAGAATATAGTTCTGTGCACTTTCGAGTCCCTGCATGATGCTGGCAAAGGTGTCCTGCCCGTTAATCAGCAGTTCGACATTGTTGCCACCAGTGGCGGGCAGCCGCGCGAGCCTCGCCAGGCTGCCGTAAATTGGGAAGGCGGCATCACCGTAACGCGTGTGGCGACCGATGGCTTCCAGGGTTTCCTCTGACAGTGCCTCGGTCTGCGCTTCGATCTCGCTTCTCTGCTCAAGATAGCCGTCGAAGCGGTTGCGTCCGAAGATGAGGTAGAGGGGCAGGGCGATGTAGGGCAGCGTGAGCAGGGAAATGCTCCACGCGATAGCGCCCTGTGCAGTGCGCACGGTCATGACCGCCTCTATCGCCGAGAAAATCGCGGTGACATAGACCACCACGACCACAACAGCAATCAACTCGGTGTAGGGAAGCTCAGGCATTGGTCCAGTGTAGCATCGCCAGGCGCCGGGGACGGCGACGGCAGCGCATGGCGAACGGTCGCCGCTTCAAAATCACCTTGCCAGACTGAAACGGGCGTCTACTCTTCAGATTGACGGTGCCCGTAGCAGTCCCTGCCAGGGGCGCCACGCCAACAATGAAAACAACAAAGGTAACCAGTATGAAAAGCGTCATTGCTGCAGTGCTACTGTTACTGCCCCTCATGGTGCAGGCACAGGAACGTAGTTACGAGCCAGGCAATTTCTGGCAGATCTCCGGCGTCAAAACCATGCCGGCCAAGTTCGATGCCTATATCGACGATATCAGCGGTTTGTGGCGTAGCCAGATGGAAAAGATGAAAGATGATGGCAAGATCGTCAGCTATCACATCATGGCGAATGTGCATCCCCGGGAAAGTGAGCCCGACCTGTGGCTGATGGTGCAGTGGGCGTCGGCGGCCGACATGCTGGATACGCCCTGGGACTACTGGGATGAGCTGACTGACGATATCGTCGGTTCCGCGGCAAAAAGCCGGGAGCTGGCAATCGATCGCGGGGAGCTGCGTATCATCATGGGTGACACGCTCGCCCGTGAAATCACCTTCAAATAGTCAGCACCGGAGTGCGTGTCGGCGTTGCCAATGGCAGCCCGGCACGCCACTGTCGGCGACTCGCTCAGGCGGGAATAAACTGCACGACACCCACGGCGGTCAGAAATACCGCCAACAGTATCCACTTCCACACTGCCCATCGCATCGTCTTCTCCAGATTCCAGGCCGGCGGTTTATTGTGACTCGCTCAGCGTGACGTCCACATCCCGGGTGTCATCACCGCGCCGCACCGTCACCGTGATGCGCTCACCGATCTTGCGCTTTTCCAGGATCGACAGGTAGTCGTCATTGCTGCGTATCGGCTGGCCGTCAATGGCCGTGATGACGTCGCCAAGCACGATATCACCGCGGGCGTTGCGAAAGGCACCGCTGAGTCCGGCGCGGTCGGCGGGCAGATCCGGGAATACGCGCACGATCGGCAAGCCCTTGATACCGTAGCGGCGTATCCAGCCGTCGCCGGCAAGCTCCAGCCCCATGATGGGTCGCAGCATGCGGCCGTAGCTGATCAGCTGTGGCACCACGTCCTTGACGGTGTTGACCGGGATAGCGAAGCCGATGCCGGCACTCGCGCCGCTGGGGCTGTAAATGGCCGTGTTGACGCCCACCAGCTGGCCCAGGGAATTGAGCAGCGGGCCACCGGAATTGCCCGGATTGATTGCTGCGTCGGTCTGTATCACGCCGCGGATGCGACGGTTGCTGGGTGCGCGGATCTCCCGGCCGAGGGCGCTCACGACGCCGGTGGTCAGCGTGGTATCCAGTCCGAAGGGATTGCCGATAGCCAGGACCTTGCGCCCCACCGCCAGTTCGGACGAGTCGCCAAGTGGCAGGGTCACCAGCTCGTTCGGCGGATCGAGCAGGCGCAGCACTGCGAGGTCTTTCTCCGGCGCCACGCCGATGACTTCGGCGCTGTACTCGCTGCGATCCTGCAGGCTCACCGTCAGCTTCTGAGCGCCGGCGATCACGTGAAAGTTGGTGACAATGAGCCCGCTCGAGTTCCACACAAACCCGGTGCCGGAGCCGCGCGGAATCTCCTGCACATTGAGATTGAACAGGTTGCGTCGCAGCGTCGAACTGGTGACATTGACTACCGCGGGACTGGCGGCGCTGAACACCTGCATGCTGTTGGTTTCGTCATCAGTGGCGAAATCGACGTAGCCGGTCTGTGCCCCGCGGTCGTCTGCGTCGGTCTCTGCTGAGCGCTGACTCCCGGTCTCGGCGCTGCAGGCCACTGCAAACAGACAGAGCATCAGGCCTGCGGCAATGCGGCCAGCTGTCAGCAACGTGTTAATCATGGCTCTCATCCCCTGCGGAAGGCCTCGCGGAATTCACGGATGCGATCGGCATTGGTGCCGAGATCACTGACGCCGACACGCGATACCGAGCGCAGATCCACCAGGGTGCCATCAGCGTTGCTGCGCACGCGGATCACGATATCGTCCTTGAATCCCATGATGGTGGTGGTGTCGACGGCCTCGATCCTGCCGCGGTTGAGGTCGGCATTGATAATCTCCCAGCCGAGTTCTCTGGCAATCTGTTCGCTGCGCTGGAAGGTTTCGCGTATGGAGGTTTCCGAGACCAGCGTATGCAGGTCGGGGTAGGCGGCGATCTGTTGCTCGATAACGTCGCTGTCGATGTCGAGTGCATTCGAGCGTTCACCGCGGGCCTCGACCACGGCCTCGGAGAAGCGGGGCGGATCGGTCACGTCTGTGGTGATGTCGTGAATCGGCGGTGCATCGCCTCCGGTCAGGACCAGGGCCAGCAGCATTGCGCCGGGCAGCGTGGCAGCGCCGAAACCCAGCACGGCAGCGCGCTGCTCGCGAAACCAGGGCAGGATCAGCGCCAATGCGAACCACAGCAGCAGGAGGGCGCTCGCGGCACAGGCCAGCGCGTACAGCATCAGTCCCTGCTGCCAGTTCCCCGAACGCACGGTAAGTACGGCAATCGGTATCAGGAGCAGCAGCGCGATAGCCAGGTAGCCCGGCCAGCGGATGGCGCGCGAAAGATCGTTCATGAATTCCCCTTGAGTGCGCGTATGCGCTCTTCGAGTGGTGGATGCGAGCTGAACAGACGGCCGAGCCCCTGCTTCAGCTGCTCACTGATGCCGAATGCGGTCAGTTCGCCCGGCAGGTCCTTCTGCTGCGGCTGTTTCTGGCGCAGCCGGTCCAGCGCGCGGATCATGGCAGCGCGGTCCGTCAGGGTCGCCGCAGCGGCGTCGGCCCGGAACTCCCGCCAGCGGGAGAACTTGAAGACGATCATGCTGGCGAGTAAGCCGAGCACGATTTCCGCAATGATGGTGACGACGAAGTAGCCGATACCATAGCCGCGCTCGGTCTTGAATACGACGCGATCCACCGTATGTCCGATGATGCGGGCAAAGAACATCACAAAGGTGTTCACAACGCCCTGGATCAGCGTCAGCGTCACCATGTCTCCGTTGGCAACGTGGCCGATTTCGTGTCCCATTACGGCGCGGACTTCCTCGCGGGGAAACTGTCGCAACATGCCAGCGCTCACAGCGACCAGTGCGGCATTGCGGTTCCAGCCGGTGGCGAAGGCGTTGGGCGATTCCGACGGGAAGATAGCCACCTCAGGCATGTCGATACCGGCCTTGCCGGCCAGTTCCCGCGTGGTCTCCAGCAGCCACTGTTCGTCGCGGTTACGCGGCTGCGTAATGACCTGGGCGCCGGTGCTGCGCTTTGCCATCCACTTTGACAGCAGTAGCGAAATGAACGAGCCGCCGAAACCGAACAGGGCACAAAAGACCAGCAGCGCCTGCAGATTCAGGTCAACCCCGTTCTCCGCCAGCAGGCCCTGAAAGCCGAGCAGATTGAAAATGGTGCCGACCAGCACCAGCACGGCAAGGTTGGTGGCGAGGAATAACACAATGCGCATTGGCATGGCTGAATCGATCCTGATGCGGTGGGTTTAGGGGTTATGGGGTCTCATCTGCCAGCTTCAAGCGCCCGGGTGCAACCTGTGGCTCGCCGCGCTCACTGAGGGTGGCACAGAGAATCTCGCCGCGCAGGTCGACGTCCCGGGCGCTGATCTCCACCAGTGTGTTGACGGCTTCGTCGCGGTGCCGGTAGCGCGCCAGCTGCTTCGGGTCGCGCCCGTCCTGCCACTCCTTCGACTTGCCCCAGTAGTAGCCGTTCTGGTCCCGGATAACAAAAACCTCTGTCATGCTGCCTCCTGATCAGCTCTGGGCAAGCAGGAAATCCTTTGCCTCGTTGATTTTCGCGGCCAGATAGTCACTGCCGCCGCGGTCGGGATGCAGTTTCTGCATCAATTTACGGTGGGCCGCGACAATGTCGTCGCGTGACGCGTTGTCGCCGACGCCGAGAATCTGCATGGCTTCGCGCCGGTTCATGGGGCCGCTGTTGACTGCGCCGGCGCTCGAGTTGTGCCCGGCCGTCTCGGTATCCGAAAAACGCTGTTCAAGATACGAGTCCAGCAGCTGCACGGATTCCGGGTCCTCGTTGAGACAGTACTGGCGCAGTTCCTCGAGCTGGCCGCGATCCATGTCGTCGAGACGCCACTGGGCAAAGGGGCCCTGTAGCACCTCGCCGGAGAGCGTTCCGCTCGCATGATCCAGGTCCATCGATAGAATGCGGGTGGTGACGGTGGAGTGTTTGCCGCTGCCCGCCTGGGCCCGCTGCTGCCACCACTGATTGAGCACCGGAAACAGGCGCAGCAGCAGCGGCAGGGATTGACGCATGATCACCAGCAGACCGGTGAGGGCAGCTCCGACCCAGTGCATCTTGCCCATCATAGTGAGTATGACCACCACCACCACTGCCGCGCCGATGGCGATCTTGGTGGTCTCCGCGCGTCGCTTGTGAGGCGGCAGGCCCTGCACGCGTTTCAGCAGAATATAGAAAACGGCAATGACCGCCAGCAGCAGTACGAGTTTCGGCACCGGGCGCCCTCAGTCCTTTAATTGCGAAAGGAGCAGTCTAGCACCTCCCGAGCGATCATCCTGCAATGCGCGGCGGCCGCCGGCGGCGAAGCGCGCGACGGCGCCAAGGAGTTCCTGCAGCGTTCTGGCGCTGCTGTGGTCAAAGCCACAGTGAGCGCCGCCGCTGAGTGATGCCATCTGCTTCAGCGTCTGGCCCACGCTCGCATCCGCCCCTTCCTGAAACAGGAACAGCGGCAGTTTGCGCAATCCGCATTGGCCTGCCAGGTCGCGCAGGCTGTCAGTCGGTTCCTCGATAGCGTCACCGATGAAAACCAGTGCGCGCACGGGCACGCGGGAATGTTCGTCCAGGCCGTGGCGCAGGACGCGCTGCAGTTGCGTCTGACCGGCTTCACAGCGAACCCGGGTCATGAGTCCGCGTAGCGTTGCGGTATCGTTGAGCCAGCCGGACGCGCGAAAATCGCGAAAGCCGCGGTAAAAACACAGCTGCACCGAGAGTGCGGCTATCGGGGCGGTGGCGCTGAACATCTCGCCCTGCAGATGGCAGGCCATGTCCCAGGTGGGCTGGCGACTGGCGGTTGCGTCGATGGCGAACATGAGACGCGGGCTGCGGTCGACAAACTGACGGATGGCGCGCTGCTTCTGCAGAAAGCGGGCGACCTCTCCGGTCTGTGGGTTCTTGCTGGGCGGTCTGGCCATGGTATGGAGCTGCCGGCGGATTCCGAATCGTTAACACAAGGGGAATAGTATAGTGAAGCCGGAGCGGTACCAACCGCCCCGGGCCTGTTTCCCGCGGCCAGCCGTACTACAATAGCAGTCATTAACGAACAGCAGTAAGTCACGTTCACCTTGCCCGACAATGGAGTTAGCCAGCATGTCGAAATTGTTTGAATTCCGGCGCAAACACGCGATACCCGGCCCGGATGATGCCCTGCCCGGTCGAACCGAGGCCATGCAGGTCCCGCCGCAGCACGAGGTTCTCGGCACACCGCTCGCCGGCCCCTTTGCACCGACGCTACAGGAAGCGGTGTTCGGCATGGGCTGTTTCTGGGGCGTCGAGCGCCTGTTCTGGAAACTGCCCGGTGTGTACACCACGGCGGCGGGGTACGCCGGTGGCTACACGCCCAACCCCACCTACCGTGAGGTCTGCTCGGGCAAGACCGGGCACACCGAGGCGGTGCTGGTGGTGTTTGATCCGGCGAAGATCAGCTATCCCGAGCTGCTGCGCACTTTCTGGGAAGGCCATGATCCGACCCAGGGCATGCGCCAGGGAAATGACCTCGGTACGCAGTACCGCTCAGCCATCTACACCATGGACGATGCGCAGCAGGCGGAGGCAGAAGCGTCCCGCGAGGCATTCCAGGCCTCCCTGAGCGCAGCCGGCCACGGCGAGATCACCACGGAGATCGCTCCCGCCGGGCCGTTTTTCTACGCCGAGGATTACCACCAGCAGTACCTGGCAAAAAACCCCGGCGGCTACTGTGGGCTGGGCGGCACCGGGGTCAGCTGCCCGGCCGGGCTGGCGGTCTAGCGGGCCCCGCGAGAAACCGCCCCAGTACGGCGGTCAGCGCTGTTTCCGCGCGCAGAATGCGGCTGCCGAGAGTCACCGGATGCAGCCCGGCGCGCCGGGCGAGTGTCACCTCGTAATCGATAAAGCCGCCTTCGGGGCCGATCATCAGCAAGGTCTCGGTATCGCCGTCAGCGGGACAGGGATGGTCGGCTCCCGGTTGGGCGAGCAGGGCGCGCCGGCCCTGTGACAGGACGGGCAGGTGATCCTCGGCAAAGGCACGGAAACCGCGGTGCACCTGCAGCACCGGGAGCACGCTGTCAATCGACTGCTCCAGGCCGGCAAGCAGATACCGTTCCAGGGTTGCCGTGTCGAGCAGTGCCGACTGCCAGTAGCTTTTCTCGACCCGCTGGGCATTCACCAGATGCAGTTCACGCACGCCGGTCTCCGCGACCGTGCGCAGCATCCGGCGCAGCATTTTCGGGCGCGGCAGCGCGAGAACCACGGTCAGCGGGTGTTTTGCCGGCGCTGCGTGCTGCGCGTGGAAGTGTAGCGTCACGCTGCTGCTGTCTACGGATTCCAGCGTGGCCTCACCGATGTCACCGCCGATTTCGCCGGCGCGCAGCCGCTTGCCAGGCGTGGCCCCGAAGACGTCGTGAAGGTGTCGGGCACGCGTGCCGCTGACGCGGACCCGCGCGGAACCCGCAATGCGCTCCTGCGGGGAGAACAGCAGAATGTTCACTGCCCGCTCAGCCGGCCCACAGATCGTAGTCGTCCGCCGCGGTGACCTGGGCCTCGACAAGGTCACCGGGTTGCAGTCCGGTGATGCCCTCGAGGTGGACCACGCCGTCAATTTCCGGCGCGTCGGCCCGGGAGCGACCGACAGCGCCGGCGTCGTCGACGCTGTCGATCAGCACCTCGATCCATCGACCGACCTTCGCTGCCTGACGGTCTGCCGAAATGGCCTGCTGCGTCGCCATGAAGCGCTCCCAGCGCTCCTGCTTGACCGCTTCGGGCACCGGGTCAGGTAACGCGTTGGCGGCGGCGCCGGTGACCGGTGAGTACTGGAAGCAGCCCACCCGATCGAGCTGTGCCTCCTGCACAAAGTCGAGCAGCTCCTGGAATTCCGCCTCGGTTTCGCCGGGAAAGCCGACAATGAACGTGCTGCGCAGCGTCAGGTCAGGGCACTGCCGGCGCCAGTCGTGTATGCGGTCGAGGACTTTTTCGGCCGCGGCGGGACGGCGCATGCGCTTGAGTACCGCCGGGCTGCCGTGCTGGAAGGGAATGTCGAGGTAGGGCAGTATCTTGCCCGTCGCCATCAGCGGCAGTACCTTGTCTACGTGGGGATAGGGGTACACATAGTGCAGCCGCACCCAGACGCCGAGTTCTCCCAGCGCCGAGCACAGTGACAGGAAATCGGTTTTGAGTGGCCGACCGTCCCAGAATCCGGTGCGGTAGCGCAGGTCCAGGCCGTAGGCGCTGGTGTCCTGGGATATTACCAGCAGTTCGCGCACGCCGCTGCGCACCAGTCCCTCTGCCTCGGCCATCACGTCGCCGATGGGCCGGCTGACAAGGTCCCCACGCATTGACGGAATAATGCAGAAACGGCAGCGGTGATTGCAGCCCTCGGAGATCTTCAGGTAGGCATAATGACGCGGCGTCAGACGCAGCCCCGTGCCGGGGACAAGATCGGTGAAGGGATTGTGCTCGCGGGTCGTGGGGACGTGTGTGTGTACCGCCGAGACCACTTCCTCGTAGGCTGCGGGGCCGGATACATTGAGCACGTCGGGGTAGCGCTCTTTGATGATACGGGCATCGCTGCCGGTGCCCATGCAGCCGGTAACCACCACGCGTCCATTCTCGCTGACCGCTTCATGGATGGCATCGAGAGACTCCTGCTTGGCGCTGTCGATAAAGCCGCAGGTGTTCACCACCACCACATCGGCATCGTCGTAGGTGGGGACGATATCGTAGCCGTCCAGCTTGAGCTGCGTGAGTATGCGCTCAGAGTCCACCAGAGCCTTGGGGCAGCCCAGGCTGATAAAGCCGACCTTGTTGCTAGACATGCGGGTGATCCGGAAAAAAATGAGGGCGGATTATACCGCCGCATGGCATCCGGCGCACGAACACTGATGTCAGGGCAGCATCCCCGGGGGGGTGTGCTTACACCGACAGCCGCGCGCGTGCACTGTGGGTGCCTACGCGCACCTCCTTGCGCAGCAGGGAGAGCAGCGACAGAGCCTCCTCACGGTTGAGGAATTCACCTATCGGCACGGCGTCGATCGTATCGTGCAGGGCCATCCCCGGGCCTTCCCAGGGGTGCGTTTCCGGTGTAACTGCCAGCGATGCCTCACGCCGGTCGAATTGCCAGGTCTGCCGGGGCGCGTAGTAACCCTTGTCGATGCGCACGCTCTTTTCGCTGAGCGTGATGACCTGTCGATACTCGAGCTTCCAGTTGACGTAGTACAGGGCGGCACCCAGGCCAGCGATCTCGAGTCCCGCAAACGGCAGAACCGGCCAGGCGCCCAGCGCGGTAAAGCCAACCGCCGCACCGAGTGACGGAATGGCCAGCGCCATGAGAGCGAGCTTGTTGGCCCGCCAGGAGGACGAGTGGTTCGGCTTGGCAATGATGACGACTCGATTGTCGGAACTATGGCTCTTTATCACTGAGGAGCATCCCTGCGCTTTTCCATAGTCTAGCCCAGTTGCGCGCAGCCGCCCATGCGCCGGGGGCTTCAGAACGGCGAAGGGCAGCTTATATCCATCCATTCCTCCGTGACCGGATGGGGAAAGGCGATGCGCGATGCGTGCAGCAACAGGCGTGGCGCCATGGCCAGCGCCTGTGGATGCGCGTACATGTCACAGCCGAGAATCGGGTGACCCAGGCTTGCGGTGTGGATGCGCAGCTGGTGTGAGCGGCCGGTGATGGGCTCCAGCAATAGCCGCGAGCGGTCGTCGCGGCGCTCGGTGACCTGGTAGTGGGTGAGGGCGTGTCTGCCGGTCTCGCGACAGATTTTCTGACGTGGCCGATTTTCCCAGTCGCGGGCGATCGGCAGCGCAATCTCGCCGCTGTCCGCCGTTACTTGCCCGTACACCACGGCCTCGTATTCCTTGCACACACGGCGTTCCTGGAACAGGCGCCCGAGTACCGACTGGCTCTGTGCCGTCAGCGCAATGATCATGATGCCGGAGGTGTCGAGGTCCAGGCGGTGAACCGTGCGCGCCGAGGGATAGTCTGCCTGCAGGCGCGTGATCAGGCAGTCCCGGTTGAGCGGGTGCCTGCCGGGGACCGATAGCAGCAGGTCCGGCTTGCGCACAAGCAACAGGTCGGCATCGCTATACAGAATCTGTATGGGTTCGCTGCTGTGAGGCACGAGGTACGGTGGCATTTCCATGGCGTTTCCAGCGGTGAGCGGTGGCGGTAAAGGCGGTATCATGCCGCTATGGACGGAAACATCAACTGCCAGCTGACGGCGCTGTTGCCGACGGCACTCGCCGGCGCGCGACTGCAGGTTACAGAGCTGCTTCTCACCGGCGAGCGCCTGACGCTATACCTGCTGAATGCCGACTATCCACAGCAGCGGCTGGGTGCCGAGGCGGTGCGCCAACTCATGCACGACCCACTGTATTGGGTGTTCTGCTGGGCCTCTGGCCAGGTGCTGGCGGCGGAGCTGTTGCGCAACCCGCAGCTCGTAGCCGGACGCCGGGTGCTCGACTTTGGCAGCGGCAGCGGCGTGGTCGCCATCGCCGCTGCACTGGCCGGCGCGCGCGAGGTAGTCGCCTGTGACAGCGACGGCCAGGCACTGCGCGCCTGCGCCGAGAACGCCGCGCTGAATGGGGTGGAATTGACGCTGGCCAGTTCGTTTGACGACGTGGCCGGCGACATTGACGTGATAACGGCGGCGGACGTCCTCTACGACCGTGACAATCTGAGCTGCCTGGAGCAGTTTCTGGCGCGCTCGCCAAGGGTGCTGGTTGCCGACTCGCGGGTCAGGGATTTCGACTTTCCGCCCTACACCAGGCTGTTTCAGGCCGAGGCCACAACCTGGCCGGACCTCGAGGAATCTGTGGCGTTTCGCCAGGTCAGCGTGTACGGGGCCGACCGGTTCGCCGCAATACAGGGTCTCGGGGCTGTCCGCTGAGCCTGCCGCGGGCCTGCCCGTCAGGCGCTTTTTCCCAGCGCCCGCTGGTAGGCCTTCACCGTCTCGCGCAGCCCCAGCTGCAGTGCATCCACTGTGAACGCGTGACCGATAGAGACTTCCAGCAGGCCCGGTATGGTGGCGAAGGCCGGTAAGTTATGCAGGTTGAGATCGTGACCGGCGTTGACGCCCAGGCCAAGCTTTACAGCAAGCGCCGCGGCAGAGCGGTACTCTTCGAGTACGCCGGCGGCATCTGTGTGGTTGGCAACGGCTTTCGCGTAGCGCTCTGTGTAGAGTTCGATACGGTCGGCACCGGTGTCTGCAGCAAGGCGTATCTGTTCGGGGTCGGGATCCATGAACAGGCTGCTGCGAACGTCGAGTGAGCGCAGTTCTGCCACGATATCGGCGACTCGCTCGCCATCGCGCTTCAGGTCGAAGCCATGATCCGAGGTCAGCTGGTTGTCGCCATCCGGCACCAGGGTGGCCTGGGTCGGACGCAGCTCACGCACCAGCGGCATGAATCCCGGGTAGTCATCGACGCCGGAACGGTCACTGCGACGAGGGCCTGCGAAAGGGTTGCCCTCCATGTTGAACTCGACCGTCAGCATGGCGGCAAGATCGTGGCAGTCTCTGACGCGAATATGACGCTGATCCGGGCGCGGATGCACGGTGATGCCGTCCGCGCCCGCCTCTATGCAGATTCTTGCATGCTGCGGGATATCCGGGGAGCGCGTGTCCCGCGAATTGCGTATCAGGGCAATCTTGTTGAGATTGACGCTGAGCGCCGTCATAGCAGGCTCTTGCGGCGTATGGACTGGATGATCACGGGCTCTTCCGGTACGTCACTCATGCCGTTGATCCGCGTCACCGGCGCCGTGGTGATGTAGTCGACCACGGACATGCCGTCCGTGACCTCGCCGAAGACCGTGTACCCGGGTTCCGCGGGACTCCAGTCAAGGCGCAGGTTGGTGCGCTGGTTGATGAAGAACTGGGCAGTGGCCGAATCCGGGTCGCCGGTGCGGGCCATGGCAATCGAGCCGCGCACATTGTGCAGGCGGTTGCGGCTTTCATTCACGATGGGGTCGCGCGTGGGTTTTTGTGTCATGTCCGGCAGGAACCCCCCGCCCTGGATCATGAAATCGGCAATCACACGATGAAAGATCGTGCCGTCGTAGAAACCATCCTCAACATAGGCGAGAAAGTTCTCTACCGTGACCGGGGCCTTGTCGCGGAACAGGCGCACGGTAATCTTGCCATGGTTGGTGGCGATCACCACCTGCGGGTTGGGCAGCGGTGTCTGCGCCTTCGCCGGTCCCGCGCAGAACAGCGCGAGGGCCAGCAGGGTGGACACCAGAAACGGAATTTTTCGCATGGACACTCTCTTCCTTGACGTAAAACGTGGCGGTATGAATCAGGCCCAGCTTGAACTTCTGCGCCGGCGCGGCCAGAGGCGGGGCACGACCAGCGTGATGCCGACACCGAGTAATACCGCCAGCGCGCCGTCGAGGAACGCACCGCTGCGGAGTTTTTCCGACAGTCGCTGGTTATCGGCCTTTAGCATGTCGACCTCAGAGCGTAGCGTCTCCACCGTCTCGACCAGTCGTCGATTATCCTCATCGAGCTGAATGGCCCGGCTTGAGGTTTTCTTCAGCGCTGCCAGCTCCTCGGCGGTGGCCTGCAGCTCAGCCTGGGTGGTGGTTGCCAGTTCTGCGTTGTTTTCCCGCGCCTGGGAAGCGGCATTGAGCTCAACGTGGAGGGCCTCGTTGCGCTCTTCCAGCGTGGCCAGCCTGCGCTGCAGCTCGGGCAGCAGCACCTGAGCCGGCTTGTCCCGGCTGAGAAATTCGCTCTTTACCCAGCCGGTGGTGCCGGCCTGGGTACTGACTTCTGTCCAGTCACCGTCCTCTGCCGTACCGGTGGGGGTTAGTGCCGTGCCCGGATTCAGCTTGGCGATCCAGCGGAAGTTGGTGCCGGGGCCGGCGTGCAGCACGATGAACACTTCATCGTTGACGAAGAGGGTATTCTGGGCCTGGGCGAGGGAGCCGAGCAGCAGGCTCGCAAGGACAAATACACGCAGGGCAGATGCCAGATAACGCAGGGCAGACATCGGAACTGTATCCTCTTCGCGGATCGAAAAACGGCGCAAGGATAGCATGCTGCGACGGTTTCAGGGCAAAACGGGGACAAAGGGTTTAACGGTGATCCGGCTGAAGATGCCGGCCTCAACGTAGGGGTCGTCGTTCGCCCAGGCTATTGCCTCCTCGAGACTGTCGAACTCCGCGACAATCAGGCTGCCGGTGAACCCGGCGGTGCCGGGGTCCGGGTTGTCGATGGCCGGATGGGGACCCGCTACCAGGACGCGCCCGGCCTCCACCAGTGCCTGCATCCGCTGCAGGTGGGCCGGTCGTGTCTGCCGGCGTTTTTCCAGGCTGTCGGCACTATCCTCGGCAATGATCGCGTAGTACATGTGGTTCTCCTGCGCTACCGCCGGAATCAGTGGCTGTCGCCGGTGGATGTTTCAATGTGCTTGAGGTGTGGGCTGACGACAACAGCGGTGAGCACCGTCAGCAGAAGCGTGAAGCCGATGGCCGAATACAGCTTGTAGCTTACCCAGGTCGCCTCGCTGAAACCATAGGCCACCCAGAGGTTGAGTGCGCCGACAACGGCGAAGTTGGCGATCCAGAGGACGTTAAGTCGCGCCCACACGGCCTTTGGCAGCTGCAGCTGTGCGCCGAGCGTGCGCTCCATCAGGTTGCGATCGCCAATGAAGTGGAAGGCAATGAAGGTGAGGGCAAGTGCCCAGTTGAAGATAGTCGGTTTCCACTGGATAAAGGTCTGATCGCGAAGAATCAGCGTGGCGCCGCCAAACACGGCGACAGCGACCAGCGTCCACGCCGAGCGCTTTTCCAGCCTGCGGGCGAGGTATGACGCCACCACTACCTGAACCGCGGTAGCGGCGATCAGGACCGCGGTCGCCGTGTAGATGCCATCGACGACATGCGACCAGCCGCCGACTGACAGCGTCTCCCCGTCCAGCTGGTAGACGATGAAAAACAGGACGATCGGCACAAATTCCAGCAGTTGCTTCATGGGGTGCGGGTTTCCTGTCGTGGTAGACTCTGGGACATGCGAAAGAGTATAGCGTTTTTATCATCGCCCACGGCGCACCTCGGTGCGGCGTGGCTGCGCGCAGTGTAATGACTGTGCGGGTCGACTTCCATACCCACACGCTGGCGTCGGATGGGGCGTTGACGCCCGCAGAGCTGCTGGGCAGGGCGTCTGCGGCGGGTGTCGCAATGCTGGCGGTCACCGATCACGACACATTGGAGGGCTATCGCCAGATCCGCGACACAGCGGCGGATGCCGGCGTGGCGCTGGTCTCCGGCATCGAGCTGTCCAGCCAATGGTCGGGGGCGGGCGTGCACGTGGTCGGTCTCGACTTCGACCCGGAGGCGCCGGCGCTGGTCGAGGGCATTGCCTCCCTGCAGGCGGCCCGCCTGACCCGCGCTGAGGACATTGCCGCGCGGCTTGAGAAGCGCGGCTATGCCGGCGCACTCGCCGGTGCCCGCGCCTGCGCTGGAGCCTCCCAGATAGGCCGGCCTCATTTTGCGCGCTGGATGGTGGATGCCGGTCACGTGCCGGACATGGCGGCTGCTTTCGACCGCTATCTCGGTCGCGGCAAGGTCGGTGACGTGAAGGCATGCTGGCCCTCACTGGCGAGCGTCACCGGGTGGCTGGCCCAGGCGGGCGGCATCGCCGTACTGGCCCATCCACTGCAGTACCGCTTCACCCGCATGAAGCTGCGGCGCCTGCTGACGGATTTCCGGGCGGCCGGTGGTCGCGGCCTCGAGATTTTCAGCGGCAGGCAGGAGGCGACACAGACTGCCGCCATGGCGAGGCTGGCGGCGGACTTCGAGCTGTATGCGTCGGTAGGCAGTGATTTTCACAACGATGGCCCCTACCGCCCCACTCTCGGTGTAGAATCGCGCCTGATGGCGGGTGTCCCCAGCGTCGTCGATATTCTGCAGGCCCGGGCAGGTGGCCCGGGCGGCGCAAGCTCCCGGCAATCGAGAAAGAGTCACACGTGAGTCAGTTTTTCCAGATCCATCCCGACAATCCCCAGGCCCGGCTCATCCGGCAGGCCACGGATATCATTCGCAAGGGTGGGGTGGTGGTGTATCCGACAGACTCGGCCTACGCCCTCGGCTGCCAGATCGGCAACAAAGCGGCACTCGACCGTATACGCCGCATACGCCGCCTCGATGCCGGCCACAACTTCACGCTGGTCTGTCGCGACCTGTCGGAGCTTGCCACCTTCGCGCGCGTTGACAACACGGTGTACCGCCTGATTCGCAACAATACACCGGGCCCCTACACCTTCATCCTCCGCGCCACGTCAGAGGTGCCGCGACGCCTGATGCACCCCAAGCGCAAGACCGTGGGGCTGCGTGTGCCGGAGAATGCCATTGCGCAGGCCTTGCTGGGGGATCTCGGTGAACCCATCATGAGCGTCACGCTGATTCTGCCGGATGAGGATCTGCCGTTGATCGACCCCTACGACATCCGCGATATTCTGCAGCACGATGTCGATCTTGTGATTGATGGCGGTTACTGCGGCATGGAAGCAACCACGGTGATTGATCTGTACGACGACGTGCCGGTCATCCTGCGTGCGGGCAAGGGTGACACCGCGCCTTTTTCAGACTGACGGGTGCGTGCGAGCGACAGGGTGACAGCGTGACGGATGAGACAACAGTCGAGGATGCGGCAGCCGGGGGAGCTGTGGACGCCAGCCCGGAACGACCGACGACCCGTCACGGCGGGCCGGAGCAGGGTGAAATGCCCTTCGCCTTCGTCATGGGACAGGCGGTGACCGAACTGCCAAAGGACCTGTACATCCCGCCGCGGGCGCTGGAGGTGTTTCTCGAGGCGTTCGAGGGCCCGCTGGATCTTCTTCTGTACCTGATACGCCGCCAGAATCTCGACATTCTCGATATCGATGTCTCAGCCATCACCGAGCAGTACATGCGCTATGTCGAGCTGATGGACGCCATGCAGTTCGAACTGGCGGCAGAGTACCTGCTGATGGCCGCCGTGCTGGCGGAAATCAAGTCGCGCATGCTGCTGCCACGCTCGAAAGAAGTCGAGGACGACGAGGAGGATCCCCGCGCACAGCTGATCCGGCGCCTGCAGGAATACGAGCGTTTCAAGAAGGCGGCCGAAGATATCGAGGCGCTGCCCCGGCTGGAGCGCGATACCTGGATCGGCAGTGCCGAGGTGCCGACAATCGAGCGCGAGCGTGTTGACCCCGATGTCGATATCCGTGAGCTGGTGCTGGCCCTGGGTGAGGTGCTGCGCCGTGCCGACATGTTCGAGAGTCACCATATCCAGCGCGAGGCACTGTCAACCCGTGAGCGCATGTCCGAGGTGCTGGAGCGACTGGCGGGTCGCCAGTTCGTGCCCTTCGTGTCACTGTTCTCGGCCACCGAGGGTCGACTTGGCGTGGTGGTGACCTTCCTCGCCGTGATGGAGCTGATCAAGGAGTCGCTGGTGGAAATTGTGCAGACCGAACAGTTCGGAGCCATTCATGTCAAGGCAAGGGCAGAGTGATATGACGCAGTCGGGTCTGGTCCAGATTATTGAGGGCGCCCTGCTGGCTGCCGGCAGGCCACTGACCGTCGCCCAGCTCGGCGAGCTGTTCGAGGCGCACGAGAAGCCGGCGGCGGAGGAGCTGCGCGAGGCCCTCGATGCGGTTGCCGCCAACTGCGAGGGACGCGGCTTTGAGCTGAAGCAGGTGGCCAGCGGCTACCGTTTTCAGGTGCGGGAATCTCTCAGCCAGTGGATTGGTCGACTGTGGCATGAGCGACCGCAGAAGTATTCCAGGGCGCTGCTCGAGACCCTCGCGCTGATCGCCTATCGCCAGCCCATCACCCGCGGCGAGATTGAGGAGATCCGTGGCGTGGCGGTGAGCTCGAATATCATCAAGACGCTGCAGGAGCGCGAGTGGGTGCGCGTTGTCGGGCATCGTGACGTGCCCGGCCGGCCCGCCATGTACGCTACCACCCGCGGTTTCCTCGATTACTTCAACCTCCGCCACCTCGATCAGCTGCCCGCGCTGGCGGAGATCCGTGATCTGGAGACCCTCAACGCAGAGCTCGGTTTTGCTCCCCTGCCCGAGGCGGCCGCGCAGGATGCGGCGCAGGGCGACGACGCCCCCGCGGCAGAAAACACGCCCGTCAAAGACGACGGAAGTACGACTCTGGATGCGGACGAGCAGAGCCGCCAGGTACCGGATCATGGGTGATAACAAGGCAGATGCGGCTGCAGCGAAGCCCGCCGGCAAGCCCGGCGAGAAGCTGCAGAAAGTGCTCGCCCGCAGCGGGCTGGGTTCGCGTCGGGAAATGGAGCGCTGGATAGAGGAAGGTCGCGTGACCATCGACGGCAAGCCCGCAACCCTCGGCGACCGGGTGGATCGCCGCCGGCGGATCAGCGTCGACGGCAAGCTCCTGAACGCTGCGCCCGCCGAAGACACGCGCTGCATTCTCTATCACAAGCCCACGGGCGAGGTCAGCTCGCGCAAGGACCCGGAGGGCCGGCGCACGGTGTTCGAGAACCTGCCCAAGGTTGCCGCCGGCCGCTGGATCTCCATCGGTCGACTCGACTACAACACCTCGGGGCTGCTGCTGTTCACAACCGATGGCGAACTGGCCAATGCGCTCATGCACCCCTCTGCGAATATCGAGCGGGAATACATGGTGCGGGTGATGGGTGAGGTGACTCCCGACATGCTGCAGCGCATGCTCGACGGCGTGATGCTGGAGGATGGCGTCGCCCGCTTCACGGATATCCAGGACGGCGGTGGCGAGGGCGTCAATCGCTGGTTCTACGTGGTCATCATGGAGGGGCGTAACCGCGAAGTTCGGCGGCTATGGGAGTCGCAGGGTCTGACGGTGTCGCGGCTCAAGCGCGTGCGCTACGGCGACGTGTTCATTCCCTCCCGGGTCAAGCAGGGCCAGTGGGTCGAGCTCGAGCGCAAGGAGGTCAAGAGCCTGTACCGCATGGCTGGCCTGCAGGCCAAGAATCTGCAGAGGGCCACGGTTGGGGAGCGCCTGGGTATGGAGCGCCAGCTGCGCAAAAAGACGAAAGCAGGATCCGGGGGCGACGGGCCCGGGGCGCGCAAGCCAGCGGGGCGCAGGCGCGCCACTGACAAGCCGCGCGGACGGGCAAAAAAGCGCTAGTGGCCCACTAACGGGCGTTGAACGCCGTGCCGGTGATACCCGCGCTGTCGTCTCCCATGAGGTACAGGTAGGCCGGCATGATGGCCTCCGGCGAAGGATTGTCGGTAGGCACCTCACCCGGATAGGCAGCACGCCGCATGGCGGTGTTGGTCGCTCCCGGGTTCAGGCTGTTGACGCGGATATCGCTGGTGTTCTCAAGTTCATCTGCGAGCACCTGCATCAAGCCTTCCGTGGCAAACTTGGACACGGCGTAGGCGCCCCAGTAAGCCCTTCCCCGGCGCCCTACACCCGATGACGTGAAAATAACGCTGGCGTTCGATGACGCTTCCAGCAGCGGCAGGAGTGCGCGGGTAAGCAGGAACTGGCTGTTCACATTCACCTGCATGACGTCCTGCCAGGTCTTCCAGCTGGCGCTGGCCAGGGGGCGTCTTTCGCCGAGTATGCTGGCGTTGTGCAGCAGCCCGTCGAGACGCTGGAAGGTGCCGCCTATCGCCGCCGCCAGTTGCGCGGCTTCCTCTTCACCGGCCGTTGCCAGGTCCAGCGGCACAATGGCGGGCTGTGCGCCTCCCGCTGACTCAATGGCGTCATAGGTGGCTTCGAGTTTCTCCACGGTGCGCCCGGTGAGGATTACCGTGGCGCCATGGGCGGCATAGGCCAGCGCCGCGGCGCGGCCGATGCCGTCCCCGGCGCCCGTGACCAGCACGGTTCGGTCTGTCAGCAGGTCGGGGGCGGCGGTGTAGTTGTAGGGAACGGTCTGGACGTCCATGTCGGGTGACTCCGTGTTTCAGGCGGTGGTCGCGTGCTGCGGGCGTGTGTTGAAAACCCGTGCGGCGAGATCGTGTCCGCTGTCTGCGCGGGCGTCGGCGCCCCACAGATCGGCGTTGTCGTCATCTTCTATGTAACCGTAGGTGGCGGCAATGGTGTACATACCGGCATTGCGCCCCGCTTCGATATCCCGCCGATGGTCGCCGATGTAAATGGCCTGTGCCGGCGGGCACTGCAGTTCGCGGCTGTTGCGCAACAGGCACTCGGGGTCCGGCTTGCCGCGGCTCACCTGGTCAGCGCAGACAATACTGGTAGGAGCGGGCTGCAGGCCAAGCCGCTGCAGCAGCGGCAGGGTGAAGCGCGATGGCTTGTTGGTGGCAATTCCCCAGGGAATACCGGCATCGCCCAGGGCGTCAAGCAGTGCCTGCACGCCCGGAAACAGCCGCGAGTGTGAGCCAAGGATGCCGCCATAAAGCGCCAGCAGTCGATCGAGCCAGCGCTGGAAGTCGCCGTCACCCTCCTGCAGGTCCAGCGCAAGGGTGACCAGGGCACGGGCGCCGTTCGACACGGTGTTGCGAATGACTGCCGCCGGCAGTGGCGGCAGTGTGTTCTCGGCGCGCAGGGTCTGCACGACGGGGACAAAATCGTCGGCGGTGTCGATCAGGGTGCCGTCGAGATCCAGAATCACGGCGCGCAGTGTGTCGCCGGGGTGATTCATACCGGCCGCGTGGCGCGCAGCATGTAGTTGACTGAGACATCGTTCGCGTCGAGGCGGTAGCGCCGGGTGATGGGGTTGTAGGTCAGCCCGGTCATCTCCCGCAGCACCAGATCCGCCCGCCGCAGCCAGCCGGCGAGTTCCGAGGGCTTGATAAATTTACTGTACTCATGGGTCCCGGCGGGCAGCAGGCGCAGGATGTGCTCCGCTCCAACAATGGCGAACAGGAAGGCCTTGGGGTTGCGGTTGATGGTGGAGAAGTAGAGTGAACCACCGGGCACCACAAGGCGGGCGCAGGCCTCGACCACGGCGGCGGGGTCCGGCACGTGCTCCAGCATTTCCAGGCAGCATACGATGTCGAACTGCCCGGGCTGTTCCGCGGCCAGGGCTTCTGCGGTGGACTGTCGGTAATCCACCTCGACGCCGGACTCGAGCTGGTGGATGCGTGCTACTGACAGCGGCGCCTCACCCATGTCGATGCCGGTGACAGTGGCGCCGCGCTGTGCCATGGCCTCGGCAAGAATGCCGCCACCGCAGCCGACGTCCAGAAGACGCTTGCCTTCTACCGGCGAATGCTCGTCGATAAAGTTGGCGCGCAGCGGGTTGATTTCATGCAGGGGTCGGAACTCGCCGTCGGCGTCCCACCAGCGCGAGGCAAGTGCCTCGAACTTGGCGATTTCCCTTGCGTCCACGTTCTGTCGGGCTGTCATGGTGATTACTGTCCTTTCACGGAAATGGTGTCGCGCCACTGCGCGGCGCGGCGCAGTACGGCGTTTTCGTCTATCGTCGTCAACTCATTATCCCGCAGCAGCGGCTTTCCTGCGACCCAGCTGTGCGTGATTTCCCTGCCCGTGCAGGCGTAGACAAGCTGTGACAGGGGGTTGTAGACCGGCTGCGTGGCACTTCCGGAAAGGTCCACGGCAATCATGTCCGCCTCCTTGCCGGCGGTGAGACTGCCGATACGGTCATCCAGCCCCAGTGCGCGGGCGCCGCCGAGGGTCGCCATTGTCAGTACGCGGGCCGCGGGCAGGGAGGACGGATCGCCGCTGATCAGCTTGCTGAGCAGAGCCGCGCTGCGCATCTCGAGGAACAGGTTGAGACTGTTGTTGCTGGCGGCGCTGTCCGTGCCCAGCGCCACGTTGACGCCGGCGTCGAGCAGTCGAGCAACGGGACAGGCGCCGGAGGCGAGCTTCATGTTGGATTGGGGGCAGTGCACGACGTGGCTGCCGGTCGCTGCCAGTAGCCCAATATCCTGGCTGCCCAGGTCTGTCATATGGACGCACTGCGTGCGCGGCCCGAGCAGGCCGATGCGATTGAGGCCATCTATCGGCCGCTCGCCGCGGGTTTCCACGGCCTGCAGCACCTCGCCGGCGGTCTCGTGGAGATGAATATGTATGCCGGCGTCCAGCTCCGCGGCCAGCGTGGCTATGCGCGCCAGTGTCGGCTCTGACACGGTGTAGGGTGCGTGGGGGCCGAACACGATGCGCTGCAGGTCCGTGTGGCGATACTCATCGATCAGCGCCAGTCCCCTGGCGAGGTAGTCATCCGGGCCGGATCCCCAGGCAGAGGGAAAATCGAAAATCGGGAACGCCACCTGCGCACGCATACCGGCGGCGCGGTATTCCGCCGCTGCCTGTTCGGGGAAAAAATACATGTCACTGCAGGTTGTCGTTCCGCTGCGCAGCATGTCGGCCATCGCCAGGCGCACGCCGTCGCGGACAAAGCCGGCGTCCACATGGCGCCCCTCGGCGGGCCAGATATGCTGTTCCAGCCACGGCATCAATGCCAGGTCGTCGGCATAGCCGCGCAGCAGCGACATCGCGCCATGGCCGTGGGCATTTACCAGGCCCGGCAACAGAACCTGCCCGGGCAGATTGAGCACTTCGTCAGCGGCGATGGCGGCGGCGTCCTGGCGGTCAAGCAGGGCAGCGATGCGGCCATCCTTCACCACCACGCTCGTGTTCTCCTGTACCAGCCCTGCGGGCTGAACCGGAATCACCCACTGCGGGTGGATGACGAGATCGGCGACGGTGGGCGTGTCCTGCATATCGTATCCTGTCTGAGTCCTGTTTCAGGCGGGTTGGGCGGATCGCTGGCGCCGCGAACGTGAAGGCCGCCTCGGCATTGCAGGCGGTGCGCCGCGCAGTATAACCGGTAATTCCCCGCATCCTGCGTCGCCGTGGTGTAAGTGGTTAAAAACATGGCGAAAAGCACCGGCAATCCGTATACTGGGGCGCTTGCAACCGCGCCGTGACGGCAACCTCAACCTGCTCTATGGGCCGGTGTCCTGCACCGCGTCATCGCGCGGTGTTGCTCAGCCAGTCGTGCACAGGGAAAGTCTGATTTATGGGTGATATCGCCAGGGAAATCTCGCCGGTCAATATCGAGGACGAGCTAAAGCAGTCCTACCTCGATTACGCGATGAGCGTCATCGTCGGGCGCGCCCTGCCCGATGTGCGCGACGGCCTCAAGCCGGTGCACCGGCGTGTGCTGTTCGCCATGAACGAACTCAACAACGACTGGAACAAGCCCTACAAGAAGTCGGCCCGCGTGGTCGGTGATGTGATCGGTAAATACCATCCGCACGGCGATTCCGCGGTCTACGACACCATCGTGCGCATGGCCCAGGCGTTTTCCATGCGCTACATGCTGGTGGACGGGCAGGGCAACTTCGGCTCCATCGACGGCGATTCCGCGGCGGCCATGCGCTACACCGAAATCCGCATGCAGAAGATCTCCCACTCCATGTTGTCGGATCTCGACAAGGAGACGGTGGATTTTGTCGACAATTACGATGGCACCGAGCGCATCCCCGCTGTCCTGCCGGCGCGCGTGCCCAACCTGCTCATCAACGGGTCCTCGGGCATCGCCGTCGGCATGGCCACCAATATTCCGCCGCATAACCTGAACGAGGTGATCAGCGGCTGCCTGGCGCTGATGAAAAACCCCGATATCACCATCGATGAACTGATGGAGCATATTCCCGGACCGGATTTCCCCACCGCCGCCATCATCAACGGCCGCGCCGGCATCATCCAGGCCTACCGCACCGGCCGTGGCCGGGTGTATGTGCGCGCCCGTGCCGAGGTGATCCACGAGGAGAAGCGCGGCCGCGACGTCATCATCATTCACGAGCTGCCCTACCAGCTGAACAAAGCACGCCTGATCGAGCGTATTGCCGAACTGGTCAAGGAAAAGAAGATCGAAGGCATCAGCGAACTGCGCGACGAGTCTGACAAGGACGGCCTGCGCGTAGTGATTGAGCTGCGCCGCGGTGAAATCGGCGACGTGGTGCTGAACAACCTCTACGCCCAGACCAACCTGCAGTCGGTGTTCGGCATCAACATGGTGGCGCTGGTGGACGGCCAGCCAAAGCTGCTGAATCTCAAGGAAATCCTGCAGGCCTTTATCCGCCATCGCCGCGAGGTGGTGACCCGGCGCACCGTGTATCTGCTGCGCAAGGCGCGGGAGCGCGGCCATATTCTCGAGGGACTGGCCATTGCGCTGGCGAACATCGACCCGATCATCGAGTTGATCAAGGCCTCGCCGAGTTCGGCGGAGGCGAGGGAGCGCCTGCTGGAGCGCACCTGGCCGCCCGGCGACGTTATGACGATGCTCGAGCGCGCCGGCGCTGAGGCCTGCCGGCCGGACGAGCTTGAGGCACACTACGGTCTGCACGACGATGCCTACCGGCTGTCGCCGGCCCAGGCCCAGGCCATTCTCGAGCTGCGCCTGCACCGCCTCACGGGGCTGGAGCACGAAAAACTGCTCAATGAATACCAGGAGAAGCTGGCGGAGATCGCCGATTACCTCGATATCCTTGAGGATTTTGATCGTCTGCTCACGGTTATCCGCGAGGAGCTGGCGGAGATGGTCACCGAGTTCGGCGACGAGCGCAGGACCGAGATCACCGCCTCCCAGCACGATCTCACGGTTGAGGATCTGATCACCGAAGAGGATCGCGTGGTCACTATCTCCAACGGAGGCTATGCCAAGACCCAGCCGCTGTCGGATTACCAGGCGCAGAAGCGCGGTGGCATGGGCCGCGCCGCGCTGTCGGTCAAGGACGAAGACTTCGTCGAGCACCTGCTGATTGCCAGCACACACGCCACCATTCTGTGTTTTTCCAACCTGGGTAAGGTGTACTGGCTCAAGGTCTACCAGATTCCCCTGGCCGGGCGCGGATCCCGCGGCCGACCCATGGTCAACCTGCTGCCGCTGGAGCCGGGTGAGCGCGTCACCTCCATCCTCCCGGTGGAGGAGTACACGCCGGGCCACTTCATTTTCATGGCCACCGCCGGTGGCACCGTGAAGAAGACGCCACTGGAAAACTTTGCCCGCCAGCGCAGCGTCGGCCTGCGGGCGCTTGAGCTGGATGAGGACGACGTGCTGCTCGGCACCGCCATCACCGACGGCAGCTGCGAGGTCATGCTGTTCAGCAGCGAAGGCAAGGTGGCGCGCTTCCGCGAGGAAGATGTGCGTCCGATGGGCCGTACGGCGCGCGGTGTTCGCGGCATCCGCCTCGGTGAGGGTCATCAGCTCATCTCGCTGGTCATTCCCCGCGAGGGTGGTCGTATTCTCACCGTGAGTGAGAACGGCTACGGCAAGCGCACCGATGTCACCGAGTTCCCGACCAAGGGCCGCGGCAACAAGGGCGTGATCGCCATGGCCACGTCGGCCAGGAACGGCAACATGGTCGGCGCTACGCAGGTGTTTGACGGCGACCAGCTGATGCTGATCTCCAATATGGGCATGCTGGTGCGCACCCGTGGCGATGAGGTATCTGTCCTCAGCCGTAATACCCAGGGTGTGCGCATCGTTCGCACCAAGAACGATGAAAAGCTGGTGCGCGTGGCGCCTATCGACGAGCCTGATGAAATCTTGGATGCGCCGGAGGATGGCGATGCCTGATTTTTTGCGGCCGCGTCGGGCCAGGCCCGCCGCGCGTCAGGGCTGATGGCCCGACTGCACAATTTCTGCGCAGGCCCTGCGGCAATGCCCGTGGAGGTGCTGGAGCGGGCGCGCGACGATATGCTCGAGTGGCACGGTCGCGGCCTTTCCTTTATGGAGATGAGTCATCGCTCGCCCGAGGTGATGGGTGTGGTGGAGGGCGCGGAGTCCTGCCTGCGTCGCCTGCTCGACATTCCCGACGATTACGCGGTTCTGTTTCTTCAGGGCGGCGCCAGTACGCAGTTCGCTGCCGTCCCGCTGAACCTGGCGTTGCCGGATACAGCGGTCGATTACCTGGATACCGGGCATTGGTCATTGAAGGCAATCGCCGAGGCGCAGCGTTTCGCTGATGTGCAGGTGGTGGCGAGCAGCGCCGATTCACGCTACACAGATATCCCAACCCGCAGCACCTGGCGCTGCCGTGAAAATGCAGGGTATCTGCACTACTGCCCGAACGAGACCATCGGCGGCGTCGAGTTTTTTACGGTACCCGAGGTCGACGTGCCGCTGGTCGCAGATATGTCGTCAACGTTGCTGTCGCGACCACTGGATGTCTCCCGCTTCGGTGCGATCTATGCGGGGGCGCAGAAGAATATCGGCCCGGCCGGTCTGACGCTGGTCATCGTGCACCGCGAACTACTGGGCCGTGCCCGCGATGCCTGCCCGTCAATGCTGGACTGGACGATCGCCAGCGATAACGGCTCAATGTACAACACGCCGCCGACCTTTGCGCTGTATCTCGCCGCGCTGGTGTTTGACTGGCTTGAGGCCGGCGGTGGTCTGGCCGCGATGGAAACGGTGAACCGTCGCAAAGCCGACACGCTGTACACGGCCATCGATAACAGTGCTTTCTACAGTAATCCGGTAGCACCGGAGTGCCGGTCATTGATGAATGTGCCCTTCAGCCTCGCGGAGGCGAGCCTCGACGGACGCTTTCTGGAGGAGGCCGGGGCAGCGGGGTTGCTTAACCTGAAGGGGCACCGCTCGGTAGGCGGTATGCGCGCGAGTCTTTACAACGCGGTGCCACAGGCCTCCGTGGATGCGCTGGTCGCCTTTATGCACGATTTCGAACAGCGCTGTGCCTGATCAAATGGCGCGGTCTGCACAGGGCGGATTAACATGACGGCGCTGGTGTGACAGGGTTGATGCAGCGTGGCTGACGAGCGTGATCTGCAGGAAGTGCGTGCCGCCATCGATACGATTGATGGCGAGATACAGGCCCTGATCAACCAGCGTGCGCGCTGTGCCCAGCGCGTGGCCGAGATCAAGCTGGCCGATCTGCAGACGGCGCGTGAGCGTGGCGAGGTCGATACCGCCGCCGAGGTGTCCTACTACCGTCCCGAGCGTGAGGCGCAGGTCCTGCAGAGGATTATCAGGCGCAACGAAGGCCCGCTGGACGGCGAAACCGTGGCCTATATTTTCCGGGAGCTCATGTCGGCCTGCCTGGCGCTGGAAAAGCCGCTGCAGGTCGCTTTTCTCGGCCCCGAGGGGACCTTTACCCAGGCTGCCGCGCTGAAGCACTTCGGCCACGGCGCCGTGTGTGTGCCGCAGCCCACTATAGAAGCCGTATTTGCCGAGGTCACATCGGGCAACTGCAACTACGGCGTGGTGCCCGTGGAGAACTCCACCGAGGGCATGGTCAGCCACACCCTGGACAGCTTTATCGACTCACCGCTGCATATTGCGGGCGAGGTTGAACTGCGTATCGCCCATCATTTACTCGTTGCGGCGCACACGGATGCCGCCGACATCACCCGCATCTGCGCCCACCAGCAGGCCCTGGCGCAGTGCCGCAACTGGCTCGACCGGCACTGGCCCGGCATCGAGCGGCAGTCGGTCAGCAGTAACGGTGAGGCCGCACGCCTGGCGGCCAGTACGCCCGGCGTGGCGGCGGTGGCGGGGGATATGGCGGCGGAAGTCTATCGCCTGGCGCCCGTGGCCGAGCACATCGAGGACTCCGACGACAATACCACGCGATTTATCGTTATCGGGCGCGCCGAAGTGCCGCCCAGTGGTCGCGACAAAACCTCCATCATCGTTTCCAGCCGCAACAAGCCCGGTGCATTGTTCGCACTGCTCGACCCGTTCCGACGCGGCGGTGTCAGCTTGACACGTATCGACACCCGGCCCTCGCGCACGGAGAAATGGGCGTACGTATTCTTCATCGAGTTCGAGGGCCATCTGAAGGATCCCAACATCCGCCAGATCCTCGATGAGCTTGAGGAGCAGTCCATTCTGCTCAAGCCACTCGGTTCCTATCCGCGGGCCGTGCTCTGAATGTCCGTCGCTGTCATGTCTGAGAATCCGGCGCCGACAGTCGCGATTATCGGGCTGGGCCTGATTGGCGGGTCACTGGCGCTGGCGCTGCGGGCGGCGGGGGAGGCGGGAGAGCTGCTGGGATTTGATACGCAACCCGACGCCATCGCCGAGGGCCTCGCTCGGGACGTGATTGATCGTGCGCTGGCGTCGCCACGTGACGCGCTGGCGCAGGCGGATATCGTTGTCCTGTGTGTGCCGACAGTGGTGGCCGCCGACCTGCTGGCGGATCTCACCCGGGTGGCCGTTCGCAGCGGATCGTCGGCCATTATCACCGATGTCGCCAGCGTCAAGGGCGGGCTGGAGGCGCGCATGCTGGCGCAGCACGGCTGCGTGCCGCCGCGGGTGGTCCTGGGGCATCCTATCGCGGGCTCCGAACGCAGTGGCGTGGGTGCGGCCCGGGAAGGGCTGTTCAGGGACCATCTTACGATTCTCACCCCGGACGAAAATACCGAGGCCGACGCCCTTGCCGATGTCAGCCGTCTCTGGCGCGCGGCGGGTGCCAGCGTGGTGTGTATGGCGGTCAGCACGCATGACCGCATGCTTGCCGCCACCAGTCACCTGCCGCATGTGCTCGCTTACTGCCTGGTCGATACCCTGGCCAGGTCGTCTCACAGCGAAGATGTCTTTCGGTTTGCCGCGGGCGGCTTCCGCGATTTTACCCGCATTGCCTCCAGTGATCCCGTCATGTGGCGCGATGTGGCGCTTGCCAATCGCGGGGCGTTGCTGGAAGCTATCGATGATTTTGCGCAGCATCTCATTACACTGCGGGCAGCGATTGATGCCGGTGACGGCGACGCGCTGCTGCAGACATTCACGGCGGCAAAGACCGCGCGGGACGGCTTCTCTGCGCTGCAGGCCAGGCGCGACCAATCCTGACCGCATCACCCGATACCGGCACCGATAGCAGGACGGGTCTTAGGAAGAGCAAAACTATGGAATTCAAGCTGTTTCCCGGTGGCACCATCAGCGGTGAGGTTCGCGTGCCCGGCGACAAGTCGATCTCCCACCGTGCGGTCATGCTGTCGTCCATTGCCGAGGGCGAGTCGTGTATCCGCGGCTTCCTCGAGGGTGAGGACGCGCTGGCCACACTGGCGGCCCTGCGCGCCCTGGGCGTAGAGATCGCGGGTCCCGACAGGGGCGAGCTCCGCGTCGTTGGCGTCGGACTCGCGGGTTTGCGCGCGCCGTCCACAGAGCTCGACATGGGGAATTCCGGCACCAGCATGCGGCTTCTCAGTGGCCTGTTGGCTGGCCAGCCCTTCGCCAGCCGATTGACCGGGGACGCCTCTCTGTGCCGACGTCCCATGGCGCGGGTCATGCAGCCGCTGGCCCAGATGGGAGCCCACATTACCGCCGCCGAGGGAGACCGGCCACCGCTGCAGATCGACGCCGGCGGCGGCTTGCGGGGTATTCATTATCCGATGCCCATCGCCAGTGCCCAGGTCAAATCCTGTCTGCTGCTGGCCGGGCTTTACGCCGAGGGCTGCACCTCGGTGACGGAACCGGCGCCGACCCGCGATCACACGGAACGCATGCTGCGCGGTTTCGGCTACGAGGTCACCCGCGACAACGACGTTATTCAACTGCGTGGCGGCGGCCGGCTTACCGCCACCGATATCGACATCCCGGCAGATATCTCGTCTGCCGCGTTCTTCATCGTGGCGGCGACCATCGCGCCGGGTTCCGAGCTGCTGCTGACCCATGTCGGGGTGAACCCCACGCGCATCGGCATTATCAGCATCCTTACCCTGATGGGTGCCGACATCACGCTTATCAACGAGCGCGATGTGGGCGGCGAGCCCGTAGCCGATATCCTGGTGCGCCACGCGCCGCTGCGCGGCATTGCTATTCCCGAGGATCAGGTGCCCCTGGCCATCGATGAGTTTCCGGTCCTGTTCATCGCCGCCGCCTGCGCCGAGGGGCGGACGACGCTGAGTGGCGCCGAAGAGCTGCGGGTCAAGGAAAGCGATCGCATTGCCAGCATGGCGGAGGGGCTCAGCACCCTGGGAATCCGCAACGAGCCGCGTCCCGACGGTATTGTCATAGAAGGGGGCGCTCTCGATGGCGGGGTTATCCATACCCATCATGATCACCGTATCGCGATGGCGTTCGCCGTGGCGGCGCTGCGCGCCGAGCGCGAAATTTACGTCACGGACTGCGATACCGTTGCCACGTCCTTCCCCGGCTTTGATGCCATGGCGCGTGGCCTGGGTCTGCAGATTTCCACGCAGGCGGGGCAGGCATAATGGTGTCGTGGCCGGTGATTACGGTGGACGGACCCGGAGGGGCGGGCAAGGGGACGCTGTCGCGCATGCTCGCGGATCACTTTGGCTGGCACCTCCTCGATAGCGGCGCGCTGTACCGGATTACCGGCTACGCCTGCCTGCAGGCAGGGGTGGACTGGGCGGACGAGCCTGCGGTGGCAGAGGTGGCGCGACAGCTCGATACACGCTTCGTGACGCGAGCCGATGGCGAAGTCGGTGTGCTGTATGCCGGTCGCGACGTGACGGCGGCGATTCGCTCGGAGGACGGCGGTCGCGGGGCGTCGGTGGTAGCCGCGCTGCCGTCGGTACGTGACGCGCTGCTGGAACGCCAGCGCGACTTTCGCCAGGCGCGGGGTCTGATCGCAGACGGCCGCGACATGGGGACTGTGGTTTTCCCCGACGCGCCCCTGAAAATCTTCCTCACCGCGAGTGCAGAGGAGCGCGCGCGGCGCCGCTACGAGCAGTTGCGGGGCAAGGGTGAAAGTGTTAGTCTCCCGCGCCTTCTTGAGGACATCAAGGAACGCGACGCGCGCGACAGCAGCCGCGCCGTTGCGCCACTGGTACCTGCCCGTGATGCCGTAGTGATTGACAGCACGGCAACACCGGCCGACGCCGTATTCGAGGCTGTCCTGCTTGAGGCATCCCGGAGAGGCCTCAGCGCCTGAGGCGCTGTCAGTCCCGCTCCGGCAGCTAGCGCAACAGACCACAGCAGCGCTATAGGGTACAATACGACAAGTGCCGCCTGATCACGCCGCCAATCCAGTCCGGGCGGTTCAGGTGGAGTTTTTCATGAGTCCCGACCCGGCTGGAGGGTTGGTTGCAGTGTTATTACTGCGCATCTTTACAGACAGGTAATGTGTAATGAGCGAATCGTTCGCCGATCTTTTTGAAGAAAGCCTGAAAACCGTTGATATGCAGCCAGGTGCTATTGTCACCGGTGTTGTCATTGATATTGATAATGAGTGGGTCACCGTTCACGCAGGCCTGAAGTCCGAGGGCGTTATCCCCCGTGCACAGTTTATCGACGCGTCGGGCGAATGCAGCCTGAGCATTGGTGATGAAGTGCAGGTGGCGCTGGAGACTGTCGAGGACGGTTTCGGTGAAACCAAGCTGTCACGCGAGAAGGCGAAACGCGCCGAATCGTGGAAAGAGCTTGAGGCGGCGCACGCGGCAGATGAGGTTATCAAGGGCCACATCAATGGCAAGGTCAAGGGCGGCTTTACTGTCGACATCAACACCATCCGGGCCTTCCTGCCGGGCTCGCTGGTCGACGTCCGTCCGGTGCGCGATACCGCTCACCTGGAGAACAAGGAACTCGAATTCAAGGTCATCAAGCTCGACCAGAAGCGCAACAACGTTGTCGTTTCCCGTCGCGCCGTCATGGAAGCGGCCAACAGCGTCGAGCGCGAAGCGCTGCTGGAAAGCCTGCAGGAAGGCATGACCATCAAGGGTATCGTCAAGAACCTCACCGATTACGGCGCCTTTGTCGATCTCGGTGGCGTCGACGGCCTGCTGCACATTACCGACATGGCGTGGAAGCGCATCAAGCACCCGTCCGAAATCGTCGAAGTCGGCCAGGAAATGGACGTCAAGGTGCTCAAGTTCGACCGCGAGCGCAACCGTGTGTCCCTGGGCCTCAAGCAACTGGGCGAGGATCCCTGGGTCGAGATTACCGGGCGCTACCCGGAAGGCAGCCGCGTTCTGGCGCGCGTCACCAATCTAACCGACTACGGCTGTTTCGCCGAGATCGAAGAGGGTGTCGAGGGTCTGGTGCACGTCTCAGAGATGGACTGGACCAACAAGAACGTCCACCCCTCCAAGATCGTGCAGGTGGGTGACGAGGTCGAGGTCATGGTGCTCGATATCGACGAGGAGCGTCGTCGCATCTCGCTGGGTATCAAGCAGTGCCAGCAGAATCCCTGGGACGCGTTTGCGGCCGAGCACAGCAAGGGCGACCGTATTTCGGGCAGCATCAAGTCGATTACCGACTTCGGTATCTTCATCGGCCTCGAAGGCAATATCGATGGCCTGGTGCACCTGTCCGACATCAGCTGGAACGAAGTCGGTGAGGAAGCCGTGCGCAGCTACAAGAAGGGCGACGAGATCGAGACGGTCATTCTGTCCATCGATCCGGAGCGCGAGCGCATCTCGCTGGGCATCAAGCAGCTGGAGGATGATCCCTTCTCCAACTACGTTGCGGTCAACGATCGTGGCACGATCGTGACCGGCGAAGTGACTGAGGTCGACGCCAAGTCGGTTACGGTCAAGCTGGCAGAGGAAGTCGAGGGTGTATTGAAGGCCTCCGACATCAGCCGCGAGAAGGTTGACGATGCTCGCTCCCAGTTCAAGGTTGGCGACAGCGTGGAAGCCAAGATCATCTCGGTGGATCGCAAGAACCGTACCCTGGCCCTGTCCATCAAGGCCAAGGACTTCGACGACGAGAAGGATGCGGTCAAGTCGCTCAAGGAAGAAGAGCAGAGCTCGCCCGGTACCATCGGCGATCTGATCAAGCAGCAGATGAACGAGAAGTAAACGACGGCTGTAGTGCCGGGCCCCTGAGGGGGCGCGGCAGCGCGAAAAAGGGCCTTCGGGCCCTTTTTTTTGTTAAAAAATAAGCACTTGTATCGCTGTTGCGGAAAGTACAGAATACGGAGTCACGGTGGGCGCAGCCCCGCAATTGACGGCAAGGGCGAATCACGCATGACCAAGAGCGAGCTGATCGAGGCGATAGCTGCACGGCAGACACAGCTGTCCACCAAGGACGTTGAGCTGGCGATCAAGACCATACTCGAGCACATGTCACAGTCGCTGTCCTCTGGCGGACGCATTGAAATCCGCGGTTTCGGCAGCTTTTCACTGCACTACCGCGAGCCGCGGCGCGGCCGTAATCCCAAGACGGGTGATACGGTACAGCTGACCGGCAAGTATGTTCCCCACTTCAAGCCCGGTAAGGAACTGCGTGAGCGCGTCAACCTCGGCTTGCAGTCCGGACTGTGAACATTCTGCGCGGCATGACCGCAATCGTTGTAGGCTTCGCCATGGCAGGCGTGGGCGTGCTGTTCGCGCTGCAGAACGACATTGCCGTGCCGTTGGATCTGCTGGTGTATCGCCTCGAGCCCCGCAGCCTGGCGCTCTGGGTCCTGACCGCCTTTGCGCTGGGCGGGCTGTGCGGTGTGCTGGTAGCCAGCGTGGTCTCCCTGCGCCTGCGCACCCGCATGCGCCTGCTCAACCGGCAGCTGATCCGGGCTCAGAGAGAGGTGGACCGGCAGCGCCATCGCGGGATAGTCGCCCGTGATTGATGCTGGTACGCGGGGCCCCGGGTCGCCGGTCATCGTTGCCCTGGATGTTGCCGATGCCGGCGCGGCGCTCTCGCTGGCCGGTCGACTCGATCCGCAGCTCTGTCGCGTGAAGGTGGGCAAGGAACTGTTCACCCGAGCGGGTCCGGCCGTGGTGGAAGAGTTACAGCGTGCCGGTTTTGAGGTGTTTCTGGATCTCAAATTTCACGACATCCCCAATACCGTGGCGCAGGCCCTGCGCGCTGCCGCGGACCTCGGTGTCTGGATGGTCAATGTGCACGCTGCGGGCGGCAGGCGCATGCTCGAGGCTGCAGTGCAGGCCATGACGGCCTGCAGCCGTCCGCCGCTGCTGATCGGGGTGACTGTGCTCACCAGCATGGATGCGTCCGATCTCGCTGAACTGGGCTATACGGAAACAGTGGCCGAGCGCGTCCAGCGACTGGCAACGCTGACCGCGGATGCCGGCCTCGACGGCGTGGTGTGCTCCGCGCAGGAGGCGCCGGCACTGCGGTGTGCCTGCGGCGAGGCCTTTGCGCTGGTGACTCCGGGAATCCGCATGGCGGGTGACGACGCGGCAGACCAGCGGCGCGTGGTGACGCCAGCCGCGGCCATGGCGCTGGGCGCCGATTACCTGGTGATCGGCCGTTCCGTGACCTCGTCTGCGGAGCCCGTTACGGCCCTGAACGCGATTCTTGCAGAGATCTCTGGTAGCGCCGCGTAGCCGCGGCGGCTGTTTTTCGTCAGATCGGTGCATGCTCTGCAGGCGCCTCACGTCGCCTGCTAGTCTTGGAGATACCGCAGCTGCCGGGAGGGTGGCTGCAGCCTGCCGTGCATCCCGCCGGCATGGCAATACCGTCATGGAGACGACGCAATGAAAACACTGACGCTGTTTGCACCGACGACCGACGCCTCGGTCGGACTCTTTCCCGTGGCCGACGCAGGCCTCATACCCGACCTGGGCCACTTGCGCAGCCCTGCCCGTCTGGCCGGCCCCGCCATACCCGTCACGTATTCCCTGCGGGCGTTCGCCAGTGGCGTGCTGCTGTTGATCGCTCTGGCAATGGCCGGACTGTGGGTGCCGGGTGTCCAGGCGCAGGAGGCGCCGATCGACAAAATGCCCCTGGTAAATATCAATACCGCGGATGCCGAGGAGCTGTCGTCGGTGTTGCAGGGGATCGGTCGGGCGCGTGCCGAGGCTATCGTGCAATACCGGGAGATGTACGGCCCGTTCGAGTCCATTGAAGAGCTCATGGATGTCAGCGGCGTGGGGGAGACGACCCTGGCGCGCAATCGGCAGGCAATAACGCTGGAATGAGTCGACGACATCCGTATCATGACCGCAGGCTGCTGCCGCCGGATGTTTCGGCGGCAGTCACTTACAGGGTGTCCGATACGGGGGCGTCAATCGTTTGAAGTGTGTTGTAACCGGGGCCACGGGTTTTGTTGGCCGCGCGGTGTGCGAAGCGCTGCTGGCAGCGGGTCACGAGGTTGTCTGCGTGGTGCGCGCTGCCGGGAGGGTGCCTCCTTCCGTGCCGCACCTCGTTCAGGACTTCTGCAGGCCACTATCGCCGGCGCTGTCGCTGCAGGGGGTTGACGTGGTCATTCACGCCGCGGGTATAGCCCACCAGCAGGCGCCCACCGCGCGACATGTGGCGGTCAACGAAAGGGCAAGCATTGCACTGGCGCAGCGCGCCGTGCGCGACGGTGTTGGTCGCTTTATCTTTCTCAGCAGCGTCAAAGCCATGGGCCCTGCGGAGGGCACGGCGCCGCGATCCGAAGAGGAGCTGACAGCGCCTGTCGTCGCCTATGCCAGCAGCAAGCGTCGCGCGGAAGTTGCGCTGGCGCAGGTGGCCAGGGAGTCGGGAATGCAGCTCGTGTCGCTGCGTCCCGCTCTCGTTTATGGCGCGGGTGTCGGCGGCAATCTCGCCTCGCTGATCGCGTGGGTGAAGCGCGGCCTGCCCCTGGCACCGGAAGCCGGGCAGCGCTCTATGGTGTCACGCGACGACCTTGTCAGACTGATCAGCCGCCTTGTTGCCAGCGATGCCGCGCCGCTGCCGGAGGCGGGCGCAGTGTGGAATGTCACGGACGGGGAGGCCTACAGCACGCAGCGGCTGATGCTGGCAATTGCGGGTGCAATGCAGCGTCCGGCGCCGCGGCCTGTGTTGCCGGCTGCCTGCTGGCGGGTTCTGGGTGCCTGTGCCGACCTGCGACGTGGCGCTTTCACGGGCGCAACAGCCGCAGCACTCCTCGGTTCCGACCTTTACGACGGCAGCGCGGTATGTTCCGCAACGGGCTGGCGGCCACGGCAGCGCTTTGAGGATGTGGCGCCGGCGATGGTGGCGACTGCGCAGCGCGCATGACCACTGCGCTGGTCGTTTTGCTGGTCGCCATGGCCGTCGCCGCGGCCTTGTGCGCGGTTTATCGATGGTGGGCTGCGGCAGCTGGCTGGCTGGCACATCCTGACGCGCGCAGCTCGCACCGCGTGGCGACTGTCAGCGGCGCCGGCATCGCCGTATTGGCGGCACTCTTGCTTGCGCTGCTTGCGGTGGGCCCCGCCATGCCCGATGCCGTCCTGGTCGTGCTTGCCACCAGCGCTCTGCTGTCGGGGGTGGGTCTGGCCGACGATCTGGCGCCTATGGGCGTTCGTTTGCGCCTGGGGATTTATACGCTGGCAGCGGCACTGACGGCTGTCTGGCTCTGTCATCCCGGGCAGGCCCTGTCAGATTGGGCGCTGGTCGCACTCGCGACACTCTGGATTCTCGTTTTCATCAATCTTTTCAATTTTATGGATGGTATTGACGGGCTGGCGGCACTGCAGGCCCTGTCAGCTGCTGTGGCGCTCGGACTGCTTGCTGCGCTGCAGGACGCTGCTGGCTGGTATATTGCGTTCTGCAGCGCCACAGCGGGTGCGTTCGCCGGCTTTCTGTTCTTCAATGCCCCGCCGGCGCGGCTTTTCATGGGCGACGCAGGCAGTATTCCGGGAGGCTATCTGCTGGCATCGCTACTGGTCGCGGGGTGGTGCCTTGAGAGCATTCCCGCGTATCCGGGGCTGATACTCCTCGCGCTGTTCATTACCGACTCGCTGACCACGCTGGTATTTCGCGCCTGCAGGCGGGAGAGACTTTGGCAGGCGCACCGGCAGCATCTGTACCAGCGTCTGGCGCGTCGCTGGCAGTCCCACCGGCGCCTGGATCTGTTGTTCATCGTCCTGCAGTGGTGCTGGCTGGTGCCGCTGGCCCTGATTGCCACCCGCCAGCCGGAAAATGCCGCGCTGCTGTGCGTTCTCGCGTACCTGCCGCTGTTGATCACCATGGTCAAATTACGGTCAATACAGTAAAATCCGCGCTCAGACCGGTCGTAAAACACAGAATTACCG
>Ga0209942_1000221_pt1 | contig 35528 bp, 35 predicted proteins | sample SalPonR1_A_D2_MG_FD_185695 | JGI IMG/M metagenome (GOLD analysis project Ga0209942, IMG submission 185695) | Salt pond soil microbial communities from South San Francisco under conditions of wetland restoration - Salt Pond MetaG R1_A_D2_MG... ...
TCGATAGATCAACCTTATAAAATTCGGAAAATGAAGATAAGGTATCTATGCCTGTTCGGTTTTCTTTTCTTGTTCCATTTTCCAATACATTTCTTACGAGATTCAGATACTGTTTCATCAGTTTTTTAAATTATTCTTTCATTAATTAATAACAACACCGCTAAGCAACAAACTTGCAATGCTAAAATAGATGATAATTCCTGTTACGTCCACTAGTGTTGCAACGAACGGTGCCGATGTTACGGCAGGATCAAATCCAAGTTTTGCCATAATAAATGGAAGCATCGATCCGCTCAGGTTACCGAAAAGTACAACCCCGACCAGACTTGACCCAACTGTAAGGGCCTGAAGAATCAGTTCGGCTGTAAAGGGTTCTCCCCTGAGATACATCCAGTTGGCAATAACCACAGATCCCATTGCTCCGATCAGGCTGCCCAGCAGCAATCCTGAAACCGATTCCCTGAAGAGTACTTTTTTCCATTCGCTCATTTTAATATCATCTGTTGAAACAGCGCGAATGATCAGTGTTGCTGCCTGAGAACCTGAATTCCCCCCGCTGGATATAATCATCGGTATAAAAAATGAGAGGATAGCTGCCGCTGCAAGTGCATCTTCGTAATTTGCCATAGCGGTTACAGTCAGCATCTGTCCCATAAAAAGAATTACCAGCCAGCCAATTCTCTTTTTAACCATATTGAAAATTGATGTCTGAGAGTAGGAATCATCCAGGGCATTCATACCGGCCATCAGATGCATATCTTCTGTGGTCTCTTCCTCAGCTACATCAATAACATCATCAACCGTAACAATTCCAACCAGGATACCATCTGAATCCACTACGGGAAGTGCTACCCGGTCATATTTACTAAGCATTCGTACAGCCTCTTCCTGGTCATCAAATACACTTAGGGCTTCAAATGAGTGATCCATAATATCAGAGATCCCGGAGTACGGATCTGAGAGTATCAGCTGATTCAGCCTCAGATCATCGATTAACTTCTCATTTTCATCGACAACATAAATCACATTCAGTGTTTCCGCTTTTCGTCCATATTCTCTCAGGTGTTCCAAACTTTTTTCAATGGTCCATTCTGATTTCACCCTCACAAAATTGGTAGTCATCAGGCGACCTACCGACTCTTCAGGATATCCAAGCAGTTTCCGTACCTGTTTCTGGTTCTCTTCCTCCATTGAAGAAAGAACCCGTTTTGTGAGATGACCCGGAAGCTCTTCCATAAGTGCAACCTGTTCATCGGGTTCCAGGTTGTTCATTACATCACTTAGCTGCTGTCTTGAAAATATTTCGAGAAGCTCAACACCTTTTCCTGAACTCAGATTTGAAAAAACATCAGCCGCTTTAGCTTTTTTTAAAAGTCTGAATATAACAACAGCTACCTCCGGATCCAGGTCTTCCAGTAGTTCAGCCACATCCACTGCCGGGAGTTCATTCAGTATTTCCTTGAGTGCAACCCAGTCTTTGGCTGCAATCAATTCATCAAATTCGGGTTTCAGAAGATTAACAAACATGACATTTGGAGACAGAAGATTGGTTCCGGTTAGATGCTAAAATCCGCTTTTTTAAATATATACTAAGACTAAAAGAATCGTACTTAAAATGCTAAAAACCAAACGTTTCAGTTAACTATTTTTTCAGATTCTTCATCCTCTGTTAATTTTTTTAAAGCTTTTTTGGCAGCCTTTTGTTCAGCCTGTTTTTTACTTTTTCCTTTTCCTTTGCCATATACAACGCCATCCATTGAAACAGAAACGGAGAAAGTTTTATTGTGGCCGGGGCCATACTCAGATATGATGTTGTACTTGGGTAACGACATTTTTTCGGCCTGGGTAAACTCAAGCAGAATGCTTTTATAATTGTCATTCTGTTTAACCATTTTTGACAGGTCGAGATGTGCATCAAGTTTTTCCCTGACAAAATTAAAAGTTTTTTGATATCCTTTTGTCAGATAGATAGCTGCGATGAGCGCCTCGAATACATCTGCAAGTACACTTTTTGAGTATTCAATACCCTGCCCCTGGGCCCGGTCACCGATTTGAATCAGCTCGTCCAGTTCCAGTTTTTTTGACAAATCTGCAAGAGTTTCTCCCCTTACGATTTTAGCCCGTATTTTAGTTAAAAACCCTTCAGTCTCTACAGGAAATCGTTCGTACAGGATTTCAGTTACGATCAGATCGAGGACAGAGTCGCCCAGAAATTCGAGCCGTTCATATGAATCGCTTTTATCGAATTTCTTACCGTCAACTTTAGATCTGTGGCGTAAAGCTTTTTTGTAAAGAGGTTCTTCCTTTTCTGGTATCTGAAACCCTAAAACAGATTCAAGTTTTGAAGCATGCTTTGCAGGTTCATGAGTCTGTTTTGTTTTATCAGCAGACTTTCTCCTAAACCAGTTCAGCATCTTTTCTTACTCTTCGAATTTTTTGAATACAAGTGTTGTATTATGTCCGCCGAATCCGAATGCATTGTTCAGAGCATATCGTACATCGCGTGCCTCAGATTCATTTACGGTATAATTTAAATCACATTCAGGATCAGGTGTTTCATAGTTTATGGTTGGCGGTATCATTCCATGATAGGTTGTGAGAAGTGCAGCTACTGATTCTGCTGCACCGGCTGCACCCAGCATATGGCCTGTCATAGACTTGGTTGAATTCAGGTTTATCTTATATGCATGATCACCAAATACCTTCTTAATCGAGTTGCTTTCAGCGAGATCCCCGAGAGGCGTTGATGTACCATGCATATTTATGTGATCAACATCTCCCGGTTCAATCTCCGCCATCTTAAGTGCATTATTCATAGCCAGAATTACGCCGTTGCCTTCCGGGTCGGGAGCTGTGATATGGTATCCGTCTGCTGAAAAACCATGACCAACAATTTCACCGTAAATACGGGCGCCTCTTTCAAGTGCTGAATCGAGTGACTCAATAAACATCATGGCAGCACCCTCTCCCAATACAAATCCATCCCTGTTTTTATCAAAGGGCCTGGAGGCTGTTTCAGGAGAATCATTCCTGGTGGAGAGTGCTTTCATGGAACTGAATCCTGCGATTCCAATTTGCCACACCGGTGCTTCCGTACCCCCACAAACGGCCATATCGGCTTGTCCGTAGCGGATTGTATCGAAAGCAAGTCCAATGTTATGTGAGCCAGTTGCACAGGCAGATACTGTACAATAATTCGGGCCCCTGAAACCATATTTAATGGAAATCTGACCTGCAGGCATATCCGGAATCAGCATCGGAATGAAAAAAGGAGATACTCCTCTTGGCCCCCGCTGGTGATAGGATACAGATTGATCGTAAAAGGTCTTCATCCCCCCTATACCGGAACCGACAATTACAGCAACACGGTTTTTGTCAATGGCCTCAAGATCAATACTACTGTCATTAATCGCTTCATCAGCCGTAATCAATCCGTATTGTGAAACTTTATCGAGACGACGTGCCTCTTTTCGGTCGAAATGTGCAAGTTCATCATAATCCTGCAACATTCCGGCAAATTTTGTTGAGAAATCGGATGTATCAAAATGTTCAATATTTCGCACACCATTTTCTCCGGATATAAGACCATTCCAGAAATCAGGTGCCGTACTGCCAACCGGCGTAAGGGCACCAATTCCGGTTACTACTACTCTGCGTCCTTTCATAAATGAAACCAGCTCAGTGAGTTGTTAGGATTTTTCCTGTATATATTTAACCGCATCACCAACAGTGGCAATATTTTCTGCGTCTTCATCAGGAATACTGATATCAAATTCTTTCTCGAATTCCATAATAAGCTCTACGGTGTCCAGAGAATCTGCACCTAAATCATTCGTGAAATTAGCATCGCCAACAACTTCAGAGTCATCTACTCCCAGTTTATCAACAATTATAGCTTTTACTTTTGCTTCGACGTCTTGTGACATATCAAACCTTTTTAGTTATGATTAGTTTAAAGTTTAGGTAAAAAATCGTTTAAAAATACAACTTATGATTATAAAAAAACATTTATAAAAAAATATCTTGTAATTCATTGTTTTACATCGCCATTCCGCCATCAACCCTGATAACTTCTCCGGTAATGTAAGAGCTTAAATCTGAAGCCAGGAATGCAACAACATTTGCAATCTCATCAGGCTCGCCTGCCCTGCCGAGTGGTGTCTCTTTTTTTATGGATTCAAGAAGCTTTTCATCGAGGTTTCCCGTCATCTCCGTAGAAATATAACCGGGTGCTACAACATTTGCCCGAATGTTTCTGCTTGCAAGTTCTTTTGCAAACGATTTGGTAAAACCGGTTATACCGGCTTTGGATGCCGAGTAATTACTTTGTCCTGCATTTCCCGATATTCCCACTACGGAACTTATATTTATGACTGATCCGCCACGTGCCCTCATCATTGGCTTGGCAACAGCTTTACTGTAATTAAAAACACTTTTCAGGTTTGTGTCGATCACTTCATCCCACTGCTCTTCTGTCATTCGCAAGAGCAGGTTGTCACGTGTAATTCCTGCGTTGTTGACTAAAATATCGATTTGGCCAAACTCTTCAACTACTCTCTGAACCACCTCTTCAGCTTTTGAAAAGTCAACTGCATCTGCCTGGAAAGCGACTGCCTTAACGTCAAACTTTTTTATGTTTTCAACAACCTCATTCGCTGCATCCTTTGACCTTGCATAAGTTATTGCAACATTTGCTCCATATGAGCCTAAAAGTTCGGAGATAGATTTGCCAATCCCACGGCTTCCTCCGGTAACAAGACAGTTTTTATTACTTAAATCCATTGGTTTTTATTGATATCCGTTGATTTCAACATTTTTTAAGGTTCGTTTTACCAGCCCTTGTAACACTTTGCCCGGTCCTATTTCGATAAATGCCCGTGCTCCGTCCGCATACATATTCTGCATGGTTTTGGTCCATTGAACTGGATTCATTAACTGGTTTTCAAGATTTTCCCGGATTTTATCAGGCTCACTGGTTGGCAGGGCTGTATAATTTGAATAGACAGGAATGTCTGCTTTATCTATTTGAACCTGCTCGAGCTTACTCCTCAGCCCCTCCAATGCAGGTCGCATCAAAGGTGAATGAAAAGCACCGCTTACAGGAAGCATCTTTGCAAGCCGGCATCCTTTCTCTTTAGCCATTTCAACTGCTTTTTCTACAGCTTCTTTATCGCCTGAAATGACAAGCTGACCCGGACAATTGTAATTGGCCGGCACTACAGGCTTTTGTACTAAACTTTCTGCATCCTTGCAAACCTGATCAACTGCTTCATCTTCCATTCCTATAATTGCCGCCATTGATCCTTCATTTTCAGACCCGGCCCTCTGCATAAGCTTGCCCCGAAGAGCAACGAGTTCGATAGCCTCTTTAAATTCTAGTGCTCCAGAAGCAACCAATGCAGAAAACTCACCGAGACTGTGTCCCGCTGTCATGTCAGGCTGTTCATCCATTGATTCGAACAAGGCCACTGAGTGAAGAAATATTGCAGGCTGAGTGTGAACGGTCTGTTTGAGAACTTCTTCAGGTCCGTTAAACATAATATCTGTCAGGGAATACCCAAGAATGTCATCAGCTTCTTTGAACCTGCTCGTTATTTTATCATCAGATTCATACAGATCTTTTGCCATGCCGACAAACTGAGAACCCTGCCCCGGAAAAATAAAAGCTTTTTTCATTTCAGTCCCCATTTTACATACATGGCACCCCAGGTATAACCGCCTCCAAAAGAAGCAAGTACCAGGTTGTCACCGCGGTTCAGTTTTTCCTGCCAATCGTAAAGACAGAGAGGAATTGTAGCTGCTGTGGTATTGCCATATTTGTTGATATTAATCATCACTTTATTTTTGTCTATACCCATTCTGCGGGCAGTAGCATCAATAATTCTGAGATTTGCCTGGTGTGGCACAAGCCATTCCACATCATCCGGCTTTAAATTATTCCGCTCCATAATTTCAAGAGATACATCAGCCATCCCCTCCGTTGCTTTTTTGAAAACAGCTCTGCCGTCCTGTTTCAGATAGTGCATATTATTTTTTACGGTTTCTGCAGTTGCGGGATTTAAACTGCCGCCGGCCGGCTGACATAGCGCGCGATTTTTGTCACCTTCCACATGATGAACAAAATCAACTATCCCGTTCTCATCATCAGAGGCTTCAAGCAGAACCCCTGCTGCAGCATCCCCGAACAGGATACAGGTTGTACGGTCTGTGAAATCGGTAATTGAGCTCATTTTATCGGAACCGATTACGAGAACTTTTTTAGATCTCCCGGATTCAACCAGTACCGCCCCTGTTGAAAGCGCATATAAAAATCCGGAGCAGGCAGCTGAAAGATCAAACGCGTAGGCATTACTTGCATTAATATTGCCCTGCACCAGGCAAGCTGTTGCCGGAAACATGAAATCGGGTGTAACTGTTGCAACAATGATAGTATCTATCTCTTCAGGAGAACAGTCTGCATTTTCTAGAATCTCTTCAGCAACTTTGGTTGCCATAAAAGCAGTTGCCTTATCGTCGTCTTTTAAAATCCTGCGTTCCGATATACCTGTTCTGCTTTTGATCCATTCATCATCTGTGTCCACCATCTTTTCAAGTTCTGCATTTGTCAAAACATAATCAGGTAAATATCTTCCCAGAGCAGTAATTTTTGCTTTGTGTAAAGCCATTAAAACGTTTTTTTAGTTAAGAGATGCTACTATTTTATCATTCACATTCTGTTCGATACACTTTGCCGCATTTAAAATCATATTTTTAATTGCTGTAACAGAACTGTTGCCATGACCAACCATACTGACTCCGTTTACACCTAAAAAGGGAACACCGCCAACATTTTCATAATTGAACGGCTGCAGTGTTTCATGTACAATTCTGAAAATTGTGTTTTGCAGATCAGCAGGAATTTTTTCTTTTTCAAAATGCATTTTCAATAAAACTTTCAAAGTATCCGGAATTGATTCCCCAAATTTTAAAAGTACATTTCCCAGAGTACCATTGCAGAGAAATATATCTGTTCTGGCTTTGAAAATATCCTTCCCTTCAATATTACCGGTAAAATTTGAAAGTTTTTTCAAAACAAGATATGATTCCTTAAGAAGTTCAGTTCCTTTTTCCTCTTCGTCACCCACATTTAGCAAACCTACTGTAGGCTGAGCTATCTGCATAATTTCACGAGCATATACTGTTCCCATGCTGGCAAATTGAAAGTAGTATTCGGGTTTAAGCTCCAGGTTTGCACCTGCATCAATCAAAAGCCTGAAACCTTTAATGGTTGGAAAAAGAGCCGCGATGGTTGGCCTGAGCACTCCCTCCAGTTTACCAAGTATCAATGTAGATGCAGCCAGTAAAGCTCCTGTGTTTCCTGAACTTACAAATGCTTCACAAAGTCCTTCTTTTTGAGCACTTAAGCCGACCACTATAGATGATTGCCTTTTCCCCTTAACTGCTGTAGCAGGCGCTTCATCCATGTTAATTATCTGCGGGGCATTTAAGACAGAAATTCTGCTGTGCACTGTTGTATGCTTGTTCAATTCCTCCTGTATTAACTCTTCAGGCCCTACAAGTAAAATTTGAATATCCTCATTATACTTACAAGCTTCAATAGCTCCAAGTACCGGATTTTCAGGGAAGTGGTCACCCCCTACAGCATCAACAGCGATAAGCATTTTGTACCTGTTTAATTACTTATTTACTTCGATAACCTGTCTGCCGCGATGGTAACCGCATTCCATACAGACATGGTGAAAGCGATGCATAGCGCCACAATTGGAACATTCTGTAAGTGCCACATCTTCTATTTTATGATGTGACCGACGTTTATTACGTCTTGCTTTCGATGTTTTCCTTTTTGGATGTGCCATTTCAGTTTTTCAGTTAGAAATTTAATTGTTTGTTTTTAATTTTTTTAAAGCTTCCCATCGCGGATCAATATTGTCTTCATCGGATTCTGACATATCGCCAAATTTTTTGGTTTCGTAATCTTTTGGATTTCCCTGGCTGTCAAGATATTCAGGATGAATTTTTTTTACCGGAATATTCAGCATAATGGTATCCCTCACTTCATTTTCAATATCCAAAACCAAAGATCCGGGGATAGGTTTTACAGCAGAATTTTCATCAATTATCAAATCATCTTCATCTGCGTTAAACAACACCTTATAACTGTCCGATATATGTTTTTTAAACTTCTCCAAAGACCTGTCACAGGTTAATTTCAAGTCTGCATCAACAGTAAATTTTACTTGTATAAAGTGTTCTGCCTTATAAAAATTTATCGCTACAGTGCCGCCTAAAAATACAGCTTTTTCAATCTGAAGGTCATTTTCAGATAGTTGTACTGTCGCAGAACTTTCCCCGTCGGGAATATTTTGTATCTGAAATTGTAATTTTTGTTTTTCCACAATAGCTTTTAAAAATAGAAAGATATTAAATGGGAAGCAATTCAGTTGAACAAACCAAATAACCTTTGCTCCACTAATCCGATAATTGTACCAAGATCTTCCTGACTGGTAACAAAATCGAGGTCATCTGTGTCAATAATTAATTTTTCGTGCGGATACCGGTCAATCCAGTCTTCATATAATTTGTTCAGCCGTTCAAGGTAATCGATCCGTATTGTATTTTCATACTCACGCCCGCGCTGCTGAATTTGACGTACAAGAGTGGGCACCTGCGCCCTCAAATAAATTAAAAGATGTGGCGGTTCCAGGTAGGCAGTCATCTCTTTAAAAAGATCCTGGTAATTTTTAAAATCACGCGCACTCATCAGAGACATATCGTGAAGATTTTTGGCAAATATTTCGGCATCCTCATAGATTGTTCTGTCCTGAATCAGGCTAGCGGGTTTGGCCACCATCTCTTTATGATGCTTAAAACGGCTGGATAAAAAATAAACCTGCAGATTAAAACTCCATCTCCTCATGTCTTCATAAAAATCTGACAAATAGGGATTATTCTCAACAGATTCATAAAAAGCCTCCCATCCAAAGTGTTTGGCGAGGAGTCCTGTTAATGCAGACTTACCGGCACCGATGTTACCAGCCACTGCAATAAACTTGTAATTTTTTTCGGAAGGTTTATCCATATCACCTAGCTCTTTCCAAGTATTCGGTACATAGCTTTTTTGTAATTTTCAACTCCGGGCTGGTTAAACGGGTTTACACCAAGCATATATACATATACTGCCGTAAAGAGTTCATAAAAGTAAATCAATTCACCTATCTGCTGTGCGTTCAGACTTTCAATTTTTATTCGAATGAGTGGGACCCCGCCCTCGATATGAGCTTCTGTTGTCCCCTTTTGTGCACTTTTGTTAATTTCATGAAATGATTTTCCTGCAAGATAATTCAGTTCATCAACATCATCTTTTATTTCAGGAACAATAAAGTTGGCAATCGGTTTTTCTACTGAAAGAAGTGTTTCCATCGCATTTCTCTTCCCCTGTTGTATCATCTGACCGATACTGTGCAGGTCTGTAGAGTAGGTAGCCGTAGCGGGGAAAATACCTTTTCCGTCTTTTCCTTCACTCTCACCCAAAAGCTGCTGTATCCACATGGTGATACCTGACAATTCAGGTTCGAATGTTCCGATAATATCAAGCGCAGTGCTGCTGTACTGAAGCATATAACGAATAGCTGCATACTCAAGCAGTTCACCATTATCTTCTTCAAGTTTTTCAAACTGGTGAACAGCACCGTAATAAAGAGTTTGGATATCAATACCGGCAACTGAAATAGGAAGTAACCCCACCGGAGTGAGAACAGAGTATCTGCCGCCAATATCATCGGGTATGACAAATTTTTTGTAGCCTTCAGATTCCACGAGTTTATTTAATATGCCCCCTTCCGGGCCGGTTGTTGCAATAATTCTTCTTGCCGCTTCCTTCCCGTAAGTTTCATTAATCCATGATCTGAGGACTCTGAAAGAGAGTGCTGTTTCAAGTGTTGAACCCGATTTAGAAATAACATTCAGATAAACACTTTTATTTTCGCCGTCTGCTTTCGGTTTTTCCAGGTAGTTCAGTAATTCTTTAAGGTATTTACCACTCATATGATGACCGGCGTAAACTATTTTAGGGCCTTCATCATCAATAATTGGTTTAAGCGAATCGATCACTGCTTTTGCTCCCAGGTAAGAACCGCCTATTCCGCAGACGATAAAAACGTCAGCATCATTTCGAATTTCAGCTGCAAGGCTTGAAATATCATCAATCTCAGCATCATTCGGTTCTTTCATAATGCGTCGCCATCCAAGCCATTCAGATCCCAGGCCTGTACCCGACTGTACCATTTTCAAAGCTCTCTCAGCATTACCTGTGTTTTTTTGAAGTTCACTCTTATCTATAAAATCTATCGCACCACTGGTGTCTGTTGAAATCATTTTATCGTAATAGTTTTGCCAATTCTACCAATTCAAAATTTAAGTCTTTCTTTTTACCGAAAGTCATTCGAAGTGGGGTGATTTTAATTGATTTATTCACAATTCCAACCATAACCTGCGTATGACCCTCCAGCAGAGTTCTTACCGCAGCCGCTCCCAGTCTGCTTGCCAAAACCCTGTCACGTGCCGTTGGATTTCCGCCCCGCTGAATATGTCCGAGGATCGTAACTCTCATTTCATACTTTTCAAAATCCGGGCGGATTTTCTCAGCAAGTTTTAAAGCACCACCGGTCTCATCTCCTTCTGCTATAACAACAAGACTGCTTCTTCGCTGTTCCTTCAGAACACTTTTTAAAGAGCTTCGGACTTCATCCACATCTGTTAGTGATTCGGGCAGCAGTATTAATTCTGCACCACTTGCTATTCCTGTTTCCAGAGCGATAAACCCTGCATCCCGCCCCATAACTTCAACAAGAAAAAGCCTGTCATGGGCATCAGCAGTATCACGGATTTTATCAATAGCTTCCATCGCAGTGTTAAGGGCGGTATCATATCCTATTGTTTCATCTGTGCCCACCAGGTCGTTATCAATTGTGCCGGGAATACCGACAACACTGATACCGTGTTCCTGGCTTAACAGTGTGGCACCCTGGAAAGAGCCGTCACCTCCTATCACGACTAATCCGTCTATCTTCTCTTTTTTAATAACATCTGCCGCTTTCTTACGGCCTTTCTTTGTCCTGAATTCTTCAGATCTTGCTGATTTAAGAACCGTACCGCCACGTTGTATAATATTGGAGACACTTGTATTTTCTATAAGCTCGCATTCGCCATCTATTAATCCCTGGTAACCGCGTGTAATTGCTTTAACTTTCAGATTATTGGCTAAGGCTGTTCGAACGGAAGCCCGATAGGCAGCGTTCATACCTGGTGAATCACCCCCGCTCGTTAATATTGCAATAGTTTTCAATTGGTTATTTATATTGTTAGCATTCATTTTTTAATAAGTTTGTAAACTAAAGAGCCTTTGAACATAGCGCAAATAAATATTCCGTAAATTAGTTAAATTTGAACTTGCAGATTCACAAAAATTAAACAAATTTCATGGCCGATCAGGCATTGAGCATTACACATCACAACAACAGGAAAAATTTATCTCTAAAAGAGATTACAGAACCTGTTCAGGCAAATCTTGAAATATTCAGAACATTCTTTAAAAATGAGATCAGCAGCGATGTATTTTTACTCGATCAGATTATAAATTATTTACTGCGCCAAAAAGGTAAGGAAATTCGCCCAACTCTGGTACTGATGACTGCAAGAATGTTTGGTGAAATAAACTCGCGCAGTTACGTTGCAGCTACCATGATTGAATTGCTGCACACAGCAACACTGATTCATGATGATGTTGTGGATGAAGCGGAGAAGCGGCGCGGATTTCTCAGTATCAACAAAATATGGAAAAATAAAGCGGGTGTTCTTTTGGGTGATTTTCTTCTGTCAAAAGGACTGCTCATTGCCCTGGACCATGAAGAGTATAAACTGCTCCAGGTTCTGTCGGATTCAGTTAAAAAAATGAGTGAAGGAGAACTCAGGCAGTTAAAAACCTCAAAACTGTTCAATATGACGGAAGAGAGGTATTATCAGATCATCTCAGAAAAAACAGCCAGTCTTATTGCAGCGTGCTGCCGGTGCGGCGCTATTTCATCCACAGACAATGAAGAGGTCCATGAAATCATGTATGAAGTAGGAATGGATATTGGAATGGCCTTTCAGATCAAAGATGATCTTTTTGACTACGGACTTGATGACATAGGAAAACCCAGGCGAAACGACATTAAAGAACGAAAAGTTACACTTCCGCTTATTAAAGCGATGCAGCAGGCCGGAAAATCATCTTTTATAGCACGAAAGCTTATGCGAAAGCGAAGCAAATCCCAAAATGATATCGACCAAATTGTGGAATTTGTCCATGAACACAATGGCCTTGAACTTGCAAAAAAAGAGATGCTCTTTTTTGCTCAAAGAGCACTGGATAAATTGGAAAGCCTTGATGCCGGAAAAGGACAAGATGATTTCAAGGCACTGATAAACTTTATCATAAACAGAAAAAAATAGGACCGTTCATGAGGCATATTTTTGTTTCTGATGTCCATTTAGGTGCTTTTGATACTCACATGAATCAGAAGCTAGAAAATGACATGGTAGCCCTGATTGATTACTGTGAAGAGAACTCGATTCATATCACTATCTTAGGTGACCTGTTCGACTACTGGATGGAATATCCTGGTTTTCATCCTGATTTAGGAGAACAAATGCTAAAACGATTCAGCGAATATAACCAATCTGTAAAAAACACTCTCTTTATCACCGGAAATCACGACAACTGGACAACTGGTTTTTTTAAAGAAATTGGTTTTGACGTAGAACCTGAATTCAGAATTATTGAACTGGAAGGTAAAAAAGTGTTTCTGCTTCATGGAGACGGACTTCAAAATCAGGAATACCGGCTTCCGCGTCCACTTTTACACCGTTTTATCAGGCATCCTCTTTTTATAAAATTTTACCAGTTTTGTCTTCCGCGCTCTTACGGAATTCACGTGATGAAGTCATTCTCAGAGATAAACAGGAAAAGAGAGAGTTTTGATATAAAAAGACTCAACAATTGGGCAAGACAGACACTCAGTGCCTTTCCATTTGATTATATCATAAGTGGTCATGATCATTTTCAGAGAAATGAAACTTTTCCCGGAGGAAGTTATATAAATTGTGGTCCATTTTATGAAGAAAGAAATGTTGTATTTTATACCAACCACAAGTTTCATCTCGTTACATGGAATGCAAAAGATAAACTGTTAAAACCGCAAAAGAATATTGTGGCAAAAGACGTTGCAGCTATATGACACTCGATAAGGAAAACAATTTTGATAAAGAACGATATTTCAGTGACCCGGAATACCGTAGTAGAATCAAAAAACAGCGCAATAATAAACAGATACCAAAAAATGTAAAAATTGCATTCTGGAGTTTTCTCATTATCGTATTCATTATCTCAACCGGGTATTCCATCTATCTCTTCCAGGGTCTTCCTTCCATCCAGGAACTGGAAAATCCGGAAACTGCAATTGCATCTGTAGTAAAAAGCAGAGACGGTGTGGTACTGGACAGGTATTTTGTTGAGAATCGAACGTGGGTACGTTATGAAGAGATATCACCCAATGTAATTGATGCGCTTGTTGCCACAGAAGATCACCGGTTTTATAATCACTGGGGTATGGATATGTTTCGAACCCTGGCAATCCCCTATCATATTTTAAGAGGTGATCCGCAGGGCGGATCTACCATCAGTCAGCAGCTGGCCCGAAACCTGTACCGGAAAATCGGGCGGGACTTTTCACTCACCCGCAAGCTCCGGGAGATGATTACGGCCATACAGATTGAACATAATTACACCAAGCGTGAAATCATCGAAATGTATCTGAATACAGTTGAATTCAGTAACAGTGCATTCGGGATCGAATCCGCTGCACAGACCCACTTCAGTAAGCCTGCCAAAGATCTGAATTTGCCGGAAGCTGCAACCATGGTTGGTGTTTTGAAGGCTGTATCTGCTTACAATCCAAGATTTAATCCTGAACGCTCTCAATCTCGCAGAAATATTGTTCTCAGCCAGATGATGAAAAGAGGTTTCATCAATGAAGAAGTTTACAGAAACCTTTCCGTTGAACCTATTGTACTGAACTACAATCCGCCATCAAAATCAGGACGTGAAAGCCGTTATTTCGGGGAATATGTTCGGCTCCGGGTACAGGATTGGGCAAAGGATAATGGATACGACCTCTATTCAGACGGCTTAACCATTTATACAACTATCGATTCAAGGCTTCAGCGACATGCCGAAAGAGCTGTGAGAGCAAAACTGGATTCGCTCCAGGGGCTTTTTGAAATGGAATGGACAGATCGCGACGGAGAGTACATGAATAAATTCTGGGAAGCACATCCAAGGTTTTTGCGCGAGTGGATCCGTGAAACAGATCGCTATAAAAACGGGTTTGCCAGGTTTGACACAAAACAGGAATCGGTAGTATTTGATTCTCTTTATGCAGATGAGGCATTTATTGATTCAGTTAAAAAAGCCAGAACCAAACTTCAGGCGAGTTTCACTGCCATTGATCCCAATAATGGAAGTATTCTTGCATGGATCGGAGGCGGAGATTTTGGAAATAAACAGTTTGATCACGTTTATCAATCAAGGCGGCAGGCAGGTTCAACCTTTAAACCATTTGTGTATGCCATCGCGATTGATAACGGCTATATGCCCTATCACAAGTTTTCAAAGTATCCAAGCAAGTTTATTGACAACAGCGGCCGCGTATGGGATCCAAAAGATCCGTCAGTGCCAGCTGGTCCTGAAATGGTATCCATCCGGGAAGGGCTGGCCAGAAGCTTAAATAATGTAACAGTTCGTTTATTGCCCGAAATTGCAGGCGCACCCGGAACCAACCGCCTCCGAGACCTCGACCCGGCTGCAAGAAAAATTAAAGAGATGGCTCAAAATTTTGGTATCAACATGAACGGGACCCGGGCCTATCCTTCTATTGCGCTTGGCACTGCAGAGGTATCACTTCTTGAACTTGTGAGTGCATATACCACGTTTGCCAATAAAGGAGTTCATATTGAACCCATTGCGATCACTCGCATCGAAGACAAGGAAGGGAATGTGCTGGTAGAGTATTTTTCTGAAATGACCCAGGAAGTGATAAGTCCTGAAACAGCCTATATTATGGTAGACCTTATGAGAGGTGTTATCAGGGGAGGCGAGGGATATCACGGAACCGGCGTTCGCCTGCGAAATGTGTATAATGTGGGACAGGATGTGGCAGGTAAAACAGGAACTACTCAAAATAGTGCAGATAACTGGTTTGTTGGCATGATGCCTCATATTGTTATGGGTGCATGGGTTGGCGGCGAGGACAGACGGATCCGATTTCCAAACAGCAACGGAGTCGGGCAGGGAGCGCGTTCAGCACTACCTATCGTGGGTCAGTTTATCAACAATGCAACTTCTGATGACGAAACACCCTGGGAATACAATGCATTCGAACCACCACCTGGTTTTATTATGCCTGAAAGTCCGGAAACAGCCGCAGCAGAATCGCGTTTAAGGGATGAAAAGAAAGGCAATATTGGATGGTAATAACTGCGATTTTATGTTTTTTGAGAAGCTGAAATCCAATAGTCAATGAACAGTAAACCCGGATTAATAAACCGCTTCGAATTCCTGGGCAATGATTTACGCCGCGAAATCAAAAAACAGAGTGAACTTCTCAAAATTCCGGCCGGAAGTGAACTGATAAAAAAGGGTGATTACGTTAAAAGTGTTCCACTGTTGCTGGATGGAGTTGTTAAAGTTTACAGCCGTTACAAAGAAAAAGAGCTGCTTCTCTATTATATCAAAAGAGATGAGAGTTGTATAATGTCATTTACTTCTGTGATTCAAAACAGCCGGAGTTTAATTTATGCGACAACTGAACAGGATTCAAATGTGCTGCTTTTGCCGGCTCGATCAGTTCAAAAATGGATCCAAAAATACCCGTCTCTGAATAAACTGTTTTATAATCAATATCATATCCGGTATAACGATCTTCTCGATACTATAGAACAACTTGTTTTTTTTAATCTTGAAGAGAGGTTAATGGACTATTTAAAGACAAAATTTGACCATACAGATTCCGGTGTTCTGGATGTTACCCATAAACAGATTGCGGACGATTTAGGAACGGCACGAGAGGTTATCAGCCGTACGATTAAAAAACTGGAGAGAAAAAATAAAATCGTCCAGACAAACTCCGGTATAAAAATTCATGAAGTGTGACCAAAGTCACTGACTTATATGATTCTCTTTTTTATTTTGGTTTTAAACAACCATTATAATAGGGTATTTAATTTATTCTCTTAAGTAATAAATATTTACCGTATTTTGGTATTAACAGTAATAAAAACGGAGAATTGCTATGAAAAAAAATATGGGAACCACAGACAAAGTAATACGTTCACTATTCGCAGTCGCAGTTGCAATTTTGTATATCCTTGGTATGATTTCCGGAACAGCTGCCATCATTCTCGGAGCATTGGCTGTTATTTTTATTTTGACAAGCCTGGTAAGTTTTTGCCCGCTCTATGCCCCTTTTGGAATATCAACCTGTAAGAAAGAACAGGTTTCGGGATAATTTTTAAACGTTTGTATCCGGTTCATCGGTAAATGCCTGTTGCCAGAAAACGAAAATTCCAAGAAAAATTCCTTTCAGGATAAAAAAGGAAAAGACAATCATTAAACCAATATCCTGAAAGATAATTATAACCAGAAGGTAGACGGTAAACAGAATTAATCTGCCTTTGTACATTTTAAGGGATTTCCTGTCAAACCGCGGAATTTTATCAAATGGCACTGTGCTGACCATGAGAAATGAAAGGATAACTACAATGGGAATCAAAAATGCATTGATTCCCTGTTCAAAACCAGTGAACCACTCAAGCCGGTTTCTGAAAGTCAGGAAAAAAGCAATCAGCATAACAGCCTGGGCAGGAGTTGGAAGGCCTTTAAAAAATACAGTTTCACCCATTTTTGCCTCAACATTAAAACGGGCAAGCCGAACTGCACCGCAAAGTGGCGGCAATGCACTTAAAATCATTCCAAGCAGTGCAAGTTCGCTGAGGGCAAATGTGTATATCAGAAATCCGGGAGCAACACCAAATGAAACAATATCACTGATTGAATCGAGTTCTATGCCAAATTCACTCGTTGCATTTGCGAGCCTTGCCATAAAACCATCGAGTGCATCAAATAGTCCTGCAACTACAATCAGCCATGCGCCAATTTCCAGTTTCCCTTCGGCAACCATGATAATTGACAGAAACCCGCTGAATAAGTTCATCAATGTAAAAAAACTGGGTACTACGATTCGCGGCGATTGTTTGCGGTGCTTGCGTTCTTTTTGGCGACGAAGCCTGTACTGCTGAATCTTCTGAATAGGATATTTCATAGCTATTTTATTATCGCTATTACAGATTCGCCGGCTATAGTGCGGTCACCTTCTTTTACTTCAAGATTTATGCTCTTCGGCATAAGAATATCCATTCTGGATCCGAATTTCATAATTCCGAATCTTTCTCCTGCTTCTACAGTATCACCTTTCTCAATATGATAGACGATTCTGCGTGCCAGGAATCCTGTTATCTGTTTAAATAAAAACTTTGTCCCTGAAGGATGCAGAACACCAAAGTGTGCACGTTCATTTTCAGAGGAAGCGTGATCTTCCCATGCCATTAAATATTTTCCGGGAAAGTACTCAACATATTCCAATTTACCGGATACAGGCACTCTGTTTACATGAACATCAAGCGGTGAGAGAAAAATACTCACTCTCACAGCATCTGAATTCAGATAGGAAACATTTTCTTCTTCACGAATCTGAACAATCTTGCCATCCGCAGGTGCTAAAATCAAATTTTCATCCCCTGGCACAGTGCGATCGGGATCCCGGAAGAAAAAGAGGATCAGGCCGCAGATAATCGCAAGAAGTATATATACCGGTACAGATATCCAGTTGTTTAGATGCGAAATCAGCCATGCAACAATCGCTGAAAAGATAAAAATGACAGCAATAGTAGAATAGCCCTCAGGTGCAAACATTCATCAACCCCCGAAGGTTCGAAGTATATCGTTAAATGTCACAAAAATGAAAATTCCTATAATCAGGATAAAACCAATTTGCTGCAGAGCCATTCGTACTTTTGCGGAGGGTTCCCTCCTTGTAATGCCTTCATAAACCAGGAACATAAAATGTCCGCCATCGAGAGCCGGAATTGGCAGCATATTCATAATGGCCAGTGTGACACTTAAAAAAGCTGTGATCTCCCAGAAGCCACGCATTCCGCCACTATCGGTTGCCTGTTTCGTTACATTAGCAATGGCCACAGGTCCGCCCAGATTTTCACGTACTGAAATATCGCCTGTGAACATCTTTACAAGCCCCTGTATAATCCCTGTGAAAGTATCGCTGGTGCGGTTAATACCGACACCTGTTGCAGATACCAGGCCGTGTGTAATACGCTCGGATTGATAATACTCAAATGGATTGGTGAGCTGTATTCCAATCGTATTGGATTCAGGATCAGGCGTAACTGATTCTTCTGCAATTTGACCCTCTCTTCGAATTTTGAGAGTCATTTCACCTTCTGCTTCTTGAATTTTTTCCACAAGCTCAAGCCAGTAATTTACCGGTTCTCCGTTTACAGATACTACTTCATCACCGCTTTGTAAGCCGGCCTCATCAGCAGGTGAACCCGGTTGTATCTGGCCGATCTTGGCCGGCATTGCATGAATGATACTGATAAAGCCGGATTCACTTAGCCTGTCGAGAAAATCAGGCGGTGCCTGCAGCTGCAGGGTGTTGCCATCTCTCTGTACCATGAAACTGACATTCCTTTCAGTAATGGCCGACATGCTCATAATGTCATCGAAATATTCAACCTCCCTGTTATTTATACCAATAAGACGATCCCCGGTTTGAAAGCCTATCTCAGAAGCAAGAGATTCATCCGGCACATAAATTCCTTCTATTGATTCAACAGAAATCACCTCTTCGCCATACTGCATGGCCATGCCGGTGTAGATAAAGGCTGCAAGTATAACATTGAATATTACCCCGGCGGTAATCACGATTATACGCTGCCAGACAGGCTTGCTCCGGAATTCCCATGGCTTCGGCTCTTCCTCAAGAAATTCATCATCCATGGTTTCATCAATCATTCCGGCTATTTTTACATAACCACCAAGGGGCGTTGCTCCAATCACGTATTCGGTCTCCCCTTTTTGAAAACCTGTGATTTTCGGCGGGAATCCGATTGAAAACCGGTCTACCCGCATCTTAAAAAATTTAGCAGCCAGAAAATGACCCAATTCGTGAAAAAACACCAAAATAAAGAGAGCAGCAACAAATACTGCTATTGTCAATAAAAAACCTGAGATCCAGTCCATTTTAAATATTAAATTCTAAACGCATAATTTCTTGTTTCCGCATCCACGTCAGTTAACGCATCAGCAGACAACTCAGTATCCGGGTCAATCTTTTCAAGAGATTTCCGAATGATCGAAAACATATCAATATAACCAATTTCCTTCTTTAAAAACCGAGCCACCGCAACTTCATTCGCAGCGTTAAGTACTACCGGGGCAAATCCCCCGCTTTTGCCTGCTTCGATTGCCAGTTTAAGGCTTGGAAACCGATTAAAATCAACGGGTTCAAAAGTAAGATCAAAAGATTTTCCGTAATCGATGAGCGGTGTTTCGAATTCGAAGCGGTCAGGATATGTCAGCGCATACAAAATCGGAACTTTCATATCCGGGTTTCCCATTTGTGCTTTTGACGACCCGTCAATGAACTCAATAATGGAGTGAATAATACTTTGCGGATGAATCACCGGTTCAATATTTTCAAATGGTACATCGAATAGCCAGTGTGCTTCAATTATCTCAAGTCCCTTATTCATCATTGTGGATGAATCGATTGTTATTTTAGCTCCCATATCCCAATTAGGATGCTTCAGGGCATCTTCGACCTCAATTTCCTTCATTTCCTCAAACGTCCAGTTTCTGAAGGGACCTCCGCTCGCGGTAATAACAATTTTTTTTATGGAATTACCAGGTTCACCCACAATACACTGAAGCATTGCTGAGTGTTCCGAGTCGACCGGTATCAGGTTTCCGCTCTTCAGGCTCCCGATTTCTTTTATCAGCTCACCGCCTACAACCAGTGATTCCTTATTTGCAAGCGCCACTTTTTTCCCCGTTTTCAGTGCATTATACGTCGGAAAAAAACCTGCAAAACCAACCAGGCTGTTGAGTACTATATCAGCCTGCTCAAAAATACCGTTTTCATTGAGCATATGCCGGTTGTATATGATCTCACGGGGTTTATAATTTAACAGCGATTCAAAATCTTTCCCGGATTTTCCGTCACAAAGCAGTAAATTGTCAGGCCGGTATTTATTTGCCTGATTTGCCAATAATTTCCAATTTCTGTTCGCTGTAAGTGTGGTAACTTTAAATGCATCCGGGTGCCGATCAACAATCTCAAGTGCCTGTGATCCGATAGAACCGGTTGATCCAAGTATTGCAAGATTTTTCTGAGACAATATTACGGTCTTTAAATGAAATTAAACTTGTTAAACTATTCTGTAACGTGATCCGGAGAAATCTTTATTCCCCCGCGATCTGACAATTCAGAATCCTCTTAATTAAAAATAGAGAAATCCCGGTTTAATTGAAGATCAAATTTTATTCATTGCAACTTTATACATAACGGCATGTGCTTCAACTGTTTCTTGAAGAGTCGGGGCATAACCGCCCGATAAAAGTAAAACCAGTGGTATCGATTTTTGAGTAAATGTGTCGATAACGATACTCTCTCTTATTGCAAGACCTTTCGGGGACATTGATATCCGGCCAAAGTGATCAGACTCCAGCGGATCTATACCGCCAAGATAAAAGACGATATCGGGAGAAAACTCAGATAGGATTTTGTCCAGTGCGTCAATCAAAATTTGCAGGTATTCTTTATCACCTGTGCCATCATCAAGGCCAATATCGAGCGTTGATGACGGTTTTATAAAGGGATAGTTTTTTTTACCGTGCATGGAGAATGTGAAAACATCTTCGTTTTTATCAAAAAAATGTGCATTCCCATTTCCCTGGTGCACATCACAGTCAACAATCAAAACCTTGTTGATCCATTTAGACATCCGAAGAACTTTTACGGCTACAGCTACATCATTATAGACACAAAATCCCTCACCGTGCCCCGGCATTGCATGGTGTGTTCCGCCTGCAAGGTTACCCGAGATACCATCCTGGAGAGCCATAAGACCCGCATTAATGGTTCCCTGAACAGCAAGACGTGAACGAATTGCCAGTGATTTGCTCCAGGGTAGACCCATTCTGCGAATCTCTTTTCTCTCCAGTGTTCCGTTCCAAACGGCATTAGCATATTCGGGGGTATGCACGGAACATAAATTTCCAAAATCGACAAGCCCGGGTTCGATAACGTCTTTTTCCTTTAAAACATCGTTATTGATTAAATAATGATACAATCCATTAAATTTTGCCATCGGGAAGATGTGTCCCTCCGGTAAACGGGCGTTGTATCCGGGAGAATAACTTACTCGCACAAACGGTCTGGTTACTTTTCTAATTTAATGATTGCCAACATTCTGCCGGACTTATTTCGTTCTCTGCGATATGAATAAAATTTATCTGCATCCCTGATGGTGCAGTAACTGCTCACTTCAATTTGGGTTGGCGGCAATCCTGTCTGCAGAAGCTGAAATTTCAAAAACTCTTTTAAATTGATGTGGGGCTTTTTATAACTTTTATAATCCACGAATTCATCGGGGAACTGCACTGCCACTTCAGGGCCTGTCTCAAATTTTTCCTGCGAAATACACGGAGAAATGTACGCAATCATCCTGTCAGGCCGTGCTCCTGCAGATATCATTAAGTTGACTGTTTTTTTCACAATCCCCGCAGCTCCCCCGCGCCATCCGGCATGAGCGGCACCAATAACACCACTTTCAGGATCTGATAACAAGACGGCTGCACAATCTGCCACCTGTATCCCTAGAGCCAGATTTTTTTTATTGGTTATCAGAGCGTCTGTCTCTGCCAGGAATCCCGGTGAACTCACAAATTCAACATTTGTATCATGAACCTGCTCAGCTAAAGCTATCTGCGTGCCTTTCCAGTCAATCTCCTGAAACAAGATCCCGATATTTTTTTTAATCTCATCTTTGCTGATATTCGTATTTAAACCAAAATTCAATCCCGGAATGTTATCATCAGAACGAATAGCATTTGCATTCTTCTCTGTAAAAACAGCTGAAACCGATTTGTAAGGTTTAAAAATGGTTGGCTCCAGAAATCTCATGCTTTTTTCGTTGTTTCAATTTGTATCTGCCTTTTTATAAATGGTATCGGAAAAGGCTGACCGGTCCATAACCTGAATGACTCGCTGCCCTGATGGATAAGCATTTCTAAACCACCAATCGTTTCCGTGCCAACAGATTCTGCCTGTCGTAAAAATTTTGTCATCTCTGGTTTATAAACCAGGTCATAGCATAAAGAACTGCTCATGTGCAACTCTTCTCCCTCCCGAACCGGTGATGAATCAATGTCCGGATGCATTCCAAGTGGTGTTGCATTCACAATCAGTGACGCTTCTTCCGCATACGCAGTCCACTGATCATAGCCGGCCACCTTGCAACCTTCAAATATTTCTGCTGCAGGTTTCGCAGCAGGACGCCTGCTGATCAAAATTATTTCTTCGCAGTTCATTTGTCTGAGCGCCTGAACCACAGCATTTGATGCGCCGCCTGTGCCGAAAATCAGGGCCGTGCCTCCGTCAATGTTGTCAGTAAAATTTTGCAAAGGTTTTTTGAAACCGATAGAATCTGTGTTAAATCCGACCAGTTTGCTGTTTTTTTTGACTACCGTATTAATAGCACCAATCTCTTTTGCCGATGGATCAATCTGATCAACCATTTCCATCATTATTCTCTTATAAGGAATTGTAATATTACATCCGCGAAATGAGTCTCTGTTCATCCAGGAGGCGAATTCACTCAATTCATTCTCTCTGAGATCAATCGCAAAGTAGGCAGCTTTATAGCCGTAGTATTTAAGAGCAGAATTGTGCATTAAAGGTGAGAGGCTATGAGAAATCGGGGACCCGATGACCATGTAATGATTCCGGTTTGAGGCGGGAAGATTTTTAAATGTATTAAATAATACTGCCATTTCAATGTGGACTACCGGACTCTGAAAAAAGCTGTTCTCAAAAGCTCAGATTCGGATATCTACTAATAACAAAAGTAAATTTACTTCAGGTTCACATTTGAGCAGTTAGCCGTCGATATCCGGCTGAGTTTGAGGTAGCCATTCAGGTCTGAATAAAAAAAATGCGCATCGTTATGATGCGCATCAGAAGAAATTAAAAAAACAGGATCGGATCAAACCGTTACTTCATTCTCTTTTTCAGAAACTTCAGAACTTTCGTCCTTGAATGTATCAGATTCAGCAAGCTGCTTAAGTTTTTCCAAATCCTTTGCAAGCTGGTCTTTTAACCCTTCAATAAAGTTTGCAAGTTCTTCTTCGGGATCGCCGTAAAATGTTCTGTAATCCAAAGAAAAATCAACACGGGTTCTGGTTCCGTTGTTAAGCGGTGTAAATCGAATTGTACCGGTTTGGTTCAAATTACCGTTTATTGTAATCCAGGCAAATCGTGTATTGCGAAGATTATCAATGATATTAGTAGTCCATTGATATTCTTCACCGCCAATATTGGTCGTATATTCAAATGTCTGAGAATTTATCTTCTCAACATGATCTATACGATCAAGAAATTTGGGGAAATGTACCGGATTACACAGTAATTCGTAAACTTTAGATAAGGGTAAATTAATTTCTATTCTTTCGTGCGCCATAGTTTGATAAGCTTCGAAATGATCTGATTATGATTTGGAATTGAGTGATTGCAGATTCTGTATATAACTAATCCACAATGCATTAAATTTAAGCATATTTTGATTAAGCTTCAATGAAATCTTTAAATATATTTTGATTGATGAACAAATTACAGAATGAACAAAGAAATAAAATTGTTTAGCGCATCTACTGAGCAAAAAGAAAATTATCTTTACATAACGATTCTGATATTTAAATGCTTATTCATGAATTACCGGCAGATTTCCATTCAATTGATAATTATTTTGTTTCTACCGTGCCTCCTTTTCCCTCTCTATGCACAGGAGAAGATCAATCTGAATGGATTCATAAAAAATTACAATGCTTTCCAGACAACCTCTGAAAATGAATTACTTGCCGGAAGAAACCGTCTGAGATTTGAACTGAACAGACCAGTTTCTGTCGGGTCACTCTACCTGGAAACGGATTTGATTCACAGATATGATGACGGTGACAGTGATGTCGAGGTAAGGCTGAGACAGGCATATCTTGAATGGTTTTTTGATAAATCTGATCTGAAAATCGGTTTGCAAAATATTACATGGGGTAAATCAGACGGCGGTTTTGTTACAGATATTCTATCTCCGGTTGACCTGCGGGAGTTCCTGACAGTAGAACTTTCTGATATCCGGCTTGGCGTGGCCTCCGTTAACTTCACACGCTATTTTGGGAGTAACTTTTTGCAGTTAATCGTCTCTCCCGCTTTTCAGCCGGATTTATTTCCGGATCCCGACTCCAAATGGTTCCCCGTACCATCACTGCCACAAATTATACCAATAAATTTTATTACAGGTGTTGAAAATAATACGATCGAAGATGTGCAGGCTGCACTGCGGTTCGGTCTGCGCTCCAATATAAATTTTGACCTTGATCTTATCGCTTATTACTGGACACATCCATCGCCGGCATATGGCCTTTCGCTCAATACAACTGATTTTCAGCAGGGACTCAGTTTAGATCTCAGGGAAACCTACACCCCCTCACCCATGGCCGGGTACTCATTTGAGTGGCGCGCCGGATCTTCCTGGATTATTAAATCAGAAGCACTGTATGTTCACGAACGCCTTTTCAATGACCTGCCGATCTCCAATAACCTGGTAGAAAATCCTCTTGCGAATCCAGTTGAACTTTTGCAGGCTTTGCAGGAGCTGCAAACACGCGACGACGGTTTTCTTTTGGAAAAACCCTGGCTGCACACCATGCTTGGTGTTCAAACAGAATTTAAGGGGTTCACTATTAGCGGACAGGGTTATATTGAAACAATTTTTAACCATGAAGATCAAATTTTACAGCGGCAAATTTTTCCCTATGCAACCGGGTTAATTCAGAAAAATGTTTTCAGAAATCGGTTGAACCTTCTCTCTGTGGGCAGGTATAACGTGTTTGCAGATGATTTCTGGGTTCAAGTCCAGGGAATATATGAAGCTGCAGATGGCGTTGAACTCTCTTTGGGGACAAATCTTTTTGGAGGCCCCTCACCCCCTCCCGTATTTGGGCACTTTACTTTTAATCAATTCAGAGAAAACAGTTTTGTTTTTGGAAGAATTACCGCATTCTGGTAAAGAGATTTACTTTATTTCCAATCATTTAAATAATTTTTTGACCACACTTTCTTTTAAAATATATTATCAGAATGATGAATTCAAAGATTGCAAAGTTTATCCGGTCTGCTCCTGAATTGACACGGTATACTTATAATAATAATTACCGCATCTCTGTATCTCTGCATTTTTAACACAAACTAAAAGGATCTTGTCATGCGATACTCTTTAATTGCCATTCCGGTACTTGCCGTATTTATCTTTGCAGGTTGTCAGCAAACAAATCAAACTCACTCCGCGCAGAATGATTTATCACCGGAGCCTGATCATTCCCTGTCTGCCGATCAGACACATAACAGGTGGAGCAGTACCATTGAGCCTGTGCTGCGTGTTGAATCCGGGGCTGTAGTCGAGGTTTACACAGAAGAAGCTTCTGATGGTCAGTTACATCCGGAATCGACTCTTGAGGACCTGGGAAACATAGACTTTGATCCCATTCATCCTCTGACCGGCCCTGTGTATGTTGAAGGCGCTGAACCCGGTGATGTGCTGAAAGTAAAACTCCACAAAATTGAACTGGGAGACTGGGGCTGGACAGCAATTGTTCCGGGGTTTGGTTTTCTTGCTGATGAATTTGATGAGCCGTGGTTAAAAACGTATGAATTTACGGAGGGAACAAGTACTGTGCAGTTTGATGAAGGAATTCAAATTTCACTTAATCCTTTCCCGGGTGTAATGGGTGTTGCTCCTGCTACTGATTCTCTTCTTTCAACAATACCACCCCGGTATAATGGCGGCAATATGGATGATCCGCATATGGTTGAAGGTACCACTATCTATTTTCCTGTTTTTGTAGAGGGTGCACTTTTTTCTATTGGAGATGCTCATGCTGCCCAGGGTATGGGTGAAGTTTGCGGCACGGCCATTGAGGCACCAATGCGGATTGTATATGAAGTTGAAGTCCTAAAAAATGGCAGATCAATACCTGAGCCCGAATATGAATCGGATGATTATTATGCAGTTACTGCCTTTGGAACCTCAATAGATGAAGCATCAAAAAAAGCAACCCGGTATATGATCAACTACCTTGAAGAAGTTCACGGGATGAATCGCTATGATGCGTATGCGCTTCTGTCTCTGGAGGGTGACTTGAAAATAGCAGAAGTTGTTGATGTTCCGCATATGCTTGTTTCCATGCATCTTCCCAAATATGTAATCGGCATGTAGCAATAAATGAATGTTTCTCTGAGAAATCAGGTTTCATCAACCTGAATAGATAAAGAAACATTGAAAAAATTCGGTTTATACATATTATCAAGGCCTACTACAGTCATCCTGATGGTAGTAATGCTGGCCCTTGTGGCTGTCTACCCGGCCTCTCAGATTCGCACTGATTTCAACCTTGAGGGATTTTATCCAAAGGAAGACCCGGTTATTCATAACTATGAGATTCTCGAGAATGAGTTTGGCAGGGACGATAATACCATACTTATTGGTTTTTCGGATACAAATCTTATAAGTGAACCGGTTTTGACAGACCTGAAGGCAATCACTGACTCCCTTCAGACTATTCCCTACCTGGAATCGGTGCGAAGCCTCTGGAATGCTACGGAAATCAATAACAGAAACGGAAATTTGACATTCGATGATTATCTGAAAGATAACCGGATGAATCCCGACTCACTTGAGTCGGTTCGAAACAGCCTGACTGAAGATCCGTTTTTAAAAGGCATTTTTATCAGTGAAGACCTGAATGCTACTGCCATCTATCTTGAAATACGGGAGAGTGAAAATACCTATTCAAACAGAAATGAAATCATTGATGCTGTAAATAACATTCTGAAACCGTTCAGTGCAGATTATGAATTCCATATCTCAGGTATTCCCTACTACCGGAATCAATATGTAAATATGTTGAATGAGGAGATTGTGGTCTACATTGCTATATCTTCAATCTTGATCATATCTCTGCTCTGGTATCTTTATCGAAGCATTTGGGGTGTTTTATTTCCGATGATTATTGTCTGGATTACCCTGTTGCTGACAATTGCAACAATGTATTTGACAGGCGGTTACCTTGAAATTATGAGCAGTACAATAGCACCGATATTGCTCTGTGTCGGGGTAGCTGATGCAATTCATATGATTTCAAAGTATGATGACGGCAGGGAGCATAACATGCCCAAAAGGCGCTCTATCCTGGAAATGCTTAAAATACTTGGCAGTGCCACCTTTCTGACAAGTTTAACCACTGCAATCGGATTTGCTACGCTGGTCAGCAGCAATATTATTCCCATGAAAAGATTCGGGCTCTACACGGCAGCCGGGGTTCTTATTGCTTACCTCATTACAATTTTCTTTTTGCCTGCAGCTCTCTCAAAATCTAAAAAAGACAAAGTTTTCAGTGTAAAAGGAAGTTCTCTCTACGACAATCTGAAGTGGTTCTTAACGAAAGTCAGTATTCTGAATCGACGTTATTATAAGAGAATTGTTATCGGGAGCCTTGCATTAACTGCAGCTATAGGTGCAGGAATGTACAACCTTGAGGTTAACGGGCGAATATTTGATGATATTGATGAAGACACGGAGATTATGCGGGACAGCCGGTTTTTCAGCGAAAACCTTACACCTCAGTTTCCGATGGAGTTTATTTTTAACAGCGGAGAGCCGGATGGCGTATTAAAATCGAAGCTGATTGAGGATTTGAAACTATTTGAAAATTATCTTCTTCAATTCCCCGAGATTCAAAAAGTGACAGGATTTCACACACTGATCAGCCGGGTACACCAAACCATGCAGCCCTCCCAGGATGATATCATCCCGGATAGTGACAACGCAGTAGCTCAGTATTCTCTTTTGCTCGACATAAACGGCGGAGATGAATTGTACAGATTCGTGAATTTTGATTACAGTACTGTTCGTGTTACTGCACTGGTTGAAGATGCCGGATCCAAAAGGATCAATGCAATCCGCGATAACGTTGACAGATGGCTGCAGGGTAAATTTCCGGATCAAAACATAACAATAACCGGGACAACAATACTCAGCGCAGACTTAACTGAAAAAATTGTTTATTCACTTGCCTGGAGTATTTTACTTGCTATTGCTGCTATATCTATTATTATGGCAATCCTTTTTAAAAATTTCAGGCTGGTTGTTATTTCACTTGTTCCCAACCTGCTTCCGCTGATCATTATCGGAGGTGTAATGGGATATATGGGAATCGCCATAAAACCTTCCACAGCTGTGATATTTACTATTTCCCTCGGCATTGCCATTGACGACTCGATCCACTACCTGGCTCGGTTCAGGGTTGAATATCTTGAACGGAAAGCCATGTGGCCTTCACTTGCGGCAACCACTGTAAAGACGGGAAGAGCTATCATCATCACCAGTATGATATTGATTGCTGGTTTTGGTACTCTGATCAGCAGTACGTTTACATCCACTGCTATGATGGGACTTTTGGTATGTATAACGATCGGGGCAGCATTGATTGCCGATCTTCTTTTGCTGCCATCTCTCTTTTACTGGATCAGCCCAAAACTGACAATTCGGAAAAACGAGAAACAAGATCTTCAACCAGTTCGGCATGAATCATCGAAGGTTGTTGAAGAGCGCTTATCCTTATAATTCTGAGCTCCTGATCAGCCATTTTTTCAAATCCGGAAATTACCTTCTCAAAAAATTTGTCGCCGGATTGCTCCATGCGGTCTTCGCCCCTTCCGTTTCTCCGTTTTCTTGCCTCGTCGTATGGCAGCGACAAATAGTAGGTTACATCAGGCGTAATACCATGAGAAGCTATCTCATTTAAAAGACGTATTTTTCCCATTTCAACCGATTCTCTGCCAAAACCCTGGTATGCAGTTGTTGAATCGTAGAATCGATCCAGTATTACAACTACATCATCTTCCAGAGCCGGTATAATCTTCTCTGCAACAAGCTGTGATCTTGCTGAAGAGAAAAGAAGCATTTCTGTAACAGGATCAATTTCATTAGCCGTGTCCAGAAGCAGTTCACGAATACGCTCGGAGATACGCACACCCCCGGGTTCCCTGAACACAACGCAATCAATATTATTTCTTTTCAGCAGATCCTGAAGAAGCTGAATTTGTGTTGATTTTCCGCAGCCATCTATTCCTTCAAATGTTATCAGCACAATAATTAATCAGATTTAAAATTGTAGCGGTCGGCCAGATCATAAGGCTCTTTCGGCATGATAATACCCAGCACGATGTAAACAATCAAAAAGCTTCCGTATCCAAGCAGAAAAGCAAGGCCGAAGATAATCCTGACCATGGTTGAACTGACACCAAAGTATTTAGCAAGACCGCCGCAAACGCCTAATATTTTCTTGTCTGTTCTGGATCTGAAAAGTTTCTTTTTTTGAGATAATGCATAAGCTTCGAGTTCACGGTCTTTGAAAGAGTATTTATCTCTCTTTTTTGATGTTTTTCTGTCTGATTCGTCAATATTTAGAAAATCATCCAGCTTATCTTTTGAGGAGTACGGAGATCTGGGTTTTGACATGGATGAGTAAGTAAAGTCGTTAGTGAACCCGGATTTCAATTTACTTTTCTTCTCCATTTTTCTGTCGCCAGTTAAAAAACCAAATCCGGCGGCAAGAACCAGGATACCGCCGATCACCGGCATTACATTCATCACACCTGTTAATTGAAAGGCGGGTTCCAGTCCAAATAAACTGCCTGCAATTGACTGTCCTAAAACACCTACAACAATAAATAACATAGCCAGGCCGGTTATTGTCGATATGTTCCAGATGCTTTTTTCCTGTTTTTTCTCTTCCTCGTAAAAATCCTCGAGGGTATCCTGAAGTTCACTATCCTCTACTTCAAATGTATTTGTAAATTCCTGTTTTGTTTTTTCTGTCATAATAATTCCTCCTCTCTGTTGCTACGGAAGATGTAAACAATAGTTTCAATTGAAATATAACGAAGATCCGGGAAAAAATTAGATGGCAATCTCATGTTCTGTTATTAACAGGTCCAATTTTATATCAAAAGATTCGGACGGAAGTTTTTCATCTGCAACGCATATATCAAAAACCAAACCCGCTTTACGTGCCGGCGTTCCCGAAAGAAAACGGTCATAAAAACCCTTACCATACCCCAGGCGATTTTTCTCTCGGTCGGACGCAACCACAGGGACAAACACAACATCAAAAAGTGCCGGTTCTGTGCGCCTGACACGTGAACCTGGTTCCGGTTCCCTGACTCCCCACCTGTTTGTTTCAAAATTTCCAAAAGATGAAATCTGGTAGTGTTCAAGAGTATTTTTTTCAAAATTTACCACCGGTACCGAAACAGTAAAGTGATTTTGAATAAGCCACTGAATGATTGGATCTGTTTTTACTTCATTTCTCTGATCCATAGAGAGGTAGCAGTGTATGTGATTAACATTAAGTGTATCGACCCATTTCCGGGTGTTCTGATAAATTTGATTACACTTTTCCAAGTATATGCTTTCAGAAAAACTATCTCTTTTTTCCAGATATTTACTTCTGAGTTCCTCTTTTTTTTCTGAAATTGGTTTTTCCATTAAAGCCGTATTACTTTGTGATTCACAGGTTCCTCATCTGCAAAAAAGGTTATCGTTCTATCCCAGATATCAAGGCCATATTTATTCATAAAATAGATAAAAGCAACATTTCGCTCCTGCAGTCCGCCTCCCGGAAAGAGGTTGGCTTTTATTTTTCGGATTCTGTTCAGGTTGGTTTGCTCCTGTTCTTTCTGTGACCGGTATAATTTTCCTTTCAGCTTATCTAGCTCGGTAAAATAGAGCGCAGTTACTTTGCCGGCACTTCCTTTTAAAGTCGGATCAACCCGGTCTATTTCAGTTTTCTTTTTTTGCGTAATGTTATCAACTTTTTTCTTCCAGTCATTGAATATTTTTTCAATATCAACCTCCTCGGCGCTTTCCATATACTGCGACTCGAGGTCTTCAATCCTCTGATCATATTCGCCGATGTTAAAAGGCAGCTTCTCCATAATTCTGTCGATATTCGATTCCAGGAGTGTAGCACTGAATCTTGGAAGAATCATGGGCATTTTCATGCCAAATACCGTATAAAAATCTTTCATTTGTGAATAGTAGGCGAGTTCACCGGGACCGGCCACATAACAGACTGCCGGCAGAAGAGTGTCCTGGAGCAGCGGTCTGGTAAAAACGTTTGGTGAAAATCTGCCGGGCGACTTCTCTATCTCGCGGATAAGCTCCTGTTCGGTCCAGGAAGTTTTTTCGCCTGCATTCCATGATCCATTTACCCCGGTCTTCAATTTACGCCTGTTTCCGGAATCATCAATCCAGAATAAATTTGATTTTCCGGGTTCCACCTGACGGTGATACCCCATATTTTCCAGGTTATCAGTTGCAGCCATCACCGACTTGTAGGCGTCATCTTTATGAGATACAGATTTTGTCAAAATCTCACTACCCAGCTTTTTGATATCCGGATCATCACTTCCGGCAAGAATCAGTCCGTGTTTCCCAAACAGTTTCAATATCAAATTCCCGAAAGATTCCCTGAATGTAGATCCCGGCCTGTAGCAGGTATCCAGCAGGTTGGTCAGTTCCTGTGTAAAATCGGTATCAAACAGGAACTCCTTAATATTTTCACGGAATTTTTTAAACGAATCATCCAGTTCCAGGCGTCCTACAGGAGACTTGCTTTTTCCATTTAAATTAAAAGAGAGCGAGTGCCAGTGATCCCTGTCCAGGATTCCGACAGTAGCTGCTTCCTCGTAATCGTGATCTTCATCTGCAAGCCAGAACACAGGAATTACACTTCTGCCATATTCATTTTGCAAATTCCGGGCCTGGATAATGGCCGACGCAATTTTATATACTGTAAAAAGAGGGCCACCATACAGGGTAAGTTGCTGGCCGGTTACAACAGCTATGCTATTTTCATCCCTGAGTTTTTCAATTTGCTGCAGGGTCTGATCAGTTGCATCAAACTGCTTATTAAAATTTTTCAGAAGCTCAACTGAATCTTCCCTGTTACCTTTAAACCTATATGATTCCAGGTAAGAATCTCTCTCTTTTTTAGAAAAGGGATGAGTTTCAAAAAACTGGTTTATTGAGTCACTTTTCTTTGTGTAGTCGCTGAACAGTTTACTGAATGGAAGCTGTTCAAAAGGGATCGTACTGCAACAGTCCACGTTATCCTTTCAATTTTTGTATCTGATCACGGATTTTGGCCGCTTTCTCATAGTTTTCGGTTTTTATGGCGAGTTGCAGCTCTTGCTCAAGCTGTTCGAGTTTACTCATTTCTGTCTTTTTCTGAGTAGTTTTGCCGGATACAGGTTGGTCGATATTCTCAGCGGCAGCCTCTTCGGAAACAATGCCTGCTTCATCAAGCACATCGGGATGCACATAAATGGGAGCGCCAAACCGAATCGCCACTGCAATTGCATCACTTGGGCGGGCATCCAGCTCTACCCTTTCATCGTCACGTTCGTAGAGAATTTGAGCAAAAAAAGTGCCTTCACTGAGTTCATTAATAAATATTTGCTGTACCGATGAGTTAAAACTCAATACAATGTTTTTCAATAAATCGTGAGTCATCGGCCTCGGGGGTTTTATGCTTTCCAGCTCAAGAGCAATTGCCTGGGCTTCAAAAGTACCAATAATGATCGGAAGGCGTCTGTTTCCTTTTTTTTCATTTAATATCAGAGCATAAGCCCCGCCGCTGCTCGGACTGGTTGAGAGCCCGAGTATTTCCATCTCAATTTTCTGCACCAATTTCTCCGGTTTGAATTTCTATTTTTTTCAGCAAATGTAAATGTAACCATTTTTAGACTTCACATAAACAATATTATTAAAAGGACATAAGTTAAATTGATTATTACTGATGGTAAACTTTTCACCAATTTCTATTATTTATTCAGATTTCAACTGCTTAATATTTTGATTTGTATTATTGCACAGTTCTCTTACTTTTAAGATGATGAATATTAAGATAGAAGAAAAACGAAATCCGGGAACCGGAAACCCTTTAACAATTATCTCAGGCATCGGGCATAATCCACAGGTTATTGAAGATCTGGCAAAAGAACTTAAATCTTCTTGCGGTGCCGGCGGGCATGTTGAAGGGAAATCAATAATTTTACAAGGTTCTCACACAAATAAAGTGAAAAAAATTCTTGCGAAAAAAGATTACACATTTCGTTCGTAAAATGTTTAACAGATGAAAATATTTTGTAACATTTTTACTCCAAAATTCTCCTTTATAGAAACAATCAGAACAAATTCTTTGTCGGTAACTTTAAAAACGGGACAACGGTAGAGTGGCTATTACACCCAAAAAAATATTACTTGTAGAAGATGATGGCATTCAGCAAATCATTATGGAGAGGCTGATAAATAATCTTGGCCATACAGTTCTTGCTACAGCTTCGGACGGGGAATCAGCTGTAAATTCAGCGCTTAAGCTCAAAGGAGTTGATCTTATTATCATGGATATACGTCTTGGCAATAATATCGACGGAATCGAGGCCATGCAGCAGATCCGAAAAAAATCGAAGGTGAAGGTGATTTATGTGACCGGGAATTCAGAAAGCTTTACAAAAGAGAGGGCCAAAGCCACAAAGTATGAGGCTTTCATCGAAAAACCGATGACAAAAGATAAACTTGAAAGTGCTTTAAAAGACGCTTTTCCGGCATAACTATCCATCCTTTTTTCTTATCTTATCAGTTGATTAAATTTTTGGTCTGTCGTTAAACAGATTTGCTTATAATTTTATTCTGCTGATGCGCTCAATCCTGTTTTCACTTTTTGTGATTTTTCTGATTCCAGATATTCTGAATGGACAAATTGTCTCTGAGCCCAATTCAGATATACCTGACAACCCAAGGGTAGGGCTTGTGTTAAGCGGTGGCGGTGCAAAAGGAATTGCTCACATTGGGGTCCTTAAAATTTTGGAAGAAGCCGGAGTGCGAATTGATTATATAACGGGCACAAGCATGGGCAGCGTTGTTGGCGGGCTATACTCTATCGGCTACTCAACAGATCAGCTTACGGAGCTTGTAAACTCAAATGATTTTCTTGCTCTTTTTACAGAAAAACCAAGCTTCCGGTTTTCGTCCGTTTACCAGAAGGAGTTTAGCAACCAGTCAATTATCTCATTTCCGATTAAGCAGAAAGGTATTGACTTGCCGGCAGGTATTATCGAGGGGCAGAATTTGTATATGCTTTTTTCAAATCTGACGTGGCCCGCTCACGGTACAAATTCATTTGATTCCTTTCCCATCCCTTTCGCTGCTGTTGCGACAAATCTGGAAACCGGGGAGCCTGTAGTAATGCGATCGGGATATCTTCCGGATGCTATGAGAGCCAGTATTTCTATCCCTTCTATAATGACACCCCATACTGTGGATGGTAAACACCTGATAGACGGGGGATTGTCTCAAAATCTGCCGGTTCAGGAGGCCATAGATATGGGAGCCGACTATGTAATTGCGGTAAATGTTGCAGCTCCTCTTCAACCGATCGACAGTTTGAATACATTGACCGATATCTTTACGCAAACAATTAGTTTTCGTATTAATGAAGAGATGGACAATCAAAGCAAACTTGCGGATGTATTGATCTTTCCCGATAAAATCATGAACTATTCAATGGCCGACTTTGATGTAGCAGATCAGTTTATCCCAATTGGTGAAGAAGAGGCGAGAAAACATATGGAACTCTTCAAAAAGATCGCGGAAAAGCAGTCGGGTGAATACGTAAGGCAATCCTTCTCAGGTGAGGCCGCTTTGCCGCTCAACAGTATAGAGGTCGTTGGAAACAAGTCGTTAAGTACCGAATTTATTCTGAGTGAAATTGATATAGAAGCTGGCACGTTTGTTACTCCTGCCATTATAGAAGAACAGATTAACCGGCTCTACAGCACACAATTATTTGATCTTGTTACTTATCGGATACTTCCTGATACATCTTATTTTTACAATTTACAGATCAATGTTGATGAAAATGAAGAAGATATTTTTCGCATCGGTGCAAGAATTGAAAC
>Ga0209942_1000222_pt1 | contig 35450 bp, 23 predicted proteins | sample SalPonR1_A_D2_MG_FD_185695 | JGI IMG/M metagenome (GOLD analysis project Ga0209942, IMG submission 185695) | Salt pond soil microbial communities from South San Francisco under conditions of wetland restoration - Salt Pond MetaG R1_A_D2_MG... ...
AAAGAGGTTCCATTTTCCCCCTGGCGGGTTCTGCCTGGATAAGTGTCCATATGTTGTCCCCTGTAGTAAGTTCCGTTTTAAGGATATTATCCCATTTTTTTGAGACGGCACCTATGGAGTATCTTGAATAAACGGGAATGACCGGTGCGAGTTCTGAAAGCATTTTCTGTGCTTCAGAGGAGGAGTTGATCCCGGTTTTACGGTCAGGGGAATATTTGAGTTCCTCCAGTACTTTGTCAAGTTCCGGATCATGAATTCCGGGAAGATTATATCCGCCCTTTATGTCCATGGAGGAATGATAAAAAGCAAAGAGGGAATCCGGATCTCTTGTCATAGTCCATGCCAGCACATACATGTCAAAATTCTGGTTATCGAGTTTCGAGAGCATTGTTGTGAAATCCATTGGCTCAACCTCTACAGGGATACCTGTTTCAGAGAGATATCCTGCGATCCTTGATGTAAGTTCAAAAGTAGTAGGCGCGACCTGAGCGGTTGGAGATAGGATCCTGGCAGTTTCCAGTGGAATGTCCGATCCTGGAGGTACAAGAATATCATCGCTGTTCCACTTCCATCCATTTTCAGCGAGGATCGTCCGTGCCTTTTCAGGGTCGTAGGGGTATTTTTCAACATCCTTTTCAAAATATGGAGATGCTGGTGGAAGAAAGGTTGAAAGAGGGGCGGCATATCCTGAAAATATATCCCTTACTATGGCTTCCCGCGGTATGGAATGCCAGGCTGCCTGCCTTAGCTCGATCCTTGACCATGGTTCTTTCCTGACGTTGAAACCCAGGAAAAAAGCATGAAAAGCCTGTGCGAGTGAAAGGTCGATATCTTCGTTTGCGGAAAGACGCTCCACGTCTACAGGTCTGTGTATATCACCGAGAATATCGATGTCCCCTTTTTCCAGAGCAAGGACCTGTGCATCAGGATCCCTGATAATGACCATGTAAAGCTCTTCTATTTCAGGGGGGCCGATCGCTGATGGTACGAAATCTTTTCCCTGGCATCCGGGAGAGGACAGCATTATGAATAAAACTACTGAAAAAAACATTAATATCGCCAGTGAATATTTTTTCATGGTCAGTCTCCTTTGATCCGTTAGTTGGTAATTTAAAACTCATTATAACCTGCCGGAGGAATCTGTGTCAGCATAACAGGCCTCTCAGTAATAATGGAAGAATAAAGGTATCCTGTACCAGAGTCTGGCAAGGCTATATAATTATAATGGCAGAGTGGTAGATCAATGAATAAGAGAAGGGAAATGGTTTTGAGCTGGAGAGAGATCGAACACACAGCTGATGCAGGGCTTTATATAGTATCGACAGATATGAACACCCTTTTTCAGGAAGCTGCAGAAGCACTGTACTATATCATGTTCGAGGGCGTCCAGTATATGTCTGGCAGGCAGCATAGAAGTCTCCGGATCGAGGGTATTGATCCTGGGGATCTTGCTGTTGTATGGCTTAACGAACTTATCTATATTTTTGAAACAGAAGGAGCTGTTTATATACCAGAAGCGATCTATGTGGACATGGAGCGGTTCAAGCTGAAAAGTGAAGGTTCAATGATACCAGCACCTGTCCCTGTAAGACAGGTGAAAGCGGTTACTTATGGGGGCCTTTGTATGACCCTTGATCCTCCGGCTTTGAAAGTCTATCTGGATCTTTAGTTATTGGTAAAGGGGAGGAGCAGTTATGAGGGAGTTTCTTGTTAAAAAGGATGCATTTCGATGGGAACTTTCCATGGAAGCAGAAAAGGGGATGAGAGTTCCTGGATTTTTATATGCTGACAATTACATAATTGAGAAGCTTGAAGAGGAGAATGCTCTCGTTCAGGTGGCTAATGTAGCCTGTCTTCCGGGAATAAAAAAGTACAGTTTTGCTATGCCTGATATCCACTGGGGATATGGTTTTGCCATAGGCGGGGTCGCCGCTTTTGACGAAGAAGATGGCATTATCTCACCCGGCGGAGTCGGATATGACATTTCCTGCGGTGTCAGGCTGCTTTCGGCAGATCTGACATCAGAGGAAGCGAGAGGATCTCTTCATTCCCTGACATCCGGCATTTTTACGCACGTTCCATGCGGTCTGGGTTCCAGGGTCGCTGAGAGATTGAACAGGAAAGAACTCGACAATGTTCTTCAGGAAGGTTCGGTATGGGCCCTTAAAAGGGGTTATGCTTCCAGGGATGATCTTGCGGCCACCGAAAATGGAGGTTGTCTTGAAGATGCAGATCCGGGGCGGGTCTCTGAAAAAGCCAAAGAAAGGGGAAAGGACCAGCTTGGTACGCTCGGCTCGGGAAATCATTTTATCGAGATACAGGTAATTGAAAACGTATATGATATTGAAAAGGCAGCCCTGCTTGGACTGAAAAGGGGTAGCATAACAGTTATGATCCATTGTGGCAGCAGGGGTTTAGGTCATCAGGTATGTGATGACAACATTCGGGCAATGTCAAAAGTAATGGCAAAATATGGCATAGAAGTCCCGGACAGGCAGCTTGTATCAGTTCCTATCCAGTCTCCTGAGGGACGTTCCTATTTTGGAGCGATGTATTCGGCCGCGAACTTTGCCATTGCAAACAGGCAGATAATCACGAAGAGGGTCAGGGACGTCTTCGAAAAGATATTTCCGGGGAGGGAACTTAGACTTGTTTACGATATAAGTCATAATATGGCACATATGGAAGAACATATCGACGCAAAAGGCGATCGAGAAAAACTTTGTGTCCATCGTAAGGGGGCCACGCGGGCTCTTCCTCCCGGTCATGGATCACTCTATGAACCTTATTTAACGACCGGACAACCGGTATTGATACCTGGAAGCATGGGCACTGCAAGCTACATCCTGACCGGAACAGGCAGGGCTGCAGCAGAATGCTTTGCATCCACATGCCATGGGGCTGGAAGGGTGCTCAGCAGACATGCAGCAAGAAAGACATCGGACGGACATGCTCTCAGGCAGAAACTTGAGGATCAGGGCATAAGTGTAATGGCAGGCAGCTACAAAACTCTCTCTGAAGAAACGCCGCTGGCCTATAAAGATGTTGATCATGTTGTAGACGTTGTTGACAGGGCCGGTATAAGCTGCAAAATAGCTCGTTTAGTTCCCCTTGCTGTCATCAAAGGATGATCCGTCTGAATATATTTTTGCAGGGACACCTATTGCCAGGCTCTTGTCCGGAAGGTCTCTTATTACGACTCCGCCTGCACCGACCATGGTCCATGATCCTACATTCATGTTGGGGATCACAGATGCCGAAATACCGAGAAAAGCCCCTTCCTCGAGACTTACGCTGCTACCAAGAACACAACCGGGACCACAGTGGCAATAGTCATTTATTATGCAGTCATGGTCAATTGAACATGAGCTGTTAAGAATACAGTGGTCACCTATTACAACATCGGGTTGAACGACTGACCCGGCAAATATGGATACACCATTCCCCAGTCTCACTGAAGGGTGAACGTAGGCAAGCGGGTGTATTACTGTTGTCCAGCTGACATGCTGAAATCTTGCGGCTATGGTCTTGCGTACAGCATTTGCCCCTATGGCTATTATCGCTTCTGGATGTTTTTGATCATTCAGAATGTCAAAAGGTCCTTTCACCTTGATGTCCAGTACAGTGCTTCCCCATAGAAGCTGGTTATCATCCAGTATTCCTGCGACATTTCTCCCTGCTTCAAGAAGGGTTGAAACTACAACTTTTCCGTGAGCGCCTCCTCCAAGAACATAAACTCCATCATCGATCCGCATTTAATTATCCCTCCTGGCTATTTTTTCTATATATCTATTTAATATTCTACCACTTTCCACAAAAGGAGGTTTAATATGGATTGAATATTTACAGACCTGCTTTAAAAGGGTTTGTTTCATATTCTGGAGCTATGAGTTAAACAGTCCTTTCCTCCTGGAAGAGAATGGTCCTGACAGTCAAGTTTTTTCTGTATAATAAAAAAGTAAGTCTGTTATCAGCTCAAGCAGAAGGCGAACAGGGGTGTCCTGGATGAATAAAATGTTCTTTATCTTTATAATTTCCTACCTGATCCTCTACTCAGGTATGCATTTATATTTTTATCTCGGGTTTCGACATATAGTTCCATCTGGTTATCCATGGATAGCTTCAGGGTATCCTGTCTTTGCCGCTTTTATGATAGCTGCTCCCGTCCTGTCCAGATACTTTGAACGTACCGGTTTATTTTATCTGCAGAAGATATTTGCAGTTACAGGTTATATATGGATGGGGATACTTTTCCTTACCATTTCGGGCATGTTCTTTCTGGATGTTATACGGTTTGTCCTTTTCCTCCTGTCAAAGCTGAGGCCGGGCATGATGCCTTTTACTGTCAGTGGGCGATCAAGGTTTCTCATTTCAATGGTTTTTGCCCTTATCATTTCGGTCTACGGTTATTATGAGGCAGGTAACATCACTACAGGGAGAATTGTTTTCCGGTCATCTCTTCTTCCGGAAGACAGGGATATTTTCAGGATCGTACAGATCTCGGATGTCCATCTTGGTGTGATGTCCGGGGCTTCAAGGCTTGCACGTATCACCCGGAGTATAAAGACCCTTTCTCCCGATATTATTGTGAGCACCGGTGATCTTGTAGATGGTCAGATGGGAAAGATAAACGGAGTATCAGAGCTTATGAAAGAGCTCGAACCAGATTCGGGCAAATATGCTGTTACGGGTAATCATGAATTTTATACGGGGATAGGGCATGCTGTCGAATTTACGGAGAGGGCCGGTTTTACTGTAATACGAAATAGTTTTGTAGAACCCTGCAGTTTCATTTCCATTGCAGGAGTTGATGACCCTGCCGGGAAAATGTTAAAAGCTAATGGAGAGGCTATGGTAAAAGAGACCGATATTCTGCGGTCCATGCCGGAGGAAACGTTAAGGATACTTCTCAAACATCAGCCTGTTATCCAGGATGGTTCTGCAGATCTTTTCGAACTTCAGCTTTCAGGCCATATCCACGGGGGACAGATATTCCCGTTCCACCTTTTTACCAGGCTCGCCTATAAGATCAGGCCCGGACTTTCAAGGGCTGATAGAGATTCATGGATATATGTCAGCCGCGGTACAGGTACCTGGGGGCCGCCAGTTCGATTTCTAAGTGCTCCTGAGGTGACGGTGATAGATATTGTGAGATGTTCCGGAAATATAAAATTTGGCCATTTACCCCGGGGAAGGGATATGCTGGATGAAAAGGGCAGATGAAAGAGATACCATCTTTGCAAGGATGACCTATGAGAAAGGGTCTTCCCGGAATAAAGATTATTACTCCTCAAGGAAAGAGCTTGAAAAGATCGATGATGAACTGAGAAAGATCGGAAACTTTCCATCTCCTGCTGTGGCAAATTTCAAATTTCTTGCAGATATCAGGCCTTTTGCTGATGGTGAGAGTGCGCCGAAAAGGATAAAAGTCGATCCAGCCGATATGACCAGGAAAATAAAGGCTCTTGCGCATTATTATGGAGCAGATGTCACAGGTATAGCGGGACTGACCGAAAAGCATTATTACAGCCACAGGGGAAGGCCTGCTTCAGAGTATGGAAAGGAAGTCAGAGAGATACTTCCAATGGGTATAGTTACAGGTATTCGAATGGATATGGATGTGATCGATACTGCTCCTTCTCCGCCGGTTGTTGTTGAGTCATCAAAGAGTTATGTAAAGGCTGCAGTAACAGGAATGATGATATCCTATTACCTCAGGGAACTGGGTTATAGAGCCCGTAATCATATGGATGGTAACTATCTGCTCGTGGCAGGAAGGGCTGCTGCGGACGCAGGACTGGGCGAATTCGGCCGCTGTGGTATGCTGGTAAATCCTGATCATGGGCCTGCAGTGCGTTATTCCGTTGTCTCTACGGATATTCCCCTTATTGCTGATAACCCTGTATCTTTCGGACTTAAGGAATTCTGCAGAGAGTGTCATAATTGTGACAGATATTGTCCTGTGTCCGCCATTTCGAGTGATGAGGATCCCGAAAAGTGGAAAGTGGATGCTGAAAAATGTTATCGTTGGTGGGGTCAGGCGGGAAGCGACTGCAGTTTATGCATAAAAGCATGTCCTTTTTCATGGGGGATTGGCAGGGAGGATCTGTCGTTAATATCAAAGGACAAGTCTAAAATACATGAGATCCTGGATGAATTTAATAAAAACTTTCAAAAACGGTCTGAAAAACAGAACCCTGAATGGTTCTGACCCCCTCGGGGAAGAATGGAGGCAGAAATATGAATAAAGCTCCTGACAAAACACTTGGAGTCCTTGGAGGCCTTGGTCCGGCCGCGTCGGCGGAATTCATGAGACTGCTTGCCCTTTATGCTCCAGCCAGAAAAGACCAGGAACACCCGCGGGTGATACTTTATTCCGATCCATGGATACCCGACAGGAGCAGCGCTATCATGGGGGATGGAAAGGATCCGGGACCCTTCATAAGGGAAAGCCTTGACAAACTGGTGCAATGGGGTGCGGATATTCTCGCTGTACCATGTAATTCTGCTCATTTTTTTATAGATAAGTTCAGGGACCGTCTGAATGTTCCCTTTGTCCATATAGTCGAATCAACACTCGATGAAGCACAAAACAAAAGTCCTGAGGGTGTCTGGCTGCTCTCCACCAGCGGGACTAAACACAGCAGGCTTTATGAGAACTATGCTTCTGAAAGAGGCTACAGGCTCCTTGTTCCAGATACAGATGAGGAAAGGATCCTGCAGGATTGTATCCGTTCCATTAAAGCCAATGACTACAAAAGTGCCTCTGAAAGCATGAAAAATATATATTTCCAGTTACTTGGTAAGGAATCCCTTCCTGTGATGGCGGCATGTACAGAGCTTCCCCTGGCATTCAATGCTGCTGCTCTTCCGCAGGAAATGATGATATCAAGCCTTTCTGCACTTGCAGATGCGTGCTTGAAAAAACTGTATGAAGATACGGTATATTCAGCTTTTCAGAACAGGGGAGCGTGAGCTGTTTGCCGGGTGCATCCTTCCGTTTTATCCATTGTTCTGATCTTCACATTGACAGTCCTTTCACCGGGTTGTCGAGAGTTGATGAAAAATACAGAAGCCTGCTTTCTGATTCAACGTTCAGGGCTCTTGACAGGGTGATAGATACTGCCGTTCAGGAAAAGGCTGATTTCATAGTCATGGCAGGTGATGTCTATGATTCAGGTAAGCACAGTCTCAGGGCAAGGCTGGAGTTCAGGGATGCGGTCCTGCGAGCCTGTGAGAGGAATATTGATATCTTTATGGTACACGGAAATCACGATCCCCTTAATTCCTGGAGCTCTGATGCAGACCTTCCGGATAACTTCCATCGTTTTGGCTCTGAGCTTGAGACTGTTTTTTTTAAACGAGATGGTATAACTCTCGCCGAGGTATGCGGAATAAGCTATCCAGTGGGTGAGGTCTGGGAAAATTTTTCTCTCAGGTTTCAGGATCTGCCCCGGGAAAGGGCATACTTCAGGATCGGATTGCTTCACTGTAATGTGGGGTCGATCTCATCGGGTCATGAGAACTACTCTCCCTGTACAATTGATGATCTTAAAACTGCCTCTGTGGATTACTGGGCGCTTGGACATGTTCACAATGCCAGGATAATAAACGCTTCGGATCCTGCAATAGTCTATTCTGGAAATACTCAGGGCAGACATGTTCGAGAAAGTGGCAGGAAGGGCTGCTATGTCATAGATGTGGTTGAAGGGAGGATCAGCAGCATTTCCTTCAGGGATACCGCAAATGTTCTATGGCACGATCTGGATATCGATATTACCGGGGTGCCTGACCTGGAGAGTATTGTCGATCTCATAAGGGGGAAATGTGCATCCATCAGAAGGGAATTCCCCGCGATCTCTCATGTTGCCCGTTTCACTGTCTCCGGTTCTGTGGATCAGAATAAGATCTCACAGGATCGAATAAACGATGAAGAAATGCTTGAAACCCTTCGAGGTCTTGAATCTAAAAGGCTTGACCCTGTCTGGATAGAATCCCTGAGGTTCGAGGGTGTCAGGACTTTTGACAGGGAGAGACTTATTCATGAGGAGAACTTTGTCAGCGACTTCCTGAATGTAACATCACAGATCAGGGAAGATCCGTCAGAGATCGCCAATATCCTGAGGGGTATAGATGGTTACCGGATAGCGAGTTCATTTATGGGTGCTGAAAAGGAAGACCTCTGGGCAGAGATTTTGGAAGATGCTGAGAGGGCAGGGCTTGCACGTCTGCTGGGAAGTGGAAGATCTTGAAGATAACTTCTTTCAGTATTAAAGGTTTCGGAATATTTACAAATTCAAAAGTTGACGAGACGGGTAATGGTATCTGTCTTTTCACTGGTCAGAACGAGAGTGGTAAATCCACCCTCATGCGTTTTATCAGAAGCTGTCTTTTTGGTATGAAAGGGCAGAGAGGTTCTATCGATGAGCCCCTGAATGGGGGTAGCCATGGCGGGACTATGGACATAGTTCTCGAGGATGGTTCAACTCAAAGGATGATACTTGACGGCAGGAAACTGTTCTTTGAGGATAGTGGTCCTGGAAATATTCAGCTTGAAGATGGACCTCCCTGGATAAGTGTCAGCAGGGAACTTTTTGACAGGGTTTTCTGCCTTGGACTTGAAGATCTGTCTAAGGAAGGAAGCAGGCTGCTGGATGACCGATCGGTGAGAAACAGACTTTTCTCAGCAAGTGCAGGTCTTGGAGATATCTCGTTAACGGAGGTCTTTTCTTCGCTCTCTGATGAAATGGCTTCTATTATCAAGACAAGGGGAAGATCTTCAGGTACCGTTGGAGATCTGAAGCATAAGATCTCCGAAGTTGACTCAAAGATGCTTGAACTTGGTGATGCCGGTAAAAGATACTCCGATCTTCAGGATAAAAAGATAACACTTGAAGGTCGTATTGCTGAAATATCAGGTGAGATCGAAAGAACCAGAAGGGAACTCAATCAGAGTAAAAGGCTTGAAAATCTTCTGGGACCATGGAATGAGCTGAAAGGGATAGAGGAATCTCTAAAGTTTCTTATGGCTGCAGAAAACTTTCCACCTTCTGGTGAACAGAGATTTCTTGAGATCAAAAAACAGAAAGATTCTTTTTTAAAAGAAATTACAGGGAAGGAAAAATTTCTCGAAAAAAAACGCATAGAACTGGATTCATTGGAAATAAACTGGGAAGTGTTGAAAATGGAGGGTGAAATAGAGAAGTTGAGAGACGAAAGATCAGCAATATCGGGGTTACCTGAAGAAAATGCTGTTCTTGGTCAAAAACTTGAAGGAATAAAGAAGGAACTGAATGGGCTTCTGGAACAGATCGCCAATTCATGGGAAACTGGCGACCTTGAAAGTGCTGATCTTTCTTTTAATGCCAGGCAGGAAGCTGCAAAGATGATAAATGATATTTCTGACATAAGGCGGGAGCGTTCTACCTGCAATGAAATGCTTTCAAAACTTCAGAGGGAGCAGGAAAGGTCCCACGGCATATATCAGGATATAAAGAACGATCTTCTGGACTATGGTGAAAGAATACCCGAAAAAAAAGAACTGGAAAGAGATTTCGCAAGTATTGATCAGTTAAGGGATGTATTAGAAGAAAGTTCAAGAACATCTGAAAAAGCTGATCATCTAAAACAGTCTGTCTCTGAAAACAGAAAGCGCGTGGAAGATCTGATATCAAAAAGAGGATCCTCTAAAATGTTTATACCTTATCCCTGGATAGCAGGGATGGTGATCCTTTTATGTGGTTCGATCATTTTGTCTTTCTTTATGCCGGATCCCTTGCCTGCTTTGTTAGCAGCGGGAATTTCCGGTTTTGTTACAGCTGGTTCATTTTTACTCAATTCAGTTCAGAGTAGAAACAACAGGAAGATCGAATCTGAACTGGAAAAGGAGATAACCAGACTGGATCAAAGGTATGAAGAACTTGTTCCTGAACTGGACGAGTACCAGGTCAGAATGAAAAAACAGGAGCTTCAGATCAGGGATCTTGCAGGAGGGCTTGGCATAGACTCTTCTATGCTAAAAGATGAAGCTCACCTTTTCAGGCTTTCACTTAAAAACAGATTTAATCGCCTGAAGACTATAAGCAAAATGGTCGATGATCTTGAGCGGGCCCATTTCGATCTGGAGGAAAAAGTCCGTTTCCTTGAAGAAAAAGAACAATACAGCCAGGTACTTGAAGAAAAGATGGAGGGAATGCTGAAGTGCTGGAGGGAATGGCTCCAGGCACATTTTCTTCCGGTAGATACGAGGCCCTCGGATCTTGCCGGCATGGTACAGAACATTCTTTCAGCTAAAAGAGTACTTTCTTCGTTAAAGGATGTTACTGCAGAATATGAAAGAACTGCTATGCGTTTACATGAGAAAAATGACCTTCTGGACAGACTTGTTTCCCGTGGAGGACTACGTTGCGGAGTCGATGACCCTGCGGTAAAGATAGATATTCTTGTTTCTGCTCTTGGGGTGCAGAAAGATCGTCTTCGTAAAAGAGATCATCTGCAGGATAACATTGAACAGCTGCTTCTTGATATTGATGCACAAAAAGAGAACTTCTCCAGATATCAGAAGGAGCTTGACGAACTCCTCAAGACAGCGGGTTGTGAAAAAGAGGAAGACTTTTTCAGGTTAAGCAGGGACAGCAGGGATCTTGAGGAACTCCGGAAAAACTCAAGGCATATCAAGTCAAGAATAACCGGTATTGCAGGGAGTGAAGAAGAACTGCAAAAACTTCAGGAGGAGCTTGAAGATAGCGATCCTATCGAGATAAAAGCTGACATCGATACCTGCAGGCAAAAACTTGAAAGGTTAGAAAAAATCTATGATGAGGCTCAGAAAGAACTTGGCGCCACGGAAAGCCTTATCAGGGAACTTTCAGTAGATAAGAGGCAGAGCCAGTTGATCCAGGAAAGGGAATTTCTTCTGACCGAAGCCTCGCGTGCCTCCCGCAGATGGATGAAGCTTGCTTTATGCAGATCTCTTATTGAACAGGCCATGGAAAAATATGAAAAGGAAAGACAGCCCGAAGTCGTTGAACTGGCAGGCAGATATATGAGGACAATAACAGGTGGAAGGTATGGTCTGTTATCTTCATTTGATGATCACAGGATAGTTCTGACTGATCTTGTCCATGATCAGAAAAAGGAAGAGCCAGCATGGAGCAGCGGCCTGGCCGATCAGGCTTATATCTGCCTGAGACTCTCTCTCGCGGTTGTCCTGGGGCGAATGTCGGAACCTCTTCCAATTGTCCTTGACGACATACATCTGCGTTTTGATCATGAACGGCAGAAAGGTCTTGCACGTGTATTGCTTGAAGTCTCCCGGGTTCACCAGGTGTTCTTCTTTTCATGCAGTCCTGCATTCAGACAGATATTATCTGGAGTTACACCTGCCAGGCACAGCAAGCCTCCACGCTATTTTTCCCTTACCAGCGGCAAGGTAGCCGAGGATGAGGTTAAACAAAACTTGTAGTCTGCCATACTTCGTTTTTGGCAATGAACGGAGTATCGTTATTTATCTTTCCCTGTCGAAATAGACCCAGCGCAACATCTATTATCCTGGAATCATATTTTATACCACTATATTTTTCGAGTTCCTGGATGGTATCCTGTATGCTTTTTGCAGCCCTGTAAGGTCTATGCGACCACATTGCTTCCATTACATCTGCAACTCCAAGTATTTTGGCTTCCTCAATTATCTCTTCAGATGAAAGTCCTTCCGGGTAACCTGAACCATCAAGCCGCTCATGATGCTGCAGTATTATGGTCGATATGGGCCATGGAAAATCTATAGGTTCAATTATCTTTGCCCCAATACCTGGATGCTCTTTTATAAGAGAGAATTCGGTGTCATTGATCGGTCCGGGTTTATTCAGGATCTCGCTTGGAATATTGATCTTTCCAATATCATGTATCATAGCTGCCATATAAACGCCTTTCTGGCGCTGTTTGTCCAGCCCTATCTCCCGGGCTATTGAAGTTGCTATATGAGCCGTTCTCTGTTGATGGCCTGCGGTATATGGATCCTTTGTTTCTACAGTATTCGCAAGTACCTGTATTGTCTGTTCAAGAAGGTTTTCAACTCCTTCAAGACTTTCCCGGAGTTCAAATGTACGTTCCTTTACCAGGTTCTCAAGGTTGTCCCTTTCCTTTCGAAGAAGGTCCTCGGATTGTTTTATCCGGAGCATTGACTGTACCTGGGCGATGAGCTCACCCTCATCGATCGGTTTGGCCATGAAAGCGTCAGCTCCTGATTCCAATCCTTTCTTTCTATTGGCCGGACTATTAGCGATCGCAGTAAGCATTATCACTGGAATGTGCATTGTTCCTGATTCTGCACGTAATCTTCTGCATGTTTCAAACCCGTCCATAAGAGGCATTTTAATATCAAGGAGTATGACATCGGGAGAATCGCTCTTTGCTTTTGCAATGCCCTCCATTCCTGAAGAGGCAGTTATAACCTCGCAGCTGGGCAGAAGAGTTTTCAGCATCGCCTGAATTACAATAAGATTATCCTCTCTGTCGTCGATAGCAAGTATTCTTGCCATGTGAAAAAAACCTCCTTGTTAGTTGGTCTGGACCTTAAGCCATAAAGACAGTTTTTTCTCAAGTATCTCCTGGTCAACGGGTTTGGATATATAATCATCACATCCGCATGCGAGTGTCTTTTCTCTTTCGCCTTTCATTGCTCTTGCGGTAACGGCTATTATTGGAATATTTCGTGTTTTTTCATCTTCTTTAAGTCTTCTGGCAACTTCATATCCATCAAGTTTTGGTATGGAAATATCAAGTAATATAATGTCAGGTAATTCTTTCTTTGCCAGTTCAAGCCCCTTTTCACCGTCAAATGCTTCAATATACTCATAGGTCTTTCCCATGAGTGTCTTCAGTGTAAACAGGTTGTCAGGATTGTCCTCGACGATAAGTGCTCTTTGTGGTCCTTCTCTCCTTACGTTGTTAAATGTATCTTTCTTTTCCGCGGATTCAGGCGTCTTTTTCCTATCTATAACCGGTTTTTTCTCCGGTATGTCAGGGATCCATTGCTCACCCATAAAAACGAGTCTGGCCATCTGGAGCAGTCCATCTCTGTCAATATTCCCCTTGTGTATCAGCTGCTGTATATTATTCATGCTCAATTTCTCAAAATCTTCCTGTGAAAGATCCTTTGCTGTAAGTACCAGTACCGGAATATCATGGGTCTCCTTACGATGTCTTATATTGTTCAGTACCTCAAAACCGTCCATTCCGGGCATCATCAGATCCAGGATAATTCCTTCGGGGATCGAATCATCAAGATAGTCAATAGCCTGTTCTCCGCCTGTTACAGAATCGACAAGGAATCCCTCCTGCTCCAGGACCATCTTGACCTGCAATGCGGCGATCTCATTGTCTTCTACAAGAAGGATCCTTTTCGAAGTTCTCCCGGCTTTTGCTGCAGGAAGTCCATTTTCTTCCTTTTCCCGCTGATCATACTGTTCAAGCAGTGACTTCACTTCTTTTGCAACGTCTACTACAGAGTTATCATCTTTTGTGAGTACTGAAACGGCTCTGTCTGACAGCCGGTTTCTTTCCATTGAAGACAGGTCTTTTCCGGTAAGTGCTATTATGGGCAGGTCCTGGAGGACGGAGTTGTTCCGTATTTGATCGATTATATTAAATCCGTCCATTCCGGGCATTACAAGTTCAAGTACAAGAATATCAGGCTTGTCCTTTTCCAGGAGGGAAAGACAGGAATCCCCGTCTTTTGCTGCGATAGTATTAAAGCCCTGCTGAAGAAGATTGTCTTCCATATTCTTTCTTTCGTCAGGATCAGTGGAGGTTATCATGACTTTTGTGGCGTTTTCTCCGCCTGCTTTATTTATTTCCCGGATGAGGGTCCTGCTTTCGACTGGTTTTGTTATAAAACTCATGGCTCCGAGTGCAAAGCCGGTTTCCTTTTCATCTGATACTGAAACAATGATAACCGGGATAGTGCTCGTACGGCTGTCTTCTTTGAGTTTCTGCAGTACTTCCCATCCATCCATATCAGGCATTATAAGATCCAGTGTTATGGCATATGGCTGATACAGGTAAGCCATCTTGAGAGCTTTGTCTCCGGAATCGGCACTTATAACTTCGTATCCCTCTTTTGAAAGATATTCGGAGATTATTGTCCTTGCCTTGAAATCATCATCTACGACCAGGATCTTTTTACCTTTATTCGGGTTGAACGGGACTGCCGGTTTTGGTTTGAACCGTAATCTGTTAACAACTTTCCCGATACCATTCCATTTTAGTGGAAGTTCCACAGTGAAAATAGAGCCCTTACCTTCGGTACTCTTAACAGCAATACTTCCCCCGAGCATCTGGGCTGTTCTCTTGCATATTGCGAGGCCGAGACCTGTACCTTCGAACTGCCTCGAGGAAGTGCCGTCTACCTGTCTGAATTCATCGAATATAAATGGTAATTCTGTCTCAGAAATGCCAATACCTGTATCTTCTACCTCGATGGTTATGAATGAACCATCTGAGAAAGCTTTTACCGTTACCATTCCTTCATTTGTAAATTTAACAGCGTTGCTGAGAAGGTTGGTAATTATCTTGGAGGTCTTTTCCTGATCAGTTTCGATATCAGGCAGGTCCTCCTGGATATCGATCTTAAGGTCCACATCTTTTTCTGCGATCATTGGTATCATGCTTTCAGCAATCTCTTCTATGTCCTGTTTTATGGAGAAAGTCTCCGGGCTTACTTCAACTTTTCCAGCTTCGATCTTCGAGAGATCCAGTATGTCGTTTATCAGTGCCAGAAGCTGTTTGCCGTTCCGCTCGATAACTTCGAGATATTTTGCTTCTTCAGAAGTTAATTTATTTATAGCCTGCATTTTCATAACTCTGGAAAGGGCAAGTATCGAGTTCAAAGGTGTTCTAAGCTCATGACTCATGTTGGACAGGAATTCACTTTTGAGCCTGTTCGCTTCAACAACCTGTTTTCTCTGATATTCAAGCTCTATGTTCTGTTCAATAAGTTTTTCAGATTGAGATCTCAGTTCCCCTGACTGGGTTTTCAGTTTTTCTGACTGGAGCCTTAGTTCTCTGTTCTTCGAAGAGAGTTCCTCAGCGATCAGGTTAGTTCTTTCGTTGCTGATGATATTGGAAAATGAAGTGTTGATACTGTTAGCCGACAGTTTTATCATATTGCGATGTTCCTCGGAATATTGCCAGACACTTGCAAGGATCAGAATGCCCCTGGTCTCTTTTTCGATCACCAGCGGGATACAGACTATTTCAGCCGGAATAGAATTGCCGGATGCTGTTTTGAAGGAAAAAACGGTATCGGTATTTATATCTGTAATAAAGGCGATATTCTTCTGAATAAAAGGTGAACCGAATTCTTTTTCAAGAGTTCGGATATGGATCTCTTTATTACTGGTTTCGGGATTCATTCCTGTTGCTACGAGGTGTTTAAATGTCTTTTTCTCAGGAGAATAAAGATAGAATGCACCCATCCCAGATTCAGTTATAGATACAAGTTTTTTTATCAGAGCCTTCGCAAAGTCCTTTGTTCCTTCATGTGTAACAGCAGTGCTTATTATTCCGGTAATACCGTCCTGAGTACGTATCAGGGATAGCAGAGAATCGGCCATGGCATTGATCGAACCTGCAAGTATGCCGAGCTCATCCACTCTGTCTACGTTATTTCTCGAATTCAGCTCACCCTGGTCAATTTTTTTTGCCACCTCTGTTATCCTGCTTATCGGTCTGGAAATACTTCTGGAAATAAATATCGCGAGGATACAGGTGCCACTGACAGAAAAAGAAAATATTATCAGGATCAGATGAAGCATTGAATAGATCGGAGTATCAACTTCTATGAGATCCTGTTTTACTACAAGAGCCCACCCTGTTTCCGGGATATCTGTATATGCGGCCAGAACTTCCTGTCCTCTGTAATCCATGTTCCTTATGGAACCGGAACTGCCTTCTAAGGCATTTTTTACTGCTTCGGTATCAAGGATATGTGAAGGTGAGGTATCAGATTCCCAGAGTAGCGAACTGATATTTTTACCGCTGCTGTCTGTAATATATGCTTCTCCCGTGTTGCCGAGCCCGGTTCTGTCGTAGAGGGAAATGAAGATCGATCTGTCCAGGTTCAGGCTCATGGAAACAATGCCTTTAATTTCAGCACGCAGGTCCCCAGTTTCGCTGTAGAATGGTTTTGACAATGTTAATTGAACATTGCCTGAGGGAGTTCTTTGAACTTCAGAGATATAAAGCTCTGTGTTGGTTCTTGGTATAGAAAAGATCTTTGTATCCTCAAGGTTGCTGCCTTTTTTGTGCAGGCCCGTGGATAACAGGACCTCGCCTTTATTATCCATAAGGGTTATGTTTTTGATATCTGTCTCACTTTTTGCAAATGAAAAGAAAACCTTTCGAAGCAGGGCAAGTCCTTCATTATCAAAATCTTCTTCAAGTGCTGTATTTGCAAGGAATGATATCTGATCCACCGTCTGGTCGATCCACTGTTCTATCTGGATCTTTTTCTGGGTCCTCACTGCTTCCAGCTTGGATTCAGCTTCCATGCGCATTGACTTGATCCTCTGATTATAGGTCAGGCCGGTCATTATTATCAGTGGTATCAGTGATACCACCAGGAACCAGAATATTAGTCTGTTGTTCATGTTTTTGAAGCCAGATCCATTAAGCACCAGCAATTACCTCCGGGATTAACTGCAATAAAGATATTTATATTTGTAATATACAAAACTTATTCCTCTTCCTGTTTGATCTCCTTCATGTCCCTGTTCAGATATGTAAGTCTTGCCCGATTGCGCAGAAGCTTTGCCATTGAGTCAGGCGAAAGCGGCGGGGAAGTGAAATATCCCTGATAAAACTGACATCCCATGCTGGTTATCTGCTCGAGATCTTCAGCTTTTTCGACACCTTCGGCTACAAGTTCCATGTCAAGATTATGAGCAAGGTCAGCAATACCCTTGACTATCTTCTGACTGTTGATGTTCTGTGACATGTTAGATATGAAAGATTTATCGATCTTCAGAAGATCAAAGGGAAAATAATGCAGGAAACTTAAACTTGAATAGCCTGTTCCAAAGTCATCTATAGCAAGTTTGAGACCTTTTTCTTTAAGTCTTGAAAGTATGTCCACGGCGAAAGACGGATTTGTTATTATCATTGATTCTGTTATTTCCAGTATAAGTCTGGAAGGAGAAATTCCGGATTCCTCAAGGGCGTTAGTTATTTCACCATAAAGATCATGGTCAGTGAAAAGTGGAGCAGAAATATTTACAGACATGAAAAAGCTGTCATTGGGGAAAGCCCTGTTCCATTTAGAGAGCTGGTCAAGAGCTTTTTCCATAACTATCCTGCCAAGGGGAAGGATAAGGCCTGTTTCCTCTGCGAGGGAAATGAATTCTCCGGGAAGAGCCATCTCATCCTTGCTCTTTTTCCATCTTGCCAGTGCCTCAAATCCGACAATGCGGTTCTCTTTCGTTGAAACGACAGGTTGATAATAAACTTCGATCCTGTTCTCTTCTATAGCTTTTCTAAGCTCCGTTTCCATAACCAGTAAATTATCCTTGCCCTGCATTAACGAAGCATTATATACTGCTGCCTGCCCCTTACCCCTTGCTTTTGCCGCATACATGGCTCTGTCGGAATTGGCAAGAAAGTCTGAGGAGGTGTTCCCGCCGTTGCATGAATTTACGATGCCTATGCTTCCGGTAATGTAGATCTGGCGACCCTGAAGAGTTACAGGTTTCGAGATCCCTTCGATGAGCCGCTTTGCCACTGTTTCGGCTGCAGAGGGTTTTCCTTTGTTATCGAGTATTATGACAAATTCATCTCCGCCGAATCTTGAGACAAGGTCAAAGGGTCTGGTAAGGTTGACAAGTCTTTGAGCTACTACTTTAAGGACTTCATCTCCCATACCATGTCCCAGGTTGTCATTTATATTTTTGAACCTGTCAAGATCCAGAAAAAGGACATCGAAGGAAGCTCCCTCTCCATCATGAAGGTATCGCTGAAGTATCTTGTCAAGTTTTGATCTCATCATTGTTCTGTTGGGAAGTCCGGTAAGACTGTCATGAAGAGCATTGTGCCGCAACTTCTTTTCGAGATACCTGTGTTCGGTTATATCGTTAAAAACAAAAACTGCCCCTTCATTTTTTTCTCCTTCTCCCGAGAGTGAAGAAACGTTCAGGGAAAAATAAAGCTGCTTGCCGCCGGATGATGTAAAAGATATTTCCCTGTCTCGTATGAGCTCACTGTTCAGGAACTCTTCCCAGCTTGACTGACCGTTTTCGTTAAGAAGGGAAAGTACGCTGTCAATGTGCATATTAAGAAGTTTTGAAGCCGGGCAGTCAAGGAGAGTGGTCAGGGCGTTGTTAACATCCTGTATTATGCCATCCCCGTTAACTACAATGACCCCGTCGTGCATACTCTGAAGTATATCTCTCAGGTCATCTCTGCTGACGGTGGTTTCCTTTATGGTTTTTGCTGTGGCCTGAAGGGATCTTGCAAGATCTCCTATTTCATCGCTGTAGTTAAAGGGCAGTTCTATGTCATAGTCTCCCTTTCCTACCCGTTCAATGAGTCCGGAGATGATCTTCACAGGTTTGCTGATCCGTATCGCTACTGCGTAAGAGGAAAGTATTACGAGTACAAGAAGCATAACAGCTACAAATATCAGGAATCGGGTGGTGGATCTGAAAGTCTCCATATCCGTTGACCTGAGAACATCTCTAAGGCTTGCAAGTGCATTTTCGACGTATGCTGCCGATCTAACGATACAGATACCACCAGACTCAAGGCCATTCATCATTACAGGAGAAACTGAATAAAGCATGCTCCTGTCCCCGTTCCACATTATTCCCTCTCTCTGGATATTTGAAAGGCCGAAAAGGTCTTTTATATTTCTGCTCGATGGGGAAAGTCCCGTGCCATCTGTTATGATCATGCCTGAAGGATCATAAAGACATGCAAAAACTGTTTCTGGCTGGTTTCTGGCGGCTTTAGTGATAGAGGATATACTCTCTGTATCATTTCGAGCTATTAATGGTTCAATTTCTTCAGCGAGTTCCCGGGAGATCTGTTGTGTCTTGTCCTCGAATTTCTGGACAAGAGAGGATCTTATCACGGCAAAACTTATGTTCCGTGTTTTCGTGAGTGTGTTATTAAAATTCGAGAAAAGTACTGCAGCAACAATAACAAAAGTTGCAATAACAAGCCCGGAGATAAGCATAAAGTTTCGATCGCGAATTCGCATTGGAATAACCATCCGATCTTCGTTGAAACTATGATAAAAACTGAAAAAGTCAGATAATTAATGTATGACCTTAAGGTCTTTTGCAAAGTTAAATAAATTTTATAGAGCATAGCTTGATTAAATAATTTAAAATGAATACTATAACCCACAACAATAGTAGTTCAAAAAACTGTGAAAAGCAAGCTGAAGTTTGTTCAACACTGTCTTTTTCATTACTCCCATGTTTTACAAATATGTATACAAGAAAGGTTGAACGAATTTGACCGGATGTATTCAGCGGGGTATCAGGTTTTTAATGTTTCTGAAAAGTAGAGGTCTTGAAGCCTGGCTTGTTGGAGGATGCGTAAGAGATCAACTTATGGGCATTGAACCTTATGATATTGATTTAGCTGTGGACTCTTCTCATGATGAGATGATCTCCCTTTTCCCGGGGATAAGGTTCAGAGGCAGAGAAGGTGAACGCAGTTATTACATATTGCATAAGAACCATGTCTTTGAAATTGTTCTTCTTGAAGGAAGATCACTTTACGCTGATCTTGCAAGGCGCGATTTTACTATAAATGCAATGGCAATGGATGTGAATGGAAGTATCATAGACCCATTCCAGGGAAGGCGGGATCTTGAAATACCAGTACTGAAATTTAACGGTTCAGGAAGGGAAAGGATTGAAGAGGATCCTTCAAGGATCTTGAGATTCTGCCGTTTTGCTGCATATCCAGGTATGAAGGTAGATCCTTCCAGCTCTGGTATCTTAAAGAACTGGGACCTTTCGCGGGAGAGTATTGCTCAGGAGAGGATCGGGGCGGAAATTCTCAGGTCCATTAATTTATCTGTATTTTCTTCTTTTCTCGATTGTGTCAGGTATCATGGGCTCATTGATCTGATAGCGTCATCATCGCAGAGTAAATATGACATTATCAGTTGCATCAAGGCTGTAAGTTCGCTTGAATCGGAAAGGTCGTCTCCAGCAGAGCTATGCACGGCGTTTTTATATGATCTTGAGCCTGAACCTGCTGTTAGGATGGGGCGATGGTGCTGGCCTGTAAAACTCAAAAAAGAGGTATGTCTGTTAATTGACATTTGCAGGGCAATTAACAGAACTCATATGAGAGAAGAGGATATAGCGGATACAGCAGTGAAACTGAGGTTTCCAGGCATTGCTAAAGTTCGCAGGCTGGTTCTTTCAGGATTTCTGCCACCAGAAAAAGTTATTTATGCTGGGAAAAATCTCCTGCGCGTAAGGAAAGCGGCTGAAAATCTTTCGAGGAGTGTTGATCTTCCTGACGGAAAGGAAATAATGCGTCGGCTTGATGAGAGAAGCAGCAGAAGGATCGGCGAAATAAGGCGGAAGATCCTTCTGGAATCTGCAAGGGGGAACATGAGAACAAACAGGGAAGTGGACAGATTTTTCGAAACACTGGAATGAAACTGATCCTATCGCCTGTCTATTGCCTTGGCCCATCTTCCCAGGCAGGCACGCCCAGAGTGATCCCGAATGTCCATTCATCATCCTCGCTGTATACTACCAGAAGTTTTCCATTAAAAGCAGTTCCAGGTACTGAAAGGGCCAGACCAGTTTCCCATGGATCTTCAATAATGCTGAAGGAAGTGTCCATCAGATATCCCATGCCGTAGAACAGGTCCGCATTTATTGTCCCCCACCAGTTTTTAAAAATTACTGTCCTTATGGTCGCTCTCCACCAGGCCATATTTTCAGCTGTCAGTGGATTCTCTGCCACGGAATATAATTCCTGCCTTCCACCGAGATATGCCCTGAAGTAAGGGTTGCTGTCATCTCCGGCATACAGGCCGCCGCGGATGATCAGCCTTCTGCGACCGTTGCTGAAAGTGTGAACATTTTTGAGATCAAGGCGTGTAATAACTTCATCTGCTTCCGGCCACCAGATATCCGCCCTTATGGATGTTCCCGAGGTGGGATCAATTTCATCATCAAGGGTATTGTACATAGTAAAGGCCGTTGGGATAAAATAGCTGTCGGACCGGGAATCGGCATCATAATATTCAGCGCTAAGTCCGATCCCTGCTCTGAGCGGACCCAGGAAGAAACGTTCAGTATATGAAGCTGAGAAACGGTACCATTCAACATCCGGGGCATTTGCAGGTTCAAATTCTCTCTTTCTCATGTAGACAGTTGTTTCACTTCTCTTTTTCCACTCTTCTCCAGAGTTAAGGTATCTGAATCCCAGACCCCATTCTCTGCCTGCAACAATATTAGCTGTAAAAGTATCTCCGCTTTCACGGAGGTCCCGGGTGACTATATCTGCATAAAGCCAGTTATGGTCGTGAAAACTTGAGTAGCTGCCTCCGATCATGGTTTCATATTTATACTTTTTTGCAGTTATGTATCTCCGGTCATCTGATCGATTCTGCTCTGCAGTCCTCAAAGTCCTTGTGCGGGGTAATTCTTTGACGGTTGTCCTGTTAAGTACCGGACATGGCGGGGCATTCATGGAAAGCCTTTTCAGCAGGTCCGCATTTTCCCTGCCACTTTCAAGGCCTGCGTGCAGGACTTTATCAAGGTTGTTCGTATCCAGCATGGGCATTTGTCCAACATCTGGCCGTATAATAAGATCGGCAGCTTCAAGATCCTGTCTGAGTTCTCTTGAAGTCATTATATTTACACACTGGTCGAGGACGTCCACTGTCGAATTGATCTCTTCCTCTGTTTTGTTGGATGCAGCAATATCAACTGCGACGACAGGAAAACCTGGGAATACCTTTTTTGCTATCCGTACAGGCAGGTTAGCTACCAGTCCCCCGTCTACCATAAGCCTTCCATTCAGTCTCCACGGTTCAAAAAGACCTGGAATAGACATTGATGATCTCATGGCTTCTGCAAGGTCTCCATCCCTTATTACAACAGGTTCACCGTTTATAAGATCAGTAGCTACAGCTGCAAATGGGATCGGAAGATCGTTGAAATCCGTGATATCTCTACATGGTCTTACGATATCCCTGAGTTTTTCATATAGTCTTTCTCCGGATAATCCACCGAGGGGTCCCACTACTTTGCCGTTTTCGTCCATCAGAACCCTGTAGAAACTCCAGAGTTCTGCACTGTTCTCCTTGCCAAGTGGAGAATTGGAAGGAGTATTCCTGTTATAGAAAAGGCTTGTCAGGTCCATATCCATTATTATTGATGCGATCTGGTCTGCATTGTAACCACAGGCCGAAATACCACCAATAATTGATCCCATGCTTGTTCCTACTATGCCGACGACTGGGATATTTTCCTCTTCGAGTACCTTCAGTATCCCTACATGGGCTATTCCCCTTGTACCTCCGCCGGATAGTGCAAGGACGATCCCGCCAGGCTGGAGCGGAATGTCAGCAGATACTGCGGCCGGTAACAGCATTGTCAAGATGAGGATAGAGATAATAAAAAAGATATTTCTCTTATTCATGGGACCTCCCGGTATAAGGGTTTAAACGTCCAGGTTCCTTACTTCAAGGGCATGGGACTCTATAAAAGCTCGACGAGGCTCTACTTTGTCGCCCATAAGTATGGTGAAATATTCATCAACGGCCATTGCATCCTCAACTTCGACCCTTTTGACGATCCTGTTCTGAGGATCCATTGTAGTTTCCCAGAGCTGAGAAGGATTCATTTCTCCAAGTCCCTTGTATCTCTGAACCGAGGCTTTTTTCAGACTTTCCTCGCGCATAATATTTCTTAATTCCTTGTCGCTGTAGCAATATTTCACTGATCTGCCTTTCTGTATCCTGTAGAGAGGCGGGTGAGCAAGATAGAGATATCCGTTCTCTATGAGCCCTTTCATATAGCGGTAGAAGAAAGTAAGCAGAAGCGTGCTTATATGAGCACCGTCAACGTCTGCGTCAGTCATTATTATGATCTTGTGGTACCTGAGTTTTGTGGGGTCAAAATCTTCCCCGATCCCGCATCCGAGAGCCTGAATGATAGTTCGTATTTCCTTGTTGCTCAGGATTTTGTCAATTCGAGCTTTTTCAACATTGAGTATCTTGCCGCGAAGAGGCAGTATAGCCTGAAAACTCCTGTCACGGCCCTGCTTGGCACTACCGCCGGCGCTGTCTCCCTCAACGATGTATATCTCGCCTATTTCAGCATTTCTGCTGGAGCAGTCGGCAAGTTTTCCGGGAAGGTTCATACCGGAGAGAGCTGATTTTCTGACCAGTTCCCTGGCTTTTTTTGCGGCGTTTCTCGCCTGTCTTGCCTGAAGGGCCTTTTCTACAACGGGTTTGACGAGCTGGGGCTGGTCGTCGAGCTGCTGGAGCATATCCTCATAAATTATTGAGTCCACTATACCCTTGACCTCGCTGTTGCCGAGTTTTGTCTTGGTCTGCCCTTCGAACTGAGGTTCAGGAAGCTTTATGGAAATTACAGCTGTAAGACCCTCTCTCAGATCTTCTCCTGTAAGGTTGTTATCCTTTTCCCGGAGGAGCTTGTTCCTGCGGGCTATTTCGTTGATCGCCCTGGTCAGGGCTGTTCTGAAACCGGAGACATGAGTTCCGCCTTCTATCGTATGTATGAGGTTGGCAAAGGCGAATATCCTTTCATGAAAACCGTCGTTATACTGTATTCCCACATCCAGGGTTATTCCTTCCTTTTCTCCAGTTATTATCACTGGTTCAGGAAGAAGTGTGTTCTTTTCTTTGTTTACGTAATTTACAAATGACCGGACTCCGCCTTCGTACTGGAATTCCATTTTCTTCTCTGTTCTCATGTCTTCGAGGACTATTTTCAGTCCGGGGTTGAGAAAAGCCATCTCCCGGAATCTTCCACTGAGAAGGTCTGCGGAGAATGTTATCTCCTCAAATATTTCCTCGTCAGGCATGAAATGGATCCTGGTTCCGCTGAGCCCCGTGTCTATACCGCCTTCGAGGTCCGTTACGTTTATTCCTTTTTCATATCTCTGGGACCATTCCTTGCCATTCTTGTATATGGTCAGTTCGAGCCAGTCTGACAGGCCGTTCACGACTGATATGCCAACCCCGTGGAGACCTCCGCTGACCTTGTATATGTCATTGTCAAATTTTCCTCCGGCATGAAGGGTCGTCAGGACCACTTCTGCTGCAGGTCGCCCGTTGGATGGATGAGGATCGATGGGAATACCTCTTCCATTATCAACCACCGAAACACTTTCATCGGGGTGAATGGTCACATATATTTCCGAGCAGTAACCTGCCATTGCCTCATCAACGGAATTATCGACTACCTCGTAGACCAGGTGATGAAGCCCTCTCGGGCCAGTATCTCCAATGTACATGCCGGGTCTTCGGCGTACAGCCTCAAGACCCTCCAGTACCTGTATGTCCTCCGCAGTGTAAAGTCTGGCGGATGCTGTCATTTACAGATCTCCTCCCTGTTGAAGTACCTTAAGATTTCTCCTTGCTTCTGAGCTAAAGGTACGATATCTTTTAGCTAGGGTTCCGGGCTTGAATCCAGTCGCCATAAGAGAGCCATCCCGCAAAAAGATCGCGGTTTCTTTTTCGTCACGGACGAGTGCTACCACCCGTTCAATTGATACGGTTCCTTCTCCTTCAAGGGGGATGAACAAGCCCTTGCACCTCCATAATTTTAGTAATCATACAACCTGAATATTATACCAGATGAAGCCTTACAGTGCTTTGCAGCAACAAATATTCCGGTATACAGGAAAAAGTCTTTATACTTAAGGGGAGAGATATAATGGAAAAATTTTTATCGGCTTTATCGAGGATCTTAAAAAATATGTACATAATTGTCAAAGAAGAGTGGAATGTATTCCTGAGTGTAAGTTTCGGTACATTTCTCATAGCTGCAGCTGTAATTATGTTCGTAATACCAAACAGGTTCCCGGACATAGGAGTTACGGGTCTTGCAGTTCTTTCCAGCTATATCTGGGGAATATCCCCTGTGTGGGTGATAGTTATAACAAATGCTTTGCTCCTGGCATGGGGCTGGAAAGTCCTTTCCAGGAGGTTTGTTATCTGGTCTCTTTTTACGGTGGTACTTTTTACAGTGCTGCTTGGTATTCTCGAGACCATGCCTGTACCCGATATTGATGATCGCTTTATGGCAGCAGTGATAGCAGGTGTTCTTAAAGGGCTGGGGGCCGGACTTATATACAGTCATGGTGTGTCAACGGGAGGTACCGATATACCGGGAATGGTCCTGAGGAAAAGAAGAGGGGTAGAGATGGGGACTTTCAATATATACATCAATTTTGTGATCCTCTGTTTTTCCTTCTTTGTCGTTGGACTGGAATCTGCCATATACGGTCTTGTCAGTGTCTATGTTTTTGGAATAGTTGCAGACAATACCCAGCGTTCTTTCGATCGTAGAAAACAGGTAATGATAATTACCAATTATCCAATGGAAGTTTCAAAATTTCTGATCTATAAACTCAACAGGGGTGTTACGGAGATAGAGGGGAGAGGCGGATACAGCCGCCAGAAAAGACCGATACTCATAGCACTTCTTGGACCTATGCAGACGGCAAGCCTCAAAAACTATCTTTCAGAGATCGATCCGTCTGCGTTCATGTCAGTAAGTGATGCTTCAGAGGTCCTTGGAAACGGCTTCAAGACATGGAAGTCCCTCTGATCAGACTTTCTTCTTATCTTTTACCGCTGTAGATATCTTTCAGGAATTCAAGATAATCCCCGGCCTCAAGCGGTCTCGGATTATCCCTGTTGCTTCCGTTAAGTGCGGATTTGGCTGCTATTTCCTCAAGGTCCTTTTCTTTTACTCCAAGTTCGCTGAAAGCAGGAAGTTCAACATTCCGTGCAAGCTTTGCGACTTCCTCCACTGCGATCGAGCATCCCTCTTCTTCGGTGGAGAAGCTGAAACCCATTGCTTTTGCTACCCGGGCATATTTCTCCAGGCAGTGATCCATGTTGTACTTCATCATGGGGGCAAGAACTACGGCATTGCAGACACCGTGGGGTAGATCGTATTTTCCTCCGAGAGCTTCGGCTATGCAGTGTACCGCCGCTACATCCGAGTGACTGAAACACATACCGGCCAGTATGCTTCCAAGAAGCATGCCGGATCTTGCTTCAATGTCGTTTCCATCATCATAAGCTCTCCTGAGGTATTTTGATATCAGTTCTATGGCGTACAGCCCGAGAGCATCTCCGACAGGTTCAGCATTTTTAGCGGTATAACCTTCAACAGCATGCGTCAATGCGTCCATGCCTGTAGCTGCTGTAAGGGAACGCGGCATAGTCATTGTCATCCGGGGGTCAGCAAGGGCAACTGCGGGGCCTATGGCCGGGCTTTTAACGGTGAATTTAAAGTTCTGGACAGTGTCTGTTATTACAGAACCAAAAGTCACTTCGCTTCCCGTACCAGCGGTCGTAGGTATTGCGATCAACGGAAGGACGTTCCTTTTTATAAGAGAGCTGTCCTCATAATCGCGAATATTACCACCGTGGGTCACCAGCAGGGATATTCCCTTTGCGCAGTCTATGGGGCTTCCTCCACCCACGGCAACAATGCAGTCAGCATCCATCTCCAGTGCTGCATTTGCGCCTGAAGTTACATTATGGTCCTTGGGGTTTGGCTCCACACCGCTGAATATTCCAAGTGCAAGTCCTTTTTCCGCTATTATGTTCTTTACCCTGTCCAGCAACCCGGCTTTCAGGATACCTTCATCAGTTACTATAAGTACTCTGGTTGCAGAGAGTTCATCAAGGTAAAGGCCCAGTTTTTCAACTGCCCCTTCCCCGTACTCTATACGGGTGGGCAGCTCAAAACTGAAGGGTTTCATTATCTGCATCAGGTCTATCTCCTCTCGTTCTAATATGTCTGATATCTCTGTGTTCAGAATAACTCTTTTTCAAGATCATATGCCGATATCCAGTTGATGCCGATCGCTTCAAGTTCATTTATCCCTCTTTCGTAGAGGTTAGAGATCCCGTCAAGGACTGCTGTAATTCTAAAGTCCCTTTCACTTGCCTCATAAATGGAGCACCTCGGACAGTTCGGAAAATTAAATCCTGTAAAAACAAGGGTGTTGATCCCTCTGTTTTTTAAGAAAGATTCAAGAGGTGTCTTGAAGAATGCTCCAAAACGGGGTTTATAAATAATATATTCGTTTTTATGCGGTTCCTGAATGTTTCCCTCTATCAAACTGTCACACTGAAGCCTTGTCCGGCTGTCCTTAAGCAGCTCTGGAAGGATCTGTACACCATCACTTCCCGGCGAAACTATCCTTTGACCTTCCTCGACAGTTTTTCTTCGGCATATATCCACGTTGCTGCCATTTTCAAGGTATATCCTGACAATATGGATTACCGGTTTTCCTGCAGAAATAAATGTTTGTGCAAGTTTCGAGACCTTTGCTGCTACGATCTTCCTGCTTTCAAGGTCAGGCCGTCCCTCCTGGCAGAAATCTCTCTGCATATCTATTGTTAAAAGGGCAGATCTTTCATAGTCCGGATATGTGTAACTGCTCACAGGGTATCGCCTTTTTTCCCAGCTCTTTCAGAGGCTTTGTCCATAAGAGCAATGCGGCTTACAACAACTCGTTCAAAGGTTCCCTCCAGTATCTTTCCCAGATTGTCCCTTGCTGAAAGGTCAAAGTAAAGCCTGTTGCCCGAAATATTTCTGAGTCTTGCACTGAAGGTTACGCTTGTTCCAAGAAGAGTCGGGGCCAGATGTGTAATATCTATGTTGAAACCAACAGTTATGAACCCCTCCGGAAGTTTCCTGTCCGCGATCTCGGTACATGCGCCCACAAATATATCTACACAGGCTGAGGTGGAGAGAAGCTGATTCAGGTATACCGACTGATTACCGACAGTATCTTCTACATCAACTGTTTTGTTGATCTCGTATGATTCTCCTGTATTCAGATAGTCCCTGAGCTCGAACATCTTGAAAGCACCTCCATATTCTGACTGTTTTCTGTTTTCCTTCTACACAAGTTTACCATTCACTGCATGGATTTGTGCAGCTTTTCCGAAAAGGGCAACGGTCGCATTTATCCCTGGCTGGAGGAAGGTTGCCCAGTGCAGCCTCATATGCCATGTCCAGAATTAATTTTTCCGTGTTTTCTATCGTTCTATTATCCGAAGGTATGCCCTCTGATTCGATCCCTTCCCTTAAATGATACAATCTTATATCCAGTTCCAGAGATGGATCACGTTTTTTCAATGCGAGCCCGTAGAACCTCATTTGTTCCTCATAAAGAATCTCCGGTGCGTTCTTTACAGCTGTTATTTTATAGTCCCTGACATGAATTATATTATTCTTGACCCACATTACATCCACAGAACCGACCAGTCGAGTCCCATTTCCTATCCCAACACTGAAGGGAAATTCCCTGTGGAGTTCCTTTGAATCAGACAGCCGGGCAAGTTCTATACCCAGAGGTGTTCCGCACAGGCGAAGAAGCCAGTCCCGAAGGTCATTCCGTGCATATGGTTTTTCCCAAACAGGATGAAGAGCAAATGGCAGGTCCTTTTTTCTCTCCAGAAGTCCTTCCCTGTCAACGGGAATAAGCTGATCGACAGTGTCTGTTCTGAAATCCCATTTTTGAAGCATCCAGTGGGCAAGGGTCCCCATATCGCTTCCGCCAGATCTTTCCTCTCCCGGGAGCTCCCAGTCAAGATCCATACCCTGCATAAATTTCATCCTGTAAGCGTAGGGGCAGAACCTGTAAAGTGCAAAGGATGTTGCACTTACTTTCTCAAGTCTTACATTGCTGTTATTCGGCAGTTCTATAATGCGGTTTCTATAAGGATCTGAAGATATACTAGTCAAAATTTCTGCTTTCGATCTTTTCTCTTCCTCATCATAAAAGGGGAGTTTATCTATTCCGCCTGATCTTTCAGAGAGGAGAGAAAGCCAGGAACCTTTGTCCACAGAAAGGCCATCCTTATTTCTTTTTACAGTACCGCAAAGGAGCAGAGAATCACGAGCCCTTGTACATGCCACGTAAAAAAGCCTCTGCCATTCTTCGGATATCTTCTTTTTCTCCATATATCTGAAAACCTCTGAACTCAGAGGTATATCAGCCCTTTCCCCATCGTTTATTTGAGGAATACCACTCAGTGCCGTCCCCATATGGGGGGATGGCTGCAGACTTGTCCCTTTCCCCCCGCTGGTGGGTGACTGTTCGATACCGAAAAGTGCCAGAACTGGAAATTCAAGCCCCTTTGCCGCGTGAACTGTCATTACCCTGATCACATCTTCATCTTCTCCTGTTACAGGTGCCTCTTCGAGGCGTATACCTCTTCCGGCAGATTTTGTCAGGTATTCCACACAACCTTCAAGATCCCTGCCTCTGCAGGTCTCGTATTCCCTTACAATGTCTATTGCCTTTCTAATGTTGGCTGCGGCACGCTTTCGAAGCCATGGAGGATATTTTGCCAATATCTGTCCATCAGAAATGATCTCCTCAATAACCTTTGAAGGGCCTTCAAATACAGCTTTTCTGGAGAGGGAAGTTAACCTTGCTTCAAACCCAGGTTGATACTTTCCTGCCTGGAAGAGCATTTTTTCAGCCGGGCATCTTTCTGGAAGGGTAGTCTCAAGAATCTCTTTCACTTCCTCCAGAGTCATTCCCGATAAAGGAGAAGATAGAAAGTGTGCGAGAGCTGTGCTGTTGGTTTTGTCCTGGAGAAATTCGAGTAACGCGACAATATCAAGAGTTTCGCTCCTGGAATAATATCCGGTACTGCTTACGAAATATATCGGCAGGGAAAACTCGTCGACCAGTACTTTTTCCAGACATGGATAATGGGTCCTTGAGGGGACCAGTATGGCGATATCTTTCCAGGAGAGTTCTCTCTGTGAGCAGATCTCTTTGTCCCATACTGTTTTCCCGGTATTTATCATTTCCATGAGTTCAGTTCCTAATCGTCTTGCCAGATCTTCACGAAGGGTTTCGATCTTTTCGCACTCCCCGTCCTCATAAGAAGATCCTGATCTCAGCAGAATTGAAAATGCCGGGAGGTCAGTTTTCTGTCTTTTCTCATGCCAGTCAAGCGACAGGGGGGGGACGAGAGGTTCATACGGATGTCTAAGCTGGTCTCCTAATCCTTCCTTCCATGTGAAAGCAAAGATGTCATTGACAGACCGCAGGACTTGATCACTACTTCTGAAACTTGTGTCCAGATTTATATATCTGCCGTTGTGCCAGTTTTGGGCACTTTTTATGTATTGAAGAAAAAGTTGAGGTTCAGCCTGCCGAAAACCATATATAGACTGCTTCAGGTCTCCCACCAAAAAAAGCCTCTGTGTTTCAGGATCCCATATCTGGCGTACAAACTCATCCTGAATTTCATTAGTATCCTGAAATTCATCGAGAAGGATCTCGCAGAATCGTTCAGAATAACTGTTATTCTCCCTGACTGCCTCATGGGCAAGTGCCATCATGTCATCAAATGAGATCAGTCCGCGTCGTGCCTTTTCTTCCTGCCAGATCTTCCAGCATACTGAAGTTAATTTCAGCAGCATCTTCCTGTAAAATATCTCCTCGCTGCTGCATCCCTTTTGGATAAAGTCGAACAAAGAGAAGTTTTTCATTATTTCTGCCCGATATTTTGAGACATCTTCCTCGAGAAGATCATTGATCCTTGTCTTGAGTTCACCGCGTGCACCTTTGAGTGTCATGGCCAGATCTTTAATGAAGTTGATGAGGTTTCCGCCTGATGGCACATCCTGTCCCCAGGTTTTAATAAATTTGTCGATATTTTTTGCAAGTGATGTTTTCTCTTTGCCGGTTTTATCGAGGCTGACGAATATACCGTTGGTTCCGAGCCAGAGCTCGAACTGTTTTTTAAGATCTGGCTCAAGTATCCTGGCCAGGTCTTTCCCAAGGTCTTCGTCGTGTCTTTCAATGTTCTCTCCCCAGTCGTAAAGTTTTTCAGGAGAAAGTCCGAGAGGGGAAAAACGTGAAACACTTCCGGCAGCCAGATCTGCTATACTTTGTGCTCCATAAAAATTAAGGATTTCCTCCATCGCAGGTTCTGAAAACAGTTTCCTTACGCTATCTTTCCATTCGTCGCTTATCCTTCGTGTGAACCAGTCGGTCCGAAGAATATCAAGGTTTTCTTCGACATCTCTCCAGAAAGATCCTTCATCAGGAGGAGACACTGGTCTTGCCTCCGGATCAATGGGAATGTCCAGTGAACTTTCCCGAATAACCCTCATGGCGAAGGAGTGTATGGTTGATATATAGGCTTCATCAAGCTGTTCCCGTGCATTTGAAAAAGTACTCCTGCGCGAAGGGAAGCTTTTTTCGAGCATTTCCAGAATACTGGATATCCTTTCCTTCATTTCTCGTGCTGCTTTTTCCGTAAAAGTAAGTGTCAGGATCTGTTTCACGGATGCTCTCCCTGTTGCTACAGCCCAGATAAATCTCCAGGCAAGGGTCCAGGTTTTACCAGTTCCTGCTCCTGCACTTACGACTACAAGAGGTTCAGTAGCAGTTATTGCTTCCTTCTGGCCAGGGAGTGTCATTTCTTCAAGGTGTTTTTCAAGAGATAGAACATTCTTTTGTGTTTTAATCGACATGATCCAGTACCTCTTCATTCTCTATTCCTGTTGCTTCATATTTTCTGCATATTCCTTTGAACTGGCAGTATCTGCAGGTGTCAGAATTATAGTTGGGTCTGAAGGAACCTGTTTTTATATCTTCAGCCATTGCGCCAAGATCTTCTTCGGCTGACCTGACTTTTACTTCCATATCCAGCCTGCTCCTTTGGGTCATAAGCATGTAGTCTGCCGACTCCCGGCTCGCTGCTGTTGCTTTAAGCTTCCCGTCTCCATGGCAGATGTAGCAGTAACCCGACAGCATTGAAGGAAGTTCGGTCCTGTCCGAAGTTCCTTTTTCAAGAAGCAGAGTATAAGCTGGAAGTTGAAGGGAGTCTTTAAAATTAAAAGAATTCCCGCTTTTATAGTCACATATTATGCCTGATCCATCCTTCATTATATCCAGACGATCAAGCCTTCCTTCAAAAATAACTCCGTTTATTTCAAGAGATGGCAGGCTGTACTCGAAAAATGGTGATATTTCCTTATCCCGATATCCAGTTTTTTCCATCATGTCCTGCAGAGATCCTACAGCTTGAACCTGGGCGGCAAGCCTTGTCCTGTGTCTTTTTAATGAAGGTTCCTCAAGAAGTTCGGGATAATGATCGGATGTCACATCGGACAGAAGCCTTTCGGCAGTTTTTTTAATCGTATCTTTTTTGAGATCCGTTTCCTTCCAGGTTCTCCTCCAGAGTTCATGAAGGAGCATACCTGCAGTTAGAGGGTCAAATCCGGACGGACCTTCCTCTCCTATCCTTAGTATATACATACAGTAGTATCTGAAAGGGCACTTCTTCCATTGATCCACGGAACTTAGACTCACCGAAGGTATGCCCCCATGTTCTATCCTGTGTACTGGCAGTTTTCTCTCTTTTATGATATCAGGGTAAAGATCTTTTTCCCTTATTTCATTTTCCCCAACTCTTTTTTCATCTTCACCAGGAAGGATCTTTCCAGGTCCTCTGTGGATAAAGTAGTTTTCACTACTGCGCTGGATCCATGTTTTACCGCTATGCTCATTCTGAGCCTTACGAATGAAGGGAGAGGATGCCTGAGGTCTTCCGGATGAGTCTGTAAGAGGGTAACTTATGATCGTTAGTTTTTTCCCGCAGGCGCATATCCTGTTAAAAAGCATTTCTCTCTGTTTACGCTGTTCCGAGAGCAGTGGGAGGTGACTGCTTCCAAGGGACATTGAACTATGAAGCATATCCTTGCGTCCATCAGGCAGGAGGGGGGATTCTCTGAGATTCCCCGGCCATGTGGTTGATGAAGCGCCGCAAAAGATCCAGAGTTCTTTTTCGGCAAAAACCGGAGGTGTCCCGGTGAAAACTTCCATAGAATCAGTGCATCCGGGTCTGTGCCATATTGTTGTTTCTCTTGCCCAGTTGGAAAGGTAATTGAAAGCTTCATTTCCCTTCAGGGTCGTGTCGCCTGCCCGGCCGATATCTTTCTGGATCTGTTCCACTGAAAGTGTTTTTTCCCTGACTTCTCTCAGGGCTGCGTTGAATTGTCTGCATTTTTCATCAAGTCTCGGATCATCTATTATGTACTGCGAGATCTTTTTTTCCCATTTGCAGATCTCAGCCAGTTCAATGATCAATCCAAGGAGGCCGGCTGGTTCTCTTCCATCTTTAACAGCATCTGAAAAAGCGCACATTCCGGAGAAATTTTCTGCCGAAAGATCATTTTTAGAGGATAAAGTTTCGGTCCACTGCCTGCGGCCTTCAGGAAGGAATATTCCCTGGGTATCTGGAATAAAAGAAGGGCCTGCGAACCATGGTTCCCGAAGCAGTCTCAAAGTTTCCTTTCCTGGCCATCCTTCGCAGGAACATTCATGGATCCTTCGTAACATTTCCCAGAGTGGTGTCATGGCAACTTTCAGGCCATGTCTGCAGTTGTGTGGTATATGGTATCTTTCGAGCACTTCCACTGCTGTAGCAAGGTAGGGATCAGGTATGCTCATTCCCGTATTTGACCAGCCGGGGAAGGGGTTATTTTCAAACATTGAAGGGATATGCCCATTGTCAGTAGACCACATGACAAGTTCCCTTGCAATAGTCTCCATTTCTATTCTTCTGTCCCCTCCTGCAATTTCAATATAACTCATAGGTCCGTCTGCATGGGGAAATATCTCTGCATGGGGGAACTGATCCCTGACAGTGTAACTTCCCGGGGTACCATTCAGAGGGGTATATATAGCTATCTGGCAGCCTGCTGCCTCAAGGCTGTCTACAAGTTTTTTCTGGCTATGGTTAAAACTGGAAAATCCTGTAAATATAAGGTTTTTGTTAATTGCCCATGCCGGGTTTTTCCGGCAGACTGATTCGAGTATCTCTCTTGTAAGTGTCGCTATCTGTGCGCTGTCAAAAAGTCCTGATGGCCCTCCTGTTTCAAGATATGATGAATAGGAGTGGTATAGACGGCAGAGCAGTCCCTCCGGAATATCAGAGAAGGGGCATGATCCATCATCAGGGCAGGCATGGCATCCGAGAGAACTGGCCAGCTCATTGGGAGTTACTTCTTCTCTTAAGAGTTCCCTCAGTGTCTGTCCGAGAGTTGAAATAAAGCCCCGGGTCCTTATTCCCGGCGGAAGGTCTGAATGGTTTGAACTGTCAATTTCAGCAAGATATTCAGCAAGAATATGCCGGACGATTATCCAATGGTCTGGAGGATCGATCTGGCGGCGCTGCAAAGTATTTTCAATGTATTTCCGGTTATCCGCCCAGATCTCGCGGTAAAGATCGCTCCATCTCCAGATATGCCAGCTGGAGGAACCGAATGAACGGTTCTTGAGCAGTATATCCCTTAGCATCTGAATGTCTGGCCGAGCTGGTACGAAAAAATATACACCGCGCCCGTCATTTTTTGTGAAGGCTGACCGCTCAAGATCAGGGGCTATATCCGATATTCTTGTGTAGGCATGAATTTCCATTTGAACATCTCCTCGTAAGATTTCATTTTTATTTTAACAGCATCGGGAAAGTAGGGAGATTCCTTCTGAAAATAGGAGGATAAGTATTTCTGCCAGTTTACCCCTGCGTTATAATAAAGTATAATTTTCCTGAAAATAGCTTAAAAGGAGGAAGATCACATGAAGAAATTCTTGATCATAGCTTTGGCATTAGTTTTACTTACTCTTGCTGCCCTTCCAGTACTTGCGTCTGATCTGGATCTTCAAATAACCTCGACAGCAAAAGAAAAGATGGCAAGCGAGGGAATGGAGTGGTATGTCCAGCCTGGAACTTACCAGGGTTACTGAGGAGAGCCTCTTTCCGCTCTAGTCTGGAGCGGTCCGCCAGAAAAGCCCGAACATTTCAATTATCTTGAAGAAGAGAATTTCCAGGTATGGGTACCTAAAGGAATGACTTTTGAAGAGGGTATCGTAAAAATAATTGGACTTCCCTACAGGGGAGACTATGTACTTAAGGTATCTACTGCTGTTAGTATGGAAGGCGAAGGATGCGGTAACTGACCGTATTTAATATTCGCGAAAGCAGGTGGTTGGTTTGAAATTTATGAGATTCCTCAGAAATGACACTGTCATCCAGGGGATAACGGATGGTATAGGTTATGTCAAGGAGATCAGGGGAGATATTGCCGGGAATTATGAGTTGACCGGCTGGCAGATCCCTCTCAAAGATGTTCAGAAGTATCTGGTACCTGTTTATCCCT
>Ga0209942_1000224_pt1 | contig 35327 bp, 29 predicted proteins | sample SalPonR1_A_D2_MG_FD_185695 | JGI IMG/M metagenome (GOLD analysis project Ga0209942, IMG submission 185695) | Salt pond soil microbial communities from South San Francisco under conditions of wetland restoration - Salt Pond MetaG R1_A_D2_MG... ...
GCTCAACAGGAAGCTCATGAAGCTGATTCAACGCTTTCTCTGCAAATACATCCATAGATTTTTTTGCATTTTCAAGCCCGTTTTTGTCATGTACAAACTCAACAATTCTATTTACATCTTTATCGGTTTTTTTCCTTTTTTTCATGAGGCGTCTTATTGTAAGCGTTTCAGTAAAAGACGCATTATCGAAAGCCTTAATTAAAGGAAGGGTAACCTTACGTTCCTGGATGTCATTTCGCTTGGGCTTTCCGACATCATCGAGCCCATAGTCAAAGAGATCATCCTTGATTTGAAATGCAATACCTATATTCAATCCAATTTGCCTCATGGCGGCAGCTATTTCTTTATCATCAGTTGCAGCAGATGCGCCGCATTCGCAGCAGGCGGAAATTAGACTGGCAGTCTTTTCTGAAATAATTTGAAAATACCGTTCCTCGGTCATATTAAAGAGCTTAGCTGTTTTGAGCTGCCTGAGCTCTCCTTCACTCATTTCTTTAACTGCGCTGGAAAGAATCTGAAGCATTCGATACTCCTCATTATCAAGAGCTATCAGGAGACCTTTCGATAGCAGAAAGTCACCCAGCAGAACGCCCGCTTTATTCCTCCATAATTTGTTGATGCTTAAAAAACCCCTGCGCTTGTCAGCTTCGTCAACAACGTCATCGTGGATAAGGGTTGCCGTATGGAGAAGTTCTATCATAGTAGCTGCGATGTAGCTTCTCCTGTCGACCTCCCCGAACATTCTGGCACTCATAAATACCAGAGTAGGCCGAATCTCCTTTCCTTTTTGGCGGAGTAAATACCGCATAATTTTATCAAGAAGATAAATATCAGTGTCTGTTTGTTCTCTGAAGAAATCACGGAAAATTTGTAGATCGTCCTGAATGGGGGATGTAATATCGTTCAGTGTATTCAACAAAGGTTTTTTAGAAATGTTTATGACAGATTCAACTTCTTGGGGCATCAGATATAATAGATAGAAAGTTAATCAGATAATTTAATGAATGCAGACATTAAAAGTTGCGATATGACGATTGTGTACTTAGTTTATCAGCTTGCTTAATTCGTAACAAAATATCATAATTCCATTGAAAACAATAGGTGTTCTAACAAGTGGCGGCGATTCTCCGGGTATGAACGCAGCTTTTCGGGCAGTAGTTCGAACTGCAACCGCTGAAAACTTTGAAGTTGTTGCTTTCAGACACGGTTATAAAGGACTTATAGAAGGAAACTTTAAAAAAGTAGGCCCTGCGGATGTATCAAATATTATCCAAAGAGGTGGCACTGTATTAAAATCAGCTCGCTGTGATGAATTTCGTACGCCTGAAGGGCGTGCAAAAGCAGCTGAGATTCTCAAAGATGAAGGTATTGAATGTCTTATAGTTATTGGGGGTGACGGATCTTTCCAGGGAGGTACACTTCTAGCTAATGAGCACGACATATCTGTTATTGGTATTCCGGCAACAATTGATAACGACCTGGTGGGGTCTGATGAAACAATAGGATATGATACTGCCCTGAATACAGCGATGGACGCAATTGATAAGATACGCGACACAGCTGATGCCCATGACCGGCTATTTCTGGTTGAGGTAATGGGACGTGACGCCGGGTTTATAGCCCTTGAAACCGGAATAGCTGGGGGAGCCGAGCTTATCTTGCTTCCCGAATCCATGACCAATATCGATGAGGTACGTACCAGCCTTAACAATGTGCTCAAAGAACAGCGTCGTAGCAGTCTTGTTGTAGTAGCTGAAGGCGATGAAACAGGCGGCGCCTTAAAATTATCTGAAAAATTGCGAGATGATTTTTCCAAATACGAGATGAGAGTCTGTATTCTTGGCCACGTTCAGCGTGGTGGTGGGCCAACCGCAAGAGACAGGGTTCTTGCCAGCAGGCTCGGGTTCGCAGCAGTGAATGCAATAAAAGACGGACATACTAAAGTGATGGTGGGTATTGTGAATAACTCAATCAAACTTACACCGCTTAAAATGACTTTCGGAAAGAAAAAAGATATTAATTTTGAACTGGTTGAACTATCAAAAATACTTCGCTAAAAATGATTGATGTTAATATTGATGGGGCAAAGAAATTCATTTCAGATGATGACTATGAAAAGTCAGTTTATAAAGCAAAAGAAGCATATCAGACAATAAAAAAAGGCACCGGGCTGGGAAGTGAATGGCTGGGCTGGCGGCGAATTCTCAAGTCGCCCAACGATGCTGAACTTGATAAAATCGAACAGCATGGTGCAGATATCCGTGAACATGCCGATGTTTTTATCATTTGCGGTATTGGCGGATCATATCAGGGGGCCAGGGCCATTATTGATGCGCTACAAAAACCTTTTTCTGAGCAGGCACCGGAAATATACTTTGCAGGTCAGCATCTTGGAGCAAACTATCACGAACAGCTTATTGATTATCTGAATAGGCCTAAAGAAGATGGCAATCGTAAAAGTGTTTATCTGAATGTGATTTCAAAGTCAGGGTCCACTCTTGAAACAGCGATTGCATTTCGCATGATCAGAAGGTGGATGCATAGTGTTTACGGCGATGAGGCCAAATCAAGAATTATAGCCACAACCGGAGAAGAAGGTGGCGTCCTGAATAATATTATTGAAGAGGAAGGGTATTCAAAATATATAATTCCTGCTGATGTGGGCGGTCGGTTTTCTGTTCTTACACCAGTTGGGCTGCTGCCTGTTGCAGTAAGCGGAATTGATATAAAAACGTTGTTTTACGGTGCAGTTGCTGAATTTGAAAAACTGGAAGAAGATCCTGGCTATATCATCAAATATGCTGCTGTCAGGCACCATCTTCATGAACAAAATACAGAGCTTGATGTTGTGAGCTCATTTGAGCCTGAGTTGAAAGAATTCACTAACTGGATTCAGCAGCTGATGGGGGAGAGTGAAGGAAAAGAAGGGAAAGGTATTTTTCCTGTCACAGCGTCCTATTCGACAGACCTTCACAGTATTGGGCAAATGATTCAGCAGGGCCGTCGGAATATGATGGAAACGATGATTTCGGTTGATAAACCGATTTCTAACCTGAAACTATTGCCATCTGAATCGGAAACGGACGGACTAAATTACCTGGCGGGAAAATCTATACATTCAATAAACAAAAGTGCACAGGACGGAACCTTCCAGGCACATGTTGAAGGGGGTGTACCTGTTGTGAAGATCGGTATAGAAAAGCTCAATGAACAGCAGCTGGGCAGACTCATCTATTTCTATGAGATGCTAACGGGTATATACGTATACATGCTTAACGTAAATCCGTTTAATCAGCCCGGCGTTGAAAATTACAAGAAGGCAATGTATAAACTTCTTGGAAAATAATATGGCAGACGTAATTAAATCAAAGGGACGGTATATTGCAGTAGCAGGGAATATAGGGGCTGGAAAATCGTCTCTGACCGGATTATTGGCAAATAAATTCAGCTGGGATCCGCACTATGAATCTGTAGATGATAATCCCTATCTATCTGATTTTTACGAAGATATGAGGCGCTGGAGTTTCAACCTTCAGATTTATTTCCTTTCAAGCCGTTTTCAGCATCAGAAGGAGATGCTTGAGAACAGCACGAATATTATACAGGATCGGACGATATACGAAGATGTAGAGATTTTTGCCAAAAACCTTCACAACATGAATTTGATGAGTGACAGGGATTTTAAAAATTATTCTGCACTGTTTCATCAAATGAGCAATTATCTTCGGCCACCCGACCTTTTGATCTACCTGAAGGCTGAAGTGCCAACTCTCGTGAAGCAGATTCAGCAGCGGGGGCGAGACTATGAGAATACAATCAGAATCGATTATCTTGAAAAACTAAATAAATTATACGAAGACTGGATTGATCGATACTCTCATGATAAACTGATTATAAATACCGATAACCTCGATTTTGTAAACAGCAATGAAGATTTAGGTAAAGTCATTGAACTCATAGAACAACGACTGTTCGGGCTATTTAACTAATTGCTTTCGAAAGCTTAGTTCTGTATTTTAAGAAGCTATTGTGGATACGAAAAAACTAACATTCGATATACAAGAAATACCCGAAGGGCAGAGCCATAAAACGGTTCACTTACCAGAGGACTATTTTGAGCTAAAAGAAGGCTCCCGACTGATTGACGCCGACGTTTCTGTATCATTTTACAGAACGGATCATTTTGTCAAAGTCTCTTTTGAAGTTGAAAGTAATGTAGAGTTAACTTGCGACCGTTGTCTGGATACATATTCAGATGATATTAAAGGCGTATTCGACATTCTTTTTGAACCCGGTTCGGTTGAAGAAACCGAAACAGTGAAAAGTGCTGTTAGACAGATTCCTTCAGAGGAACTTGTTCTGGATATAGAAGAAGAAGTCAGAGACACAATAATTTTAAATATTCCGGCAAAAAAAATACATCCCAAATATTATGATGGTGATGGAAACCCGGAAGATTTTGGCATCGCCCGATTTGGGGATATTGAACCTGAAGAGGAACAGAAAATTGATCCCAGGTGGGAAAAACTTAAGAAACTAAAGCAGAACTAATACAACATATTAAATGGCACATCCTAAAAGAAAGACATCCAAAGCCCGACGCAATAAACGACGCGCGCATCAAAGTCTAAAAGATATTACATTGGCAGAATGCTCTAACTGTGGTGCTATGCACAGATATCACCATGTATGCATGGAGTGTGGATATTACAGAGGTCAACAGGTAATCCAAAGATCAGAATAACACAAATACAATTTCATGATCATTGCTGTAGATGCAGTAGGGGGAGACCATTATCCCGAAAATCCTATTCAGGGCGGTATTCAGGCATTAAATGAAATGCCTGATCTGAAGCTTCTTTTTGTCGGACCTAAAAGTCTGATAACTGAAGAACTCGCCGGGCTTGAATATGATAAAGCGCGCGTTGATATCCTTCACGCACCAGAGATCATCTCAATGCAGGATTCTGCATCGGCCGTCCTTAAAGAAAAAAGGAACTCTTCCATCTCTTTAGGCTTGCAGTCTCATAAAGCAGGAGAGTGTCATGGATTTGTGAGTACCGGTCATACAGGCGCACTTTTAACAGCTTCCACCGTTTATCTTGGGAAGATTGAAGGCGTTTATCGCCCTACAATTGCAGCAATATTTCCCACCATCAATGGTGTTAGAATATTAATTGACGCTGGAGCAAACCTCACGCTAAAAGAAGAAATGTACTATCAGTTTGCCGTGATGGGACAGATCTTTACAAAAGAAATTTTGAAAGTCGAAGAGCCAAAAATCGGACTTCTCAATGTCGGAGAAGAATCTGAAAAAGGAACAGAGCTCTTGAAGTCTTCCTATTTAAAGCTGAAAGAACTCGATAATTTTATTGGGAATATTGAAGGCAAGGATATTCTAAATGCAAAAGCTGATGTCTTCCTGACCGACGGTTTTACCGGAAACATTCTATTGAAGTTTGGCGAGTCTATACCCGCTGTGATGCAGAAAATGGTAAAACAACAGCTGGACCTTGCTTCTGCTGATGCCGAGCTTCAAAAACAGGTCTTCCAAATTTTAAATAAGGCAATGCATACGTTTGATTACGAACAGATTGGCGGTGTTCCATTTCTGGGCGTGAACGGCGTGAGTTTTGTCGGGCATGGAAACAGCTCTGCTTTGGCTATAAAGAATATGATTAAAAGCGCGGTTCAATGCGTTGATCACGAAGTAAATAATAAGATTAAAGCTTTTCTAAACTAATCGAATTTCATGCCTCCTATTTATGCTAAGATTTCAGGTGTTGGTAAGTATCTGCCCGATTATGTTCTTACCAACAAAGAACTTGAAACGATGGTGGAGACCAATGATGAATGGATCAAAAGCCGAACAGGTATCTCAGAACGCAGAATTCTTAAAGGTGATAAACTAGGTACATCTTACATGGCCGAGCGTGCTGCTACTGCCGCTCTTGAAGATGCCGGCGTTGAGGCAGAAGAAATTGATGTCATTATTGTAGCTACGGTTACGCCTGACTACCTCTTTCCGGCCACAGCTTGTCTTGTACAGAAGCGTATAGGTGCAAAAAATGCCTATGCATTTGATCTGTCCGCAGCTTGTTCAGGATTTTTGTTTGCACTCACCACCGGAGGAAATTTCATTGAATCGGGTCGCGCTAAAAAAGTATTGGTTATCGGCGCTGATAAAATGAGCTCTATCATTGATTATACGGATCGGACTACTTGTATTCTTTTTGGCGATGCAGGCGCCGCTGTTGTACTTGAAGCAACAGAGGAAGAGACCGGAATTATTGATTACATCCATCATACTGAGGGAGATGAAGCTTGTATGCTTTATCAGCCGGCGGGTGGAAGTGTTCAGCCTGCAACTAAAGATACTGTCGAAAATAAACTTCATTATATCCGGCAAGACGGTCGTTCTGTATTCAGGAAGGCAACCGAAGGTATGTCCGATGTGTCACTTGAAATAATGAAGAAGAATAATCTTGAGCCTGAAGATGTAGCCTGGCTCGTTCCGCATCAGGCCAACTTGCGAATTATAGACGCAACGGCGAGGCGAATGGGGCTCGATAAGGAGAAGGTTATGATCAATATTGATAAGTATGGAAATACCACATCCGCAACCATTCCGCTTTGCCTGGTTGATTGGAAAGATCAGCTAAATAAAGGCGATAATCTTGTGTTATCTGCTTTTGGCGGTGGTTTGACGTGGGGATCAATCTATTTAAAATGGTCAATGTAATGAAGGCATTTATTTTTCCCGGACAAGGTTCGCAATCTGTTGGAATGGCAAAAGAGCATTTCGATACCGATAGCGACATAAAAAAGCTTTTTTTAAAGGCCAATGATCAGCTTGGTTATTCCCTGACAGATATTATGTTTGAGGGACCATCAGACAAACTGATGCAGACAAAACATACCCAACCGGCAATATTTCTACACTCTGTTGCTCTCTTCATGCAGATTGATGAAAAACCAGACGCGGTAGCAGGGCATAGTCTTGGAGAATTTTCAGCCCTTGTTGCATCCGGTGTGATCGATTTTGAAACCGCATTGGATCTGGTGGATTTACGTGGTAACCTTATGCAGGAGGCAGGAGAAGTTCATCCGGGCGGCATGGCAGCTATTATTGGGATGGACGACGATGTTGTGGATTCTATATGTGAAGAAGCAACAGAAGAAATTCAAAAACCCGTAGTAGCAGCTAACTATAATTGCCCCGGGCAGCTTGTAATTTCCGGTGATGTTGATGCCGTGAAAAAAGCAGTAGATATTGCAAAAGAGAAAGGGTGCAGGCTGGCTAAAATTCTACCTGTAAGTGGGGCATTTCATTCTCCTTTGATGAAGCCCGCGCTCGAAGGATTGCAGAAGCGGCTTGAAGAGATTTCATTTAATGATCCGGATTGTCCTTTATATAGCAATGCTACAGCGGAACCAACAAAGGATGCGTCCGTTGTGAAAGAAAATCTTATCGCACAGCTGACATCTCCTGTAAGATGGACTCAGACATTACGGAATATGGATGAAAACGGAATTACGGATTTTTTAGAGATTGGCCCGGGGAAAGTACTGCAAGGGCTCGTGAAACGAACACTATCTAACGCAAATATATCAGGGCGTCAGTAATATGGATTTAAAAGGAAAAAATTGTTTGGTCACCGGCGGAAGTCGCGGAATTGGCCGTGTTATTGCAGAACACTTTGCCTCTCTTGGAGCTAATGTTGCTATTACGTATGCAAGTTCTTCAGATGCAGCCAAAGAAGCTGTTAAAGCTATTGAAGAGCATGGAGTTAAAGGAAAAGAATACCAGGCTGATGCGGTTGATTTTTCTAAAGCAGAAGAAGTAATAGCATCAGTAGTAAATGAATGGGGATCGCTTGACGTGTTAGTAAATAACGCAGGAATAACGCGCGATAATTTGATCCTTCGAATGAATGAGCAACAGTGGGATGACGTCATAAATACTAATTTGAAAAGTATTTTTAACTATTCGAAAGCAGCTACAAAGCCAATGATGAGAGCAAGAGGTGGTTCCATTGTGAATATAGGATCTATCGTTGGAATTTCCGGAAATGCCGGACAAAGCAACTACTCCGCCTCAAAAGCGGGAATGATTGGGTTTACCAAGTCATTTGCAAAAGAGCTTGCCAGCCGTAATATCCGCGCCAATGTAGTTGCACCGGGATATATTCTCACTGACATGACGGGCAAGCTTGATGAAAAAGTATTGGAATCAATTAAAAGTGAAACACCGCTTGGCAGAGCAGGAAACCCTGAAGAAGTAGCAAATGTGGTTGCATTTCTGGCATCTGACCTTAGCAGCTACATCACCGGAGAGGTAATCCGGGTAGATGGCGGAATGGCGATGTAGCACCGTATTTGAATATCTAATAATCAATAACGTAAGGCGTGTTATTTTTCGATTAGATGTTGTATTATAGCGACACAAATTACTTACAACTAACACTAATAAAACACAGATCGTAATGTCACAAGACGTAGAATCAAAAGTAAAAGCAATTATTGTAGACAAACTGGGCGTTGATGAATCAGAAGTAGTCGCTGAGGCTAACTTTACTAACGACCTCGGTGCAGATTCTCTTGATACCGTTGAGCTGATCATGGAATTTGAAAAAGAATTTGATTTAAGTATTCCGGATGAGGATGCTGAAAACATTGCTACTGTTGGCGATGCAGTAACTTATCTTCAAGAAAAATCATAAGCTGAACACTCAGATATAATGACTGGACGTAGAGTAGTAGTTACAGGTATCGGAGCGTTGACACCGGTAGGAAATACCGCTCCTGACTTTTGGAATGGGCTAGTCTCAGGAAAAAGCGGGGTTCGGACTATCGAACACTTCGACACATCTGATTATCCTACTAAGTTTGCCGGGCAAATTGAAAATTACGACTCAAGTAATTACTTCGAGCGTAAAGAAGCCCGCAGACTTGATAATGTATCACAGTATGCTCTCATAACTGCCGATGAAGCTATCGCAGATAGCGGTATCGACCTTGATACAATCAACAAGGACAAGGTAGCCGTAATTGTTGGTACAGGGATAGGTGGGATGAAAACGTTTTACGACCAGTCGATATCTCATCATGAGCACGGACCGCGGGGAGTCAATCCATTTTTTATTCCGATGTTGATTCCCGATATGCCTGCCGGACATATATCTATAAAGTACGGGTTTCGCGGCGCAAATTATTGCGCAGTCTCTGCCTGTGCTACCGGATCTCAGAATATAGGCCTTGCTTACGATAGCATTAAATATGGCCAATCTGATATGGCCGTATGCGGCGGAACCGAAGCTCCGGTTTGGCCGATAGGTGTTTCCGGATTCAGTTCTATGAAAGCACTCTCAAGACGTAATGATGAGCCTGCTAAAGCATCCCGGCCTTTCGATAAGGACAGGGACGGCTTTGTGCTGGGTGAAGGCGCGGCGATAATGTTTATCGAATCTCTCGATTCAGCTGTCGAACGCGGTGCTCGTATTTACGGAGAAATAGTGGGTTATGGCTTTTCAGCTGATGCCCATCATATTACAGCACCGGATCCCGAAGGGAATGGTGTTACTCTTGCATTAAATGGTGCGCTCGACATGGCAGGGATCAAACCTGAAGATGTTGACCATATCAATATGCACGGAACTTCAACCCCATTGGGGGATCTTGCTGAGTCGAATACGATAAAAAAAGTATTTGGTGATCATGCCTACGACATCAATTTGAATTCCACTAAATCGATGACAGGTCACATGCTGGGAGCAGCGGGTGCAGCTGAATCAATAGCAGCCTTGCTTACCACATACCACGGTATTATACCGCCGACAATCAACCAGGAATCTCCGGATCCTGAGTGTGATCTCAACTACACGCCCAATGAATCAGTAGCGAGAGATGTTAAATACGCTATGAACAACGCATTTGGTTTTGGTGGACACAATACGACTCTTATCTTTAAAAAATTCGATGATTAGCAGATGCTGGGAAGGTTAAAGAAGTGGTTTGCATCTTCAGAAGATCAATTTCACGAATCAACTTCCCGCATTTCAAGGCTCGAAACCATACTTGGCTTTTCTATACCTAACGAGCATAAAGGTGTATATTTAAGAGCTCTCAGGCATCGATCTATTATTGATGGAAAAAAAGTTCAGGCACATGATACGTATGAGCGTCTTGAGTTTCTGGGGGATGCCGTATTAGATCTCATTGTAACTGAAATAGTATTTGAGAAATACCCGGTTGCAGACGAGGGGTTTCTCACAAAACTCCGCGCGAAAATTGTCAGAGGAAAAACTCTCGCTCATCTTGCAAAACAAATGCAAATAAATGAGGTAATGGAGGTCGGGGAAAGAGCCTCTGGACAGGGAATAAACGTTTCTAAAAGTGTACTGGCAGATCTTTTTGAAGCCATGATAGCAGCCGTATATCTAACCAAAGGATATACATTTACTTTCTCATTTGTTGAAAATCTTCTCAAAAGGCATATCGACCTGGAATCGATGGAGAAGAAGGCTGATAATTATAAAAGCTCTCTGATGGAGTATCTGCAGGCTTTGAATCAGCCGCTCCCCGAATATAAAGTGATAGATGAAGAAGGCCCTGCCCACGATAAAATATTTACAGTTGCAGTTTTTCTTTCAGGTGAATTTAAATCGAAAGGAAAAGGGAGAAGTAAGAAAGACGCGGAGCAAATTGCCGCTGAAAAAGCTCTTAAAGAATTAAATGGCTAAGAAACTTTAAATAAATACCCATTTCTAAACTAGTTTATTGATGGTTTATCCCCGATTCTTACACTGAACATTAAGGTTTTAACAAGTAATTTATCATGTTTGTTCAACTCATAAAACCGGAATTCGAAGAGCTTATCGCTTCCAAAAATTGGGGAGCTCTCAAAGAGGTGTTGAATGACCTTCCCCCCGCAGATATCGCTGATTTGTTGCTCGAACTTCCTGGTGATATAGCCATAGTGGTATTCAGGCTGCTAAAAAAACCTGTAGCTGCTGATGTGTTTGCTGAAATGCCATCTACAAAAGGAATAGAACTGCTTGAGCTTTTTAACAAACAGCAGCTTAGCGATGTAATGGTAAACCTTGAGCCAGATGAGCAGGTTTCCATACTAGAAGAACTTCCCGGCCACCTCACCCAACGGGTAATGAATTCTATTGACAGGGAAAATAAAGAACAGCTCAAAAAGTTGCTGGGCTATCCAGAAGAAAGTGTTGGTCGTTTGATGACACCAAGGTATGTGAAGGTGAAGTCTGAATGGACAATTAAACAAAGCATGAAACACATACGTAAATATGGAGAAACGGCTGAAACCATCAACGTAATTTATGTAGTTGATGATAAAGAACATCTTATCGACGACCTTAGAATTACTCATCTTATTTTAGCTGATCAGGACGATCAAATTTTTTCTCTGATGGACTATTCATATGAGGCTTTGTCAGCTTATGATGACCAGGAAGAAGCTGTAAAAATGCTTGCAAAATACGACCGAGTTGCTCTTCCTGTAGTAGATTCAGACGGTGTGCTGGTTGGTATAGTTACCGCGGATGATATAATTGATGTTGCCGAAGAAGAAACGACCGAGGATATGCAGAAAATGGCTGGTATGGATGTTTTAGACGATTATTACTCTCAAACTACCGTATTCAGTATGTTTAAAAAAAGGGTTCGGTGGTTAATATTACTTTTTATTGGGCAAATGTTGACGGTAACGGCTATGAGTTCATATGAATCCATATTGGCCAGTGCTGTTCTGCTTTCTGTTTTTATTCCTATGATAATATCTAGTGGGGGTAATTCCGGTTCACAAGCTGCCACACTTATAATAAGGGCTCTTGCTACCGATGACATCGATTCCTCAGAATGGCCAAAGATTTTAAAACGGGAAGTAATGTCAGGTTTAATGCTGGGTAGCGTTATTGGTGTAATTGGTGTCGCGATCACTTTTGGATGGGGCATTTTACAGGGAGAAGTAATCAACGCGACCCTTGCGTTAACTTCACTTACCATAGGACTAAGTTTGCTTGGTGTGATCTTATTTGGAAACCTAAGCGGATCTATGCTGCCATTTATATTAACAAAATTCAATCTCGACCCTGCAGTAACATCTGCCCCTTTTGTAGCTACATTGGTGGATGTTACCGGAATTATCATTTACTTTTCAATTGCAATACTTTTACTCAGCGGAACTTTACTTTAAGTTTGATTTGAACCATGAAACAATATCACGACCTTGTAAAAAGCGTACTTAAAAACGGTGTAAGGAAAGAAAATAGAACCGGAACAGACACCTATTCTAATTTTTCAGAGTTTTATAAAGTGGATCTTTCAGAAGGATTTCCACTTCTTACAACAAAAAAAGTCTATTTTCGGTCAGTTATACTTGAGCTTCTATGGTATTTGCGGGGTGAAGATCATATTCGGTGGCTGCGTGATGAAAAAGATTGTCATATCTGGGATGCATGGGCTGATGAAGATGGATATGTGGGCCCCATCTATCCAACGCTATGGCGACGTTTTCCCAATCTGAAATCATCAGATGGTTTTTCATATCCCGGGAAAGGAGAAGCAGAAAATACGCAGTGGTCCTACGATGAGTTTGACCAGGTTCAGAGAGCGATCAATATGCTTAAAACAAACCCGAACAGCAGGCGTATAGTGGTGAGTGCCTGGCATCCCGGTGTACTTGATGAGATGCGACTACCACCTTGCCATGTGATGTACATTTTTAATGTCTCAAATGGAAGATTAAACTGCCATCTTACACAGCGTTCAGGGGATATTGCTCTTGGAATACCATTTAATCTTGCCTGTTACTCTGCATTAACGATGACAATTGCACAAGAAACCGATTTAGAGCCGGGTATATTTGCTCATACAATTGTGGATGCCCATATTTATGAAAATCACGTTGACGGGCTTAAAGAACAATTAAAGCGTAAACCAACAGCACTCCCACAACTGGAAATAGCAGATAAACCAATAGACGACCTTGAATATGAGGACTTTAAGCTGAAAAATTATAATCCCCATGATTCAATAAAATTTCCGGTTGCCGTATGAAACTTATTATCATCGCAGCCCATGATCCCAATCTGGTTATAGGCAAGAATGGAAGTTTGCCCTGGCACTACAAAGAAGATTTGAAATTTTTTAAAAAGACGACATTGGGTTATCCGCTGCTAATGGGCAGGATAGTATTCGAAGAGCTTAATGAAAAACCGTTACCCGGACGTGAAGCTTTAGTGCTGACACGTTCTAAAAGTTACAGCCATGTAAAAACATTTGAGTCTATACCAGAAGCTCACAACTATCTCAGAGATAGTGAATACGAAAAGGTTTTCATTATAGGTGGGGGCGACATATACAGACAGACGATGGATCTGGCCGATGAGCTTATTATAACTGAGATTCATAATTCTTATGACGGGGACACTTTTTTTCCGGAGTACAGAGATCAAATCGGAGAGGTCTGGATTGAAATTTCAAGGGAAGACCATGATGAATTATCCTTTGTGAAATACAGTCGCAAAAAGTCGCAAAGTCCTTAAAGCTCTTTTGGTTATACAATTAAAAAAGACTAACTGAAAACACCTCTCAAAGCCTGTATGTTACGGAAGATAATTTCTGTAATCATAGACTTTGGTAGGCGACTTGTCTTATTTTTTCATTTTAGATGTGATCTCTTTTATTGGCTGGCCGGTTCAACTAGTGCTCCTGCAACTATTTATAGCACTGTCACTTACAATTTTAATGAGTGTGAGTCGGGAAAATACTATCGAGGATAGTCACCTTACTGAAGACGAGCAAGCCAGTTTTTTAAAATCAATTCTTGATCACTCAGGAACCAGCAGTGCAATATTAGATGCAGATGGTTTCATTCGATATGTTAATTTTGGGTTTGAAGCCCTTTTTAATGCCGATGAACTGCCTCTCGTCGGCAGAAATATTGCTGAAATACACCAGCTAAAAAAACTTGATCGATCTTTTAGCGAAGAGAACTCATCAGTAGTGTCTGTTCATGGAGATGATGGCATATCATATCTTGTAAAGTACTTTACCGTAACAGATGATGATCAACAAATTGTTGGACGATTTTTAAAAATACTGCCTGATATCAAAAGACACGAAAATGTGCTCGATTATGATTTATCGCACGAATTAAAAACACCATTGCACGCTGTCTTAGGTTTTTCAGATCTTCTGAAAAAAGACCAGGATCTGACACCAGATCAAGGCCAGCTACTTGACAATATTATTTATCACTCAAAAGAGCTGGATGAAAAAATCAGCAATCTTGTAGGTTCAGAAGAGGAAGAAGAGAATGCTGAAGAAACATATTCATCAAACAATGCCGTTAAAAAAATTCTGGTGGTAGATGACGTTTCTATCAATAGAACGCTTTTAAAACTAATGCTGAAGCGTTACGGACTTGAAGTTCAGGAAGCTTCAAATGGCGAAGCGGCGATGAATATTTTGGAATCCTGGAATGCAGATACAATACTAATGGATCTTAGTATGCCGGTGATGGACGGTATTGAAACTGTAAAGGCAATCAGGGCAAAGGGAAAGCCTGATGCTGATTCTAAAATTATTGCGGTTACAGCTACTCAAAGATATTCTAAAGAAGAGCTAAAGAATGTCGGTTTTGATGACCTGATGCAGAAACCATTTAAAGAAGAAGATCTTCTGAGTAGATTAGGCATTGAAGTCCAGCCTGAGGCTAAATAGCTACACCCATCTTTCAAGCGATGTTAGCAATTCACATCTTTCAGGTGAACGATATACGGTTTAACTACCGGCTGAGTAAGAGCAATAATGTGTCGGGTATCGGCTGCTTTTGAAAACTCAATCGCTTTCTTTTTCCCCTCCAGTATCCAGATACTTTCACTTTGATATTTATATGCCTCACTAAAGCTTTTGTCCACATCATAATAGTAAGAAGCTGAGTGATCATCATGCGGCAGACCTCTTTTCTTAAGATAAGCCCGCGTCTGCTTTTTTATGCTGTTCAGTTTACCCGCAATTTCCTTTTCGGACAAAAAAGTAGTTCTGTAGAGGTCCCGGTTTATAAAACGATAGGAAAGATCTTTCAGGATGGGTTCGCCAGATTCAGCCCAGTTCTTTATACAGATCATAACATCGTGATCATCGAGGGCCATGTAATGAACCATAGTTGTATCAGAGATGGCTTTTTTTGCTGATGGTTTGTTAGACACAAAATATCCCAGATGTTTCGAAGGTGTGTCTACTTTTTCTCCGTTATCAATCAGATACTCAACACGTTTGAATATATTCTTTAAAAGTGAATCAGCGCTTAGTACTGTTTTATGCAGATAAACCTGCATATACATTAGCCGTCTTGAAAGGATATAGTTTTCTATGGCATAGATACCCTTTTTTTCGATGACTACATTTCCATTGAAAACTCGCATTGTTTTCAGGATTCGATTAATGCCTACGGAGCCTTCAGATACACCTGTAAAGAAGCTATCACGCTTAAGGTAATCCAGCCGGTCTATATCAAGTTGTGATGAGATAAGCTGATGAAGAAACTTCTTAGGATATTGATCTGTAAATATCTGTATCGTGGTTTCAAGTTCTCCCTCAAACTGCTTATTCAGTTCCTGCATTATCTTCAGGCTCATCTGCTCATGGTTGAAGTCATTTATAAGCGTATGTTCGAGTGAGTGGGAAAAAGGACCATGGCCAACATCATGAAGTAAAATTGCAATCAGAGTGCTGGTGATCTCGGCATCACTTATAGTCGTATCTTTCTCTTTGATATTTCTTAATACACGCTGACATAACTCAAGTGCACCCAATGCGTGGGAGAAACGAGAGTGCTCGGCTGCAGGGAAAACAAGATACCCAAGACCCAGCTGTCGTATACGCCGTAGTCTCTGCACGTACGGGTGATCAATCAAACGTAAAATGATACCCTTAGGAACAGTTATGAAGCCATGAATAGGGTCACTGAAAATTTTATACTGGCTGCTTTTATCCATTTTTCGATCCCTTAAACAGATATTGATCTTTATCTTTTATATCAGGCAGCCGGGCAGGCTTTTTACTTTTTACGTCATACCAGACACCGGTTGTATTAGCAACTGCTTTAAGCGTATCACCTTCTGTAAATAATCCCTGAATACCTATCACACTACTATTTCCGATAGATTTTAGTGAACTTCCAATTACCAAAGATTCACCATATTCAACAGGCTGGATATACTTTAAGTCAAGATGTGCAAGCACAAAGCTATAACCCTGATTCATGGATTCACGGAGTTCCGGCACAACCTTAATGAACTGAATCCTGGCTTCTTCAAAATAAGTATTGAAAACGGCATTATTTACGTGCCTTAAAGGATCGAGATCCCTGAATCGTATATTGATTGTGGTTTCGTGAAAAAAATCGTGACGTTTGTAGCTCAACCTCATAAAGTTTGATATGTTTACTGAATTGTGATCTGAACATACAACTTTCTAAATTTAGATTTAAGAGATGATCCACAATATTCTGACCAAGGCTGTCTTTAATTTGTGACCATAATGACCGATATTAGCGTTCCGCTGGTTATGCATTCTCAGACATTTGATAATTAAAAAACAACCTACAGAAAATCATTTATGTTAGATAGCTCATCATCCAAATTTCTAGAAGATCTGCTTATCACTCCAAGCCCAACAGGATATGAATCAGAGGGCCAAAAGGTGTGGATGGATTACATTTCACAGTTTACAAATAAGGTTGAAGCAGATGCTTATGGGTCGGCAATTGCCAAAATAAATACCAGTTCTGATGTAATGACAGTTATGCTTGAGGCTCATGCTGATGAAATTGGAATGGTTGTACAATTCATTTCAGAGGATGGATTTATTTATCTGAATAAGCTGGGAGGTAGTGATTCGACGATAGCCAGGGCAAAGCGGGTATATATTCATGGGAAAAACGGAAAAATTAGCGGAGTGACCGGCAATACGGCAATCCATCTTCAAGATAAAAAGAACGGAGGCGGAAAAGAGCCGGCGTGGAAAGATATATACGTGGATATCGGTGCATCCAGTAAGGAAGAAGCTGCTGAGGCGATTCAAATTGGAGACCCCGTGACATATGCAGAAGATCTGGAGTATCTAAATGATGATATCATATCAGCCCGTGCATTAGATAACCGGATAGGTGGTTTTGCCATTGCTCAGGCCATGAAGAAGATCAGTGACAATAAAAAGAACCTGGCAGTAAATGTAATTGCGCTTAATTCGGTACAGGAGGAAGTGGGTGGCTTCGGTGCCCGGATGATGAGTTATAGACATATGCCCGATGCAGCAATAGTCACTGATGTAACTCATGCAACGGATTCGCCCGGAATTGACCAAAAAGAACATGGGCAGGTAAAACTTGGCGATGGACCGAGTGTGCAGCATGGGGGCGCGAACCATCCTAAACTGGTAGAACTGCTGGAAAGCACCGCCAAAAAACATAAAATCAATATTCAACACGAGGCAACAAGTGTCAGAACCGGAACCGATACTGACAGTATATTTTATCAGCGTACAGGTATTCCGAGTGCGTTGGTTTCTGTACCTATAAGATATATGCACTCACCGGTTGAAACAGCATCATTGAAAGACCTGGAGCAGCTAATCGATCTTATGGCGGAATCTGTTCTATCAATGGAACCTGATCAGGCATTTACAGTGCACTAAAAAATAGAGCAATTTCATAGATGAATTGGGAATAGAAGTGAAACAGAAGGCCAAATGAGCACATATTTATGAGCTCTGTAGTTAATTGAGCTTCATGAATAAGAGGGTTTTTGCTTTTTTCCAATCTCGGTTTATAGTGCTTTTCGACACATTTAAAGTATCAGCTACCTGCTGTACGGATAAACCACTGAAATATTTAGCTGGACTATTTCAAAGAGCCGCTCATCAATTTTGCGCAACTCATTACAGGCTTCATTGAGTTCTAGAAATTGTTCTGCTTCTTCTATGTAGAATCGTTCGTCGTCATACTCAATTTTTACAGCGCCATTGCCACGTTTTTCAGCAAGTTTTTTCCTTGCACAATCTACAAGAATTTGGTGCATTGCTTTCGATGCAAGTCTTATGAGATGCTTACGGCTATTGCATTCCAACTTTTCCTGATTTAGCCATTTGATGTAAACATCAAGAACGAGGTCCGTTCTGTTTCGGGGAAAGATCATTTCTCTCGGATGAGATCTGAATTGAAGCAATATCTTTCAGTTCATTATAAATCAGCGGAAATAATTTATTGTATGCTTCTGTTCCATCTGATTCAAGCTCATTGATAAGCTTTGTAACATCGTGACTGTTATTGGAACTAGTGTTAAGTCAAGTTTGAACTGTCGGATAAAGCATGAAAGTCATCGGATGAGTTTTTTTGAAAAACTAAGCACATTTGAGTCTGATGAAGTAATAAATAATTGACTCATCCGATGACTACCCCGACACTTTTCCATTGACTGAACACTAGTAATAAATGACTTAAAAATAAATTTAAACTGCCTGGCTATGTATGATACGTTTACTTAATAGCCCTTACAGAAAAAAATATTTCTAATGTTTTGTCAATAAAAGGCTTAAGCGTAGCCATCGGGATTTTTCATTTGCCAGTTCCATGCATCGCGGCACATATCTTCGAGATTATTTTCTGTTTCCCAGCCTAAAACGTTCTTGGCCTTTTCAGCATCTGCATAGCAAACAGCTGCATCACCGGGACGACGATCTGTTAATTCGTATGGGATATTTTTGCCTGTTACTTTTTCAAATGTTTTAATCACATCCAGAACACTCGAACCCTGGCCGGTCCCGAGATTGTAAGCCTCAGCTCCGGATTCTTGCTCCAAATGCTCAAGAGCTTTCAAATGACCTTTTGCCAGATCAGTAACATGTATATAATCACGGACACCGGTCCCGTCATGAGTGGGGTAGTCGCTGCCAAATACCGATAGACGTTTTCTCTTACCTACTGCTACTTGTGTGACATATGGCATTAGATTATTTGGGATTCCTGTCGGGTCTTCACCAATTCTGCCACTCTCGTGAGCACCGACAGGATTAAAGTATCTAAGAAGTGACACTTTCCATTCTGGATCGGACACACACAGATCCCTGAAAATATGCTCAATAGTTAGCTTAGTCTGTCCATATGGATTTGTAGCAGATAATTCTGAAGTTTCTTTAATAGGAGACTCTGAAGGATTCCCATAAACTGTAGCAGATGAGCTGAAGACCAACCTTTTGACACCGTATTTATCCATCACTTTGCAAAGATTCACTGTACCGGTGACATTATTTTCATAATAATAGAGTGGTTTTTCAACAGACTCTCCCACCGCTTTCAAACCTGCAAAATGGATAACTGCATCTATAGAGTGAGACTTGAAAAGTTCATCCATTCCTTCAATGTTTAGAAGATCAAGCTTTTCAAAAGAAACGGATTGACCTGTCAGATCTTCAACACGCTCCAAAGATGTAATTTTGCTGTTTAACAGGTTGTCCATTACGATGACGTCATGTCCGGCATTAAGAAGCTCAAGAATAGTGTGGCTCCCAATAAAACCCGCTCCACCAGTAACTAAAATTTTCATAATTAGTGTTCTTAAATGATTTTTTCGCTCAAATAGGCTTTGTAGCCTCCTGGTACTTAATAGGCTGCTGTAGAAATTCCTTTAATTTGCTCTTTGATGGAGTTGATTTAATATTTCATCGCAATATGAGTCCATCTCTTTCGCATATTCTTCTTTGAGATCCATATCGCCCCCTTCCATCAGCAGTAGTTTTGATTTCTCATAGATTTCAAGCAGGGGATCAAGCTTTAGCATTTTTGCTACTGGTTTGATCTTATGACCCGTTCGACGAAGTGTTTCGAGATCTTCATCCATCAGATTTCTTCTGAAATTTGATTTGAACTCAGAAAATGAAATGACCGATGCATCACAAAATTCTTTTACATAGGCATCATCATTGTAAAGCATGTCTTTGATGATTTGAAAATCGATTGGACCTTTGTTGGTGCTCATAATTATTCGTTTGCAGGTTCAAGTATATTATGCGGAGTCGGATTCCCATGTTTATCCATATGAACAAATACAATTTTGTCGATACTGATGATAGTTTCATGATTAAATTTTTCGCGAACGAGACATCGCACAGTAATGGAGGATTTACCGAATTTAACGGTTTCCATTCCTATTTCAATGATATCTCCAAGTTTCGCGGAGCTTACAAAGTCTATTTCAGACATGAATTTTGTAACGATATTGCCTTTTCCTAGCTGACACGTTACATAAATAGCGGCCTCCTCATCTATCCATGCCAAAACAGATCCGCCAAAGAGTGTACCGTGTGCATTCAAATCTGTTGGTTTGATTAGCTTTCGGCTGAAAAATCTCATAGGGGGCAAATTATCTGGCATTCTTGAGTTTAGTTTAGGATGAAGTTTTCGATTTTTGATCAGGTTACTACATGTAAAAACCATTTTTAAGATATCGTAAAAAAGATTCACAGCATAACTCTTTTCTGAAGTGATAAAACCTGGTGCGTGATTGATTAGAATTTCATTAGAAACCTATTCCAGAAGGGGATAGGGGCTGATTCAAGATTGAAAATCCCAGTGTTTATTTAATATGCAGAAAGATGACAATTTAAATTGAAGATTATTTCGATTTGTGCCGATAAAAGGAAAACAAAAGTTAGAAGCTCTTAAATATTAGAAAAATTTAACATTCACGACACGAAGGCCTTCTGATTATTTCTACTATAAAATAAAGCGTCAAAAATCTCATGAGAAAAATCGCATTTACAAATCAAAAAGGTGGAGTTGGTAAAACTACAACAACCATTAATACCGGTGCCGGGCTAAGTAAAATTGGCTATAAGGTATTGCTTGTAGATATGGACCCTCAAGCCAATCTTACCTATTCACTTAAGATTCACTCTTCAAAAATGAAGCGAAACATATATCATGTTTTGAAAGGTGAATTACCTGTCAGTGAGGTGGTAATGCCACATAGCGACTTTGACTTACTGCCTGCTTCAATCGAATTATCGGCTGCGGAAATGGAACTTGTGAATGAACCTGCAAGAGAGCAGATATTACGTTCTGCCCTGAAAGAGGTAGAAAATGATTATGACTTTATTCTGCTCGATTGCCCTCCGAACTTAGGCTTACTGACGCTTAATGCTTTTACAGCTGCGGATGAATTGGTAATCGTATTGCAATCGGAATACCTGGCATTGCACGGTTTATCAAAGCTTATGGATCTCATCAAAATTGTTCAGAAGAGGCTTAATCCCGATCTGAAGGTTGAAGGTATTGTATGTACATTATTTGATAAACGTAAAAACCTCAATCGGGAAGTTGTCGGCCATATAAGAGAGCATTTTGGTTCAAAAGTATTCAAAACGCTTATTAGAGATAATATTGCACTCGCAGAAGCTCCAAGTCATCACAAGACCATATTTGAGTACGATAGCGAAAGCTACGGTGCTCAAGACTATATGAATCTTGCCAAAGAGATCAGAAACGGATACTAAATTATGGGTGTTAAAAAAAGTTTTTTGAATTCACCTTTAAGTGAACCTAAAGGCGATGACTCACAGTTTGATTTTGTTGAAGATCACAGGCCCAGAGGCACACAATGTGTATCATCAATATTTAAATATATTGACAGTTCCAGCGGAATGCAGCTTGTGGACTCATTCTCTGAAAAAGTTGTAAGGAAAGCAGAGGAAGCGAAAGCAAGAGCGGAAGCTGAGGCAAAGGTAAAAGCCAAAGCTATAGTAGCAGAATTCAGAGATACAGAAAAAGCTGTCAAAGAAGCGGCCGATACAGCCATTGAAATGGAGGAGGCAGTAAAAGGATCTGAGAAAACTTCGCCGGTTGAAGAAGCACATATTTCAGGTGAGAAAAAAATCGCAAGTTATTATATCAATGTTGAGACGCTGGCAGATCTCAAGTCATTTGCTGATCAAAACAAACTGAGTTATTCATCAGTAGTTGAGCAGGCTTTACGTAAGCATCTTGCCTCAATGGAAAACTGATAATAATTCAGATCGCTGCTGATGACGTTAACGGTTATTATTTGACTGTTGAAATGTCAGAACGGCGCGCCTGGCAAGATGTCTTTCTCCATAACGATTAACAATTAAGCTGTAATAAGGCATCTCAGTTACTTTTTCGTAATCGTTGGCAAATCTCTCAATTAAACTCAGAACAAGATGTCGTACAACCATGCCATCCGCATGATTAAGAATCATCTGTTCTGCGTATGAAACTGCTTCATCTGAATAATTGGTTTCCAGAAGCAGCATAAGCGGTGCCTCGTCATTTAGTGCCCACACAGGGTTTCTTGGATCCACTGTCCTAAAAATTTCATCAAATACATCATAATGGATTTTTAAATCAGACAGCTCCTGTCCGATACTTTGAAGGTATCTTTCGCGGGTCCGCTGCTGCTGAATTGAGCCCAAATATGAGATTAACAATGCTGATCTCTGCTTTGGATGCAAATCTTTAATTTCAAGAGCCGATAAAACTGAATCGCGAAAAGCCGACATCTGGCTTGAAGAATGAAATCCATAGCTTCTTAACATAGCTTTTTTTATTTCAGCGGGAGGAATGCCAGAATCTTTAGCTGAGGATAAGGTATAGTATATCAGACGTTTTGAATGTGTCCTTTCCAGTGAAAGTGACCAGTATTTGTCATTGTCATTATGGAAATGAACAAAAGCAGCGAGTGACACCTGCCACGAAACCGGAGCTTCTGGTAAGACACGGGAATAAGGCTGTTTCTGATTAGGATTAAAACGTAGTTCTATAGAATCGGTGTCTGACTTATTATAAATTACTGCTTCAAAATCAGAACCAAGTGTTGAATATTCATCTGCACCTGGTAATACCGTAGCACCTCTGGTGAGTCCGCGTATCTGATATCTGATTGTATCAAGATCTGTTTTGATAAAAGCTGATATCGATCCATCCTTATTTGCCCTGAAAATTTCACCTGAAAAGAAATCGTACCCGTTAAAATTTCCGTAGGCGCGAATCCATTTCAGGTACACCTGCTGATCAAAATACTCTCCATTATTGTATGAATGGGGGAGCAGGAATATGTCAAGCTCAATCTTATCCTGATCATAAATCATGATTGGAACTCGAACAGATTTATGAAAGACACCACGAACGCTAAGCGTATAAATTCCCGGATTCTCGAATGTGACTGAAAAACTCCCATTCTTATCGGCGTAAACTTTATCGGGCAGGGTGAAAATATTTGTAGGCCCAGTTGCAGATACATCAATTGAAGAAACAGGCATTGGTTCGCCAGTAACGCTTAGTATTGTTCCACTAACTGTGGTGTTGCCATGGCTGGAGCAAAAGGTTATAAATAGAAGTATGTTTAACAAGAATAGTTTTTTCATAAGCAACAGAACAAACTCAGGTGTATGCGATTTATAGAATAGATTATACTAATAGAGTAGTAATTATCAAAGTTGACACAAAATTTACGCATCCTCTTATGCCATGACACAATGTGTCACCCCTGATTCATACTTTAGTAATGCCACTGAATTCAGTATCATCTGATAACCTAAAAAGAGACGCCAAATATGATTCGCGTTCATCGAAGCAACAAACTCAAAACCCTGGCAACGCATCTTTCAAAGGATATTCATGGATATGCTCCGAAAGACCCATTGGTTTCAACAGTAATTGTTGTTCCAAACAGAGATACAGCACGATGGCTTAAGCTCTTTTTGGCAGAAATCAATCCGATCGTAGCCAATTTTGAGTTTATTTTGCCAGCTGAATGGCAGTTCAGGATGATCAGGCAGCTTTACCCTGAGCTCCCGGATTTACTCTCAAGTGATCCTGGCCCGCTGGCATGGTCAATTTATGACATCATGATGGATGATAGTCTTCGGAAGTCGTTTCCCCGCCTTGAACGATATGTTTCTGCTCAACCATCAGAAGTAAAGGAGCGTGCGGTGATGCAGCTCTCAAAAAAGGTATCCTCCGTGTTTGATCAGTACATTGTTTACAGGCCTGAAATGATACTGGAATGGCAAAAAGGTATTGTGGGAAACAGCGCAGATGAAAAGTGGCAGGCCGACCTGTGGAATCTGCTTGAGAAAAAACGACTCGTCAGGGAGAAGGGGGTTGGATTCCCGAATAAAGCCCAGTTGATGTCAGAAACAACTGAGGCGATAGAAGAAGGTAATGTTCCTGTCGAGCATGCACTATTGTTTTTCAATACCGGATTATTACCAAGTCCGGTTTTGAGAATGGCTCAGGCGGCTTCAAAACACCAGGATCTCGTTTTGTATCAGACAGCTGTAACTAAAAATGTAGAGGAGAATTTTCAGAATTCCCTGCTGAGTGCCTTCGGTGAAGAAGCCAGAGGGCAGGAAGTTTTGATGGAGTCGTTGGATGCTGAAACTATCAATTCATTTGATGACGGTGCCACAGGCACGTCAACGCTCAAGCATCTGCAGAATTCCGTCACTTTTGATAAATCCGTTCCAAAAAACATCAAACAGGAAATTACAGGAATCGAAATTCATTCCTGCCATACGCAATTGAGAGAAATCGAAGTGCTTCATCAATTTCTCTTGCGACGGTTTGAAGAGGATCAGGAACTTAACCCTGATGATGTGCTTGTTGTGACGCCGGATATAGACTCGTATAAGCCGCTGATTCATGCTGTTTTTGGGACTGAACAGAAGGGAACGCCCACCATCCCGTATCATGTAGACTACAGGCGAATTACGTCGGAATCAACCACGCGATCATTTTTACAGCTCCTGGATCTCATCGATTCACGGTACAAGTTTTCTGATGTGATGGATTTCCTTATGGAGCCTTCAGTATATGAATCGATTGGAATTAGTAAATCTTCATTAAGACGGTTAAAGCTGTGGCTCGTGGAGAATAACGTTATCTGGGGATTAAGCTCTGAACACAGAAAACAAGAAGAACAGCCTGCCAGTACGTCTCAAACATGGCAGTCAGCCTTGCGAAGGGGATGGAGTGGCATTGTGTACGGCGAGGCAGCCAATCTCTTTGAGGATGGAGCAGAACTGCGGTTCGGTGACATCCAGGGACAGGAAATGGAAGAGGTTTGGTCTCGATTTTCTCACATGATGGGGCATCTGGAAAAACTTAATCAATCTATAAAATCACACCTAACTCCAAAGAATTGGTGCTCTTTAATTGAAGACGAGATTGATTATTTCTTTTCTTCAGCTAAAGAGTTACAAGACAAACATTCTGCAATTCGGCAAGCAGTTGAATCGATACAGGAAGAGAGCGACACCGCAGGACTTGATCGAAAGATCTCTTATTCCATGTTGCGGTCGCACGTACGGAAACAGCTGGAGCACCAATCTGCCTCACCCGCACATTTTACCCGAGGCGTTACGTTCAGTTCAATGGTACCGGTTCGATCGATCCCAGCCAAAATTATTGCGTTAATCGGGTTGAATGAATCGGAGTTTCCAAGGAAACCAAAAGACCCCGATTTCGATTTAATGGCGTCAGATCCAAGGCCTTATGAAAGAAGTCCTAAAAAGCAGGACCGCAGCTTGTTCCTTGAATCTATTCTGGCATCTGAATCTTTTCACTATTGCAGCTACATCGGACGAAGCAGAACAGACAACGAAACCATACCACCCTCGCCCATTATAAGCGAATGGCTCACGACCCTTTCTGTATTCAGCGGCAAGAAAAAAGAGGAGATTTTAATTGAAGAACCGCTCCATGGATTTTCATCAGAAAATTTTCTCAGAAACCGATCTTTTTCTAAAGTTGAGTATCTCACAGCTAAAGGCCTAACAGGTTCGGTCAAACCAATACCGGGTCTCTATTCGGGATCAGAAATCACTGGTCGTGAAGAGTATAAACAATTGGCAGTTAGTAATATAGGTAAGTTTATATCGAATCCTTTGAAGGCATATTTTCAAGCGTATTTTAATCCTTATTTAAGCAGATCGAAGGAAGATAAAGACGAGTTTAATCTGAATTCACTTGAAGAGCACAAAATATTTGAACGGGTATTCGGCTGGCGTTTACAGGGGGTAGAAGCTGATAAAATATCGCATCTGTTAATTCAATCCGGATTAATTTCTGCTGGTTGGCAGGGGGAGAGGAAAATGAGTGGCATTATTGATTCTGCGAATGTTGCCATCAAATCTGTAGCCGATCGGGGCATTGAGATGACCTTATGTAGTATAGAGGAAACCTTCCAACTGGATGACACCGAAATAGTAGCCGCTTTTACCTCTTATTCGTCTGACCAATTTCTGGATATCACACCATCTGTTGAGTCTGGCGACAAACTGCTAGGAAGCTGGATTAAACATTTAGCTGCGCAATTTGCGAACAGTTTTCCTAATAAGAAATCATGGTTTGTTTGTGAACTGAAAAAAGGGGATCCAAAGTGGTTTCAGTTTCAATCGGTTGGCAATCCAGAGTCTGAATTGAAACGATTTGTCTCGCTTTACGAAAGAGGGCACCGTGTGCCGCTCTATTCTTTTCCGAATTCTTCGTATGCATATGAAAGAGCTGACTATCAGAACAAGAAAGATCCGTTTAGGAAAGCGAAATCTGTGTTCGAAGGATCAGACTTCTCACCATATGCTGAAAACAGCGATCCGTTTACCACTCTAATGCTTGGAGAGGGATCGCCGTATAGGGAAGAGTACCTTGACAGTGAATTGAGTGCAGCGATACGCGTGATGCTCAACCACATGGAGGAGAAGTGATGAGTAAGCATCTCGAGAATATTTTTGACCTCAACCCGGCCTCTCGTGTGCTTGTCGAAGCCAGCGCTGGTACAGGGAAAACATATACAATTGTGGGTATCTATGTAAGGATGCTCGTGGAGCAAGGACTGAAAGTTGATCAACTCCTGACGGTGACCTTTACCAAAAAAGCGACAGCCGAACTCAGGGAAAGAATATTAAGCCGGTTGAGAGATTGTTTACTTGCAGTTCAGGATGGAGATCTTGTTGAATCAGGCGATGAATTTCTGAGCGAATTTCAAAAGAGATACAAGGGCAGCGAGTCAGTCATTAGCATATTAAAAGAAGCAATCCAGAACTTTGATGATAGCCAGGTATTTACGATCCATGGTTTTTGCCAGAAAATCTTGCAGGAGGAGGCGTTAAGCGCGGGTACTCCATTTGAGATGTCAGTGAACCCATCAGGTGATCTTTACGAAACTGCGGCTGAAGATTTCTGGCGTATGTTTATGGATAAACATGGCGGAGATGATGCCGGGCGTTATCTCATTTCTAAGCTTTTAAATATTGCAGAAACGCCGGCAGAGCTTATTGGGAAAAATGGGGTTTCTGCGCTTGTTGAAAAGCATTACGCACAACCCGAAGGTGAGGTGCTTGACAATCCCAAGGACTACCTTCAAGAATTAATCGATCTAAAATCCAGGATCAAAGAAATCATCGATAAAGAGGCGGGAGAAATCTTATCCAAATTAAAGAATTGTGACGTGAGCCGGTATGCAACTCATCTTGATTCAAGATGGCAATCGGTTTTGGATTATGTTGAGGACGATCAGTTTAAGCTGGACGCTCCCTCTAAAATAAAGTTTTTTACTTCCGACTATTTGTATGATGAGTCCAACCTTATAAAGAATGGGCGGGAGGTTGAACCACACGAACTTTATGACCTCTTTTCTGAATTGAATCAGCTTTCAGAAAATATTGGCCGTGTGGAGAGTACGCTCATTATGCAGGCTTACGACGAGATTAAAAAACGAAGAGAGAACTTATCTAAATCTAGTGAATCATACAGTTATAATGATCTTCTGATATGTGTTCGAGATGCTTTGCTTGACCCTGACAGGGGAGAGTTTCTTATAGGGAAACTCAATCGCCGCTATCCAATTGCGTTGGTTGACGAGTTCCAGGATACGGACCCTGTTCAGTATGAGATATTCAAATCTATCTATCCAACAGGTCAGGAAGAAAGCAGCCTGATGATGATTGGTGATCCCAAGCAGGCTATTTATGCATTTCGCGGAGCTGATCTTCACACCTATTTTAGAGCACGAAAAGATGGAGTTGATGAAGAATACACGCTAAAGCATAACTACAGGAGCACGGTTCAATATATCGAGTCAATCAACCAGCTGTTTGAAAGCGATCGAAATCCATTCATAGAAAATGAGATTGACTTCGAACCATCAAAAGCGGGTCGCGAAGACCATACAGATAGCCTGATTTTTGAAGGTGAGAAGATGGCTCCATTGCAGGTAATTAGTCGGCACGGCGTACAATCGAGTAAAGAGTCGGCCATTGATTTTGCATTTAAGCAGACAGTAGTCAGAATTTCTCAGCTGATGAATGGAAACGGTTCAGGTAGTGCAAGAATCGGAAATAGACCAGTTGAAGCAGGAGACATCGCCATTCTAATCTCCCGAAACAAAGATGCATATGATCTTCAGCAGCGTCTGAAGGCCGCAGGGATAGATTCGGTAACTAAAACAGATCAAAATGTATTTAATACGCTGGAGGCCAAAAAGCTGGAAATGCTGATGAACAGTGTGCTGAATCCAACCGATCAGCGAATTTTCAATGCAGGTTTGCTGACGGGTATTTTCGGGTTTGACCTGGCCTCACTATACGAACTAAGCAGTGACGAGGATCGGCGTCAGGTTTTGATAGGGGAACTCTCAGATCTGGAAGAGACCTGGCGCAAAGAGGGATTCTATTCAATGTTTTACCGTCTGATATTTCGCGAACAGCGCCTGGTGAATTTATCAGAACTAAATAGGTCAGAGCGAATTATTACTAATTTTTTCCACCTGGCGGATTTGTGCTCTAAAGCGGAGAATGAACATCTGCTCAGTCCGGATAAACTGCACACATGGATGCTCCGGCAGATGGAAGAGTCAGACGAAGAACAGAAAGAGCTTCAGCTTGAGAGTGACAGAAATTTGGTCAAGATCATGACCATTCATTCAAGTAAGGGGCTGCAGTTCCCAATTGTATTTTGCCCGACTTTGTGGATGGGATATAAGCCCAAAAGTTTTGAGTCATCTGCGAAACAAATGGTGGAGTATCATTCAGATGAGAGTGATGATTTGATCATTAATTTTGACCGCATCAAAAATGAGAGACGAGTGAATGCAGAGTACTTATCGGATATTGAATCGGTGGCTGAAGATGTGCGAAAAGCCTACGTCGCGCTAACCCGAGCTCAGTATGCGTCTATTGTGATATGGGAATCACATACACATTCGAATGTTTCAGGATTAGGTGCTTCAATTGTTGGTAGACATAGACTTAAAGAGTCCATCAAGAATAAATATAAAGTAAAAGAGGGTGCTGAAATATCAGATTCTGATTTCATTTCAGCGTTTAAATCACTTCAGGACAAAAGTGATAATAGTATCGAATTGAAGCTTCTAAGCTCTGATGAAGAGATGGCGATCGGGAGCTTCGTACATGATGATGAATCAGAAGAGTTGATGTTTCATCCTTACCAGGGACCGAGTGACTTGAAGGTTCAAAACAGACTTGAAAGTTTTACGTCACTGGCCGGCCACAGTTCAGATCCCGGCACCCCTGATTATGATCAGCTGATCGATAGCTTTTCGGCTCCTTTTGAGCAAAGCGAGGAGACAAAATTCAGGGGGGAACTTACAATTTTCGATTTCCCGAAAGGAGCCACTGCCGGTACTGCGATTCACAAACTCTTTGAAGCTGAATCGTTTGAGTTTAGTAGCGCCAACAGCAGCCTCTACGCTTCAGAAATTAATGAGATTTTAGAGGATTACAGCTTCGATAAAAAATGGGCACCCGTTCTGCAAAAGATGATGAGGAAGGTGGCGGACTGCAAAATTCCTGGATTCGACCTAAGTAAGCTATCAAGAATAGATGAGCGTCGGGAGATGGAGTTTAACTTTGCAGCAGGAGCCGCAGATGGCGGAGCGCTTTTAGAAACTATCAGGGAAGGCAAAGAAATTTCTCAAAATGAACATTCGAATCGTTACATGACGGGATTTATTGACCTTGTTGCCCGGCAGAATGGGAGTTACATGATTATTGATTATAAATCTAATTACCTGGGTGATACGAAGCAAGATTATACCCCGGAGAGGCTGGAGGAAGAGATTTTAAACGCATCATACGACCTTCAATATCACCTTTACACCGTAGCGCTGATAAAATATTTGAGAAGTAAAATCCCTGATTTCGATTACGATAAAGATTTTGCAGGTGTGGCATATCTGTTTGTGCGGGGAATTGAAGCAGGCAGTAGTAACGGCGTGTGGTTTCATAAGCCGGATAAAGATGTGATACTAAAACTTGAACATATGTTGAGCAGAAAATCATGACCAAGCGAAATCCTTCACTCTTTGATGACGTGCCTGATAAAGATCAGACTGGAGAAGGTTTGGATTCGGACCTGACTGACCTCCTTGCAGATCGGTTGGAAAAAGAACTCATTCGCTTTCTGGAGCAGGAACATGGAGAGATGACGACGGAAGAAAAGTTGGCCGTTATTCTTACAGTTCAATTCAGAATGGCAGGTCATGTTTGCCTTTCAATCAATAAAACAGTTCGCGAGCTTGGAAACATGCTCGAACTTGACTCGCAACTCATGGGAATGCTTCCCGATAGAACGTTACAATTAACGGAGAGTTCGATTATTGGCAAGCCTGATCAAGAAACACCTTTTGTTCTGGATGGTGATAAGCTTTATCAGCATCGATATTTCAAAATGGAGAGGTCATTGAAAGAGTGGATAAATCAAAAGAGCGATCTGCAATCAAGTGTACTCTCTGATAAGAAGATTGAGATTTTAAACGAGCTTTTTGAGGATGAACCAAAAGATGAGAATGATGAACCGAACTGGCAGAAAGTTGCAGTTCTGCTGTCGGCCATAAAACCGTTCCTGATTATCTCAGGAGGGCCGGGTACAGGTAAGACGACAACAGTTGCACGACTTCTGGTGCTTCACCAGCGTTCATCTGGCAAGCCACTGAAGGTTGCCCTTGCTGCCCCAACGGGCAAAGCTGCGGGACGAATGGGAGAGGCGTTGAAAGCCGGCATGAAACGGCTCAATATGTCTGATGAGGATCTTGAAAAATATCCATTAGAGTCACAGACCATACATCGACTATTGCGGGGTGTTGAAGAGAGAGGGCTGCTTCCACCGGTAAGAGAGAAAAAACTGCCCTATGATATGGTCATCATTGATGAAGCATCTATGATTGATCTCTCTTTAATGAACCGGCTGACCAAACATCTGGCCCCTGAGACTAAGCTGATACTATTAGGAGACAAAAATCAGCTGGCATCTGTAGAAGCAGGATCAGTGTTTGCAGATCTTTGTGGCAAAGCAGACAATCTTTTTCGTGAAGAGACAGTGGGTCTGCTTGATACAGCCGGCATTGAGTTGGACAGATCAAGATTTGAAGCTGATTTGTCTACTGCTGATGATTCGATTGTTTATTTGACCAAGAGCTATCGCTTCAGTTCCGATAGCGGTATTGGAACACTTGCTGAAGCTGTCAATAAAGGCATAACCAGTTCTGAAGATTTTAATCAGATAGTTGATTGTTTCAGTGATGTGGATCAGAAAGCATTTAATTATCAAAAGCATGATTTTGAGACGATAATAGAAGCACTCACCAAACGTGTACGGGAAGCTTCTTCAATGACTGATGTATCAGCACTGCTGGATTTCTGGAAAATGCAGATGTGGCTCACGGTATTGAGGAGAGGTCTGTCCGGGTCAGAACGCCTCAATCAGCTTGCAGAACAATCCCTTGCTACCAAACGAGCCGTCAGAATGAATCAGGGCTGGTACAGCGGTCGGCCGATCATTATCACTCGTAACGATTACGATCTGGGCGTTTACAATGGCGATTTCGGAGTGTGTATGAAATCAAATGAAGAGGACCGATTTTTAATTCACGTGCAGTCAGGTGCGGGTGTTAAAACCATTCGGCCTGAGCGTCTTCAGGACTACAAGCCGGCATTTTTTCTAACGGTTCATAAGAGCCAGGGATCTGAATTTGATACCGTGAATCTCCTGATGCCAAAAGACGATGTGCCAATCTTGACCAAAGAACTTCTTTACACGGCGATTACCCGAGCAAAACAGGAGTTTGTACTTTACGGTGATAAATTGATGTTCGTAAAAGGATCGGTAAGAAGTACAGAGCGTTTTTCAGGTTTTTGATCACTTAAGTCTGTGCTATTAAGTAAGATGAAGTGCGTTCATTGTAGACTTCTATAAACCTGAGTTCGATTCATAATATGTTAATTGAGGCGTTTAAAAAGGCGTCATCCCGCGCTCCCCCAACAGGATCCCCTCGGGAGATGCGGGATCTCCCATAGTTATAAAGGCAGGAGATGCCGGATCGGGGTCCGGCATGATGGTATTGAGAATGAAATATCTTAACAAACGCCCTTTTTGGACAACCCAATGTATATATTTGATATTTTAGAATCGAACTAAGGTTGTAATGGTTCTGCGAGTAGTAAATAATTTATTTTACAGAAGAGCTCATCTATCAAGAAGCACATAAAAATAAAAAAGTCTGCTTCCCATTCAGAAAGCAGACTTTATTTAAGATGAATAAAATCGTTTACTCTTAATTTACTTCAAGCGAGTAAGAGTAAGGAACTGTACTGAGATCGAGTATAACAGTGTAGTTACCGGCTTCATCAACAGAAATATTGGCGCCGCCTTGTTCCAGGGTGCCATTGCCTCCGTCATCACCGTAATCAATATCATCCCAGGTATTGTTAGCCCGAAATTTGAACTCTCCAGCAGTCAGATCTGTGGTGACGGTCCAGACTTTTTCAGCCTGATTGTACGTCATCTGAAGATCCTGCTCAGGTTCCCAGCCTACGGGTGTTGCAGCTCCGATCATTCCCCAGTCAGTTTTTAGCGTGGTAAAGGTCAGATTATTGAGATCTACATCAATTTTGTAGTAACCGGCCTCATTTATAACCAGGTTGGAACCACCCGGATCTAGAGATCCATCTGAACCGCCCCAGTCACCGTCATTCCAATTTCGCTCAGCCGTAAATTTATACTCGGCTCCGCCATTTGCGAAGTACACATACCCTTCGTATTGGTCGTTGTCTTCAAAGGAGGTTAACGGTGGTGCGTCTGCGGGTGACCAGTCAGCAGTATAGCCGCTTGAAGACTGATAGCCACCCGGCACGTAGATTTCCGGAAATTCGATTACAACGGTGTAAGGCGTGAATGCAAACATGAACGTCTCGGAAATTCGATCTTCAACGTCGTCGTTCACATGTGCCCTTATTCTCATGTTTACTTCTGATTCTACACCCGATGGCACGCCTGCAGCAATAAGTCGGGTGTTTACTTCGCCTACCGTCAATGTTACGGAGTCGCGATTTGTTTCCACCAGAGTAGCCGCATTTTCAAAATCAGATCCATCAGGATCTATTTCAATGAAGTAGGTAATAGCAGCAGCAAAACCAAAATCGGGTTCTTCCCATTTGAGGGTCATCAGATTTTCATCTGCATTTTCCTCTCTGAGTACAAAACTTTCACCGCCCTGGTGTGATGTAAGGGCAGGGGAGTCTTCGTTAGTATTCACATTCGGGCCGACAGAGTCTTCACACGAAGTGAAGATCAAAAGCCCAAAAATCGCAATTGTTGATAAAATTAGTTTTTTCATGGCTTTATACGTCATGTAAAGTTCTGATTAGTAACCCGGATTCTGGGTCAGATTCAGGTTTGAGTTGATATCGGTTGAAGGGATAGGGAAAATTTGAAAGTGATCCGGCGTAGCAGATCCTTCCTGCGTTTCGCCTTTCCATGACCATACATAGTCACCACCTGTAAATTGCCCGTATCGTCGAAGATCGGTGCGACGATGAGCTTCCCAGTGAAGCTCACGTGCACGCTCATCTAGAATAAAGTTATCCTGTTGAAGTTCAGTAGCCGTAATATTTCCAGATTCATTGCCGTACGCTCTTTCCCGGAGATCATTGACTAAATTTACAGCACGGTTGATGTCTCCGCCGGCAGCCCCTCGTACGGTTGCTTCTGCATACATCAGGTATACGTCAGCAAGCCTGAACATTGGGAAGTCTGTATCGGCGTAGGCAAGATTTTTTCCGGGCTGACCCGTGGAGGTCATGTTGCTCCATTTCGTAAGAGTGTATCCCTGGTTAAAATCCTGAACGGATTCAATTTCAAGCGTTTGCCCATCTGTGAAAATATTTGTGCGGCTGTCTGCGAATTCGGGTGCAGAGGCTTCCAAAAGTGACACGGTGTAGGTCATCGCGTTCAGGTCTACTGTAATTTCATACAGTCCTGCATCTCCGATGGCCAAGTTCGAACCGCCAGGTACAAGTGTGCCGTTTGAACCGCCCCAGTCACCATTATTCCAGTTACGTTCAGCTGTGAATTTGAATTCAGCTCCAGCAGTTGCAAAGTAGACCTGTCCGGTATAAATGTCATCCTGATTGTCAGTTACCAGCGGTGGAGCTTCTGCCGGTGTCCAGTCTGCTGTGTAGCCACTGGCAGCCTGATATCCTCCAGGTACATAGATCTCAGGATCGCCATCGGGATTTTCAGTGGTAATACCCTGAAATGGATCGACCTGGTTTTCATTCAGGATTTCGACCAGCTGAGGTGTAACCCTGTGGCCGGCCCAGCCACCATCCATTCCAAAATCACCGGCGCTCATATTGCCGCCAATTTGAGCATGAATAATAAAGTTTGTACCACCAAAGGTCTGCATGTTATCTCCATCAAACCGAACAGGGAAGATGATTTCGCGACTCACTTCGGGTCGGTCATTGTCAGCCATAAACAGGTGGTCATAATTGTCAGCAAGCTGGTAGCCGCTCTGGTCGATTACATTCTGTGCAAATGTAAGTGCTTCATCGTATCGCTCGGTGCCAGTATACACTTCTGAGTTCAGATAGAGTTTGGTGAGAAGCGTCCATGCAGCACCTCTGCTGGCCCTGCCGTATTCAACAGCACTTGCGGCAGGAAGTTCATCAGCTACCTCAAGAAGTTCACTTTCGATATATGTAAAGAGATCTTCTGAGTTAGTTGGTTCAGGTTGATAGGCTCCAACCGGATCATCTTCTGTTACGAATGGAATGTTGCCGCCGAACATGTCGAGTCCGTGCCAGTAACTCAGAGCACGCAGGAACCGGGCTTCAGCCAAATACTGCTGAATTACGGCTTCATCACGCTTCTGTGCTTCCCTGATGAACTCATTGGTAAGGGCAATTTCGTAATAAATACGGCT
>Ga0209942_1000225_pt1 | contig 35277 bp, 30 predicted proteins | sample SalPonR1_A_D2_MG_FD_185695 | JGI IMG/M metagenome (GOLD analysis project Ga0209942, IMG submission 185695) | Salt pond soil microbial communities from South San Francisco under conditions of wetland restoration - Salt Pond MetaG R1_A_D2_MG... ...
ATAACCAATAACAATCCCCGAATAAACGAACCCAAACCTTCAACTCAACACTCAACACTCATCACTCATCACTCAACACTCAACACTCAACACTCAACACTCAACACTCAACACTCAAAACTCAAAACTCAAAACTCAAAACTCAAAACTCAAAACTCAAAACTCCTAAATAAAAAAGCCCTGTCCCGAAACGAGACAAGGCTTACAATAAGAGTTTGATTTCTGACCTTTTTTTAAAATCGAATCAAATCAAATAAAAGGTTTAATTCACAATAATCGGATCAGGGGTGCCGTCAGGATCTCCATTAACGGATCCGTCAGTAGCAGGGCTTCCGAACAGTAACACCCCGGCTGCATGCGGAGCCGCCATGGATGTTCCGCTGATGGTGTTATAGCCGCCATCTTTCCAGGTTGATAGTACGGAAACTCCCGGCGCTGCATAGTCAACCGGAGGGGTTCCGAAGTTGGAAAACGATGCCCAGTTGTCGTTGATGTCCATGGCCGAAATTGTGTAGATATTAGGTCCGTTGGCACGGGCAGGTGAGCTGTTATTCGCATCTTCTGCGGAGTTACCGGCCGCTATCACGAAAATAATACCAGTGCTGGATGCATTTTCGACGGCAGCATCAAGTGCGTCCGAAACAGGTCCGCCGAGGCTCATATTGGCCACATCACCGGGGTCTCCGTTTGCAGCGACGTGGTCAACACCTGCAATCACACCGGAATACGATCCGCTTCCGCGTGAATCCAGGATCTTTACGGGCACAACTGTAGCACCGGCAGCTACACCAACTACACCGGTTGTGTTATCAAGTGCGGCAATGGTACCGGCAACGTGGGTTCCGTGCCCGTTTCCATCGTCCAGTGATTTTCCATCTTTTCCTTTTGAGAATGCGTTAAAACCGCGTGAAGCATCTACGCTGAGGTCAGGATGGTCCAGGTCTACTCCGGAATCCAGGATCCAGGCCACATTGGTTCCCGTATACGCTGCGCCGCCATTCACCCGGGTAATTCCGTAAGGTGTTTCCTGGGCTGAGGAGTCACCACCACCGTCGTCGCCACCGTCACCATCACAAGGTCCGCCATTGGGTGTGCCGCAGGGAGGAGCAAACTGTACAATTCGATCCTTTTCTAAAAATTTTACGCGTGGATCATTGCTCAATTGGCTGGCTTGTGCTTCAGAGAGTTCTGCAGCAAAACCACCCAGTGCAGTATTATATTCCTGGTACACGCTGCCAAGCTCAACGCTGGCCGTTTGCAGAATATCAATTCTATAACTTTCGATAGACTGACCTTTGGCTGCTGCGTCCTCTGTTGCGTCCGTATCAAATACAACAATGTAGTTTGAGTTGAGGGCAGGATCTGATAGTTCGGCTGTGTCATTTTCAAATGAGTTGGATGTTGGCTGATCACAGCTGTAGAGTGCGAAGGCGAGGATGGAGATAATCAATCCGGCCTTTATCTTACTAATTTTAATCATATGTGTAGTCCCGATGTTATTTGTTAGTGTATTTATTAGAATTCACTAATGATCTAAATAGTAATAAAAATTCTTTGGCACAAGCAAAAATGAAAACGGCATATCGAAAGGGAAGTTAAATCTATGAAAATAAATCAGTTGTGCGAATATTAGTTTTTTCGATTTGTAAGATATTCGAAATGAACCATAAGAATAGTCATTGAAGTTAGAGCCACTGAATTCGAGAAGGGACAGGTTAAGGAGCGTCAATCGAAGCAGTCAGGGGTGTGTTCCACGCCGAGCCAAGGCGCTAAAGAATCCGTAATGCATCACAGGCGTTTGGAGCCATTGGGATTAGATCGGAATTCAAGCATGAAACTCCCCATCTCTGCCAAGTCCCGCTTGGGCGCGGTAGAGAGGGGGCCGGGGGGTGAGTCAGGAAAGATGTGAGATCGCCGCCAGTTCCCGGTTCCCAATAACGAATAACCAAACCCACATCTTCGGCGCTGAATTTTGCAGAAATATGAACCATTCAACCATCAGAAGAATCTGTATGTTGTACGTATGAAATCAGATATTGCAGGAAAGTCTGTGAATAACTGATTTAATTGGTTCACTTTATCAAAACCCAACCCGAATAACGTAACATCGCCCATGCCCTTTATAAGATCTGTAAAGCGCTATTTTTCTGCCCGCCGACCCCTGGAGTCACATTTCAAGGACCAGCTGGCCACCGGTATTCCATTTTACAGGTACCTTAATAAATCACAGAAGGAGAAGCTGGAAACCCGAATGAGCGTGCTGCTGGGCGAAAAAATATTTGAGGGATGTGGCGGCCTCACCGTAACGGATGAAATGAGAGGCGTTATTACGGCGTATGCGGGCCTGCTCATTATGGAGAGCCCATCTGATTACTACAGTGACCTGGGGGCAATACTTGTCTATCCCGATAATTACGTAGCACCCGTTTACAGGATGCATGAGGGTGGTGTGGTGTCAGAAGGATCAGAACGCCGTCAGGGCGAATCCTGGGACTCCGGCAGTATCGTGCTTTCATGGCAGGACATTCGCAAGTCAGCACTGAACAGGGAAAATGGCCACAATTTGATTATCCATGAATTTGCTCATCAGCTGGATGACCAATACGGACTCTCATCCGGTATCACACTTAGCGGCCGGCCTGTGCAAAAAGATGAATGGACCCGTGAACTTGCTAAGATCTATCGCGATGTCATGAATGCGGATCGATTTGGGCGGTCGGATCATCTGCTTGATCTGTATGGTGCTACAAATCCGGCCGAATGTTTTGCTGTCACACTTGAGGCGTTTATAGAATCACCCCGCAACCTTCAGAGGGCATACGGCGCTGCCTATCGCATGCTGGTCGATTTTTTTGGATTCGATCCCGGCAGAATATGGGATTTTTAACATCATGCGGCATGATCCGTAATACTTAACAATTTCATAACATGATTTTACCCGATTATCCTTAACTAAAGACAAACATATTTTTATATTGCGGATCTGCAAAAATTCAGGCCTCAATTAAGTTTTCTGTCTTAACTGTTTTGAAATAATCAGGATTGCATGAATTACACATTTTTCGATTTCCTACAGCTCATAGGCGCACTCGGTGTTTTCATTTACGGGATGAAAGTTTTCAGCGACGGGCTTCAGAAAGTAGCGGGAAATAAGCTTCGGGCAATACTCAAAGGGATGACAACCACGCGGTTCCGTGGTGTTTTAACGGGCTTTGGTGCAACAACTATTACGCAGTCGTCGAGTACGACCACAGTTATGGTTGTGAGTTTTGTTAACGCCGGTCTGATCACATTCCTGGAATCTACCGGGGTGGTGATGGGTGCGAATATCGGAACGACCGTTACTGCCTGGATGGTATCAATCTTTGGGTTTAAGATGCAGATAACACCCATCGCGGTGATGCTTATCGGTATTTTCTTTCCTTTCATGTTTTTCGGAAAAGAGAAGCTTCAGAACCTTGCTGAGGCAATGATCGGTTTTGGTATCCTGTTTATCGGGCTCGATTTTATCAAGAATGGCGTGCCGAACATCAGCGATAATCCTGAGATGTTCATGTTTGTGGACTCATTTACGGAGTTCGGTTTTCTATCCATTATCATATTTGTGATAGCAGGAACGCTGCTAACGCTCATTACTCAATCTTCGTCAGCGTCAACTGCAATTACGCTCGTTATGCTCTTTCAGGGATGGATCGACTTCCCGATTGCGGCGGCCATGGTGCTGGGTGAAAATATTGGTACCACCGTTACAGCTAACATCGCTGCAGTGATAGGCAATGTTTATGCCAAACGAGCCGCACGGTTCCACTTTATATTCAATGTGTTTGGAGTGATCTGGATGCTGGTGCTGCTCCAGCCCTTTTTGATGGGAATTGACTATGTGATGAACTTTTTCTCTCCGGAGATGGGATCTGTGCTGGAGGCTGATAGTGAGCTTCAAAGAGCCAATGCAACCCTCGCGCTTTCTCTTTTCCACACGACGTTTAATGTGATTAACGTGGTTCTTATGATAGGGTTTGTCCCTTATATCGTGAAATTTGTGGAGCGTATTCAGAAAGAGAAAACATCATCAGACAATAAATTCCGCTTGCAGTATATCTCATCCGGGATGATGTCGTCTGCGGAAATGTCTATTGAGCAGGCTCACAAAGAAATTCAGCTGTTTGCCAAGCTGCTCGAGAAAATGCACTACAGTTTCCAGGGACTCTTCTTTAAAAAACAGAAGAAGCACGAGAAGTTTCTGAAGAAGATTAAAAAGCGTGAAGAAATTACAGACAATATCGAGCTTGAGATTGCCGAGTACCTGACCAAAATATCCAAGTTTAATCTGTCAGATTCAGCAACAAGGAAGATCAGGGCCATGCACAGCATGATAAATGATATGGAGCGCGTAGGCGATATTTATTTCCAGATGTCTAAAACGTTTGAGCGGATGTACAGTAACGACATCAAGCTACCGAAAGACGCCAGCGATGAGATTGCAAAAATGCTTGATTTATTGCACGATGCTATCCGGCTTGTTCGAAAGAATCTGGATCTTGAAAATGGTGAAATGGATCTTCAGAAAGCAATAAATGTTGAAAAGAAAATCAACACGATGCGCGATGAGCTGCTGGAAAAACACTACAAACGACTGGAAGATAAAGCGTACTCAAATAAGGCCGGGTTCATTTTCCTCGACTACTTAAACCGTATGGAAAAAGTGGGCGACCACCTCTTTAATGTGAATGAAGCGCTGGCAGGCCGCAAGGTAAAAGCAGCCTACTCCGAAGTCGTGGAAGGGCGTAACTGATTACTTGCAGGCCCCATATTATATTGATTAGTATGGGCAGTGATAGAATACCCAATTTGATTATTGGATCAGTTAATGTTGCCACCAATGCACAAAGGCACCAGGATTCACGAAGAAAATAAACTTCAAAAACCTTTGTGCTCCTTCGCGTCTTCGTGGCGAGAACTGTAGGGGTAGTCACTTTGCAGCAGAATGGGACACGGAAAGAAGCGAAGTATTTGTATCTACATCTACTTTCTCTTGTCCTTTATATAGATCGCTTTTGACTGGCCTTCTCCAACCGATCGTTCTTCTATTTCGAACAGATTCATCGCTTTCACGAGCTCACCCAGTTTTTGGAATCCATAATTACGAGGATCGAACCCGGGCGATTGCTTGGCAATGTTGCTGCCCACAGGAGCCAGATGTGCCCAGCCGCTCTCATCCGAAGACGCCTCCACTGCATTACGAACAAGATTCACCAGTTTGGTATCCTGCTTAAGCTCGTTGATCGGCTGTCGCTTCTTGCGCGATGACTCATCTTCATCAACTTTAAGCACTTCCGTGTAGATAAACTTATCACACGCAGCGACAAACGCGTCGGGCGTTTTCTTTTCTCCGAACCCATACACCGTGAGTCCTGATTCACGGATGCGGGCAGCCAGTTTTGTGAAATCGCTGTCGCTGCTCACCAGGCAAAAACCATCAAAACTGCCCGTATACAAAAGGTCCATCGCATCGATGATCAATGCGCTGTCGGTAGCATTCTTGCCTTTGGTGTAGCCAAACTGCTGAATGGGCTGTATGGAGTGCTGAAGCAGGAGATCTTTCCAGCCGCGAAGCTGAGGTTGTGTCCAGTCACCATAAATGCGTTTTACATTTGCGATGCCGTATTTGGCGATTTCTGCCAGTAAGTTTTCGGTGATGGATGGCTGTGCATTGTCAGCATCAATTAGAATGGCAAGCTTATCGGTATTTTTTTGATCCATAGTGCTGGTTAGTATGTGGCGATTCCAAAATTGCCGTCACAAAGCATCTCAGGCAAAAATAAAAATTAGGTCGTAAACGTTAATGTATAAACAATTTTATACGAAAGTTGATAAATACCCAAATGATTTTGTATCTATAAGACTAGAGCAGTTTTGCTTTATACCAAATTCGATTTATTGTGACTATCGGTAACCATAAAGTAGTTATTTCAGCCAATCGAAGGCGGCCAAACAAAAACCACAATAGAAAAGGAGTCAAGTAATGCCAAAGTGTCAACTTTATAAAGATGTGAAGGGCGAGTGGCGATGGAGAAGACAGAACAAAAAAGGTGATATTGAAGCATTCTCCAAGCAAGGTTATGAGGATGAAGAAGAGTGCAAGAAAAACGGAAAGGAAGAGGGTAACTGCACCAGTTTCCGTAAAGGAGCATTCCACTAATTTCCGGACGACTTTTAAATTTTGTACAAATGGAGACTGGCAATAGCCACTCTCCATTTTTTTGCACATCATCTGCCATAATTTTAAGCTCGGCCCGAGACTTTTTTTAGGGATTGGTTTGAAGAACTCTTATATTACAATTGTTAATTAAAATCCCACCGATGGTACAGTAATTTTTTTGGAAACGACATGGTATTGCCCTTCTTTTCATTAGATGAACACTTAGGTGTATAAACACTACAATATACTATTATGAGTAAGCAAACAGGTAAAGTAAAATGGTTTGACGCAGAAAAAGGCTTTGGGTTTATCCAGCCAGATGAAGGCGGAAAAGACATTTTTTGTCACAGAAACAACATCGAGAATCTTGGATTCCAAGAAGGTCTTGAAGACGGCGAAGCCGTTGAATTCAATGTAGAAGAGACCCCTAAAGGTCTGAGTGCTACAGATGTTGTAAGCCTTATTTACGAATAAGCACCACATTTTTAATTTAATGTGATTTTAAAAGCCCGTGTTCTTAACTGAACACGGGCTTTTTTGTTGACTATTCGTCTCTGACTCACCTTTTCCAAACTCACTCTCCCTTACACCTCTCTATGCTATAAATAGAAGAATTTTTTCACGGCTCTCTAATCACAATTTTCATAGTCCTACCCAATATTATTCCAGAGCCTCCCGGCAACGGACCTGCCTCGGAAGTCTTGTACGCAGGAAGGGGGCAGCTTTTTTTTTGTAGCCACTGGTTTCACCCCGGGGATTAAATGACGGAACCGTGATAAAACCCCGAGCCTATGTACGATATCAACGGATAGATTGGGTTCGAGATGGTTGGAGAATTCGTTAATTGGGGAATTGACCTGATTCACGGGCCCGGCACCAACACACCCCTGATTGCTTCGCTAAACGCTGCGCAATTTGTTCCCTCTGTAGAGGGGAGTTGGATTATGCCTTGTCTGACATCTTTAACACATCCAAAAAACCGATCACCGGAGGTGAGGTTAGGCCTTTTTTACAGACCCGGGTTTCAGCCTGGGGATTAAATGACGGGACCGAGATAAAACTCCTAGGCAATGTACGGTATCAGCGGATGGATGAGGTTCGAGGGGTTTTTGATTTCATCCCGAAACCGATAACAAATAACAGGTAACCGATAACCGATCAAGCCCAAATTGCTATCCCTCAAGATACGCCCGAACAATTGCCACAAATTTTGACGGCTGATCCAGAAACGCGTAGTGGCCCGCATCATCAATCTCCACAAGAGCACTGTTCTCAATTCCCTTTTCCAGCCGTTGTGCCTGATCGATTGGCGTGGCTGCATCATCTTTCCCCCAGAGCAACAGCACTTCCTTATCGATTTTATGTAACTCGTCATCAAAAAACTCTGTGACTGATTTTACGAATGTTTCCCTCATCACGCCAGACAGCTGACGGTAATCCGACGAACCAAGCGATTTCCAGAGCGGTGTATTACGTAGCTTATTCATGGCCGCATCACGCCTGGAGGTAGGTACCAGTTTTATGAGCATTTTCAGCAGTTTGGCTGATAGCCGTTTTACATGAAATTTCAGAGATCTCCGGGGTTTTAAACCTGCCCCGCCCGTGATAATAATTTTTCCGATTCTGACGTCTTGATTTGGCCTCGACAATATTTTAAGCAAGACCCTGCCGCCAAAACTATGGACAAGAAAATCTGCTTCCTTTCCGGGGTAGGTTTCATTTACAAAAGTCTCGACCATATCGGCATAATCGGTTATGGCCCAGGCCCTCGGTGGTTCGGGCGTTTCACCAAAGCCCGGGAGGTCGAGTAGTACACAGGTTCGGTATGCCGACAGTTTTTGTGCGAGTGGCATCATCACCGCAGAACTGCTTCCCCAGCCGTGAAGAATAATCAGAGGTTTACCCTCACCGACGGTGTAAGTGGCAACAGAAAGCTCATTGTAATTATAGTGTCCGGTTTTAACGTCCATGGAGTTTGTAAGGCAGTAGTGAAAATTGGCTCATAATTATAAGGGTGAACAATAAAACAGAAAATGATGAAGAGAAAATTATTCTTTTGGTTAGACAGGCTTCAAATTAAACGGAGTGAACGTATTGCAATCTCGTCTCTGATGACCTTAATGCTCATTTTGGTTACGGTGCTAACATTTGCAGATTTCACACCGGATGTAGACCAGGATTCATACCGGGAACTTGAAGCGGTGTTCCGTGAAAGATCGAAGGCCAGGCAGGCAGAGCATGATGCGATCATGGCCCGGTACACACCGCTTCAAAATGTCAGTGATCAACAATCAGTTGAATCGTCCCCACTCCCTCTGCCGGAAGTGAACGACTCAGCGAAATCAGATTCTTTTAAAGAGCCCGAAATAACGGAGTATGCACCGATCGATACTGCGCGGATTAACATTAACAAAGCGACAGCGGAGGAACTTCAACAGCTCCCGGGAATCGGGCCTGCATATTCAACACGAATCCTGGAATGGCGAAAAGAATATGGAGAGTTTACCCGCGTTGACCAGCTTCTGGAAATACGGGGTATTGGTCCGGTCCGACTGGAAAAAATCCGGCCGCTGATTGAATTATGATCATTGGACTTCCAAACGCCGTAAGCATTCAGTACTTTATAAACCTTATGCAGCAACGACCTGCTGCGGCAATTTTGGAACGTAGTTATGGCCAACAAAATATTATGGGCTGACGATGAAATCGATCAGCTAAAATCGCATATCATCTTCCTTGAGAATAAAGGATTCTCAATCACACCTGTCACAAATGGTGAAGATGCTATCTCAATGATCAAACAGGAAGTGTTTGATCTCGTTTTTCTTGACGAGCAAATGCCCGGCATGGATGGGCTTGCCACGCTTGAACAGATCCAGATTCTTCAGCCGTCGCTCCCTGTAATAATGATTACCAAGAGCGAAGAAGAGTCCATTATGGATGATGCCATTGGCAGCAAGATCGCCGATTACCTCATAAAGCCTGTGAATCCCAATCAAATCCTTCTGTCTATCAAGCGAACGCTTGATAAGAAACGCATTGAGAATGAAAAGTCTGCCCAGGCCTATCTCAAAAATTTTAACCAGCTTTCGAGCCGGTTCAATGAACAGACTGACTGGCGCGGATGGATTGACATCTACCGGACCCTGACGAACTGGGAGATGAACCTGGAAAACAGCGATGAAGGGCTGCGGCAAGTGCTTCAAGATCAGTTTCAGCAGGCCAACCAGGCATTCGGGAGGTTCGTTGACCTTGAATATAAATCATGGCTCAGCAATGAATCGGGCGACAGGCCATCTTTAAGTACGGATCTTTTAAAAGAAAAAGTGTTTCCAAGTCTTTCGGATGACGAAACCGTGGTCTTTTTTCTGATTGACTGTATGCGGTACGATCAGTGGGTGTTGTTTGAGCGGATCCTCACCGAGTACTACTCTATAGAAACAGATTTTTATTACTCTATTTTACCAACGGCTACACCATATTCCAGGAATTCTATCTTTTCCGGACTTTTTCCGCTTCAGATAAAACAGCGGCATCCGGAGTTGTGGGAGATGGGTGAAGACGAAACATCCCTGAATCAGCATGAAGAAGAGCTTCTGGAAATTTACCTTGCGCGGCATCATCTGAATGCACCCTTCAAATATGAAAAAGTGATACGGCCGGAAGATGGCAACAGAATTGCAGATAAGATGAAAAATTATACGCAATCGCCGTTTTCAGCAATTGTCTATAATTTTGTTGATACACTGGTGCATAGCCGGTCTGATTCAGACGTCTTGAAGCAGCTGTCACCGGATGTTCCTGCATTTCGTTCGTTAACAGAATCGTGGTTTCAGCATTCATCCCTGCTGAGAATGTTCAAAGAGCTTGCCGACGAGGATGTTACGGTGGTAGTATCTACGGATCACGGGGCGGTGCGTGCTATGCGCGATACAAAAGTATTTGGTGACCGTGATGCAGCGACAAATCTTCGGTATAAATATGGCAGGAACCTGAAGGCCGAAGAAAGCGCCGCAATATTTATTGATAAACCGGAGGAGTACTTCTTGCCGGTGCCAAAAACAGCTAATACCTATATCATCGCAAAAGAGGATTACTATTTTGTATATCCGACAAACTATCATCGCTTTCAAAATTTATACAAAGACACGTTCCAGCATGGGGGCGCGTCGATGCAGGAGATGATTTTACCTGTGGCCACAATGAAACCCCGGCGTTAAGTGAAGAGTCCAATTATTTGTAAGAGTGAGAAGGAGACGATGGACCTGGCGCGTAAAGTTGGCGAGGAATCTGTACGCGGAGACATCATCAGTTTGAAGGGGGAACTCGGGGCAGGCAAAACACATTTTGTGAAGGGATTTGTGACTGCTTTTGGTATTTCACAAGACAGTGTATCAAGCCCGACGTTTTCAATCATTAACGAGTACCATGGTGAGCTTCCGGTCTACCATTTTGATTTTTACAGACTGGAGAATGTTCAGGAAGCACTTGAAATTGGTACAGAAGAATATTTTTATGGGGATGGCGTTTCCATAATCGAATGGCCCGAAAGAATTGAGGCATTATTGCCGGGCAGTGTTAAGGAAATTCACATCGCCTCGATAAATAAGACAACACGAAAAATAACGATTACCTGACTGTTCTATCAGTTGAACTGAACCTAGATGGCAACGAAAAAGCGACGACTTTCATACAGATTAGATCTTCTCCCGGTTATTTTACCCTACCACCGGCGAGCAACGAATATCGTTCAGCTGGGCGACCTTGTGTACTACGGCCCATCCCCGGAATACTATGGCATCGGTGAAGTGGTAGATACGAGCGAAAAATACTGCATCGTCGATTTTCGCGGTACCGGCTTACTCGGCATTCAAAAAGATGTGTTTGCAAATAAATATATCATTCCGATTCATAAGCTGAATCTCGAGAATATTCTAAAATCTACTTAGTGTCGTGTGGGGCCCATCGATCACTCCCATCTTCCTGGCGAAAACATTAGGGCCACTAAAGCACTAGTGTAGTGTCATCGATGAAATGTCGTGTAGTCCCGAAAGCTTTCGGGATGAGTTTTTCGAAAAATCGAGTCGTATCGGATCAATACATCATTCATGGATGACTCATCCGATGACTCGCTAACGGCATCTCACCAATGACATGACACCAGGGTTCAAAAAGAAAAATAAACAACAAAAACCTTTGTGCTCCTTCGTGCCTTAGTGTTTTCGTGGCGAGAACAGCAGGGTCACTAAGACAAAAAACTTTCTAATTCCACTGCCCGGGCGGATCAATAAGATCGTCTGTTGATGCAATCTTTTCTCTTCCTATCAGCCAGATAACTACTGCTACAGCAAGGCCCGGGTAAAATGGCTCAACACCTAAATAAAGATACCCGTCACTGCCTGATTGCATCAATGTACCCGCAATGAGCCACCCAAGTGAGGTGAGAATGGGCAGGAGCAGCCCTGTAACGGCGTAGGAGCGCTGTAACTGGAATGGCCTGAGGTATACGCCCAGAACCGGAATCAAGAGCCCTGGAATGCAAACTGAGCCGATTACATACCAAAGGTCTATAACGCTTGGGTAGATGATCGTAAGTAGTATCCCGATCAATGCAGAGATAAGAATACTCGCTCGGGTCAGGCGGTTGGGTTTGATTGAAGGGAAGTAGTTGGATAAAAAGTCGCGGCCCAGCGTCTGACCTGAAATGAACAGGTAGCTGTCGAGCGTAGACATGATCGTAGCCAGAAGTGTAATAAAAAACAACCCCTTCAAACCAATGGGCAAAAGCTGGTCGGCTAAAATGGGGTATGAAAGTATCGGCTGCTCAAGTCCTCCCCCAAGGATTGCAAATGCATAGAGTCCGGTAAAACAGGTCAGAAAATCAAAAATGCCCCAGAACCCGATGGAGATAAAGATCCCGTTCCGGGCTGTTTTGGGTGATTCGGCCGCTGCTGCCCGCTGGTGAAAACTTGGATCTACAAATGTCCAGAGGGCAATAAAAAACCAGACGATAATATACTGCCAGCTAAATCCGCCGGTAATATCTTTGTACTGTTCAGGAAGTACGGAAAAGAGCGTCCCAAAGCCCCCGAATTCCGCGATGGCAAATATGAGCAGCATCGCAAATCCACTGAACATCAAAACCATCTGTAGAATATCAGTTCTGATAACGGCGCCAAACCCTCCGATTGTGATATATAAAACCGAGAACAGGGCTACCAGGGAGGCGTACGTGAGATAAGGCGTGTCGCCGCCAATCATGAACTGAAACAGGACGCCCATCATGAGTATATACGGTGCAGGACTGACGAGAATAAAAATCGGAAGGGCACTGATCCGGCCTGCCCTGGGCGAATATTTAGCAGAGATTGCTTCAGGGATGGTCAATGCTTTGTTGAGCCTTATTTTTCCCGCCAAAAAAACTGCAAAAAGCGCAGAGAAAAAATAAAAAGGTATGCCAAACACCAGCCATTGTGAGATACCGAACTGGTAGCTGAACTCTCCGACTCCAAGTATACCGCCATACCAGGTAGACACAAGAGTGGCCACAAATGCCGGAATAGTTACTTTTCGCCCGCTCAAAAGAAACTCTTCTTCATCATCACTTTGCCAGCCTTTCGTCCAGCTTATCCAGATGAGGAAAAGGAAATAGGCGAAAATCAGGATCCAGTCGAGCGTGTAGAGTTGAGCTGTCAAAGCAGGCTACACGTCTGTTTTATGATTAACGAAAAACAGCAAATCGCCGCTCTCGAATGTGATTTCAATTTTTGGTGTAACCGTCAGATTTGAGGATCCGTCATACACGCCGTTTTTAAGGGTATCACCATTTAACTCGTACTTTAGGCCCCTGGTAGTCACGCCGCTAACGATGCCGGACAACGGAAAAAGTGAGACGCTGGTGTGAATGGGAAGGGTTTCAACAAAGGGTGAATCTATTATCTTTACATCGCAATACTGGTCCCGGAAAAAAATCGATTCAAATTGGTTGTGATACTGTTTGAGTACGGATAGGTTTTTCACCGTATGATCGAGGCGCAATCCTGTTGCACCGAATACGATGGCATGGGTCACATTTTTCAATAGGGCAAAATCAAGCGCTTTCTCCAGATCGTTAAAATTTTGACTGGCTTTTTCGATGACGTCCCACGAATCCATTTCATTATGCTGATAGCTGTCGAGGTCACCGATAACTATATCAGGAGAAAGGCTCATATTTCGCGCAGTATTACCGCCTCCGTCCGCAGCAATAAAAAGGTCGGTATCTTTCAATGACTGTACAATTTGATCCCGTTTGGGAGGTTGTCCATTACACAAAATCACTGCTGATTTAGATTCAATTTTCATAAACGCCGATCGTTTGTGAACTGTTGTACTGAGTTGATTCTAAAAATAATTTGATTCCTATTAAAGGATCCCTGATTTTAACAGGCTATTTTTCATGCTAAGGATAAAGATTTTATGTTTAAAGAGTTCATCAAAAACGTAAAGAAGTATCATCGAATTGGCGTGTACTCTCACATACGTCCTGACGGAGACTGCATAGGAGCGCAGGTTGCTCTCTGCCGCTGGTTGGAGAAAAATGGATTTGATCCAATCGCATTTAATGATGACGATATCGCCGAAAACCTGATCTGGCTGACGGATTATTTTCCAGTCCAAAAAGCGACAGAAGAAGCCGTTAGCACGTGTGATCTGCTGATCGTGCTTGATGGAAATGCTCCGCACAGGTTTGGTTCATACAAAGAGTTTCAGGAAACAAATCCGCTTCCTGTATTTATGATCGATCATCATCCGAATCCTGAAGATGCATTTGATCTCTCAATATCTATTGATGACGCCTCATCAACATGTGAGCTTATCTACAATCTTTATAAGGAGCATGATGTCAGCCAGATTGATAAAAATGTAGCTAAGGCGCTCTACACGGGCCTTATTACGGATACCGGATCGCTGCAGTACGATAGCGTAAAACCTGATACAATGCATGCGGCGGCGCATCTTCTTGAATTGGGCGACTTCCGGCCAAACCTGGTCGCCGAAAGAGTATTCTCCAACCAGACGCTGCCTCAGCTCAAGTTACTGAGCCTCTCACTTAGTACAATTCAGCTGTTTGAAAACAATCAGATTGCGGTAATGACCGTTACTAAGGAGATGCTGGATAAAACAGGAACCACCAATTCAGATACCGGTGGTTTTGTGAGCTACCCATTGAGCATTACCGGTATTAAAGCGGCGGTGTTATTAAAAGATCTCGACCATGAAGGCGTCAAAATGAGTCTCAGATCAAAAAGCGATGTTGACGTTAATAAATGGGCTCGCGAACTTGGGGGTGGCGGACATAAAAAAGCTGCCGGGGCATTGCATAAAGGTCCGCTTGAAGCGGCCATAAAAGAAACAGTAGAGATAGGATCGAAACAGATTCAACAGCTAGAACTTGAAGAACAGACTACACTTTAAATATAAATACCTGCTCATTGCAGCATCGTTTTTTCTTTTGCAATGTACCCCCGACGGAACGTCAACAGAGGGAAGCAGCAATATACCGTTTTCTGCTGCTGATATAGAAAGCAGTACCGATGCAATTCCTTCTGAAACTGATACAGGGGAGCCACAAAGCCTGCGGGATGAAATCGATACCAGCCGGAGAAATGCCATCACCAGGGCGGTTGAAAAGGCGAATTCATCCGTCGTCAGTATTATGGTTACAAGCCAGGTGCAGAGTTCACGGTATCCCCGGGATGAATTTTTAAGATATTTCTTTGGTGACCAGATCCAGCGCGAAAACACGTCGATGGGCTCAGGATTTATTATCAGTGATGATGGCCTGGTTGTGACCAATCAGCACGTCGTAGGAAATAATCCCACTGAGATTATGCTCTCAACGATGGACGGATCTACTTATGAAGCTGAGCTGATGGGGAGTGATGAGCTGACCGATATTGCCTTGCTGAAAATTCAGTCTGACGAACCTTTTCCATTTATTGAGTTCAGTGATTCTGACGATGTGAGGGTAGGAGAGTGGGCAATTGCCCTTGGTAATCCATTCGGGCTTTTTGAGGACGGACAGCCTACCGTGACAGTTGGGGTCGTGAGCGCAAGAAACAGAGATTTTCGGCCGGATCCCTCAAATCCCAGGGTTTATATCGATATGATTCAGACTGATGCCTCAATCAATATGGGGAATTCGGGAGGACCGTTGCTGAATAGCGAGGGTGATGTAATTGGAATCAATACATTTATATACACAGGCGGAACCGGCGGCGGATTTGTAGGCCTTGGATTTGCCATTCCGAGCAACCGGATTGACCGAATCATTTCTCAGCTGTTATCAAGCGGAAGCGTTGTTCTCGATTACAATCCCGGAATGGAGTTTACGGGCATGACGGAACAACTTGTTTATCGCTATCGCCTTCCATACGTGCAGGGGCTGCTTGTAACCAGCGTGAATAAAGACGGGCCCGCCTATGAATGCGGTATTATGCCCGGTGATATCATTTTAAAAATTGGAGATGAGCGGGTGGTCAGCGAAATGCATGCGTGGGCGTTGTTAAGAGAGTACGAGGAGGGAGATGAGATGAGAATTGAACTGCTTCGAGAAAACAATCGATACGAAACGGAAATGCATCTTCGGAAAAAAGTATCTGTTGCGGCAGAATGAATTACTGTTGCAGAATTTAGCTAACCCGGTAGGTTTAAAGATTTATACCCTTAGAGCAAAAAAGCCACATCCAGGTAATAACACCTTAGATGTGGCGATTCACTCTTGATATCAGTGTCAGTTAACAGATCTAAACTGTTAAGCCGTCTGCTTGATTGTTTGCCTCTTTCTTAATCAATAGTCAATAGTATGATCCAAATTGTGCCCATCCCTTACACAATTTCTAAAAGATTTTTATTTATTTCGCTAAGCTGAATAAATTCAGTTGCTTTGCGGGTGAGATTCTTTCTGCCGGCAACGTATTTCATTCCGTTTTTTCAGGGTTACCATCTTTTTTTGGCAAGATGTGCGCATCAACAGACATTCTGAGCAAAGTGCTATCTGCTTAACGGATTTATTTGGGCTAATAAGCGATCGGCTGGTTGACACTCAGGTTGTTTGGAATTCACCTGCTGTAGCCATCAATCAACACAAGAGAAGCCGTTTTGTTGGATCACGTTTTAATAATGGCAGGCATTGGATAACGTGATGCATCATGGCATGTATCTAACACGCCTTTTCATTATTCATTAATCCTTATCCCGGGTTGATGTAACAGACCGCATCAACACCCGTTCGCTAAAACCGCAAAGGAATGATATGATAAAGTATATAAAACCGGTTTTCGGCTGAAGATCAAGTGAGGGAAGAATCAATTTGTAAAATTCCGACTCCAGGAAAAAGAAGATGAAGATAGCTGCCGCACCACCGGTAAACACCCGTATGGTTGTAAAGAAATAAGAGCTTAAAATCTCCGGAGGTTTTATTGAGTCCGATGTCGTTCTCACTCTGAAAATAGCACTCATTACGCCTCCAAAAAGCCCGAATAGCATCACGCCGGTCATTGTAGGCATTGTTTGTAATAACCTGATTTCGTTTGGAAACGAGATAAGCGGTACCGGAAAGGCATACGTGATGTAGGCCATATAGATGAAAATGCTTACCACGGTGGCCGTTAGCAGGTAAAGCAGAGTTTTGATAACCGTTTTGTTCAGCCGGTTTTTATAGTAAACATTATGTAGGTGCTCATCTCTGATATCTGCTGCAAGATATAGCGCTGAGGCATTTATTCGCTGAGCGGGCTGTTCAAACTCTCCGAGCAGGCGGTGAACGGCCGTTTTTCGCCAGTTAGTTAGATCAGCGGCCTCTTGCCTGAGACGTTTGGCAGTTTCATTGATCTCATCCTGGGGCATGCCGAATATGATAAGGCGCTTCGATGCATGCAGGCTTTTCCAGGCCTGACTGAGCTTGCCGCGCTTCATCTGCTCATGAGCCATTTTGATGAGCGCTGATGCCTGTGCACCCCAGGCGGGTACACTGCCATCTTCCAGTGTATTCTCCCTGATTTTGTATTCAAGAATAGCGCTGTGTGCTCTAAGGTCACCTTCTAAACGCTGATAGGCATCGGTATTAAATTGCTTGCCTTCCCCTTTCTTAGGCGAATAACTCAGGGTAATACCGGCAATTGCGGCTTCATTGTAATCGGAAGGAACTTCAGATAAACTGATGAGCTTTCTCTCCGATTCTCTGGTAAGCAGCTTAACAGCTTCGGATGGGGTAACCCACCTGACGTCTACATCCGGCTGATTTTTTTTACCGGTCTTATCCGATGATTTTTTAACCCTTAGGTGCCAGAAAATGGCGTATTCCGGCGGGTCGAAATCCGGATAAAAAACAGTATCGGCTGAAAGCGGATCTTTGACATCGGTACCCACAATATTCGCGATTTCCTCGAATGGGTCGGAGTTGGCAAGTCTGTAGGGATCCTGTTTTACGAGAGGCAATTTCCAGCCATCCTGCTTTTTATCATCAGCAATGATAGCTATATGATAGCTCCCTGATAAATTTTTCCAAACAATTCCACCTGTTAGGTGAGAAGGTGATCTGCTCATTCTATATCATGAATGTAATTTTTCGAAACCCAGCCGCAAAATGTCACGACTACATTATACCAACCGTTTTGCTCTTTCAAAATAGAAACTTCAGTATTTTTTTGACAGAGGTTTGGCGAAAGTTCTTTTAGAAACTGAAAGACCTGACCGGATATTGAGTGCGGAAACAGTTGCAATACCTTTTTTAGGAACATAATTATCGGTATTCCTGTCCATATCTTTTCGACTGGAGTTCAGTAAATGATTTCTAAGTTCATCAAGAGGAAAAGTCGGGCCAGGAACCGACTTCTGTTCTGATGAAATTTCTTTGTTTCCGAGGATCTGTTTGATATTGTACCTTTTCATGATGTCCCGGCAGAGATCAAATTCCGCCCTTTCCGAATCGATTTTAAGTTTTGAAATCCTCATAATATTCTCTCTGACAAACCGTATTGAATAACTTTATTCAGTCTGGAACGAATGTAATCCATTTAAAGGAACAATTCTAGTGTAGTGTCATCGATGAAATGTCGTGTAGTCCCGAAAGCTTTCGGGATGAGTTTTTCGAAAAATCGAGTCGTATCGGATCAATACATCATTCATTGATGACTCATCCGATGACTCGCTAACGGCATCTCACCATTGACATCACACTAGCTTAATTGGCCCGGCACGGACACAGAATAAATTGATTAAATTTTCATGAATGAGGAAAATTTCTCTTTACCTTTATCCACTTGAAAAATCAGCATTTTAAAATTTAAAAAAGTAGATGTCAGCCATTTTTTCGAACCTGTTATCCATTTTGCTATTTCCGTTCATTCGCGCACAAGCAGTAGTTGGGTCTTTTTTACAGAAGGATTTTGTTAATTCTATTGTAAAGATGCTTCCTGAGGCTCTTCAGGGTGAATACGCAGTGCCGGCGGTTGGTCTATTGATTGTATTTACGATTGCTACAATCGTGCATCTGATCATTCGTTTCTGGATTGTTCGGCTTCTCCACAAGCTGGATGAAAAAACGGCATCTGAATGGTATGCTGTAATACTAAAGCACAAGCTGCCGCAGCGGGCTCTGTTCATTATACCGCTTGTAATTATTTACAACGGTTTAAACCTGGTGCCTGAATTTCAGGATGAAGTCACTGAATTCATCATTCGGCTAACCGCTGCAACGATGGTGCTGGTAGGCGCTCGTGTGCTGGATGCTCTCCTTTCTTCAATACACACCCTCTACCTGATGAATGCCGGGCCCGACAGAGCACCCATTAAGAGCTATATTCAGTTGGGTAAGGTCATCGTGTATGTTTTTGCGGGTCTTTTTATAGTGTCGAGCCTGGCTGATAAATCGCCCTGGTACTTCCTTACTGGTATTGGCGCCGCCATGGCAATTATTTTGTTGCTCTTCCGGGATACATTACTCTCACTTGTAGCCAGTGTGCAGCTTACCAAAAACGATTTGATTCGGGTGGGCGACTGGATCGAAATGCCGCAATTTGGCGCAGACGGTGACGTCATCGATATTGCACTGAACACCGTGCTTGTCCAGAATTTTGATAAAACAATATCTGTAATCCCGACTCATAAATTCCTCGAGCACAGCTTCCGTAACTGGCGCGGTATGAAGGAGACGGGTGGCCGTCGAATCATGCGGTCTATAAACATTGACATCTCCTCAGTACGGTTTTTAACATACAGAGAAATTGAGAGGTTGCGGGAGTCGCATCTGCTAAAAGAGTATATCAATAAAAAGATGGATGAGGTACACGGCTACAATAACGAGCACCTGAAAACAAGCTCAAGCACACTCACAAACGGACGATGGCTAACGAATGTGGGCACGTTTCGGGCGTATATTATCGAGTATCTGAAAAAACATCCGAACTCGAAAAAAGACCTCACTATGCTTGTTCGTCAGCTCGAGCCTACCGAGAAAGGCTTGCCTTTGCAGGTGTATGTGTTTGTGGATACCACCGTATGGGCGGAGTACGAAGGAATACAGTCAGATATTTTTGATCATCTGCTGGCCATTGCACCTGAATTTGGCCTGAATATTTTTCAGCAGCCCACAGGACGGGATTTTAAATCCTTCGTCGCGAACTAATAATGAGCGGCATTATTTCATTTAAATAAAACACTTATAACCTGAGTTCGATTCTAAAATATCAAAGAAATATTTTGGGTTGTCCAAAAAGGGCGTCATTCTGCGCTCCCCCAACGGGATCCCCTCGGGAGATGCGGGATCTCCCATCGTTATAAAGGCAGGAGATGCCACGCTATGGCGTGGCATGACGGTATTGAGAATGAAATATCTTAACAAACGCCCTTTTAAACGCCTCAATTAACATATTATGAATCGAACTCAGGTTTATAATTAGTGTGGAATTACCGCATTGGTAATCTTATACACAATAACATTTAAAAGTCGGGTCTTTAGAATTGTAGAAGGTAATACCGGTAGTGCTTTTGAAACCAAAAGTTATTTGTATTTTGATGCGGTTCTTAAATTTTTCATGTTGTTCATCATTTTAAACGCTATCAGAACTTGATGGAAACATGACCAAGCCCCGGACCTTGGTTACTGAATCCAGCACTATTGTATAAACAGCCCAAAAAACTGTATTCATTAAAGTATAAGTAAGATGTTATGATAAAATATGTGAGCCATAAACGCGGTCAGTTCATTCTCGAAGCGGGGCAGGACTTTGAGCATTCAGACATTATTTGGATTGATTTGTTTGATCCCACAGCTGAAGAAATGGCAAAAGTAGAAGATGTTTTTGGGATTGAGCTGTTTACGCCTCAGGAAAGTGAAGAGATTGAATCGAGCTCTAAATTTGTAGAGTCGGATACCGAAATAGGCATTAACATGAACTTTTTAAGGATCGAAAACGGAAATCATTCAAATGATCCCGTCTCGTTTATTTTGAAAAAAGATATTTTGATCACGCAGCGCGCTTACGAGTATAAAACGTTTTCGGATGCCTATCAGAAAATCCGTTATATAAAACCAAAAAACGGTATCGACATATTTCTGACTCTGCTGGAAATCAGAATCGATTTTGATGCAGATCATATTGAAAATATCACGGATCGTATAACCAAGATCAGTAAAGACTTGGTAAAGGATAACGATCCGGAACGGGAACTGCTTCTGAAGATTAGTGCGTTTCAGGAATCGACCATTGCCATTCGTGAAAATATTGTTGAGAAGCAGCGTATTCTGTCTGCCAGTCTGAAGAGTAAATTTTTTGAGAAAGAAAATCTTCAGACGTTACAGGTTATGATCAAAGATGTAGGCTCTCTGCTCGATCATACCAGCTTTAATTTCGAGCGGCTGGAGTTTATGCAAAATACATTCCTCGGCCTGGTTAATATGGAGCAAAACCGTGTTATTAAAATTTTTACGGTTGTTACGGTCATATTTATGCCTCCGACATTAATTGCGAGTATGTACGGAATGAACTTTCAATTCATGCCCGAGCTGGATGAAAGCTGGGGTTATCCAATGGCGCTCGTACTCATGGTGCTATCCTCCATACTCACGCTCCTCTTTTTTAAGCGAAAAAAATGGCTCTAGGCAGAATATCCAGCTGTCTTAAAGCTCTTACTGTTGTAAGGGCCAGTAAAACCGGCGCTGAGTGTCACTCCCGGGATGTCCGGGCCTGTTTTTCTATCTCGAACTGACATCATCTTAAGTTATGTTCTTCTCAGCCGTCACTTCATTTTTGACATCCTTGCCTTTCTCGTGATCTGATAAGTTTTGTAGGGTCGTGCGGGTAATTTCCTGAAGAGCCTCTTCCGTCAGGAACGCCTGGTGTCCGGTGATCAGTACGTTCGGGAATGTCATCAGCCGGGCAATAGCATCATCCTGAATAACTTCATTGGACAGATCCTTAAAAAAGAGATTGTCTTCCTGCTCATAAACATCAATTCCCAGGAAGCTTATTTTCTTTTGCTTCAAGCCGTTGATTACAGCCGAAGTGTCGATTAGTGCGCCCCGGCTTGTATTTATAATCATGACGCCATCTTTCATTTTCTCAATGGATTCCTTGTCAATCATATGCCGGGTCTGCGGAATTAATGGGCAGTGGAGTGAGATGATATCGGATGAATGAACAAGCTCGTCAAAATCTACATAGCGTCCGCCCAGGGCTTTAACATCTTCATTTTCATATGGGTCAAATGCTAAAATATCGCACCCAAAACCATTCATGATCCGGCAAAATGCTGTTCCGATGGTACCTGTACCTATGACACCGACGGTTTTTTGATGCAGATTAAACCCTGTTAAACCCTCAAGTGAATAGTTATTTTCCCTGACCCTGTTGTACGCTTTATGTGTTTTACGATTCAGAGTCAAAATAAGAGCCACGGTATGCTCTGCAACAGCTTCGGGAGAATAGGCAGGAACACGATATACGGTTATGCCGTATTTTTTACAGGCTTCAAGGTCAACATGATTAAAACCCGCTGATCGCAATGCAATCACCTCAATACCTAAATCAGCAATTTTTGCTATCAGCTCTTCATCCATAGGGTTGTTGACAAAGATACAGACGGCCTTGCAGCCGGTGACCAGCTTTGCCGTTTGAAGATTGAGAGCGTCTTCAAAGAAAGCAATAGAGTGCTCAGATTCTTTTATCTCAGACTCAAAGTGGGTCCGATCGTAAGACTTGGTACTGAAGAAAGCAATTTTCATGAGATACCGGCTTGAGTTGGAATTTTTAAGTAGCTGTGTAAAGATAGCCGTCAAAACAATAGAAAAGATGGGCTCGTTTCAGCGGAGAGGGAATCTTATTTCAAATGAAAAAAGGCTGGCAGCAGTAAGTAACAAAGAAAAGAGGAGAGAGAGTCAGGTTCGGAATTAGTTAATAAAAAAAGGGAGCGCTGATACAGGCTCCCTTTTTTGAAAAATTATTCCTGATCCAGGAAAGTAACTCTGCCTGTTTCCAGGTCATAAAAGGCACCGGCTATAACAACATCACCGTTGCTCTCGAGGTTAGCAATAATAGGGCTTTTTTCCCGCATTTCTGCGATAGTGTGAAGCACATTATTATTCACAACTTCAGTGACGTAATCATCATTGTCAGTTGTTTGCTCACCATCAAAGTCATTAGTCATTTCAACTGCAGGCTTAATTTTAGACAGCATGGCTGTGATATTACCCATCTCAACATCATCAATAGCGGCTTTTACAGCGCCACAGCTCTTATGCCCCATCACGATAACAACTTTGGAGCCGGCCACAGCAGTTCCGAATTCGGTGCTTCCAAGGATATCCTCATTTACGAAGTTACCTGCAACCCTTGCCACAAATACGTCGCCAACACCTTTGTCGAATACCTGCTCAACCGGTACACGGCTGTCGATACATGAGATGATCACGGCTTCCGGATGCTGACCACCGCTGGTGGCCTTTACCTGTGCCTGATAATCTCTTGGGGTTAGATTATTGTTGACAAAGCGCTCGTTTCCGTCCTTCATTCCCTGCAGAATTTCATCCGGCGTTAAGCTTGCCTGTTTTTCGCTTGTTACAACGTCACTGACGAGTGATGGTTCGTTGTTCATTTGTTGATCTGTTTCATTGCTTGTACATGCAGAGACTGTTAAAGCAAAAATAGCTAAAATTGTAATAACGTTGTATGATATTAAATTCTTCATGACCTTAAAATTGATTTTTGGTAGTTTTTTTGAATGTCATTCGGCGGAACAGGTATTCTGTACGCACCTTTTAAAATTTGTCAGCGGGTGGTTGCCGTCCTAATAAGCCCCGAAAGATGTACTTTCGCTATGTGTAAATTGTTTGGTTTGTTAGAGAACAGCGGTAAAAGAGAGGGTGTATTATACCTGGTCAGGCGGCGGGGTTAATACTCCGGCAATAAATAAACCATTTACCGGGTATAAATCATTACGTGATTTCTCATTTGAAAAGAAAGTAATGACGAAACTGTCGTCGTATTCAATTTCATCTTCGATGCCTGCTTCTTCAGCAATATCAGGAACGGGTATGGAAGACGTAGCTGTTGCAGCCACCGGCGAAGCCGGCAGAAGAAAATCAAATTCATGCACCATTGCGAATGTTAGAAACAACATCGTTGATAGCAGAATAGCTGTTACGTTATGTCTTCCCGATTTATTCATAGTTAATTGAAAAGTAGAACTTTGTAACTTTCTTTACAGTTCCCGCAAATATAAAATAATTTTTCTAACCGAATAATATGCAAGGAGTTATTCAGATTCAGTTTTGACATCAACTATCGATTGGCCGGTTTTTATCTCATAGGCATCAGCGACCATTTTTTCCATATGATCAAGGTCAAATGTGTCAGCATTGATGATTAGATCGTAATCGGAAGCGGTCGTTATGTCTTTGTAGAAAAATCGCTTGATAAAGTCAGCTCGTTCTTTGTCTTTTTTATTCACGATTTCACGAGCTTTCTGAATTGTAATCTGTTGTTTTTCCGCGATGTGCTGAACCCGGGAGTTAAAAGGCATAACCAGCCGTATAGTAAGGTTTTCGTGCGCTTCACAAATATAGTTGGCACCGCGTCCCACAATAATAGCCCGCCCGTGTTCCTCAATTGTTTTAACAACTTTGATCAACGATCGCAGATAGCTAACATTTGTATGAACTTTTCCAATAAAGGCACTTGCGGCATCCTCAATATCCTGTTTGCGCCGTTCATCGAGTGTTTCAAGGAATTTTTGATCACTGTCAAGATCTTTTGCTATGGGTCCCAGCAATTCGCGGTCCCAAACCTCAAACCCTGTCTTTTCTCCCAGCCGATTGGCAAGAGCTGCGCCGGGGGCACCATACTCTCTGGATATCGTGATAAGCGGAAAAAAGACAGGCTCTTTTTCTCCGGATGAAACCATTTCGTCTAAGCGATCCCATACTTTTATTTGTCTATCAACGATTTGAGAAACATTCATTGGCATAATGTCAGCTCCTTAAAGATTTTAAATTTTTGTGTTGAATACAGTCAAATTTTTGGGTCAATGTGCTGACAGCTTTGTGTTTAGTAAGATACATTTTCTTTGCGAAATTATCGAGCAAGGGCGTTTATTATGCCATAATATAATAATCTGAAGAGTGTACTTTCAGCTTCTGGATTCTTTTCCGCGATTCGGCAGTTTGTTTCTTATTTTAAGCCGGGTCAGAGTTTTATGTTTAAAAATAAATTTAAAGGAAGCTATACACGCATGAGAAATGATGACGTCCTGAAAAGCATCAGCTATACACTTGATCTCAATAAACCTCAAATAGCAGAAATTTGTAAGCTTGGAGGGTATGAGCCCGAACGCAGTGAAATAGAAATGATATTTGCAGATGAAAAAGAGACTGAAAAAAGAATTGATGGCCGTGAGGTTGAAAAAGATGTCAGCCATGAGCTTACATCTCATTTTCTTGACGGGTTGATTATTCACCGCCGCGGGAAACAGAAAAACGCAAAGCCAAGACCTGTTGAAATTCCTGTTACCAACAATACGGTCCTGAAAAAACTGCGCGTGGCATTTAAGCTACGTGAAGAAGAGATTATTGAATTGTTGAAGATGAGCGGGTTTGAAGTATCCAAAACAGAGTTAAGCGCACTGTTTCGTGCCGACGACCATCGTAATTACCGTTCCTGTGGCGATCAGTTACTTCGGTATTTCCTGAAGGGACTTGCGGAAAAATATAAAGAAGAGTAGGCGATTTCGACCTTTGCTGCTCTCATCAGTAACCATGCTAAAGGCTGATGTACCTGGAACAGTGTTAAAATGAAATCAAGTAAAACCCCGTGAAGCAAAATTGGTTCACATACATTATCCGGTGTGTTAACGGTACGCTTTATACCGGGAGTACAAATCATGTGATCCGCCGCTGGCATCAGCATAATGATGGAGCAGGAGCGAAATATTTGCGGGCTCATAAACCGAAGGAAGTTGTGTACGTGGAGCAGCATCCGTGCCGATCCGCCGCCTGCAGAAGAGAGTATGAGATTAAGCAGTATTCAAAGCAGAAAAAAGAGGCGCTGGTCAGGCATGTGGATGATTAGTCGATTTGAGGGTTTTCAGCTCTATATTTAATCTTCTTTAAATTAAGGCTCAGTGGCCTCACTGTTTTTTTGCCACAAAAACTTAAAGACACGAAGGAGCACAAAGTCCTTGTAGTTTATTTTTCTTTGTGGACCTTGGTGCCTTCGTGCCTCACCGTTTTTGACTATAAGTGTAAATGTTCTGAAATTTATCGAGACCAACAGGGGTGTGTTTGAATTTTAGTTCAGTGCTTGTACCTTTTGTCTGATGACTATCGTGTTATTACGATTGATTTGTATGTGCTTATTGATAACAGGAAGCTGAAAGAAAAGAAGCAGATGCTTCTGAAAACATAATAAATAGCTATTATGGCCGAATTTGCTGAGTTATGGTGGGTTGGAATGCTTTTAGCTGCATTCGCAGGCGGGGCATTTGGTGCTGCAATCGGTGCGTTGCCGGCATTTATATTTACCGGATTTCTCGTCATGCTCGGCGAGTGTGCCAAAATTCTTGCAGGAGACTTATCAGGGATCGCAGGTTACGACCCTGCCTTATTTGAGAATACAGCTGCAATTACCGGACAGCTTGGATTTGGGCCTGTATTCGGTCCGCATATCAGTTTTGCAGGCGGAGCAGCAGCATCAGCCTATGCAGCAAAAAGAGGCTATATGAATACCGGTTTTCCCTACCATGAAGCGAAGAATATAGCCTATGCTCAGGGGCCAAAACCTGATGTTTTGATCGTAGGCGGACTGTTTGGTATCCTTGGTTATTGGATTACCACATTATCTGTAACGCTTGCTCTGCCGTGGGACCCAATCGCAGTGGCAGTCGTGCTTTCAGCTTTGGCTCACCGTTTGCTGCTTGGATATCCTTTAATTGGGAAGGCGCAAAAAGGGCTTTTAAACATGGTGCCCTTTGCCGCAGGTGAAACCAGGACAATGCCTTCTAAAGAGAGCGAAGGAAATTCCCGGCTTTTGATTGAGCCCTGGCTGGGGCATCAGTATAAATGGATGGATGTATCTGTATTGGGAATCGTAGTGGGAATCCTTGCATCTTTTATTACTTACCAGACAGGCAGTGTATTTCTGACGTTTGGAATCAGTGCCGCTTCATTGCTATTCCTGAATCTTGGTGTTCAGCGGATTCCGGTTACTCACCACATATCTCTTATCTCAAGTACATCGATAGTGGCAGCAACAGGAGGCACTTATATGGAATATTCTCTGGGCTCAATGTTGCTGACCGGCGCACTGTTTGGATTTATCACAGCGCTGTTTGGAGAACTGTTTCAACGGGTTTTCTATGCCCACGGCGACACTCACGTAGATCCGCCGGCCGGTGCTATTGTGATGGCGACACTATTAATCGTAGTTCTTGCCTTGTTCGGAATATTCCCTGATACCGCCTGGATTCCGATGCCTTTTTAGTTGTCCCTGACTGAAGAAACAATGATTACCAATCAGCTTTTTACAGGCTCGGCCTTGTCATAAACGGAAATCTGATCTCCTTCAAGAAGCAGCATATTCTGACCAAACATAACCTTGCCATTTTTCTGCCGGTAGGTCGCAAGCGTAGTCAGTGGTTCTTTTGATTTCTGTCCTGACTGTTGGTCTATAGTCGTAACCACGCATCGGGCACAGGGCTTGGTAATTTTAAAACGGGCGTCTCCTACCTGAATCACATCCCACTCATCTTCCTGAAATGCAGTTCCGCCGGAAATCACAATATTGGGCCTGAACCGATTCATGGATACCGGTTCTTTGAGGCGGCTGTTTAGATCATCGAGTGAAGCCTGGCTGATAAGCAGGTAGGGCATCCCGTCAGCAAAACTAACTGCCTCGCCATTGACCGCATATTTCGGCTTGAGTTGTCTTCGCGAGGCATGTGGCATGTATACGAGTTTGCAAGCCTGACCAAGAAAATCTGAAAACCAGCTGCTGATAGATTCATCTGCCAGCCGGGCTTTCACCTTATCTTCCCAAATAGTAACCAGAATTTCTCCATTCTTTTTTGGCTTGAATGGTAGTGGAATAAGGGTTTTATTTTCAGGCTCTTGTTTTGAATATACAGCAATCCCCTCATCAACCAGATCTGTTTGCAGAAGAGCCATTCGCGGATGCTCACGCTGAGAAAGAAACCGGCCGTTCTTGTCAGCAAGCATAAATCGGCGATCGTTTTCAAAACCCTTTTCCATCAATTTGGCGTTTTCCAGCCGAATTCCACCCAGTGATTTGATAGGGTAAATATATATGTCTTGTATATGCATCAGAATCGTCTGTTGTGCAACGAAAAATTTAGAGCTTAACTATTTGTGTTTAGCAGTGTGCCCTTTCGTTCCTGCAAGTAAGCCAGCTCGAGCTATTGGGAATTCACCACGTTCATCATAAAGAGCATCTCTTTACCAATTTGCTCGTTCCGCTCATCGTACACTTCAGCTTCTTTTTCGGTGCCGTCAGCTTCTTTTGGATCTTGATAAGTGACAGACTGCCGGTATGTTGCGCCCGGCACAATAGGGCATTTTTCGTCTGCTTCTGAACAAGTCATGATAGCCGCAAAATCTTCTGATGGGTTAACAGGGTCGTTGAACGTTTTGGAGTAACAAACCAAAGAATCAGTGCCCTTGGCATAACGAATGTGATATTCCGGGTTCTCTTCTCCGGAACGCCTCATCCTGAAACCTGCGCGTTTCAGGGCCTCTACAGCATTAGGGTTGAATTCAGTTGCCTCAGTTCCACCTGAATATGTTTCAACGCCGTCCAATCCATAGTATGCAGCGGCTGTTTGAGTCCAGACTTGTGCCATGTGGCTGCGTCTGCTGTTGTGTGTACAGATGAAATTCAGTTTTACGGAGCCGGATGAATGCAATTCTCTCCTGATGTAATGAGCAACTTCTTCCAATGTTCTTTTACGGGCTGCTGAAATATCGTCAAATCCAGCAGTTAACTCATTTATGGTAGATTCAAGTTTTTTGTACATGTAATACAGGATTCAGGTGTGAATAAATTGAAGTTAAATAGCTGGCTAAATACCCATTACTTAGCAGCATGTTTTACTGAGTTCTGCAGACAGGGCAGATAGTGTCTTCTCCAGCTCTTTAATCCCGTCCGGATTAAGGCAGTAGCATGTTCTTACACCCTCCACTTCACCTGAAATAAGGCCGGCAGCTTTCAGGGCTTTTAAATGTTGTGATACAGTAGATTGAGCCAGCGGAAGGTGATCAGTAATATCACCGCAAAAGCAGGTTTCATGTTCAGCGAGAAGCTTTAGGATAGCAATTCTGGCAGGATGCCCGAGAGCTTTTGCAATGGAAGCTGATCGTTTGAGAATCGGATCAGCAAGTAATTCAGAAGTTGTGCTTACCATTAATTTGTGATTTCAAAAAAATTTGATCGTGAATATACGATAATAATTTATTAATCGTACCCCGTCTGCACGCTGTAGCTGCGGGAAACGGAAATTCAAGACCAAAACCACAATACTGAGAACTTAGTTGTCTAATCAACCGAGCAAATTCAATGGCAGGCAGGAAAAGTTAACCTGAAGATGTGATTGGCTGCACAAGCTCAATTAAAATATTGATTATATCATGCCGGGATAATTCTCATTCACGAACCAGAACGGTAGCCGGCTCACTCATCCCGCTTTGATTGCCATCTTTTCGGAACACGCGAACCTGATACTCATATTGACCGGGACGAACTCTACGGTCAGTAAAAGACGTCTCTTCACTTCGGCCAACTTGCTGTAAGCTACTGGTTTCGCTGCGTCGATAAACGACAAAGAAAACTTCGTCAAGATCATCCCCCGGATAAGCCCACCGGATAACGGCACCACGATCGGAATACTGTGCTGAAATATTTTCTGCAATAGTCACGGTTTGTCTGTTTACGGTGGTAATTTTAACGGGCTGAGTAAAATCAGATTGGAGTCCGCTTTGATCTTCCGCCTGCAGTCTGTAAAAATAGGTTCTGCCGGGTTCAACTCGCTGGTCGGTATACCGTACTACCTCAGCTTTTTCCCGAAAAACCTGAACCGGCTGCCAGTCGCTCTCCGGACCCGATCTGCGATATAATGTAGCGGTTTGAAAGTCATACACAGAGGGCAGGGCAATTTCAAAATCAATGTCCGCTGATCCTGTCTCTATATTTTTAAAAACCGGGCGGGGCGGAGGTACAATGTCTGGCCGTTCCAGGGCAATGACGTCACTCTCTTCCGATTCGTTAAAATGCACGTCATAAGCTCGAATCTTGTAATAGACATTTCGGGTGAGCGTATTCAGCATTACAGTATCCCGAACAACGGTTCTACTTCCGGGAGTAATTAAAGAATCGCCAAACATCTCTTTCACCACAGAAAATTCATGTTCCGGATCGTTTGCCATAAAGATCTTATAACCATCCACGGCTTCTTCAGGATCCGGGCTGATAATAATCTCAACCGAGCCGTCATCACCGATGGTTGCCTGTCCTATTTCAGGTTTCACAGGAGGATTAAAACGAATATACGACACCGGCAGCACTGCAGAATTACTCACATTGCCGGCTGTATCCACCGCTTGGATTGCGTAATACGTATCAAGATCGCGATCAAAATCCAGATCGATCCACTCGCGAAGTCCGGGATCAGTCAGGTCGGGATGAAGCCGCACAAATTCTTCACTGCTTCCATCACCGCGCAGTACGGCAAACCCGGCAAGATCATCATCTACAGTTTCCGGCATCTGCCATGTTACGCGGACGGTATCCTCACTTTCATGTTTTGGCTGAAGCAGCAACGGCTCCCTGGGAGGTGTTAAATCACGAGGTGTACCGGATGCTTCTCCAAAGAGAACACGTTCACCAAACACATTTTGCCCGTAAAACCGGTAGTGATAGGTCCGGTAATTATTTAACTCTTTATCAGCAAATGTTGCCCGTTGCGGACCCTCATACTGATTCCCTCTCAGATTCAGCTCAATAACCTCATTCAGCGGCTCAAACGGACCATTCTCACTGAACGAACGCTGCACATACATTCCGACCGAATTTTCCGGCTGTTCCCAGATAAACGACAATTCTCCATCGCCCTCATTCATTAAAATAGGCACTTCATAGTCCACGGTTTGCTCAGTTGCAGTCACTTCCGTTACAACTGAGACGACATTCAGTCCGCCGGGATTCGCCAGCCTGGCACGATACTCATAGGTCTGACCCGGCATCACGTTTCCGTCAGTTGCCGAAAGCCCTAAAACCCGGGCTGCCAGGGAATCCTCGAACGAGCTCAGCATAAACGTCATCGTACGAAAATCTTCTGCACTCTTCCGATTGACCAGGTCTTCAATACGGTTTTGAAAATCGATCTGACCGGGTAAATGTTCAGTATCTGACTCTCTCAGCTCCGTTACGACTCTAAGGCGATCAGCTCGATTTCCTTCGCCGACTGTGGTTTGAATGAGCTGTTCGGTTTGAGCTTCATCAAGCGGCTGCACAGTTTCAATAACTTGAAATGAACCTGTTCCTGCAACGCGTCTCTCTACAACAAATCCCGATTCCGTTCCTCTGCGCATCACCTCATTGTTATCTGAAAACCAGCGCATTTCGATGCCGTTTCCATCAACATATCTTGCAAAAAGGTGAATTTCAGCATCATTTGCCTGTTGAGCTTCAGCGGTATTCAGCCACCCCATCCCGGCGAGAAATACAATCAGCACAGATATCTTTTTATAATTCATAATTCTTTGATTCATAATATTCACTCCGGTTTAATAGGTTGCTGTATTTGAGCTGGTGGGTTGCAACGGTCCCGGGTCACCGGTGTAGAAATTTTTGACTTCTGTTTGGGTAATGGGCGTACCGCTGTTATCTGTAGCGGTCACCCAGTTGCCGTTCACAAGTTCCATAAGCACAGCATCTACCGTAAATTTATACCAGGTATCCACATCAAGATCATTGACCGGTGGTGGTGATTCCGGCGGAAGGTTCCCATAGTTCGGGGGATTGTTATTTGAACCCGGACCCCCAACTAACTGCGCCGGTGCCTGTTGATACGGTGGTATTGTTCCACCGCCACCTGAAGGATTTGGATTCCATGTTTGAGCCATTTGTTGCTGGCCTGGAGGATTATTACCACCATTCTGAGCACCTCCCAAACCTGGAGCTAAACCAACCGGTGCTGCACTGATGGGGCCAAGAATAACATACTGATACTCACCCAGATTATTTATTGAATTAGTAAGAGATTCTGCTTGATAATTTCCACTATTGTCACTCTTTTCAAGCGTTACCGTTTTCTCGAGTTTAAATGTTCTCATCTCGATGGTACCGTTGGACTGAGTCTCCGGCACACTGAACTGTTCATCCGGAACGAGCCCATATTTCACACTAAGTGGAGATTCCAAAGGAAAATTGTAATAAGACTGCGGTACAACATAGTTCACCAGTGCTCCTTCAAAATCAGCCGCGGCATCACCCGGAGTTACGTATACGTTTGGCTGAACCGGGCCTCCGGAACAGTTGGTTCCATATTGGAACTGCTGATGAAAATTGACTTCAAAAACACTCAGTACTTCTGCGCTTCCGGTTACCGCACCTGATGCATACACCGGTTTCGGGAATTTACCGGTGATATATCCACCAGCTTTAAGCGTTGCAAGGTTATAGAATTTGTCGACCTCCTCGTTATTTCGATGATATCCCTGAGCCCAGGCACTTACTGCAGCATAAAATCCAAATCCACCGCCTGCTCGCCATCCGTTGATTCCCCACTCGTTATACCCACTGCAGCTTGCATACTCAAGGAAGGAAAGGTGCAATTCTGCGCCGGCAGCCGCTTCATACCCGATCGACCAGTCGCGCCAAACGCCTGAATAAACCTGTTTGCTGCCCGATGCCTCAAATTCAAATCCGAGTCCCATGGCAAACCCGGCACCCAGCTCAGCCATGTTGTTGTCGACCTGACCCTGCATGTGGGCGTTGTTTGGGCTGTAACCAAATTGCTGAGCATAATTGCTTGCAAACCGGTTGGTAAATCCATTTGGATTTGGAATTGAATTCCCCAGCATCAGATACTCATAGAGATTCACACCAAGCACCTCTACATCATTTGTATTGGTTGGAACCCCGGCTTTAAAACTCCATTCATTGGCCATTCCATCAATATTAAACGTAAGATTAAATGGCTCACCTGGAATCGTTTTTACCGGATCGGTATTGATATTTGCGTTTGCCGCAAGCGTAAAATTCTTGGTAGGGAAGACATATTCCACCAATAAGTTTCCAAACACTTTCCCTTTTCCGTTACGGCGATCTGCAATCGTAGCACCGGTGCCGAAATCACCGTTAAATCCAACATAGGTCATTCCTCCACCGTTGGTACTGAATTCGCCCATCAGCGTTACATCAGCATTAAAGCCTTGCTCTTCAGGTGTTGTGGCGATTGTAGCCCCGGCATTAAAACCGAACATGTTGTTCAGCGGTGTAAAGCTTCGCTCTCCGGTATTGCTTACGGCCACCTCCATATTGTTATAAGCTCCGCCACCAAATCCGCGAAACGCCACACCCGTCAGAAATGGTACACCGGGATCGGGAAAATCGGCCTGAACATCCACCTGCCAATAGCGATAGAGCTGACCGCCGTTCTGGTAGGATGTATTTCCGAACTGCGCGTCTGCCTCGATATTGAGACCTGCCCCTGTAAATTCTGCCTGTACACTACCGCCAACACGTTTACCGTAGATAGGATCATCATTATCAAAATAGAGGAGTCCATTGATGTTTACTGCATTCAGGTTGGCATTAACAATCACTGAATCGACTGTAAGCCCATCATACTTTGGAGCAAATTTCTTAAAGTTGGCCGAATCGTCATCGATAACAAATCCAATGCCCATGGTAGTTTGACCACCAAGATTCTGCCCAAGATTAAAAACAGTTGTGAATCCGATTTTTCCTTTCAGAAGCTCGCCCTGTCCAGGGTTCAGGGGTATATACTGAATATTCTGAAACGACACCGGAAAGTTATGCATAAATTTCTGCGGACTGGCCAGGCTCCATGCGCCCATGTTAAAATTGAGGCCGGTATTGCTCTGGTAGTCAAAACCGAGCCCGGCGAAATCGAGTCCCATGTTCACATTTGTGATAGGGTTTAAGTCCACGTTTCCCCAGTCTATGTTGCCATTCAGGGCCATATCAAAAGATTTCTCCCCGTTACCGACCGATGCTGTAATGACCGATGACGGTTCAAGGGTTAAGGTGCCTTTCAGCATATTGGTATAGATCGGCCCGTCGGGATCTACAGTCAGTTCAAACGTGCTTCCATTCGGTGTATTAAATCCTGTTACAAACAGCCCGGTATAATTCAATGGTGTTTGTAAAGAATCGGGATGCGTTGCCGGTATCGCCAGCTGTCCGGTGATGTATGCCTCGGTGAAGGTGTTGGTCTCGATGTTTACGGTCACCGTATCCACGCTGGCGTTGAGATCGGCTACACTCGCATCGGGATACTGATACACATTGTGGGCAAACGCTTCGAGCGTCACTCCCTGGTGGTCGATAATCATATCCTGAACACCCACTTCCGGCGGACCACCGGCATTGGTTTCTATTGACTCAGGTAAACCGATCGTAAAACTATCGGCATAGAATCCACGCCATAGCGCTGTTGTATCCTGTCCCGTATAGTTTTCAGGAAACTCAATTCCGGCCGGATTGAGTGAGTCAGACATATCGTAGTTCAGATTGTTAGCCTCAATCGTCATCCCGGCACCGTTTACAAACTCCGCTTTATCAAGGTTGCCGGTCAAAAGAAGATTATTCCAGGAATAGCCCGTTCCACTCAGCGTTGCCACTACTTTATCGGTGCCATTGTCGGGCACAGGCAGCAGCCAGTCACGCGTAAATTCGCTCTGAATCTCAATCCCAAAAAGTGTAAATCCGGTTTCATCCCACTCAATAAAGGTACCGGGGGCCGGGTTATCGGGTTTCAGAAATGTAAAGTTGATATCGTTATTGGCGTTACCCACCGTCAGGTCATCCACTATCTCGAGGCGTCCCTGCTGAAAACTGATCTCCAGCGGATGAAACTCCAGATCTTTTATAGCAAAACCCACCAGGTCGGCATTGTTCCAGTCGGCAGGTGTTTCATAGGCAATAGATGCGTTAAACTTTGATTTATCTGATTCAAAAGAAATCTCCATAATGGCAAACCAGCTATCCGGATCCAGCTCCACACCGATTGGAGCCTCCAGAACCGTAGGTGTGATGGGAGTACCATTGTATTCATAAAAAGGCTGCTGAAGCATGAAATTATGCACGGCCGCAACCTCAGGATGATTGTAGGCCACAGAGTTAGTGGCAAGAGGCGAGGCCCAGGCTTTAGGGTACGCTGGCGCGTTGGAGTCAATAACGGAGGTGACCTTCCCTGACGTCAGATGGTTATTCCCCGGGTTGACGGTGATATTGGTAAACTCAACAGACACGTAAGATTGCAGCCAGTCTATGAAGACTTCACCA
>Ga0209942_1000227_pt1 | contig 35238 bp, 21 predicted proteins | sample SalPonR1_A_D2_MG_FD_185695 | JGI IMG/M metagenome (GOLD analysis project Ga0209942, IMG submission 185695) | Salt pond soil microbial communities from South San Francisco under conditions of wetland restoration - Salt Pond MetaG R1_A_D2_MG... ...
CAGGACCTTTTCCCCGTCTGCCAATTTGAGTAAGATAGTTCCCATCTGAATTGTAGACGTACAAGTTGTTCTGCGGAGGAAAACTGCCTGCATCCGTATTTATATCCCATATAATCACCCGGCCCTGATCATCGACATTTGCCCGCATAATTTTGGACAACCAGGGCTCACCGTCAGCCCCATACACTTGTTCACGAATGAGATTGATGGAATACAGTGGCTCGGAATCTCCCGGGAAAATTGTGAGATTTTCGACGTCCCGAATGTGTTGCGGGATTTCATCGATGACTTGAATGTGTTCATATACTGGCTCTTGGGTGCAATGAATAAGGAACAAGCAGAAAAATGCAATCAGCAGTTGTCTCATATTCGTAAGTAACTTATAGATTTTCCGAGGGGTTCAAGTGAGTCTATTGTCGGACAGTTTACGAAATGGTTAATGGGTAGCGAAGTTTTTAATGCTTACAATATTGAGGCTGCTTAATATTTGGACAACTAGATGTTAGATATCCTTTTTTTGTTGCTTTTAGGAAGAAAATCTATGTTCCTATAATTCACAGCGGCCAATCAAATTTATAAACAGTGCCTGTTTCTCTTTCAAGGTAATAAGCGGTACGATTTTCAGCTGACAGCGCAAACATTTCCATGAATCCGAGTTCGTCCGGATCCAAAGATTCGATAGTGATAAGGTCAACATTCCTGCCTTCTTCAGGCACCCAGGCTATCGTCGTAGGTTGATTTTCCGGCATATTCAGCAGTATTGCCACTCCCTCTTCGGTTGTGTCCATCGCAAGGGCATACATAAACATTTGAGTGGGCCCATTGCTTCTCCCAGCCTCAATATTATGTTGTGCGATCTGGTACATTAGTCCCATCTGGCCCGGAATGTTGAGCTCCAACTCCCAGACTCGTTCACCCGAATGTGTAAACTTTTCAAGTACGCCGGTTGTCTGTTGCAGGGAGTAAATCCCATCAGAGCTGCTTCCAAGCATCACCAAGTTCTTAAAAATACCCGGATTTTCTCCTCTCGAGTAGGTTTCTGTGACTTGTTCATGATTGTATATAGTCACAAACTCATCCAGAGCATTTCCCGCATAGATTACCTCACCACCGTCAGGCTCAGTAATAGCAAAAAGTGAGCCTTCGCTGCCTCCGGTTGGTATCAGCAGTTTACCTGATGGGAGAGCCTCAACGGTAATGGGAATACTTCGCCCGGATTCGGGATTAACGGGATTTTTTGTCAGGATCACCTCATCTATCATGTCCCCATTTAGGTCGTACGTTATAAATTTGAAGCTATTGTAGTCATACAACAGGTATCGATCTCCAAGCGGCCAAAACCCTGTAATCGTCTGATATTCACCCGGACCCTGTCCAAGGCTTCCAAACGACATCTGCAGATCTCCGGTGCTGTCCACTTTGTGAATTTTATAACGTCCCGAATCAATAATATAAAGTCCGCCCGGACTGGCTTTAATAGCGGTCGGCCTGCCCAAAAACGGATTCTCTTCCACACTTAAAAACACACTAAAATCCTCTATCGAATGCTCCTGATAATATCTTTCATCATCATTCACTTCTGATGCGCAACCGATCAGTATGCTCACGACACAGAGGATTGCAAGGATTTTTAATCTACTCATAAGCATCTCTTTTAATTTACGGGGCGATTGCTTTACTGTTGTTCAAGTCACAGGGTGCAGGATTCAGAACCCGTATCTCATGTCTCATGTCTGATATCTCATATCTGATTTCACAATAAAATGGGAGAACCCGGATCCCCGCAGGGATTCCTACGGAAAAGTCCGGAATGACGTATTGCTAGAATCTTAATCCAGGCTCAAGTCTCAAATCTCAAATCTCAAGACTCAGAACTAACAACTATTCAATCACATCTCTCGCCACTTGACGTCTACTTTTTCCCAAACACCCATCATCAATATAATTAAGGCCAAACTTACGCCGAGGCCCCAGATCACAACGGTGGCCAGGTCGTTCCAGAATTCATTGGTTCCGATCAGCACCAGGGGAACAAGACCGCCGATAGTGGTCAGCGAGGTGATCATGACCGCGCGCATTTTGTTGCGATAGACCTGGACCCAGCTTCGGAGTCCATGGATACCGCGCGACCGGCAGCGCTGTTTTTCGTGGATCAGCAGAATGGAGTTGTTCACCACTACGCCCACGGCCAGTAGTGTTCCGGCAATGGCGCCCTGGTCAAAATTGATATCGTGGTATAGCGCGCCGGCCATCACCCCAAGAAAACTGAGCGGAATAGCAAGCAGGACCACCAGAGGGTCGCCCCAGCTCTCGAGCAGTGCAGACACAATCATCCAGACGCTTAAAATAGTCAACAACAAGAGAAGCAGGTAGTTTTGAACCTGTTCATCCTGCCCCCAGGAGAAAAACCCACCGCCAAATTCTATTGATGCGCCGACAGGTACCGGCACTTCATCAAGAACCGATTCGATATAGCTCGTTGCAAGACGCGAAGGTCCCAGAAAATCGACGTTAACAGTTCGCTGGTAGGATTGATCTTCGCGAATAATCTGAGACAGCGTTTTTTCGCGGGTCAGGTCGGCAATATCTTCTATGGTAAAAAAGGTACCATCACTTCGGCGCGATCGGTTCAGAAAATCTTCTTCATAATTGGTTTGAACCTGACTTAGCCCCATCAGGTAGAAACGTTCGCCATTCAGGTCTACCCTGCCACGAGTATTTGTTGGATTGGCATCGAGCTGAATGGCATCCAGAACGGCCCGGCGGTCGAGCTCTTTGAGGGATAGTTTTTCATCATTCAAATCGAGCACGTACTGAAACATGTCACTACTCCTCCACCCTGCACTATGAATATCCACCTCTTGCACCCGCGGATTTCGCATCATCCGGGCAGCAATGTCTTCGGCCAGCAGCAGGAGTTCATCATACGAAAATCCTCGCAGACTAATTCTGCGTCCAGATGAGCCACCGCCAAACCCGGTACTGAACCCGTCACCCAATCCACCGACTGAAATACCCGAATTTCCGATTTTGGTTGCAAGAAAGATGGCTTCCGAGTAGAAATTGTAGGGCTCCATCTTGTACAGATAATCCTCTTTGATATAAAACCTAAGCTGGGCACCGGAGTATTCCGACACTGTCGTCTCATAGTAGTCAAACGCATGGGCATAGGGTATCACCGTCTGCTCAAAACTCCGGGCCATCTTGTTGATCTCCTCCATCGGCGTCCCCTGCGGTGTCCGAATGCTCACGTAGATGCTCTGCTGTTCGCCACGCCCCCACGGCGTGCCAAAATACGTCTCATTGAAGAACTTGTAGGTGAGCCCGCCAATCCATGGGTCAACGTCACTTCGGTTATCGAAGTACACCTGTGTAAATTCGGGCCACGAGGTATCTTCCCAGTCCGGTTCTTCGATGGCAAAAAGGGGTATTCCAAACGCAGCGATCAGAATCACATACAACACATACCGGGCGCGATGGCGATAGTAGAAGAGGCGAACCAGCATACGATTTAGGGCACGGCTAAGACGTTTCTTGAGCTTTTTTTCAGATTTCACCCGGTCAGACGGTACCAGCCAGATCAGTGAGTACGGAATCCATGTGAGGGCCACGATTACAGATGATACCAGCGTAAAGGTCAGCGCCACGGCCAGCGGCACAAGAAACAGCTGCAGCTCTTCCATTGCGAAAAAGAGCGGTATAAAAATTCCGACCGTCGTAAGCGTACTCCCAAACACCGGCACAAATGTGTTCGGAAGCTCTTGCTTGATGTATTCGAGACGGTCGCTTCGGTTTGATGGGAGCTTTGGATTGATCTGTTCAAACACAACCACTGCGTTGTCAATAATCATCCCGAGTGCGACCGTGAGGCCGGCAAGGGTGAGCACGTTAAGAGTAAAGTTCATGAAGAAGAGAACACCCACGCTCATCATGATGGAGAAGACGACACTTCCCAAAATTACAAACGGTGCCCGCAACCGACGAATAAACAGTAGAAGGATCACAAAGACCGATAAGAGGCTGAAAAAAGACTGGTACTGCAGGTCGCCAAACTGGCGGCGGAGATCTTCGGTGGAGTCGCGCTCAAGCTGAAGCTTTACATCCGAAGGCAGAAGATTCTGAATCGCCTCCATCTCAGTGCGGATTTGCTCGCCGAGGCGGATGGCGTCGGATCCACTTTCACGCACAAAGGTCATGCTGAGGGCGGGATTTCCATTTAGCCGCTTCAGGCTCTTGACCGGGTAATCCTCGATGGTGACCTCTGCCAGTTCATCAAGCCGCACCTGCCGATTGCTTTCCGGAAGACCAATACGCATCGCACGGATATCTTCAACAGACTCAAATGAGGGGGGAATGAGCATGCTGGTCCGGGTGCCGCTTCGCTCAATAAAGCCGCTCGACTGCCAGTTCAGCTTCTGACTGATCTCCTGTAAGATATTATTCGACTCCAGCCGGTGTCGTTCAAGGCTATTGGAGTTGAACCGGACGGTCAGCGCCGGATCTTCGGCACCCTGAATTTCGATATCAGCCAGGCCGGGAAATCCGAGCAGGCGGAGGCGAATCTGCTCTTCGGCGATCCTGTAAAGCTCTCGTTTGCTGCGATCCCCGCTGATTGAGTACCCCATAAACGTCTCCTGCTCCTGCAGCTCCTGCGGTATAGACCGGTTGATACTTGGCCGACGAACCTGTGGCGGCATTTCGTCGGTGAGTCCGTAAAGATATTCCTGAAGCTCGAGGATTCGGTACTCAACAGGCGTTTCCTTTTCAAACGTGATCGTTACACGAGAGCGTCCCTCAGTGGATATCGACCTGATCTGATCCACATTTCGCAGCCGTGTCGCTACTGATTCCACCAGCCGCGTCACCTCCTGTTCCATCACCTCCGGGCTGGTCGTTCCCCAGCTATAGCTCACGGTCACTGACGGCAACCGCAAGTCAGGCGCCATCTCCAGCGGAATATTCATCCATGCCACAATCCCCACAATGGCAATGGCCATGTAGCTGAGGGAAATGAGATATTTACGACGGAAGATTTCTTTCATTTTTTGAGTGAAAAGTGAAAAGGCAAAAGTGAAAAGTTTTTATTAGGGCTTTAATTCAGATCATATCATGTTAAAGGTTCAATCGTGTAAGGCAAAAGTGAGAAGTTTCATTTTCTTGGTTTAACCATCGCAGATAACATGGCGAAGACTTCATTCGCATTCTCATTAAGCGTCATGATATCATCTTTTGTTAAGTAATTTAGTTTAAGACTTAATTCGATCTGAGTATCTACTTCTACCAGGGATGATCTTGCAATCTCGTAAAATCTGGTCCTTTCCTTATGAGTTCTTCTTGAAGCTCCCTCAGAAATATTTGATGCTACTGAAACAGAAGCTCTGCGAAGCTGGCTAATCATTCCATATTTTTCCTCCTTTGGAAACGTGTCAGTAAGTTCATAAATCAACTTTACAAGTTCGAGACTTTTGACCCATACGGTCATTTTCTTGTGGCTTAAATCCAACATAATGGCAAAGATTTATTGAAAGTACGTTCATCATTATGATGCTCTATCATCAAATACCTTACACTTTCGATACAAGCTTTTGCCTTTTCACTTCTGCCTTCTCACTTCTACCTTTCACCTCCTGTTCCCATTCAGCCCAAATTCCATCGGCAGGGTGTATTTCACGCTTACAGGTTTACCATTTTTCATTGCTGGTTTAAATGTTGAGTTCGCAATCATATTCAGTGCGATGATATCTAAACCGTAGCCAAGACTTTCGATAACTCTGAAATTATGCGGATTGCCTTCTTCATCAACAACAAGTCCGATGAGCACCCGGCCCTGCACGCCATTTCGACGAGCCTGCTCGGGGTAGTCCATATACTTATTTGTTACATTCTGATCATGAATTAACTCAGGCTCCTGATCCACCTCGCTGAGTTCATATGCATCGATATCCGTGTAATATTCTTCGAGATCGAGTGAGCTTTCGGACGTTGCACAACCAACAAAACCTACCATCAGGGAAACAAACCAATACTTAAAAACAGTACCCATTTTAAATCTCATATCATGCATTAAATTTCCCATTTCACTTTTCACTTCTCACTTCTGCCTTTTCACTTCTCACTTTTCCCTTCTGCCTTTTCCCTAATCCACTCCCTCCTCCTCCACAATCTCACCCGCCATTCTAGGCCTCACTTTCTGCAGATGACTGATCGCAAAGTGCCGTCCAACGGCTAGGGTATCGCCGGGGCTGATGTCTTCATTGTTGATAATTGCCCAGTCGGAGGTTTCGATTTCGGGTTCTACATAGACCCACTCTACGGTGTCGCCGTTAAGTTTGAAAACCAGTGTCCGGCCGCCATCGCGTTCAAGGATCGCTGATCGCGGCACACGGGCGATGCCTGAATGAGATTCGATCTGAATGCGGCCTTCAACGGTCATACCCGGACGAAAACTTCGATTGGCATTATCAACTTCGATTACCACTTTACCCGTTTTCGACTCAGAGTCCACTACCGGACTGATTGCCCTGACTACACCCGTTTTTCTTGCACCGGATTGGGAAACCAGCTCGGCGTTCATGCCTTCTTCAAGACGCAAAAGCTCTGATTCTAATACATCCAGGCGGACCCTTACCACACTATCATCAATCAATCGCCCCACTTCATTACCAGCTTGCAGATATGCGCCTATTGAAATGCGTTCGGGTACAGACAAATGACCTGAAAACGGTGCCCTGACAGTGGTATAAGACAAATCAAGCCTGGCTCTGTCCAATGCTGTTTCTGCAGCAGCAAGGCCTGTAGTTATACGTACCATCCGGTCGTCATCCATTGTGTCAGTATTGCCAGCAGCTCCACTATTTCTGGAACTTCGCTGATTGCTTTCTATTGTATAGGCCGCAAGTGCTGATTCATATTCATTTTGTGCTTCCTCAAGCTGATACTGCCACTCTTCATCATCAAACTGAAGCAGGAGATCCCCCTGCTGAACCCGTGCTCCGTCCTCCAGCGTTGTTGCCTCAACAAATCCGCCTATCCTTGGCAGGATAATAATTTCCCTGATCGCTTCCACCACGCCCTGGCTTTCGATATAAACATTCAAATCGCGGTCATCCGCCATCGAAAATATCACTTCCGGCAGAATTTCTACGTCATCGCTCACTTCCGGGGTTTCAGGCTCTTCCTCGGAGGAACAGGCGGGGAGTGAGATAATCACGATCATTAGCACCATTAAAGATTTGAAACTCAATCTTTGATGTGTCTTTTTTTTATCAATTTGTGGTTTTTTCATTGTTTTACTACTTGTTTAAATCAGCTAAAGTCTCGAAATAACTCCCCCTTAACAAAGGGGGACTGAGGGGGATGTTCATCCATCGCTCAGAAAAACTTTTAATGCTTAATACGCCTCATATGTAATTATTCAAAAAAAATCGATTCAATATTTTTTAATAGTTCCTGGGCATTTTTAACACCCCTCTATGTCTCTCCGCCAGCTGACGGAAGAGTTTCATTGATCTCGAAAATGCCCTTTCGATTCCTCTAAATTTCGAATCCAACCTTCAATTGCCATCAAAACATTTTCCATATCTTTTTTTACTTCTAAATCATCAAATCTCAGTACAGACAAACCGATCGATTCAAGCCAAGCTTGTCGAGTCATATCATTCTCAAAGCTTTCTTCATTATGGGAGTCACCATCAATTTCGATAACAAGACGTAACTTATTACAAAAGAAATCTACTATATATTCTCCGACCGGTTTTTGCCTCAGAAATCTATAATCAAGCATCTTCCTTTTTTTCAGCTCTTCCCACAACAAGATTTCAGATAGTGTTGAGTTGTTTCTCAACTTTCTGGCTAAGGGTTTGAGTTTTGGGTTATAGTAGATTTTCATTGCTTATTTTTTTTAGTCCCCCTTAAAAAAAAGGGGGCGGAGGGATATTTATCCGTCGTTAAGTGTCAGTATGTAAAGTTTTACCGATTTCTTCAGTGATGATTTGTTATTCGAATAAATAATTTTAAATCGACACTCGATTTGGTGAACACCCCTCTCAGTCTCCCCTTTTTAGGGGAGAGTATCCTCCGCCTTAAATGAATGATTTCGTTCGACACGACCAAAAATCACCGGAATAATGTAGAGTGTTAAAATTGTGCTGGTAATCATCCCTCCCATTAATGCAACGGCCAAGGACTGACGAAACGCGTAGCCTTCGCCAAACGGAATGAGCATCGGTACGAGTCCCAATATAGTGGTTACACTTGTCATCACGACCGGACGAAATCGGTGTTTACCCGCCATCTCAATCGCTTTCTGAAGATTTCCTGTATCTGCGAGGTAGCGTCGCATAAAGTCTACTTTTAGGATGGAGTCATTCACAGCTATACCGGTCAAAATCAATATTCCCATAAACGACATCGCGTTCAGTGTACTTCCGGTTAAGTAAATGGCCAGCATCGACCCGACCCACGCAAACGGAACGGCCGCGATGATTATCATCGGGTACTTCAGGTTTTCAAACTGGATGGCCAGGATGATGTAGATCAACAAGATGCTGAGTGCAAGCAGCAGCCCCATGTCAGTCATCAGGTTTTGAACCATCAGCGCGTTACCGGCAATCTGTACCTCAACTCCGGTCTGCCTCATAAAATCATTAACCGTTTCTTCGGTTTGTGCACGATTCCACCACCAGTCGCTCAGCTCCCAATTGGCTACATAACTCAGAACCGGAGTTTGATCCACCCGTTCAAGTTGCTCAGGTTCTTTCGCACGCTGAATGTCAGCCAGATAACTCAATGGTACCTCGCGATTAGCCAGACGTAACGAGATCTCTTCAGGGTTATAAATCCGCTGCTGATCACCCAGCAGACGTATCCCGATCCGTTCGTCCTGCCGGTTCCAATCCGTCACAAAGCTACCGCGCGTTACTGATTCAAGATAGCGAACGATCTCCTGTTCACTAATACCAAGCTGCAGCATGCGGTCTGACCTAAATCGAATATTCCAGGTATCCACTTCCTGATCGTACTGTTTTTGTAGTGATACCTGAAGTCCTGTTTGAGTCAGTGCGTTCTGGAGTTCTCTGGAATATCGCTCATTCAGATCGCGGTCCATACCCACAAGACGGAAAAGGACGGGAGGTTGGTCAGCTCCAATGAGTGCACTCCAGCTTTGAGTATCTGAAACCGGATCGACACTCCACCCGGGAAAGTCTGAGTTGAATTTATCCATGACATCCGTTGCACGTTCGGCTTCGGCATACCCTGCAACCGGTATAACAACTGTAAATTTATTCAGGCCTTCTCTGGCAAGATTGGCTAGGTTGGTTTGATCAGTAAAACCACCTGACATCTGAATATTCCCCTGCCCAAGACTGGCCCGCTCCAGTCGCTGGCGAAGGGCATTAGCCGCTTCCTGCGTAGATGGCAGTGCTGTATTGCCCGGAAGCTGTATGCGATAGCTTACCGATGTTGGCTCATCCTCCGGAAGCATGGTTTTGGACACCATCAAAAATGAAATTATCGAGCCGGCTACAAGGAACGTAGCCAGAAGAAGTATCCAAACCGGCCGTTTCAGTACTGATTGCAGACTTGTCTCATATCGCTCCAGCAAGTTGTCGAAAAATTTCCTTGTGTTGAGCTGACCGCTTTCGCCCGGTGTGTCTTTGGCTTTTTTCTTACGGCGCTCGAGAATCTGGACTACCAGCACCGGCAGAATAATCAGCGCAACAAACAGAGAAGCCAGCAGACTGATGGAAAGCGTATAGGCCTGATCCTGGAAAAAAGCTCCCTCAAATCCGCCCAGGAAAATGAGCGGCAGAAATACAGAGATGGTCGTGAATGTTGATGCAGTCACAGCCAGGGCGATCTCTTTCGTCCCAACCGCAGCAGCCCGTTTCACCGATGGCGCGGCCGGCATGTGCCGGTTGATATTTTCGAGCACCACGATTGCGTTATCAAGCAGGAGCCCTATACCTAGCGTGAGTCCGCTCAGTGATACTATATTTAGTTGTATGCCTGACCCATACATCACAAAAAAGGTGAGGAAGATAGAGACCGGAATGGCCACCCCTATCGTAAACGGTGTTCGGATATCATTCAAAAACATGAAGAGCACAATAAAGGCCAGTATGCCACCAATCAGCAGTGTCTGAAGCAGATTACTGATTGCTTTTCGAATAAAGGTGGCATCTTCGCGGATTACCTCAATCGCAATATTGGGATGTAATTCGCGCATCTCCTCAAGCAGTGGAGTCAGCGTATCAAATACTTCCACCGTATTGCTTCCAAACTCTTTTTTGACCAGTAAATTAAGAACCCGTTCGCCATCAAGCATCGCAAAAGATGATGGATCCGTTTCACCCAGCTGAACCTCGGCGATATCACTGAGCAGCAGTACTTTACCATCGCCAAGTTTTTTGAGTGGAACGGTGTTAAGATCCTCGAGCTCATCGATCCGGCTCTGGATTTTCATGGAGTAACGGTACCAGCCATCGCGAAGCTCTCCGCTTGTGGCAAAAAGGTTGGCTTGTTGAATGAGACTCTGTACTTCACCAAGAGTCAGATCAAACCGATCGACTTCTCGAGGGAGATATCGAATCTGAACTTCCGGCTCCACTGCTCCCACCGGAACCACCTGGGCGATCCCTTCGGCCTGCTCCAACCGTCGTGAAAGAACCTGCTCGGCCCAGCGCTTAAGAGATAGCCGGGTATCGAATTCACTATTTGGACGATCTTTAGAAGTGACGGCAAGCACGGCGATTGGCTCATCGGCGGTAGTATTGAATATCAGCTGCGGGCGGGAGGCCTCTTCAGGCATGGAATACTGTGCCTGGTCTAGTTTCTCCCGCACATTCAGAAACGCGAGGTCCATGTTGTGGCCCCACTGAAAATTGAGATAGATCACACTCTGACCCTGACGGGCAAATCCCTGTACCTGGTCTATTCCGGGGATGGTACTCAGTACGGCCTCCAGCCTTTCGTTAATGCGCGTCTCTACCTCACGTGGTGAGGCACCCTGCCAGTCAGTACGGACCACAAGATTGGGTGAATCCACATCTGGCAGCAGATCGACAGAAAGCTCACTGAGGGCAAGGCTCCCAAAAATAAAGGCCGCAAGAATAAGAATAACAGCTGTTATAGGGCGATTTAATAACAAACGTCAAAATCTAACTTAGTGGTTCTGATAATTTTGCAGGAGAGTCAGCTCTGAATATAACCATCCTTTGATGAATACCGCGTTTTATAATACTATGATTATAGTTTTATAAATATCATTTTGCAAACCGAAAATAAAATAAATGGACTTTTCGGACTCACCCCTTGTTCCCCTCTCTACTCTCTCCGTTCGCATAGAGGGGAGACTCCTGAAATCTTTTAGAGACAATCAAATTCGCCCACAGTTACAAACTGGTGCCTATGGCCTTCTTATCAACTCTCTGCGCCAGCCGACGGATCACATAGAGTAGAGACTCATAGACCTCATTTTGGGCTTCAAGATGTTTAGTGAACGGTAATTCTGTTCTGAAGTCCTCCCTCTCTACCCGTAGAGAGGGAGACAGAGGATGAATCAAAAAAGTGTAAGGAAAGCTCAAAATCCTGATCATAAATCTACACACCTAAAAATCAGTCAAAGAACCGAATGGCATCTCACCGCTCTATAATAAAGCTGGCTAGAGAGCTAAGAAAAAGACAAACTCCCTCCGAAAAAATTCTATGACACGAGCTTAGAAGCCGAAAGCTTAAAGGTGTAAAATTCTTTCGTCAGCATCCGTTGATATACGAAGAGGACAGGGGCATACTTCATTTCTTTATAGCAGACTTTTACAGCGCAGAACAAAATCTCGTCATCGAATTAGACGGTAAAATTCATGACCATCAGCAATATTACGATCATGTGCGAGATTTAATTATTTCAAAAATGGGGCTGAAAGTCGTTCGATACAAAAATGAGGAGGTTTGGGATATGGAAAAATTAAAGGCAAAAATATGCTCCCATTTCTGCTGACTCACCACTTGACCCGCTCTTTACTCGCTCCGCTCGCAATGAGGGGGAAACTCCTGAAATCATTTTTAAAATGAAAATATCTACCAAATATCAATTTAATTGTAGAGTCCTCCCTCTCTACGCGTAGAGAGGGAGACAGAGGGTGAGTCAGAGATCCGTTACACACCCCAAACTCGCCGTCGACACCGTTTTCGCGTACTTTCGTAAAACTCCCGTCGTAAATGCGGGCGTCGGAGCCGACCAATTCTTTCGGCGTTTTTCGATTTCATTTTCGGTCAGATCAACATTAATTGTCTGATCATCAGCATTAATAGTTATGGTGTCTCCATTCTCAATTAAGCCAATCAGGCCACCGACTTGCGCTTCCGGTGTAACATGGCCAATCACAAATCCGTGTGTGCCACCTGAAAACCGTCCGTCGGTAATGAGTGCCACCTCGTTGCCAAGTCCTGCTCCCATAATTGCTGCCGTGATGGAAAGCATCTCCCGCATGCCCGGTCCTCCTTTTGGTCCTTCATATCGAATAATCACTACATCACCTTTTTCCACTTCACCATTTTGAATTCCTACAAGGCTCTCTTCTTCAGAATTGTAAACTTTTGCCGTGCCTGAAAATTTCGTCCCCTCTTTCCCGGTAATTTTGGCCACAGAACCCTCTTCGGCAAGGTTACCATACAAAATCTGAAGGTGTCCGGTTTTCTTGATCGGTTCCGATACCGGATATATCACTTTTTGCTCCTCTAAAAGACCCGGCAGGTCTGCAACATTTTCTTCTAGTGTTTTCCCGGTCACGGTGAGACAGCTGCCATCAAGCAGATCCTCTTTTAACAAAAGCTTTTGTACTGCAGGTACGCCCCCTGCATTATATAGGTCTTCCATTACGTACTTACCGCTTGGCTTTAAATCGGCGATGAACGGTACACGATCACTCACCATTTGAAAATCATCAATCGAAAATGAGACACCCGCAGCGTGAGCTATTGCCAGCATATGCATGACAGCATTGGTTGAGCCACCTAATGCAATGATCATTGTAATAGCGTTTTCAAGTGATTGTCTGTTGATAATGTCCCTTGGCTTGATGTCTTTCTCCATCAGCAATCGGATCGCTTCTCCGGCACGCTCACACTCTTTTATTTTCTCCTGATGTGTTGCCGGGATGGATGAACTATATGGCAAGCTCATCCCAAGCGTTTCGATCGCAGATGCCATTGTATTGGCAGTGTACATCCCGCCACATGCACCCGCCCCGGGGCATGCATGCTTCACTACCCTGTCCATCTGCTCTTCAGTGTACTCATTTGACAGAAACTTGCCATAGGATTCGAATGCTGAGACGATATCAAGCTTTTCGCCATTCAGATTACCCGGTCGAATCGTGCCGCCATATATCATGATCGACGGCCGATTTACGCGCCCCATAGCCATCACTGCACCGGGCATATTTTTGTCGCACCCTACAACAGAAATATTGGCGTCGTACCATTGAGCGTTCATCACAGTTTCGATAGAGTCGGCTATGATATCACGTGACGGCAAAGAAAATTTCATGCCCTGGGTTCCCATAGATATACCATCACTCACCCCAATCGAATGAAACATAAATCCAACCATCTCATTCTTCCAAACACTCTTCTTAGCTACGGCAGCAAGATCATTCAAATGCATGTTGCACGGATTACCATCCCATCCGGTGGATGCAATACCGATTTGAGGCTTTTTCATATCATCCTCGCTCAAACCGGTAGCGTACAACATCGCTTTTGAGCCTACCTGAGATTGCGATTCGGTAAGTCTTGAGCTAAATTTATTTAATTTTTCTAACATTTAGTATCGGTGTGTTTAAACTATGATTCTATTGAACTTAGAGGCTTAAATAAAAAATTTTGAAAGCGCTTTTAAATTTGCCTTATATCTTATCTTATACTAACGAAATAAATAGTAATTATTTTTCTTGACAGCTAAAACTCAGATATATATAATGTTGTAGAAATATAAATAATCGTACATTTTGTCTACCACAAAAGCTTTTAACAATAATTTAACCAGACGCATTAACCGCGTTGAGTCTCATGTGGTTGGACAATCAAGCATTTCTTTTGTACGTCTGTTTCCTATAATACCTCTACATACTGATCGTGATTTTTTACGTCAGTTTATTCTGTCTAATCTACTAATTCTTATTCTAATCCTAATTCTGAGCTAATTAATCAGCCGGAGATTAGAATTTAGATTCCTAAACACATCTTAAATTTTGACCTCCGGCAGGAAACGTATACCCATATGTCAATGAAACCTGCAAAGCAACAGTCCGCCTCCGAGAAAAGAGCTCCATTTCTTGAATCACTTAAATCTTCTGTTCCCGAAGAAGATGTTTCATATTTCAGAGGTGCCGAAATTTTGATCAAAACGTTGACCGATATCGGCGTAGACACGGTTTTCGGTTATCCGGGTGGCGCAGTATTGCCGATTTACGACCAGCTATTCGACTGCCATGACATCAATCACTACCTGATCCGCCATGAGCAGGCAGGGACTCATGCAGCTGACGGTTATGCAAGGGCTACAGGAAAGGCAGGAGTTGTACTGGCAACGTCGGGGCCCGGTGGCACGAATACTGTCACGGGAATTGCTACGGCTGCTATGGACTCTATTCCGCTGGTTGTTCTCACCGGACAGGTACCTACGGGTGTGATTGGCAATGATGCATTCCAGGAAGCGGATATCGTGGGTATAACAAGGCCAATCACAAAGCATAGCTATCTGGTACGTGATGTCAACGATCTTGAGCATTGCCTGCGTGAGGCGTTCCATATAGCAACAAGCGGTCGCCCCGGTCCTGTGCTGGTAGACCTTCCTAAAGACATGCTTAATACAGAAGGCCGTTATACGGGTAAAAAGAATGTTCAGATTCCAAGCTATAAACCAACCACTCAGGGACACTATTCTCAAATTGCCAAAGCAGCAAAAATGATTAGCGAAGCCAAAAAACCCCTGATTTATGCGGGTGGCGGCGTAATTCTTGGCGAAGCCTGGGAAGAACTTACGGCCATGGCAGAGCGTCATAATATCCCCGTTACTACTACATTGATGGGGCTCGGCGGATTTCCCGAGACAAAACCACAATCACTCGGAATGCTGGGTATGCACGGCACATGGTATGCCAACATGGCTACTTCAGATTGTGATGTTCTTTTATGTGTGGGAGCACGCTTCGATGACCGGGTGACGGGACGGCTGAATGGCTTTTCCCAAAACTCCCGAAAAATTCATATAGATATCGACCCCTCAAGTATTGGAAAAAATGTACCGACTGAAGTTCCTATTGTGGGTGACGTTAAGCAGGTGCTTCCAGTCATGGACAAGCTGATTGAATCACCTTCTATAGATGAGTGGTGGGATCAGATTCATACCTGGCAGAAAGAACATCCTTTGAAAGTGCCTCAGGCTGAGGATAAAATCTACCCTCAGCACATGATGAAAATGATATCTGAAGTCACCCAGGGGAACGCCATTGTTGTGACAGACGTGGGGCAGCATCAAATGTGGGCGGCTCAGCACTACCAATACAATCATCCACGGTCCTGGATATCCTCCGGAGGACTTGGTACTATGGGTTATGGATTTCCCGCGGCTATTGGCGCTACAATTGCATGTCCGGATCGGGATGTGGTTTGTATTACAGGAGACGGCGGTTTCCAGATGTCTTCTTACGAATTGATGACAGCTGTTGAATATAATATTCCGGTTAAGATTGCCCTCATGAATAACGGCTGCCTTGGCATGGTAAGGCAATGGCAGCAGCTCTTCTATAAAAACCGAACCAGCTACTCAGTGTTCGGCAAAAACAATCCTGATTTTGTGAAACTGGCTGAAAGCTATGGTGCAACGGCCATGCGGGCAACCACACCAAAAGAGATGCGCGATGTGCTTGAAAAAGCAATGGCCATTAATGACGGTCCTGTATTGATGGACTTCAGTGTGGTAGAGACAGAAAACTGCTATCCCATGGTGCCCTCAGGTGCTGCACTTAATGAAATGGTGGAATCTGATGAGGAAGCGCAGAAATGAGTATAACGAAAGACATGGCATTTCTCGATTCAGCTCAACCTGCTCAAACAAAAATGAATTCAATTTCTAACCACCATTTTGCTGCAGGCAACAGAAATGCTATGTCTGACCATGGCACTATAAAAAAGCATCGAGCATGAGCACTAATTCAATCTCTTCCGTTTCCGACTCTACAAAAAACACGCTCTCAGTGCTTGTTAAGCACAACTTGAACACGTTTTCCAGAATCATTGGAATTTTCAGTGGCAAAGGGTTCGAGATCGACAGTATCACGTTTGCATCCGAGGCTGAGCCGGGGATGGCACGCATCACTCTTACCACAACAGGAAGTGAGGAAATCGTAGAACAGATCACGAAGCTTCTTCATAATGTGGTGGATGTCAAAAAAGTGACCAACCTGACCAACAAGAAATTTATCGAACGAGAGCTCGCGCTCATTAAAGTATCCAGCTCTTCGGAAAACCGTACTGAAATAATGCTAATAGCCCAGGCTTTCAAGGCCAAGGTGATCGATCTGAGCCCGGACAAAATCTCTTTAGAAGTAACCGGCATTCGGGATAAAATTGATGCTTTGATCGAAGTTCTTCGCCCTCACGGTATTTCATCGGTAGCAAGAACAGGTGCCGTGGCCACTAAACGCGAATTTAAGGGGAAGGCGTGATGGGTAATACGATTTCGGCCAAAACCTCCCCTCTCGAGAGGGGACAGATCATGAGCGTTCAGCGATTGATCAGGGGTATGTTCGACAAGGCTTTGAATCCGAAAACAGGAACACACCCCTCGATCGTGTTAGTTGGCTTCGCCCTTAACACTCACATTTCCCCTCTCAAGAGGGGATTTTCAAATACCAAATTCAAATAATCAACACAAATTAACTCAATGAAAGCTAAGACCTACTATAATACCGACGCAAACCTGGATCATCTCAAAGGAAAAACCGTCGCTGTGATCGGTTATGGAAGCCAGGGACATGCTCATGCACTAAACCTTAAAGAGAGCGGAGTGGATGTGGTCGTTGGCCTTAGAAAAAGCAGCTCTTCCTGGAGTGATGCAGAAAAATCCGGACTCGATGTATTTGAAACGGCAGAAGCTGCCAAGAAGGGCGATATTATCATGATTTTGATTCCCGACCAGCATCAGGCGGAGGTGTTTAAAACTGATATTGAGCCAAATCTTTCAGCAGGAAACACGCTTGCCTTTGCTCATGGGTTTAATATTCACTTCGACGGTATTGTGCCACCCAAAGATGTAGATGTATTTATGGTTGCTCCTAAGGGCCCGGGTCATTTGGTACGCCGTGTATTTACTCAGGAATCTGGCGTGCCCTGCCTGATTGCAATCTATCAGGATCCAAGCAATACCGCGAAAGAGACCGCTCTCGCTTATGCAAAAGCAATTGGCGGCACGCGCGCCGGCGTTCTTGAAACAACGTTTAAAGAAGAGACTGAGACCGACCTTTTTGGTGAGCAAGCCGTTCTTTGCGGCGGGGCATCCGAACTTGTTAAAGCAGGTTTTGAAACCCTCGTTGAGGCAGGATACCAGCCTGAAATCGCTTATTTCGAGTGCCTGCATGAATTGAAACTTATTGTAGATCTGATGTACGAAGGTGGTATTGAAGGAATGTACTACTCCGTAAGTGAAACTGCCGAATATGGCGGACTCAGCCGGGGCGACCGTGTTGTGGATGCCCAAACCAAGAAACGGATGAAAGACATCCTCGGAGAAATTCAAAAAGGTGAATTTGCAAAAGAATGGATGAAGGAAAGTGCTGATGGTATGCCAAATATGAACAAAATGCGTGAGAGCCTCGGTAATCACCAGATTGAAAAAGTTGGCAAAGAGCTCAGGTCAATGATGAACTGGATTGATGACGGAAAGAAAACAGAGCCCGAAACAGTGGAGTGAGTAACTCCTCCCCTCTCAAAAGGGGACAGATCAAGAGCGTTCAGCGATTGATCAGGGGTGTGTCCGACAAGGCTTCCAAATCGGAAATAGAAACACACCCCTCGGCGTGTAAGACAGCCTTCGGCTACTTTCACTTCCTTTTCCACTCTCAAGAGGGGGATTTTCAATCCCAATTTTTACAATAACCAACAACAGACACCACATGTCCAATAAAGTCGAAATTTTCGATACAACTCTCCGAGATGGAACACAGGGAGAAAAAGTTTGTCTCTCGGCGATTGACAAAATTCGCATTGCCAAACGCCTCGATTCTTTTGGAGTAGATTATATTGAAGGTGGCTGGCCGGGATCGAACCCGAAAGACATGGAGTTTTTCCGTCTTGCATCAGCGGATCAGTTCTCCCATTCGAAAATTGTAGCGTTTGGTAGTACCTGCAGGGCTGGATCTGAACCCGGGAATGATAAAAACATACAGTTCTTACTTGATGCCGACACCACAGCAGTGTCCATTTTTGGGAAATCATGGCTGCTGCATGTGAATCAGGCTCTTAAAATTTCTCCGGAAGAGAACCTCGTTATCATCAACAATTCTGTACAGTACCTTAAAGAGCACGGCAAAGAAGTGATTTATGATGCAGAGCACTTTTTTGACGGGTACAAAGATAACCCGGAGTACGCTTTAAAAACTCTTCAGACCGCAGAAGCTGCCGGAGCTGATACTCTTGTTCTTTGTGATACCAATGGCGGCACGCTTCCTCATGAGATATCAAAAATTGTAGAAGATGTTCGTGCTATAACATCCGCCAAGCTCGGCATCCATGCTCATAACGATTGCGATCTTGCCGTGGCAAATTCAATAGCTGCAGTGGCCGCTGGTTGCGAGCATGTTCAGGGAACAATCAACGGCTACGGCGAACGGTGCGGAAATACTAATCTCTGTTCAGTGATTCCCAACCTTCAGATCAAACAAAACTACCGTTGTGTTCCTGAGAGCAGTATCAATAAGCTAACCTCCCTTTCAAGTTTTGTGAGTGAAATTGCCAACGTAGGCCACAATACCCGTATGCCATTTACCGGCCGAAGTGCTTTTGCCCACAAGGGGGGCGTTCACGTGAGTGCCGTAATGAAAAATGAAACAACCTACGAGCATATCCGGCCTGAAAACGTTGGTAATAAACGACGGGTGTTAGTGTCGGATCTTTCTGGTAAAAGCAATGTGCTTTATAAATCAAAGGAGCTTGGTTTTGATATCGAGAAATCGGGAGCCAATGTACCTGAGATCGTAGAGAGGCTCAAAAGCCTTGAAAACGAAGGGTTCCAGTTTGAAGCTGCTGAGGCGTCATTTGAGTTACTGGTTAAAAAGATGACCGAGCCATTCTCTGATTTTTTCGAACTGGAAGGTTTTAGAGTCATCATGGAACGAGATGCCAGCGGAGAATCCCGATCTGAAGCAACGATTCGGGTCAATGTTCAGGGACAACTTGAGCATAGTGCAGCTGAAGGCAATGGCCCTGTTCACGCTCTCGATAGCGCTCTCCGTAAAGCACTCTGCAAGTTTTACCCCGACATTGCTGATGTAATTCTCAAAGATTATAAAGTGCGCGTACTGAATGAGAAAGACGGTACCGGTGCTAAAGTTCGCGTGCTTGTAGACTCAGGAAAAAATGAAACGTCCTGGGGTACGGTCGGCGTCTCAAAAAATATTGTGGATGCAAGCTGGCAGGCCCTTGCCGACAGCATGAATTTCTATTTGATGCATCGCCCCAAACAAACTTCAAATGTTCAGGAGGTCCGTAATGAAATACATGTTCATTAATACCGATGGTATCTACATCATGGATGATCTGCTAGCCGGTCCGGCTAATTAATAAATAAATCACCCGACCGCATACACAGATCTCCTAACTAATTTTTTATGAAAGATACCATGGAACAACAAATAAAAATTTTCGACACCACTCTTCGCGATGGAGAACAATCGCCCGGATATAGCATGAACAAACCGGAAAAACTTAAGCTTGCACAAAAGCTTGAAGAACTTCAGGTTGATGTAATCGAAGCAGGCTTCCCGATCGCTTCTGAAGGTGATTTTGAAACCGTCAAAAAAATTGCGGAAACTATCACAGAGAGTAGTGTGGCTGGACTTTGCCGAACCACACCTGTGGATATCGAAACAGCCGCAAAAGCCGTCGAAAAAGCGGCGAAACCTCGTATTCATACATTTATTGCCACCTCTGACATACACATGCAGTATAAGCTTTGTAAGTCTCGTGAAGAGGTCATCGAATCTGCAGTGAAAGGCGTGGAAATGGCAAAATCATACTGCGATGATGTTGAATTCTCTGCTGAAGATGCTTCGCGAAGCGATCCTGAATTTCTCTATCAAATTTTCGAAGCCGCTATCAGCGCGGGGGCAACCGTCATTAACGTACCTGATACTGTAGGGTATGCCCTCCCCTGGGAATTTGGCGAGCTCATCAAAGGAATACGGGCAAATGTTCCTAATATTGATGATGCCGTCTTGAGTGTACACTGCCATAACGATCTTGGCCTTGCGGTTGCAAACTCCCTCATGGCGATACAGAACGGTGCTCAGCAGATTGAGTGCACGATCAATGGGATCGGTGAGCGGGCTGGCAATGCATCTCTTGAGGAGATTGTAATGGCGATTGAAACGCGAAAAAACAATCTGAATTACAGCACGGGTATAAACACGAAACAGATCTACCCCGCCAGCCAAATGCTTGCTCAAATTACCGGCAAGGGTGTTCAGCCGAATAAAGCGATTGTAGGCGATAATGCATTTGCCCACGAAGCAGGCATACATCAACATGGTGTACTTAAAAATCCACTCTGTTATGAAATTATGACGCCCGAGTCCGTTGGTCTCACTTGCAACAAAATTGTAATCGGAAAACACTCAGGCCGGTTTGCTTTAGGCAAAAAACTTGAGGAGATGGGCTACGAACTCAACAAAGAGGATTTGAACACCGCCTATCAAAGCGTAACACGTCTTGCTGATAAAAAGAAAGTTGTCGAAGACCACGACCTGATTTCTATTATGGCTATGATGAATGATAAACCTGCACCCGGACCGCATAAAATTGCTTCGGGTGGGTGATTAGAAAATATCTCCCCTTGAGGGGAGTGCTTACGCGTGTTGTTCGTGTGAGCGAGGGGTGTTCATTCTATACATTAGTTTCGATAGACATCCCCCTTATCCCCCCTTTTAAAGGGGGACTTGTTCCAGTTTTTTATTTAATATTTTTCAAACCAATACAAAACCAGTACCACACCATGGGAATGACATTAACTGAAAAGATACTCGCAAACAAAAGCGGCAATTCAAAAGTAACGCCGGGAGAAAGTGTTTGGGTAGATGTCGACGTATTGATGACGCATGACGTGTGCGGTCCGCCGGCTATCCAGATTTTTCAGCGGGAATTCGGAGAAAATGCACGCGTCTGGGATAAAGATAAACTCGTGATTATCCCGGATCACTACATTTTTACTAAGGATAAATACGCCAATCGAAACGTAGATATCCTTCGTGCATTTGCCGCCGATCAGGATCTCCCCCATTACTACGATGTTGGAACCGATCGTTATAAAGGTGTCTGTCACGTGGCGCTGCCCGAAGAAGGTTTTACCCGCCCGGGTGAGGTGCTTTTTGGAACTGATTCACACACGTGTACAGCAGGTGCGTTCGGACAATTTGCTACGGGCATTGGTAATACCGATGCGGCTTTCATCATGGGAACTGGCAAACTCTGGGTTAAGGTACCGGAAACCATGCGGTTTGTCTTTAATGGTGACGTGATGCCTCCTTACCTGATGGCGAAAGACCTCATCTTAAAAATAATAGGTGACATCGGCGTTGATGGGGCCACATATAGAACCATGGAGTTTGCCGGAGACGGTGTCAAAGCATTTACAATGGAAGATCGCATGACGCTCACGAACATGGCCATTGAAGCGGGCGGCAAAAACGGTGTTGTGGAAACAGACGACGTAACACGTAAATACGTAAAAGCCCGGACCGACAAACCGTTTCAGGAGTTCTTCAGCGATCCTGATGCAGAGTACCACAGCGAACATTTTTACAATCTGGAGGATATGGTTCCCATGGTAGCCAAACCACACAGCCCGGATAATAAAGCCACAGCAGAAGAGCTGGAAGGTACTGAGCTTACCCGCGCTTACATTGGATCTTGTACCGGGGGAAAATTATCAGATTTCCGTGCAGCTGCTGAGATCATCAAAGGCAAATCACTTAAAGTTGATACATATATCGTACCTGCCACCACTGAAATTGCGAAAGGTCTGGAAACAGAAACTATGTTTGGCCAGTCACTTATGGATATTTTTAAAGAAGCGGGATGTAAAATTGGTAACGCGTCATGTGCAGCTTGTCTTGGCGGGCCTTCCGACACTTTCGGACGCCTGAACGAAGAGGAAGTTTGTATCTCCACCACCAACCGGAACTACCCCGGCCGGATGGGATCCAAAGCTGCATCGGTCTACCTCGCATCACCCTATACCGTTGCTGCATCTGCTGTAACAGGGACTATTACCGATCCGCGGGTATTCATCCAGCAAACGGTGATTTAGATTGTAGATAGTAGATGGTAGATGGAATCTCCCCTTGAGGGGAGATATAAATCATCTAAAAGATGATTTATTGAGGGGTGTCGGTGTCTTGCAAACAGTTAATGAGTTCAAAGCAACACACCCCTCGCTTGACAAATCGCGCATTGCGCTTCTGTCTGCACTTTTCCCCTCCCAAGAGGGGATTTTCAACGCCGATATTTTAAAACAATTTCAAAAAGTAAACCGACATTTCAATGAGCAACGAATCAAAGAAAATAAGAGGCAAGGCGTTTGTCCTTGGTAAAAATATTGATACCGACCAGATCATTCCTGCTGCGCACCTTGTGTACAGCCTGGAAGATCCTGAAGAGCGAAAGTTGTATGGCAAATATGCTCTTTCGGGCGTACCCGATGAAGAGTCAGGCCTTCCTCAGGGAAATATCCCATTAACAGAGGAAGATGCCACTGAAAGTGAATTTGATATCATCATTGGCGGGCCAAACTTCGGGTGCGGCTCATCACGCGAGCACGCTCCTGCCTGTCTTGAAATTGCAGGCGTAAAAGCGATCATAGCCCCCACTTTTGCCCGGATTTTTTATCGTAATTCAGTCGATGGCGGATTTTTGATACCATATGAAAGCCTCAACGATCTCAGCCAGAAAGTGCATACACACGATGAACTGGAGATTGACCCCGAAAACCAGGTGGTTAAAAACATCACGCAGGATGAGGAATATAAAATTCGACCCCTCGGCAGCGTTGCCGACATCGTGGAAGCCGGCGGAATATTTGCCTACGCCCGTAAAACCGGTATGATGGAAGCTAAAAGCGGCTGATAAAATTTATCGGCTAAGCAGTGGCAATATAAATCTCCCCTCGAGGGGAGATAAAAATCATCGTTCAGATGATTTTATGAGGGGTGTTAAATGAGTTATGAAATAGTTTATAACTCATGCAAGAATTAGAATTTCGATAGGATATCCCTTTTGCAACGCTTTCCAAAAATGGCTCTATATTCATAAAATTTAAAAAATTTACCAAGCACATACATTTAACATGACCAACAAACAGATTTCAGTACTTCCGGGCGATGGAATTGGACCTGAAGTAACGTCCGTAGCCGTTTCCATTTTAAAAGCAGCCTGTGCTGCATATGATGTAGAAATAGAAACCGACGAGTATCTGTTTGGAGGGTGCAGTTACGAGGAGCACGGAACACCGGTTACAGATGATACGCTTGAAGCTTGCCTGCAATCTGATGCGGTTCTTCTTGGTGCCGTTGGCGGTCCTAAATGGGATGATCTGCCCGGTGAGGATCGGCCGGAAGCTGCGCTTTTGAAATTAAGAAAAACACTTGGCACCTATACGAATCTGCGCCCGATCAAAATCTACTCTGCCTTGATGGGTGCATCCTCCCTGAAGCCCGAAATACTGGATGGAACTGATATTTTGATAGTGCGGGAACTGACCGGCGGCATCTATTTTGGTGAGCCTCGTCATACAAAAGAAATTAATGGAGATGTAATTGCCACAGATACCATGGTCTATTCAAAATCAGAGATTGAACGCGTGGCACGAAAGGCGTTTGAAGCAGCCCAAAAGCGTAGTGAAAATGTTTGTTCTGTTGATAAATCCAATATACTTGATACATCCCGTCTGTGGCGAAAAACAGTCTCGGACCTCGCGAATGACTATCCGGATGTAGAGCTCAATCACATGCTGGTAGATAATTGCGCCATGCAATTAGTTCGTAATCCCAAACAATTTGATGTGATTCTTACCGGTAATATGTTCGGCGACATTTTAAGTGACGAGGCGTCCATGCTTACAGGATCAATAGGTATGCTTCCTTCAGCCAGTATTGGCAATAAAACAGGATTGTATGAGCCCGTTCATGGTTCTGCACCTGATATAGCGGGACAGAATAAAGCCAATCCGCTTGCAACGATTGCATCGGCCGCTATGCTTTGCAGATACTCCCTAAACCTGCCAGAGGCTGCCAGTAATATCGAAAGGGCAATAGATGAGGTTCTTGCTGCAGGATATCGTTCAGGAGATATCCATAGCGGAGCAGACAGTGAAACACTTCTCTCCACTGAGCTCATGGGTGAGCAGGTTCTTAAAAGCCTGCTAAAACCCGGGAGCGTGCCAAATTAACATTCTGTAAAAATGTAAATCATCTTTTATTTAGCAAAGATTGAACCCTTTTTTAAAATCATAGGGTTCAATCCGATCTCCCTTTACTTTATCAGCGTCATTTTACGCGTTCTAACTTCAGAACCGGCTTCAATTCTGTAAATGTAGGTGCCACTCGTCAAAGCCGATGCATCAAATGAGAACGTATACCGGCCCGCTGCCATACGCTGGTCAACAACGATTCCTACTTCCCTTCCAAGCATGTCAAAAATCTGAAGCTTCACATTACCTGAGGCCGGCAGTGCCACCTCAATTTGGGTTATCGGGTTGAATGGGTTCGGGTAATTCTGTGACAATTCAACTGTTTCGGGCAAGGTGAAATCCACTTCTTCTGTTGAAGTTGCTTCCATTGTCGTAAAGCTCCATGCTTCAGACCAATCACTCTCACCCTCGCTATTTACTGCCTTTACCCGCCAGAAATATTGGATTAAGCCTTCAAGGTTCTCTACCGCAATTGTTAATTCTTCCACATTTTCCTCGTTTACTACAAAACTCGTGAATTGATCACCTGCTGATAGCTGCACGCTGTACGAACTCGCATTCGCACTTTCTGCCCACTCAAGAGTTGGATTCAGTTCAACGTCCTGAGACTGATTAGCTGGCGACAACAGCGTCACTACGTCGGGTGGACTTAGTGGTTCGGCCTCAGTGGTGAACGACCATTCTTGTGACCAAACACCAGCCCCGGCTCCATTAATGGCACGCACCCGCCAATAGTATGGGATTTCGTAGGCCAACGGACCAATTTCTGCATTTGTTTGCGTTAAATTTGATAAATCAGTCACCGTTGTCGTAAACCCTGAATTTGTACTTACTTGTAAATCATATGAATCTGCATTGTCTATTAACTCCCAGCTTAAGACGGGTAATACCGACACATCCGTTGCATTGTTAGCTGGCGACAATAAGGTAACCGCACCCGGGATCGTCAGAACATTACTCACTGTTGAAAGTGCAGAAAATTCAGATGTATTCCCATCATTGCTGATAGCAACGGATGTAATATTATCTCCTATGGATATTAGACTTGCGTCTGCCAGCGGAATAACAATTTCCCGTAAACTTCCGGCATTTGCGGATTCATAGGTGTCGGACCCTAATAGAACTTTGCCCTGTCTTGTTCCGTCATCCAGATAGAACTCAATGGTTAGTGGATATTCTGTTTCAGCAATATCTGATGACACAGAATATTCAATCTTAAGCTCTTCAGCAGCCGAATCGTATATTGAATTTACGATTTCAGGGTAGTTTTGAAGTTCGTTAGGACCGGTATCAGAATCGCCATCATCATTAGCAGTAATTCCATCGTTTTCAAGATCTATTCCGATCGCCCCATTTGAAAAGATTTGATTCCCAGATATGCGATTCTGCAAAGAGTTATCGCTGATTGTAATTCCATTTGCGTTAACGTTTATTCCGTTGCCCGTAATAACGTTCCCTATTCCGCTGCCATCCTGACCAAGACCAATGACATTACCTGATGATCCTGAGTCGATAAGTATGCCATGAGAGGAATTCCCGAACTCCTGGACAAATTCTCCGCTGTTGTTCGAGCCTATATAATTACCAATAACAGTATTATTGTTTGATGCTGATGTGAGAAAGATCCCGGTACTTCTTACAAAGAAACCTTCAAATCCACCGCCATTTCCAGATATAATATTTCTGTCGGCTTCAGTCTCTCCGCCGATTATGTTGTTTGAAGATCCGATCAAAATGATACCATCTCTTACATTTCCAATGTTCACTAAACCGCTTGGGTCCGGTCCAATCATATTGCCTGAAACAACAACGTTTTCAGCACCTGCTCCACTTTGAACACTGTTATCAATTCTAACCCCATACCCTTCATTTCCCGAAATCGTATTACCTGTGATTTTATGATCTGACCCACCACTTATTCTTATACCCTGCGACTGGCCCTCAATGGCATTTTCCCCTGAATTATCCAGGCCCACGTAATTTCCTGTGACAGATACATTAACAGCCTCATTGAGATAAAGACCTGTCGAACTATTGCCTGAGATCACGTTTCTGCTTCCGGGAGTTGTCCCACCAACAGTTCCACCAGCACCTCTTATTTCGATTCCAATTGAGTTCGAAATTGCAGAACCACCCTGAGCGTCAGTTCCAATAAGATTACCTCTGATAATGTTATTTTCTCCTTCTATGACTACTATTCCAGCATTATTATTGCCACTTATAACATTTCCTCCATTAGCAGATCCATCGGTACCTATAATATTCGAGTTGTTCTCCTCTAGAAGCCAGACTCCAACATCATTTGGAAGGGAACTTGATCCAGTGACGTCAACACCTATAAAATTACCCTGTATTAAATTATTGTTAACCAGAGAATTTTCACTTCCCTGAAGGTAAACCCCATACTGTCCATTTCCTGAAATAATATTTCTCTCTCCTGATGATTCTCCTCCAATTCTATTTCCGCTTGAACCAAAAAGAAGAAGAACTCCTCCACGCTCATTCGCTAATGACACTTCACCTGTTACATCAGTCCCTATATAATTTCCCGTTATTATATTAGCTGTTGAATTCACGGTAGTATTGCTTGTAGTAGTCCCGGATGTTAATACTACACCAGATCCACCGGTCCTTACACCATCTGTTTGTTCAAAAAATGCACCTGCAATAATGTTTCTCTGCTCAGGTGTACTACCTCCAATTCTGTTTTCAATACTACCTCTTATCTGTACATTGAATTTATTACCAAGGGCTTGAGTACCGTCAGGATCTGTTCCGATAAAATTTCCTTCCACTACACTCTGCCCGCTTCCAGGTTCAAAATCGATACCTACATTATTTCCGGATATTACATTTCTATCTCCGGGAAGGACCCCGCCAATTTGATTATTAACAGAATTCAGCATTGATATACCTGTTCCATTTGGACCTGCAACACCATCCGGGCCAATACCAATAAAATTGCCTTGTATGGTTATTTCATCACCAATTGTAAATATCCCGCTGTTGTCAAAATTTATTATTGACAGGCCCAATACGCTGCTATTATCAGCTGCTCCCGTGAATTCAATTCCTGACTCATCACTTACAAGACTGCCATCAAGAACAATCATGGGATTGCCATCGCTATATCCGGGTTGACTTGTACCATCTATAATTACCGTATTATTAAATGAATTATAGATACTGAGAGGTTGGATAATATGGGGACCCGGATCCTGTATATCGAAAGTTATGGTCTTAGCCTCTGATGATCTATTTACATTCTCAATGACTTGCCGGAATGAACCTTCACCCGAATCATCAGTATTAACGACTACAAAATCTTCAGGCCCTAGTACTATCTCCTCAAAAATGGTTTCAGAGAATTCAGATGAATTCCCCTGATTATCAGTTGCTGTAGCCACAATCCGATCTCCGGTTTCAAATGAGATACCAGTTGGAATAGTAAAACTTACGGTTTTTTCCCCTGATGCATAATCAGTGGCAGTGTATGAATCTGCACCTAACAGTTCCTGACCCTGCCTTTCGCTCGAATTAACGCTGAAAAACTCAATTCGCACTGGATATTCAGAGTTGGACGGATCAGAGGACAATGAATAAGTAACAGTAACTTCATTTGAAATTTCATCATAAGAAGTGGAGACCAATTCAGGATAATTCTGAAGGTTGTGTACTCCTGTATCAGGATCCATATCATCATTAGAGGTAACACCATCACTACCAAGGTCTATTCCTTGTTCAACGTTGGAGTATATAGAGTTGCCTAATATTTCATTTCCCAGCGAATTAGTACCCAAAAATTCCTCTATCCTTATTCCATCACTGCTGTTATTTGCTATCAGATTTGATTCAATGCTATTTGTACCTCCAATTTTATTGTTGCTAGAGCCAACAATGTTTATTCCTGAATTACCATTAGGCACCGTGGTCATACCATCAGTACCTTCCCCGATAATATTTCCAACTACAGTGTTGGTATTACTTGATTGAATCAATGTAATGCCTGCACCCAGATTACCAGATATATAATTGAAATCGCCATCACCAAATACATCGCCAATAGTATTAGAGGAAGCTGCGTTGAGAGATATACCATTGCCAGCATTACCAATCGCATCTATACCATTTCGAGCCAATCCAATTAGATTACCACCAATAATGTTGCCTGTAGAAAGGCTAAAGTTCAGCAGAATACCAGACCCAGCCCCAGTTGAACCCTGGAATCCATTCCCGGAAATCAGATTATAAAATATTGCATTACCTGAACTTCGTTCTAGTTTGATACCATTACCACCGTTACCAATCGGAATTGTGCTTTGTAAATTGGTTCCAATAGTATTATCAACGATTTCATTTTCAACAACATCAGATACACCACCACTGGAAACACCCTTTAAAAAAATTCCTTCCTCACTATTGCCCGATATTAAATTATCAGAAATTAAAAGTTGACTGCTTGCTTCCACATAAAGCCCGGAAAGTTCGTTACCTGCAGCCGTCTCACCATCTGGCTTAATCCCTAAAAAATTGCCCCTGATTGTCGCATTATCAGCCCCATTAATAAATACCCCGTGACCTGGAAAATTTATGATACATAGGTCGTTTACAGTGGAGCCTGATGCAGTAATTTGCAAGCCGTTTCCTGATGATAATTGAGACCCATCAAGTACAATTACAGGTAAATCATTGAATCCCTCCTGGTTTGACATTGAAAATGAAACTTCTGTCTGAACCGGATCAAGAGGGCTAAGAAGCTGTATAGTATGAGGACCCGCACCCGGAATATTAAAACTGATTGTTTCAGCTTGCGAAGACAGATTCACCTGATCAATAGCCCAGCGCAGTGATCCCGTACCAGAGTCATCAGTTTTGATTACCTCAACTTGAGCAAATGAATAAGGTACAATACCAAATAAAAAGAATAAGGTTATAAAAAGAGGCCCTAATTTAAATTCCGGGATCCAGCTCAAACCCAACATTATTTTTTGCAGTTTAGGAGTTTTGGAAATGTTCATGATGTTAAGATGTGAGTTTAAAAATGTTCTAACCTATTATTTCTCTCCTTAAGATGATTAAACGGAGTGCTATCAATTATATATGCGGGGAAATTATATAAATCATGTCATCGGCTGACTAAAGATTTCAAGCTTTTTTTAAATCTCTATTAGCTGAGACCTTCACCAGTAAGTGGCATCGTGAAATATGCACATACCCATTTACCGATTACAAAATGAATTCATTGAATGAGGTGAGCAAAGATGAGAGACAGTCTGCTGAGCTGGTCCCATCACATCGAGTAACGTTGGGTTGATGCTTTTAATGATAAATTAAACAACACTTTAACTATAGGTTTACTTTAGCATTAATCTGACTGGATCAGTCGTCTTTAAAGAGATATCAGGAGCTGAATTTAAAAAATGAAAAAATGGTATCAAGGCGATGAGGTGTAATATAATTATGCCTGATACCAACCCTTCTGAGATTGGAGTCAAAACTTAAAAATCTATAAATCCTTGATCATAAGGCGACAAGACATAATATATCTGGTTTGATACAAACTCTGCCAGAATCCCACGCTGCAGCCGCGGTAATTCCGGCAGGTTTTTCAACTAATTAAGGCGCCGGATATACATAGTTAGCCTCAAAACTCAACGGAATACCGATCCACCAGTAAATTAACAAGAAGAGAGTCCACACTACTGCAAAGATGATCGAATATGGAATCATCATGGAAATCAAGGTTCCGATACCGGTTTTCTTCACATAGCGCTGGCAGAAGACAACTACGAGCGGGAAGTATGGAAGAAGCGGTGTGATGATGTTTGAAACGGAATCACCGACCCGGTACGCTGCCTGTGTAAGGTCGGGTGAGATACCAAGCTGCATCAGCATGGGTACAAAGATCGGAGCAATCAGTGCCCATTTTGCTGAGGCTGACCCTACCAAGAGGTTCACAATCATGCTTAAAAACACGATCCCAACAATCGTAACTGAACCGGGCAGTGCCAACGATTCAAGGAAATTGGCTCCTTTCAGTGCCACCATCAATCCTATATTCGATTTTCCGAATGCATCGATAAAAAGTGCGCAGAAAAATGCCATCACGATGTAATAGCCCATGCTCTGCATCGACTTGGTCATATTGTCGATCATATCTTTCGAGCTGCTATACTTGCCGGATGCATAGCCATATACAACACCAGGAATTAAAAGAAGGATAAAGATCAGGGGCACGATCGCCTGCATCAGTGGAGCATTAAAAGAGAATAGCGAGCTCACTTCTGGATTGTCCCAGTTCGGATCTCGGAGTGCTGATCCTTCAGGCCACGCCCACAAAAACAACCCGATGATGCCCAGAATCATGGCACCAAAACCAAACCAAAAAGCACGGCTTTCTTTATCAGATACAGATTCCAGCTGTGGCATTTCATCTTCATCACCGTCAACTTTTATGCCTTCCAGTCTTGGCTCAACAATCTTATCAGTAATGAACCAACCTACACTAACAATGAGAATACTCGACAGGCCCGTAAAGTAGATATTGTTCAATGGATTAAGCTCAATAGTAGGGTCCAGAATACGAGCAGCTTCAAGCGTAAAACTCATCAGCAATGGATCTATTGCAGACGGTATAAAATTAGCTGAGAACCCACCGCTCACCCCTGCAAAAGCTGCGGCAATACCTGCTAATGGATGACGCCCGGCCGCGTAAAAAATAACGCCTCCAAGCGGAATCACCAGCACGTATCCGGCATCTGCAGCCGTGTGGCTTACAATAGCAATCAAAATCAGCATCGGAGTTAAAAAGGATTTTGGAGTAAATCCAAGAAGCTTTTTAAGGCCTGCATCAATCCAGCCGGAATGTTCTGCGACCCCAACTCCGAGCATAGCAACAAGTACAATTCCAAGGGGTGCAAATAGAACAAACGTACTGATCATGTTTGCCAGAAAGCTCGCAAGATTGTCGCCCGTCAAAAGATTATTTATGACCAGCTCATCACCTGTTCGGGGGTGAACCTCACCAAAGTCAATCGGGGCGAGCAGCGCAGACAACGCCCACACAATGACCAGCAGAAGAAAGAATAGCATGGCCGGATCGGGAAGTTTATTGCCCGCCGCTTCAATTCCGTTTAAAAATTTATCGAATAATGTACCCTGACCTTCAGAGGAGGGTGTTTTCTTATTAGGCTGGTTGTTCGTTTCTGCCACGAGCGTTTGTCAGTTAGGTTCAGAAGTTTAACTTCGAAAGTTTGAAAATAAGAGATTCATGCAAGGTTTCAACTTTTTGACGTATTAATTTGATGCATGATCATTTATTCTTCGATTTTTTCATCAATTAGTGCCGGATTATCGGTCTGTTCATCCACTGGTTCTTTTACCAGGTACCAGGCAATGGCTGAAAATGCTACGGTTACTGTACAAATGATCATCAACACACTCTTATTTTCAACCGACTCTACAATATCTCCCACAGCGAAGCTTGACACCAACTGGGGAAGTACTACAGACAGATTGAAAAGCCCCATGTAGAGTCCCATTTTATTCTGCTGGATTTTCTGAGACATGATTGCAAATGGCAAACTGATAATGGAGGCCCAGCCAATTCCCACGATTGTCATTAATCCATAAACCACGTAGGGTGAGCTGCCTGCCAGCACAATACAGAAATACCCCGCCGCCATGATCAATAAAGAGGTTGCGTGAGTCTTTACCCGTCCAAATTTATTAGCCAGCGGTTCTAATGCGAGCACGGGAATGATGGCTGCCACAAGATTCAATGAGAAGAAACTCCAGTTTACGACGGTTCCCACTTCCTCATCGGCCATACCCGGCATTCGAAAATCCACAAATGCGAAAAAATATATAAACATGCTCTGTACCCCGATCCATGAAAATGAATGAGCGGCCAGGACTTTTTGAAATCCGATTTTGCCAGCTTCTTCTTTTGACTTTCCTTCTTCTGATTTAAACAGTGCCTGAGCAATAAGAAGAATTGAAAGCACCAGAGCAAATATTTCAAAATAGTAACCGGGCACTTCAAGACCGGTGAGCCGCCTGATGATGGCATAAATTCCATAAATCAAGAACCCCCAGAGCGGACGAATTCCTTTAAGTATCTCAGCGAGGGAAGCGTCATTCACGCTTCCGGGAATTTCATCAGCTACCTCCTCCTTATCTATCTCTTTTTCATCTTCACCGTAGCGGCCTAAGTATTTTGGTTCCTTGATGAAAAAAGGCGGGATCACGGAGAATACAAATACCAGTACAACTCCGAAGTAGATTAATTCAATATTGCCTGCAGTAGCTCCGATAAAATATGAGATCACTCCAAATGTACCCGATATCGTCTGCATCCAGGTAAATCCTTTGGTCCGTTCACGTCCCTCCGGAGTCACATCAGCAATGATAGAGCGCGTAGGGTTGAAGGATACATTGATGGAGAGATCCAGAATCATGGATATCACAATTGCAATACCAAGAATCGCCTCAAGGCCCAGCCCGGCCTGAATGATACCAAGGTTTGGGAGAGCAAGTAGCATGAGCGACGCCAAAGTTCCTCCGATAACGATAAATACGCGGCGGCGTCCATTCCAAACCCAGACGTTATCGCTGATGATACCAATAATGACCTGGCCCAGAATCCCGGCAATGGGTCCTGTTGCCCATACAAGACCGATATCCGATATTTCCAGTCCGTATTGATAGGTTAGTAGCCAGCTGAGTGCGGCGATCTGAACGGACAGCGCGAAGCCCATGGCGGTGGCCGGAAGAGCAAGGAGCGCATAAAATGAATTTGATAGCCGTTTTTGAATATCGAGCATGCAGGTAGAGCTAATTCATCAATTGTTTAAGGACCAACCAACGATACTAAATGGAAAGGGGAAATGGTAGTGGTGTTTTTTTGAGATGTCAGTCTGAAAAGTGAAAAGTGAAAAAATTACGAGTCCCAATTTTGACTGAGTTACTAAGGACAATTAGTAAAGGCAATGAGTAAGTTTAAATACTACTGCTTAATTGAAGCTTTTGCCTTTTTACCCCTCACCTTTGAACAACTTGCGAACATAGTAAGAGGCATTCGCCACCGCAATCACAATGATAGCTCCAACCAGCGTGTAGAGAGGCCAGGCGATCGTAAGTCCTTCGCCCGGCATGAACTCCTGGAGCGCGCCTTCTACCATGAAAAGAAGGGATATGAGTCCGGTGAAGAATCCTATCATAGCATCACCCTTACCCGGCTTGCTAAAAAGCCGCCCAAGCACGAAAATTCCGAGCAGGCCGCCGTATGTGTATGAAGCTATACCAAGACCCAGCTCAACAATCGCAGGTTGCTCATCACCGCTTAGCTGAAGCCAGGTGAATAGAAATGCCGAGCCTGTAAGCATCAGGCCCCACCCGATGGTCACCAGCCGCGACACCCACAGCTCTTTGGCATCATCCCAGGCGCTGCCAAACAATGGTTTAAGGATATCGTATGTGGTTGATGAAGCTAACGCGTTAAGTGACGAACTGAGACTGCTCATGGCGGCAGCAAAGAGTGAGGCAACAATCAAACCGGCGACTCCAACCGGCATAGTATCTACAATAAACATCGCAAAGATCTCGTCGGTTGTCCTGAGGCCAAGATCAGCCAGTGATGCACCCTCATAAAAAACGTAGAGCATCAGTCCGATAAACAAAAACAACCCAAACTGAAGACTTGCTACTACCCCGCTCCAGATCAATGCTTTCTGGCTTGATTTGATGTTGCCAACCGACAATAAGCGCTGCACAATCAGCTGATCCGTCCCGTGAGACGCGATGGAGAAGATGGCGCCTCCGATAATTGAAATCCAGAATACATATGGATTTGCAATAAATTCTGTCCAGCTCAGATCGTTTCCCCAGTTAAATATCTGAAGTTTTCCAGCCTCATCAAGTAAAGATAAACTTTCTGCCAGGCCAATTGGCATTTTACCAAGCATCAGAAACAGGGCAAAAAGGGCCCCGCCAATGTAGACGACCATCTGAACCACATCCATCCAAATGACCGCCTTTATTCCGCCAAAAAACGTGTAAATGAGCGTGATGAACGCTATAACTGAGATCGCCAGCACATATACAGCACCATCACCCCAGGCTTCAAACACTCCGGCAAAACGAAAAATGATGGCCAGCGGAATGGCAGTTGCGAATAACCGGACCCCATCAGCCAGCAGGCGGGTAATAATAAATGTGGAACTGGCAGCCTTCCTCATTCCGGTTCCGAACCGTTTTTCGAGAAACTGGTAGGCGGTTGTGAGTTCTCCCTGAACATAGGCCGGAAGAAACCAAATCGCGACGATGATCCGCCCGATTATATAGCCGAAGGTGAGCTGAAGGAATGTGAGATTGCCTCCATACGCCACGGCAGGTATGCTGATAAATGTAAGTGTGCTGGTTTCGGTGGCAACCACAGAAAAGAGGATAGCCCACCAGGGCATATCGCGTCCGCCCAGGAAATAGTCGGTGGTTGA